>Ga0272446_1007318_pt1 | contig 11029 bp, 6 predicted proteins | sample YNPCB0061_FD_194587 | JGI IMG/M metagenome (GOLD analysis project Ga0272446, IMG submission 194587) | Hot spring microbial mat communities from Yellowstone National Park, WY, United States - YNP-CB-006-1 | ecosystem: Environmental > Aquatic > Thermal springs > Hot (42-90C) > Sediment | place...
CAGCCGGGGGTGGCCGGCGGCGATGAGTTGGTGGTTGACCTCCATCTGCGGCGCGCCGATGTGACAGGCGGCACACACCTGCACGCGGGCGGCCAGATCCTTGGTCGGGATGAGTCCGTAGTCGTTGAGCTTCTGCTGGTGGCTCAGTTGCTTCCACCACCCCAGATAATGCGTGGTACGCCAGCGTTCGGCGGGGCCGTGGCAGCCCTCGCAGCCGACCCCATCGGCCAGGACCGGCTCCAGCCGGTCTTCCTCGTAGCCGCGCCCGCCGCGCTGCTCGGGGGGTACGCTGATCGCGTGACACTTCAGGCACAGCGCGTCGGCCTCGGGGTGGCTGGGCTGCTTGGCGGCCAGCCCCCGATAATGCCGCAGCATCGTCTTGGACCGCTCCTCAAACAGCACCGCGTAGGCTTTGGAGTGCGGGTCGCGGTCGGCCCAGAGCGAATATTCGCTACCCTTCATCCCGGCGGGGCCGGTGCCGTGGTGACAGTCCATCGAGGCGCACGACGCCGTGCCCTGGTACTTAAACCGGCCCGTGAACGACCGATAACCGAACCGGTCGGCGTGGTCGGCGCGGTCAGCGTGGTTGGCGTGGTTAGCAGGTGAGCGCGTGGCTGGCTCGGGTAAGCGACTCGGCGGTTGGGCATGGCCCAGCCAAGCCTGCACGGCGGCCAAGGCGAAGACGGTCAACAGCAGTAGGCGTGGCAAGCGAATCACTGCACCCCCCAAGAACCGTCGAGAAGAGCGGATTTTTGTCAATAGCTATCGGCTCATCCCCAACGCCAACCTATCGGAACTGGATCAAGCCAGCGTTGGATGCGCTCGATCCTCCCGATTCACCCGCAGGATCGACACCTTCCCCCCCAGGAGCTTCCGCATTGCGGGGCATCTCCTCCTCATGGCAGTCCCCCGAGCGATTGCCGCAGCAAGCGTAGCAGCTCGGCCTGGTGGGCGGCGGTGTACGTCAGCGGCGCGGGCGAATCGAAGCGAACCCCGTCGGCCTGCGGGAACGCGATGAGTTGGCGCAGGCGGGCGGTGTGCGCGGCCAACTCGGGCACACGCCCGGCCCGCTGCCAACTGCACAGGGCCAAGAATGTCTGGGCCGCATCATCCCAACTGAGCGTCGGCTGGGCGGCGAGGTGCTTGCCCCAGGCCGCGGTCAACGCCGCCGGGTCGGGCGGTTGCTGGGCCAGTTGGTCCAGGGTCGCGCTCAGTTGCCGGGTAGCCAGTCGGGCAGGCTCGGCGTCCTTGCCCGTGGGGCGCAGTAGCCCCTTGCGCAGCACTTCGAGCGGCTCGCTTGGGTCAGCAGGCCAGGCCGCGCGCAAGGGCAGTGACAGATGCCACTGGTTCAGCCGCAGCGACCCGCGCGACCAGCCGGGCTGACCGGCCTCGCCAGGCTGCTCGGCCACAGCGGCACCGATGGGACGGTGACAGCCGTAGCAATCGAAGTGGGCCAACTCGGGACCGTGGCGACTGGCCAAGCTGTCGCCGGCCAAGCGTAGCCAGGCGCGGGCGGTGCTGATTTGCCCGGCCCACCACAACGCCGGCTCGAACGACTCGGTCCCCCGATCGGCGGCGGGCTGGCCGCGTTGCGGGTGCTGGCGGTCGAACTCACGCCAGTGCGGCGGCAGGCGGCGTTGATACAACGTCAACTCGAACGCCAGGCGCGGGTGACCGGCGGCGATCAGGTCGTGATCGACGATCCGCGCGGGCACGTTGCCCTCGGCCGGTGCGCCGACGTGGCAGCCGACGCAAACGCCCGATCGCGTCAGCGGGTCGTTTAGCCAGAGCATGCCGCTTTGGGCGTAGGCGGATTTTAACTCGTCGGCTGGCAGCGACCCCCAGGCGGTGTGCGAACGGTTCCATAGCCGCGATGGGCCGTGGCACGCCTCGCAGGACACGCCCTCCAGCCGCAGCGGCTTGAGCGAGTCGGGGGTATCGGCGGCGGCGAGTTCGGGCAGGCTGTGGCACGCGAGGCAACGACTGTCCTGCTGCGCGGGGATCGGCTGGCCCCCTTCGCCCGCCAGGTTCTGGGCGATTTGCTGGGAGCGGGCCGACAACAGCGACGTGTACGCGCGAGTATGCGGGTCGTGCGTGAACCACCAGCTAGCCGAGGTAGCATTCTGGGGCGTGGTGCCGACCAGCGGGCTACCGTGACAGGCCAACCCGGCGCAACTGCCAGCGCCTGCGTAGGCGGCGAGCGGCCCCTCGGCCAACGGCGTGCCGCGTGGCGTAGCCGGGTCGGTCGGGCGGATGGTCCCGTTGGGGTCAGGGTCAGGCTGACCAAATCGCCCAGCCAGCATTACCCCGGCCCCGGCGATAGCCACGGCCCCAGCCAACCCCACCGCCCACCAGCCAGCCACTCGCATCGCCACCCCCGCGCCGCGACCGCACAAACCGCAGTTGACCTAAGCCACTCTCATTGTCAAATATAAGTGTTACGCCCTGTCAGCACAACCGGCAGTTGCAGAAAAAAGGTGGCTAAGAAATTGCTTTGACATCCAGACAGCATCTTCTTAGACTCAATCTACTTCGTCGTATACCCACCGCACGCCCACGTTGTGGTCAGGCGGGGTAGGGTCAGGTGGCGCAGGGCATCAGCCAGAAAGGATGTTCGCTTGCTGCTAGGTGGTTCGGACTTGGCTCAACATCGCCCGTGGATCATCGGCTGCACGCTAGCGTTGGCGGCCGCGGTGGCGTGGTATTGGCTGGAGAGCCTGGGCCAGCCGACCTGGCCGGGCGGTAGCAGTCGCCCCGGCTTTACCTTCGGGGTGCTGGCTGGGCTGATTATTCTGTTCGAGGCGGCCCTATGGCTACGCAAGAAACTGCGAGCCTGGCGCTTGGGCAAGATGACCGCCTGGATGCGGGCGCATATCTGGCTGGGCTTGTTGTCGGTGCCGCTGGTGCTGTTGCACTGCGGGTTCAAGTTCAACGGCACGCTGGCAGTCGTGCTGACGCTGATCTACGCGCTGGTCATCGCCAGCGGCGTTTGGGGGCTGTGGCTGCAACAGGTCTTGCCCCAGCGGATGTACGCGGAGATTCCGGCCGAGACGATCTACTCGCAGATCCCGCAGGTGATGCAGGGGATCATCGACGAGCAAACCGCCCTGGTCGATGGGCTGATTGGCCGAGCCGACGAGGCGCTGGTGGGTCAGTCGGTGTCGGCCAGCATGATGATGGTCAGCCTGTCGGTGGGGGCGTCGGTCGGTCAGACGATGGGCGGCTCGGTGGCGGGGCTAGTCGGGGCGGCGATCTTGCAGCAGGCCTACGAAGACCGGGTGCGGCCGTTCCTGGAGTTGGGGCGGCGCAGCCACTCGCCGCTGGTGCAGCGCAGCGAGGCCGCCCGATTCTTCGCGGACCTGCGGGCGCGGGTGGACGCCGCCGCCGAGCCGGTCATCGCCTCGCTCGAACGCGCCTGCGAGGTGCGCCGCCAACTCGACCGCCAAGCCACCCTGCACGCTTGGCTACACGGTTGGCTGTTGCTGCATACCCCGTTGTCCGTGGCGCTGATTGGATTGCTGGTAGCCCACGCTTATTCGGCCATCGTCTACTGGGGAATCACACCATGACCACGAGCAAAGAGCGTGTGCAGCGGATCGAGCCGTACTATTTTCGGCGGCGCACGCGGCTAGACTACCTGAAAATCAGCGTCACGCTGCTGGCGCTAGCCGCCGTGGGTGGCTGGCTGGTAGCGCAGTGGAGCGACCCGCAGCGGGCGGCGGCGCTGTACTCGCCGGGGCCGGTCGCCTCGGTGCATGCCGCCTGGGACCACCACTGCCAGGCGTGCCACGGTGGCCAGCCGGTCAACTCCAACACCGCCTGGCTGGGCGACCTGGTCCACGGCAACCGCGACTGGCGGGCCAACGCGACGCAGCGTTGCGAGGTCTGCCACGCCGCCCCGGCGCATCATCGCGATGTCCGCCCGGAGTCGGTCGTCTCCTGCGGCGGCTGCCACCGCGACCATCAAGGGCGCAACCACTCGCTGGTTCGGCTGCGCGATAGCGATTGCACCAGTTGCCACGGCAACCTGATCGCGCACTACCAGCCCGGCGTGGTCGAGTCCCCCCGATACGCCAATCGCATCACCGCCTTTGCCGTGGACCACCCGGAGATCAAGGCGCTGGCCCAGCAGCAGGCCAAGCCCATCGAGCGCACCATCAAGTTCAGCCATGCCATCCACATGCTACCGGGCATGTTCCCGGTCGGGTCCAAGCGGGTCTGGACGCTGGGCGACATCGAGCAGATCAGCCCCGCGCAGGCGGCCCGCTACCGCACCCGCCAGCCCGAAGACCAGCGTGACCCGGCGTCGCCGGTGATTCTGTCGTGCGCGTCCTGCCACGAAACGGACTCCGGCTTGGTGGGGCTGGAGGTGCCCGCTGGGTTGGGCGGCGTACCGCGGTCGCTGCAATGGCCGGCCCGCGCCGCCGGGGCGTACATGCTGCCGATCAGCTTCGAGAAGCACTGCCAAGCCTGCCACCCCAACGTCTTCGACGCCAGCCGGCGTGAGACGCCGCACCGCGTCCAGCCGGCCAAACTCCGCGAATCGCTGGAGCAATTCTTCCTCAGCGATCTGGTGCGGGGCAATCCCCGGCTGCTCCAGAGTGTCGCCCGTCCGGGCCGGCTCGACCGCCCCGAGGAAGCGACCAGCGAGTTGGCCAGCCTCGGCGAGCAACTGAAGCCCCTGACCGACCAGGCGCATGCCCGCTTGCTGCCGGGCACCGCCAGCGCTGGTTGTCTGAAGTGTCACTATCGGCAGGACGACCAGATCAAGCCCGTGACCATCCCCGAGGTGTGGTTCCCGGCGGCGAAGTTCAACCACGCAGCGCACCGGGCGATGGACTGTGCCGAGTGTCACCCCGGCACGGGCGCGCCGCCCGGCGGCAAGCTGGAGGCGTTCGGTCCCGAGCTGGAGCGTGAGCCGCTGCACATGGTCGGCATCGCCCAGTGCAAAACGTGCCACGCCCCAGCCCAGGTCACGCCCACCGGCCCAGTCGGTGGCGTGCGGCATGCCTGCACCGACTGCCACAGTTACCACCACGGCGATTATCCGTTGCAGGGACGCGGTGCCAGCCAGCACGCCCCCGCCAAACGGCTGACCGCCCAACAGCTAATTGCTGGTCAACCATGACACGCTCAGAACGCGAACAGCAACGAGATGTTCAGCCCCTCCAGCCCCAGGTCGGAGCGCTGGCGGCTGAATCGGCCCGGCGCGAAGTCATCGACCAGGGTCGGCGTGTCGTTCAGGCCAAACCAGTTGATGACCTCGTAGCCCGCCGCGATGCGCATGGAGCGATATTGCCAGGCGACGCCGAAGCCCAACTCGGCGGTGGGCACGATCTGCTCGAAGTGATCGCGGATGGCGGCGTTGACCGTGCGGTTCTGATTGTTCAACGCCGTCAGCCGGGTGCATTGGTCGCCGTAGAGCAGCGCCCCCCGCGCCCGCCCGTAGAAGCTCAGGCCATAGCCCAGGTTCCAGTCGGCCTGCGTGCCGACGAACACGCCCGCACCGTCGAACTGGTTGACCAGCGTCGAGCTGGCGGCGTTGGCGTCCAGGCCGTCGAAATACGCCGACTGATTCTGGCGGATGCTGGCCAGCCGCACGCCGCCTTGCAGCCCCAATTCCAGATCATGCGGCAGCTTGTGCCGTTGCCCCAGCACAATATCGTAGACGTTGTAGTTCAGGCTGGCCAGGCCGGTGGCGGTTGTCACCGCGTCAATCGTGCCCGGCTGGGTCAGCGCGGGGTAGAACACCCCCCCGGGCGGGGCCACGGCATCGCGGTTGGCCGCCGAGTGGAAATAGGTGTACTCGAAGCCCGCCTGCCAGCCGCTCTCGGGCGAGTAGCCACCCACGCCAATACGCAGGCCGCTGCGCGTGTCGTAGCTTTGACTGATGATCGAGCCGATCGGGCTAAAATTGTCCCGCAGGCTGACGAGGCCCAAATCCAGGTCGCGGCGGTAGGGCCGCAGCAACAGATACTGCGCTGCGGCATAGAGTTCCCACGAGCCAACCGGAGCAGCGGCAGCGTGGTGCGTCGGCGAGGCCGGCGGCAGGTTCGCCCACTCCGGCGGGGTCAAGTCCACGACCTTGCCCGGCTCGCCAGCCGGCGATTGACCGAGCGTCGGCGGGTTGGCCTGGGTCGGTGCGGCTCCCGGCGTCGGTGCGACCGTTTGGGGCGGGGGGTTGACTTGGGATTGCGGCACGGGTTGGGCCAGGCTGACGCTTGGTCCAAGCCCCACGACCATGCAGCAAATCAGCCAGCGCCATGAGGCTTGCATCGCGCTACCTCCTTGCGTTGTCGGTTCGGTTTATCGTTGGCCGTAAACGGACACGCTGGCGGCATAGCAAACGGGCCGCTCAGGTGCAAGGCCAACCGTTGGCCGGGTAAGTGGTTGCCAGGTCAACTGTCCGTCTACCCGGTGATGGCGTAGCCGATCACCGGCCGGGCGAGTGGCGGCGTGGGTGCTGGCCCACGGCAGCGTAGGCAGACGTGGGATAGGCATGAGCGGGTGGTTGAGCAAAGGATCAGAGCATGAACGCACCGCAACAGACCAAGTCGATCATCGAGTTGCTGCGCAAGCTGCAACAGGAGCATGGCTATTTGCCGGAAGCCGAGCTGAGGGCGTTGGCCAAATCCAGCGGTGTGCCGTTGTATCGGCTCAACGAGGTGGCCAGCTTCTTCCCGTCGTTCCGGCGTAGCCCGCCGCCGGCCGTCGAGTTGCTGGTCTGCCGCGATCTGACCTGCCGCCACGTCGGCTCGCTAACGATGCTGCGGCAACTCGCCGAGTTGCACGCGGGCCAAAGCGCGGTGAGCGTACAGGGCGTGTCGTGCCTGGGTCGGTGCGACCGCGCCCCAGTCGTCTCGCTCAACCATCACATCTACGCCGACCGCTCCACCAACGAGATTGAGCTAGCCGTGCGGGCCACGCTGGAGGGGCTGGGCGGCACCGCAGGCGTCGGCGGCCCCAGCGGCGTCGGCGGCCCCAGCGGCGTCGGCGGCACCAGCGGCGTCGGCGGCTCTCTCGCCGGGTCCCGACTGCACCCCGACAGCGACGCCCGCTACCGCGTCCACACTAATACCAACTGGCGGATCGACCCTTACCCCAAGGACGGCGAGAAGTTCCAGGCTCTGCGGCAGTACCTGGCCCAGCCCGACCCGGAGCGGCTGATCGCGCAGTTGCGCGTGGCCCATCTGCGGGGCATGGGCGGGGCAGGCATGCCCGCTGCCGACAAGTGGGACGAAGTACGCCGCGCGGTCAGCCCGCAAAAGTATGTGGTGGCCAACGGCGACGAGAGCGAGCCGGGCACCTTCAAGGACCGCGAGCTGATGCTGCGCAAGCCCTACTTGCTGCTGGAGGGCATCATCCTGGCCGGGCTGGTGACCGGGGCGACCCGCGGCTACATCTACGTCCGCCACGAGTACAGCGAGCAAATCCACCTGCTCAAGGACTGGATACGCCGCGCCCGCCGCGACAAGCTGTGCGGCGACAACATCCTCGGCTCGGGGCTGTCGATGCACGTCAAGGTATTCGTCAGCCCCGGGGGCTACATCTGCGGCGAGCAAAGCGCGCTGGTGGAGGTGCTCCAGGATAACCGGGCCGAGCCACGCAACCGCCCGCCCGAACTGGCCACCAACGGGTTATTCGATTGTCCCACCTTTGTCAACAACGTCGAGACGTTGGCCTGGGTGCCGGCGATTGCGCTCAACGGCGGCGAGTGGTACGCCAACCTGGGGGTCAACGGCTGCAAGGGTCGGCGCTTCTTCTCCATCAGCGGGGATGTCGTGCGTCCGGGGGTGTACGAAGTGCCCATCGGCATCAAGCTGGGCGACTTCCTGCGGCACTACGCCGGCGGCATGCTGGCCGGGCAGCCGCTGCGGGCGTTCGCGCCGTCCGGCCCATCGGGGGGCTTTCTGCCCCGGCTGATTCCCCGCGCCGCGCTGGGGGCGAAGGCCCGCCACCTGCCCCCCGAGGCCGCCGGGCTGGACCTGTACGAGCTACCGCTGGACATTGACACCTTCCGCCAATACGATCTGATGCTCGGGGCGGGCTTGGTCGCGTTCGGCAACGGGTTCAACGCGGTGGACGCGGCCCTGGGCGGCGTCGAGTTCTTCCGCAATGAGTCGTGCGGCAAGTGTGTGCCGTGTCGGCTGGGCAGTCAGAAGTTGGCGCAGATGGCCGGGCGGTTGAGCCGCGGCGAGTACACACCCGCCGAGTGGGCCGCCACCGCCGAGTTGGTCCGCGACCTGGCCGACGCAATGGCCATGACCTCCATCTGCGGGCTGGGGCAAGTCGCGCCCGCCCCGCTGACCAGTGTGATCGACTACTTCCCCGACGACATTGCCAAGGCCATGCCCCGGCTTCGGCCGCTTCCCCTGGTCAGTGGCCCTGGCCCCGGCGGCGGCGCTGCCACCGCCGCAGGGCCAACCAATCCCCCAGCCGCTGCTCATCGCCCGGAGAAACGCTAATGCCAGCCAGCTACGAAGAGTCCTTATTCGTCTCCAGCGACCTGGCCGGCCACTTGGTGCGCCTGGAGGCGGCCAAGCGTGCCGAGTTCCGCGAGGTGGTCCGCCTGACCATCGACGGGCAGGAGACGACCATCGAGAAAGCACGCCCGCTGACCGATGCGCAGGGTACGATCATCCGCGATGCGGACGGCCAACCGATCCCGCGAGCGACCACCGTCTACGATGCCGCCGTCAAGCTGACCAAGGAGGGCAAGTTCCGCCGCAACCCCATCCCCATCTTGTGCCACCAGGACCACCTGCGGCCGGTGGCCGTCTGTCGCGTCTGTGCGGTCGAAGTGACCGTGCCCAAGAAAAACCGCCAGACCGGCAAGATCGAACCGCGCACCGAGCGGAAATACCTGCCCGCCTGTCAGTTGCGAGTGGCCGATCATATGGCGATCCGCACGGCCGATTCTGTCGAGTCGGGCCAAGCCAACGCGCCCAACCGCGTCCGCCGCGTCGTCGCGGTCCTGGCCGAACTGCTGGCGACCGACTCGCTCAGCCCCGAGGAGCCAGCCACGCCCGGCCTGAGCAGCAGCGGCGTGGCCCACGTCAACGAGCTGCGCCGCCTGGCCAACCGCTTCGAACTGCCGACGCTCCGCTTCCCGCCGCGTGAAATCAGCCGGGGGCTAGACAATAGCTCGGCCCTGATCCAGGTCAAGCACGACAGTTGCATCCTGTGCGACCGCTGCATCCGCGGCTGCAACGAGGTCCGGCACAATCTGGTCATCGGCCGCCACGGCAAGGGCTACACCGCCAGCATCGGCTTCGACCTCAACCAACCGATGGGCGCGTCGAGTTGCGTGGCCTGCGGCGAGTGCATGATTAGCTGCCCGACCGACGCGCTGACGTTCAAGCGGCCGGTGCAGCCGGAGCAGTGGAAGGATGCGCTGCCGCCCGAGCCGCGCCCGCAACCGGCCGACCCGCGCCCGGACGGCTCACGCCCGGACGGCTCGCGCTCCATCCGCATCGTCTCGGCCCGGGAGTTGATGCGAATGCCACACTTCGCCGGCATCCCCCCGCGATTTTTGCAGTTCAACGAAGGGGCGATTGTGCGCCGCCACGTTCAGCCGGGCGACACGCTCTACCGTGAGGGCGAGTATGGCTCGACCGCCTTTATCATCGAGTCGGGCGAATATGAAATGAGCATCCGCACCCAGCCGACTGGCTCCCGCTCCCAGCCACGCCGCGGCTTCGGCGGTTTGCTCCAGCGCATCCGCACGGTCTGGACGCCCACGCCGCAGCCCGAACCGTTCCACGCCGTGCCCATCACGCCCGACGATTGGATCGTCGGCGAGATGGCCTGCCTGAACAACTACCCGCACTCGGCGACGGTCGTGGCCAAGACCTCCGGCAGCGTCCTGGAGCTAATGCGCAACGTCCTGTACATGCTGCAACGCAACCCGCAGTCGCGCGAACGGCTGGAGAAGATCTACCGCCACCGCGCGCTGCAACGGCAACTACGCACCAACGCGCTGTTTCGCAGCATCCTGGAAACCGCCCCCGAGCAGGGCGGCGGCCCCGAAGCCTTCGAGCGCTGCGTGGCCTATCTGCAAGACAGGATCGAATTGCTGCGGGTCGAGCCGGGCCAGGTGATCTATCGGCAAGGCGACCGGGCCGAGGCGATGTACCTCATCCGCCTCGGGCATGTCCGCGTCTCCAAGCGGTTCGTGGACCGCGACGTGGTGCTGACCTACCACCGGGCCAACGACGCGATCGGGGCATCGGCCCTGCTGGCCGGGCTGGTCAACGACCCGAAGATGGTGGAAGGCTCCCCCTCGATGCAGCGTCTCAAGAACACCTTGCCCCGCGCCTATCGGGCTGGGACGCACACCACCACCACCACCGCCCTGGACCATGTCGAGCTAGTGCGCATCGGGGCCGATCTGTTTCGCAAGATGATCCAGCAGTTCGCGCCGGTTCGTTATCGCCTGGTCGAAGAAACCATCGCCCTGGTGCAACAGGAGCGGGCCGAGGCCAACCAGCCCAACGTCGGCTCGCTGGCCTGGGGCGACTTCGTCGAGCAGGGGCTATTCCAGGGCCAAAGCCTGCTGCTGCTCGACCTGACCAAATGCACCCGCTGCGACGAATGCACCAAGGCGTGCGCCGATGTCCACGACGACGGGGCGACCCGGCTGATCCGCGAGGGGCTGCGCTTCGAGCAATTCCTCGTGGCCACCTCGTGCCGTTCCTGCGTCGATCCCTACTGCATGATCGGCTGTCCGGTTGATGCCATCCACCGCCGCCCCGACACCAAGCAAATCGAGATCGCTGACCATTGCATCGGCTGCACGCTCTGCTCGAAGAATTGCCCCTACGGCAACATCCAGATGGTCCAGTTGGGCCGGGGCAAGTCGGCCCGCGTCAAGGCGGTGACCTGCGACCTGTGCATCGACGTGGTCGGCCCGCACGGCACGCCCAGTTGCGTCTACGCCTGCCCGCACGACGCCGCCCATCGCATGACCGGCCCACAACTGATGCAGTTGGTGCAAGCCCAGAAACAACGCTAACGGCGTGGTTGCACC
>Ga0272446_1007319_pt1 | contig 11029 bp, 7 predicted proteins | sample YNPCB0061_FD_194587 | JGI IMG/M metagenome (GOLD analysis project Ga0272446, IMG submission 194587) | Hot spring microbial mat communities from Yellowstone National Park, WY, United States - YNP-CB-006-1 | ecosystem: Environmental > Aquatic > Thermal springs > Hot (42-90C) > Sediment | place...
CTGGCGCGGCGTTGGGCGCGATGTACTGGCTGGCCGGAGCATGGTGCCTGGGGCGGCTGGCCCTGCGCGCTTTGAGACTCCATGCCACGCCCAGCCCTCCGGCGCACTGGATTCTGGAGGCCGCCTTCGGGTTGGCCATCGTGGCCTTCGCCATGGGGGCCACGGCTTGGCTGCCCATCCACCGGAGCTGGCTCCATCTGGCTTGGCCGGGCCTGTGTCTCTCGGCCGAGGCCCGCTCGCTGCCCGCTCTCTGGCGCTGGCTCCGCAGCCTGCCCTGGCGGCAGCCTTGCAGCACCGCCTCTTACATTGTCGCCGTGCTGCTGGGCTTTGTGCTTTTCGCCCACTGGCAAGCTGCGTTAATGCCCGAAATGAGCGCCGACGGGCTGGCCATGCACCTCACCATCGCCAAGTGGATGGCCGCCTACGGCAGTTTCCACTTCGACGTCACCCGGGCCGCCTGGGCCGTGTCGCCCATGGCCGGCGACTGGCTCTACGCCTCGTCCTACCTGGTGGGTGGAGAGGCCGCCGCGCGGCTGGTCAACCTGGCCTGCCTCCTGCTCCTGGCGGCTCTGACCTACTCGCTCGTGGCCCGCTGGACCCAACCCGTTCCGGCGCTGCTGGCCACGGCGCTGTTCGTGTCCTCCCCGGTGGCTTATCTGGTCACCGGCTCGCTGTTTGTCGAAAACAGTTGGACGCTGTGGCTGCTGGCCGCGGTCCTGGCGGTCGAGCGCTGGCGGGAGACCGAACGGTCCGCATGGCTGGCCGTGGCGGGCGCGCTAGCCGGATGCTCGGTGGCGGGCAAATTCGGCGCCCTATTCTGCCTGCTGGCGCTCATGGCCGCCTGGACGCTCGCCTTGCGCGGGCAAAAGAGACTGCGGGGAGGCAAACTGCTGGCCGTAGCTGCCTTCCTGCTGTTCGCCTGCCCGCCTTATCTGCAAGCGTTGATCCGCACGGGCAACCCGGTGTTCCCTTACTTCAACACGGTCTTCCACTCGCCCTTAATCGACGACAAAGAGCCGTTCCGCGACGCCCGCTGGGGCCCTTACCTCCGCCCGGATCTTCTGTACAGGATGACCTTTCAGTCCAGCCGCTTCATGGAAACCATGGACGGCACGGCGGGATTCCAGTGGTTCGTCCTGTGGCCGGCGGCTTTCCTGGCGCTCCGCCGCAGGCTGCCGTTCTGGGTTCTGGTGGCTGCCCTTTCTGCCCCGCTCATCATCGTCGTGGTGTTCAGCGGCATCGCCTACTTGCGCTACATTTATCCGGCCTATCTGCTCGGCGCCGTCTTCCTCGGATGGGCGATGGGAGAGGCGCGCCAATGGAACCGCTGGCTGGGCGCCGCCCTCACCGTCGCCGCGCTCCTCTGCGCGGCCGTCAACGCCTGGTTCATGGGCGCCTCGGGCTGGAACAACAAGGACTTCGCGCTCAACCCGCTGGTGGATCCGGCCGAACCCGGCAAGCTGATCGAGGCCGGCGCGCCCCAGCGCAAAATCATCGACTACTTCAACGCCAACGCGCCCGGCCAGCCCGTGGCGTTCCTGGAAGACAGCGTCACCGCCGGCTTCCTGGCCCGGGCCTACACCAATTCCTGGCACACGCTCGATTTCGCCTTGATGCTGAAGCGCGTCGAAAACCCGGCCGAGCTTCGCAAGGAACTCGATCGCCGCGGAATCCGCTACATGGTGGTGCGCGTGGAGTCCGGCGAGTACCGCTCGAACTTCGTACCCGTGAGCGAACTGGCCCGGCAGTGTGGCGAGGAGGTCATTACCGTCAGCAGCTTGGTTGGTCTGCGTCTAAAGGACGGATGCCCCCCGGCCGCGAGCGAAGCTAGCCGGCCCCAAGCCGCACCGCCTGCCCCGATCCAGGCGCAAGCCCCCGTGCAAGCGGAGACGGCCGCGGCGCCGCCGCCCGTGGAGCTCCCTCCAGTTGTGGATGACTTTGACCGCCGGATCCGCTTCCTCGGCAACTGGCACCGCGACAAACAGTTTGCCCAAGCCGCGCAGGGCACCCTCACCTACACCGATCAGGCCGGGGCTGCCTTCGAATTTGAGTTCCAGGGCGAGTCTGTGACCTGGGTTTTTACGCGGGCCTTCAACCGCGGCAAGGCGCGCGTGCTGCTGGACGGGAAAGAAGTGGCGGTCGTGGATCTCTACGCCCCGCAAACCGAGTGGCAGCAGCGCCAGACCTTCCGCGCCGCAGCCCCTGGACGCCACCTGCTGCGGGTCGAAGTCCTGGGAGAGCGAAATCCGGCCGCGGCCGGAACCCATGTGGACGTGGATCTGCTCGAAGCCGGCGGCGGACACCCCCGCTGAAACTTGACTCCGGCAGCTTCCAAGGTTGAGAATTCCAGGCATGAAACGATCGTTGCTAGCGCTGTGTTCGGCTCTGCTGCTCACCGCCTGCGGGCGGGAGCAACCCAAGAGTGAGAAAAAAGCCCAGCCGGTGAAAGCTCCGGAGGTCTACCGCGTGCGGATGGAGACCACCAAGGGCGACGTCGTCTTGGAAATCCACCGCGACTGGGCCCCGCGCGGAGCGGACCGTTTCTACGAGCTGGTGCAGCAGCGCTTCTACGATGGGGCGCGCTTCTTCCGCGTGGTGCCGCGCTTCGTCGTCCAGTTCGGCCTGAAGGGCGATCCGGCGGTGGATGCCTACTGGAGCCGCATGTCCATCCCCGATGACCCGGTCCGCCAGAACAACAGCCGCGGAACCATCACCTACGCCATGGCCGGGCCAGCCACGCGCACCACGCAGGTCTTCATCAACCTCCAGGACAACTTCGCTCTGGACAAGCAGGGCTTCGCTCCCTTTGGCAAGGTCGTGGAGGGCATGGATGTCGTCGAGAAGTTCTACCGGGGCTACGGCGACGCGCCTCCGGGCGGCGTCGGACCCGAGCAGAGCCGGATCCGCAGCGAAGGCAACGCCTATCTGGAACGCTACTTCCCGAACTTGGACTACATCAAGCGGGCCGTCATCGAGCAATAGAACGCTATCCGCGGACGCCCTCAGAGCTTCTTGAGAATCTTGATGTCGGACGGCAGCACAAACAGGCTGTCGCTGAGGCCCGAATCCACCGTCACGGATTCTGAGTACATCTCGAAGGTCTTCTGCCCGTCGCGCATGCGCTGGATGGTCCAGGGCCACCAAACGCCGTTGCCGCTCTCGCGGTATTTCCCGTACTCGGTGACCTCCTCGATGCGCTGGCGGGTCTTGGGATCGCGCCGGTAGAAGACCTGCCGCAAGGGGAACTTCTCCGACTGGTGGAAGTAAACCGTCACCACGCGGTTTTCCGAATCCGTGATGTCCACAATGTGGACCGGCTGGTTCATCCAGACATCCGTGCCTTTGGATTCAAACACGAGGCCCGGTTCGTTCCGGCGCACCCGCAGAATGTAGAAGATGTTCGTGAAGGTGCTCAAGCGGTAGCGCTCCAGCGAATCGTCCGGCAACGGCCGGGCGCCCCGGAAGGTGATCGTGTAGCCGGCCGTGTCCGTGAACAGAACCGCGCTCAACTCCTTCTTATTCCGCAAGAACGACTGCCGCTCGCGCACCGCCAGCGTGGAAGGAGAAGAGGAATCCTGCACCGGAACGTACTTGGTGTAGATCGACGCCACCGCCAAACCGGAGAGCTCTTCGCGATAGAACGAGTAGGCCCGCCCGGTCTCGACGCGGTCTTTCATGTTCAGAAAGCGCTCGCCTCCCAGAGCGGCGATGGCTTCGTCAATCACCTGCTTGCCGCGCTGGGCGCTGGTTTGAGCGGCGGCGGCCTTGGCCCAAACCAGGCAAGCCAGAGCGCAAACTAGAAACCCGGCCCCGTGCGGTTTACGCATACCCTTCCTCCCGTAGCGGCGCATCCGCGCGCCTTACTCATACCTTAGCGCGACCACCGGGTCCAGGCGGGCGGCCTTAGTGGCCGGCCAGACTCCGAAGAACAGCCCGACCCCGACCGACACCAGAAAGCCCATGGCGACCGTCCACAGAGGCACCGCAGTCGGCAAGTTGGGAAAGATCAGCCGCGCCAGCATCGAAACCATCCAGCCAAAGGCCATGCCGATCACGCCGCCCAGCACGGTCAACACCACCGCCTCGGTCAGGAACTGCGCGATGATGTCGGTGCTCTTGGCGCCCACCGCTTTGCGGATGCCGATCTCGCGGGTCCGCTCCGTGACCGAAACCAGCATGATGTTCATGACGCCGATGCCGCCCACCAGCAGCCCGATCGAGCTGAGCACCACCAGCACCAGCGCCACCACCGACGTGATGTCGCGGAACTGCTCCAGCATCTGTTCGCCGGTGGAGATCCAGAAATCGTCGGGCTTGGTCGGAGGCACCCGGCGCTGCATGCGCAACACCACGCTGACCTCGTCGATGGCCGCCGCCAGCTTGCCCGGCTTGGCCGTGAAGATGATCATGTTCTCGTCGGCGCTCGGGAACATCTTCTTCATCGTGAAGTACGGCAGAAGCACCCGCCGGTCCTCCTGCCCGGGCAGCGCGGCGGCCGCTTTGGGCATGGTCAGAACGCCCACCACCTCGAACTGGTGTCCGTTCACATCCACCCACTTGCCCACCGGGTTCTCATTCGGGAACAGCGCCGAAGCGATGTTTTCGCCCAGCACGACCAGCGGCTGCCGGCGCCGGCTTTCGTCGTTGGTGAAAAACCGGCCGTACTTCATCCGCTCCGTGCCGCCCTCGACGTAGCTTTCGTCTGTGCCGGCCAGGTCGATGCCGAACACGTCGTTGCCCTTGTAGCGTACGCGGTCGATGCCGCCCCGCAGGAAGCTGGGCGGGAAAAGCCATGCCGAAACCGCCGCCACCGAAGGGCACCGTTCCCGAATCGCCAACGCGTCTTCATAACGCAGCGGCTTGCGGGCCCGCTCCTCGCGGCTGAAATTGCCGGCCCGGAAGCCCAGATTGAACTTGTAGACAAAGCCGGTCTCCGGACCCATGCTGCGCATGATGCCCGCCACCGCTCCGTCTACGCCGGTGATGATCGAGCCTACGGCGATCACCGTCCCGGTGCCGATGATCACGCCCAGCACGGTCAGCAGGCTGCGCATCTTGTGCTCGCGGATCGTCGCCAGCGCCATGCGCACCGCGGAGAAGATCTCGGCCCAGGTCATTTCTCCGCCCTCAACGCTACGATCGGATCCAGCTTGGCCGCCCTCCGCGCCGGATAGATCCCAAAAAAGAGGCCCACGATGGTCGAGAGCCCAACGCCGATCAGGACCGCTGAATAAGGCAGCGCCATCGGCACCGGAGTCGTGTTCCGCACGATCACCGCTACGGCCCACGCCACCAGCACCCCCAGCAGGCCGCCCGTGGCCGCCAGCACCGAGGACTCGACCAAGAATTGGTTCAGGATGTCGCGCTGCCGCGCGCCCACCGACTTGCGGATCCCAATCTCGTGCGTCCGCTCGGTGACCACCGCCAGCATGATGTTCATGATCACCACCCCGCCCACCACCATGAACACCGACACCACCGCCACCGCCGTCGCGGCGATCACGCTGGTGAGCTGATTCCAGACCTCAATGATCGAATCCGAGCTGAAGATCGAGAAGTTGTCCTCCTCGTTCGGCTTCAGGCCGCGGTAGGCCCGCAGCAGCATCCGCACCTCGTCCTGCGCCTGGTTGAAATGCTCCCGGTCCACGGCCAGAGCGTACAGCCCGATGCCCCGCCGCGCCCCGTACATCCGGGTCACCGTCTCCAGAGGCGTGATGATGAAGTTGTCCTGGCTTTGCCCAAAGATCGAGCCCTGCTTTTTCGCCACCCCAACCACCGTGAAAGGCCGCCGGTTGACTTCCAGAACCTTCCCGACCGGATCCATGCCCGGAAAAAAGCGCTCCCGGATGTCGTTGCCGATGAAGGCGACGTACATGCGGTGCTGGTTCTCCGTGTCGGTGATGAAGCGGCCCATGGCCGGCTCGATGTTGGTGATGACCGCCATGTTCGGGGTCACGCCCCGCAGCGTCACCCCCTCCACGTACTCGTTTCCGTAACGCACCGAAGCCGACCGGCTCATCTCCGCCCCCAGCTCTTGAAGCAGCGTCGCCTTGGACTTGATGAACTCGTACTCGTCCATCCGGATCTCGGGATGGCGGCGGCGCATCTCCATGAGCTTCTTGAGGTCTACGGTGCCGATCACCGCCAGGCGCACAATCCGGAAGCCGTTGGCCCCCATCCGCGAAACCGCGTTGGCGATGTAGAGGTCCATCCCCCGGATCACCGACATGACCGCAATGAGCGTGCACGTGGCCAGGATGATGCCGAGCAGCGTCAGGAAGCTGCGCAGTTTGCTGGCGCGCAGTGATCCCAGCGCCACCACGATCGCTTCCTTGAACGGGGCCCCCGTCGTCATGCCGGCTCTATCTCCATCTTAAATGTTGACGAGCCGCGGCAGGGGTTTGTTCCGAAAGGGGACAGAGGGTCTCCCCCTGGCCGCGGCGCCGTCGCCTCCACGTCCGGGCCGCCGGGCGCCGCTTTCCCCTCAGGGCGCTGTTTGCTTGCGCCCCTATCGGGTCAGCACGAGCAAGCCGGAGACAAACGTGTGCTGCTGATACTGATAGGGCAGCCCCTTGTAGGGCGAGTGAATCGGCCCCAGCTCGCCCCAGGCATCGAGTCCGAAGACCGGCACCGTCTCAGCGCCGCTCGCCAGCCGGATGCCTTCTTTTACTTCGTCCGCCCGGGGGTCGAGATCCCGGAGCCGGAAACGCCGGGCGCAACAAGAGCTGGTCAGCACCACCAGCGGCTTTTCCCCGCTCTGCATCTGCGACAAGGCGCGCTCCACGCCCGTTGCGGCGCTCTGTAAGATCCGCTTCGGATCCCCTTTGTAAACCAGAACCCGCGCCCGCGTGCCCTCCGGCACCTCCGCGACAAACCGCAACGACCCAATCGGCAGGTCCTTGGACTCCTCGATGTAGTCTTTCCGGCGGGCCTCCTGCGCGGTGTAACGCGCCTTCTTCTCAAACAGAACCATCCGCACGTAGAGCTGCCCGTCCCCCAAATCGACGCCAATCGGATCCACGTCGTCGTAGGTGATCGGCTGGCCCGGCTTCTTCCCGCTCAGCTCCCGGTACACTTCCGCGGCCGGGCGGCCGTCGAACTCCATGACCCATTTCCCCCGCGCCTTGGTCACCGTGATCACCCGGTCCACCGGCTCAAATTCGTTGGTGTTGCTCCCAATAAATCGCACCGGACCGGCGATGCCCATCGCCACCACGGCGCCCTCCATGGCCTTGCCGTTGTGGAACTGTAGGCTCCCACCCTTGTCATCGGGCAGTCCGTTGCCCCCGAAAACCATCGCCTGCTCTCCAAAGGTCTCTTTCAGGCCCGTCAGAAAATCCTCCACGGAAATGTGGTCGGCGGCAAAACTCAAGTTGGGCTCGCTGAGAACCATGACCAGACGCGGATTGCCCACCCCGGCGATCTGCCGGCCAACCTCCCGCCCCAGGCTCAGCCGGTTGTCATCAAGCCGCGCCGCCGCCGCCTGCACTTTCGCGTCCCGGCCCCCGATCGCCAAAGCGACCACCGAATTCTCCCAAAGCGCCCCCTGATCGCAATACGGGATCGCCCGGACCCCGATCGTCTGCGCCGAACCCGCCACCTTCTGCACAACCTCCCCGATCTCCCTCTCTTTGGCGTGCCGTGGGAAATTCTCATAGAAAATAACCCCCTTGAGCGGGCTCGTCCCCAGCCTCTCCACCGCCATGCGCACCGCCCGTTCGGCCGCCACCAGCGGATCCGCATCTTGACTCCAGCCCGTAGCCACCGTGAAGTCCTTCCCCGTGGACGCCTGCCGGCTGCATCCCGCCGTCAAAACCACAGCCGTGGCCAGCGCCAGCAGGCCAAAACTACGCAACTTCGCTATACCTGGCATCTTGTTCCACCTCCTGGGTGTTCCATAAATGAGGCTCTTTCTGGCCTTCCATACCGAACAAAGTTTAAGTCGAATACAATTCCTTTTTCAACCCATCCTATATTTATTTTATATTGCATGCCATCATATTGGCCAACCATTCCGGAATCTTAAAGACTTGGAGCTTAAAATTAACATCGGTTAATTGTTTCCTGAACAACCGCCCCGCAACCCTCCCGCCCGCCTTCAACACTCCGCTTGCGCTCTGCCCGATCCTCTGGGACGATAGATGTGTTCCCGTTCAATTCAGGTGCACCACCATGACCGAAAGGTAGGTTGACAAAAAATGAAATCGAGGATCGTTTGCATTTCCGCGCTCGTTGCCGTCCTTGGGACTTGGCCCGCCCTTGCACAAACCAAGCCGCTCACCGATCTGGAAAAGGCAAAGATCGAAGCCGCGGTCCCCTCCCGCGCGCCGGTGCGCGTGCAGAAGCCCCGGAAAATGCTGGTCTTCAGCATGAATGTCAGCAAAGGCAAGCCGCGCCCCGGGCACCCCTCCATCCCCGCGGCGCAGTACGCTCTGGAGCTTATGGGCAAAAAGACCCGCGCCTTCGAGCCGGTCTTCAGCGACGACATTAACATGCTGCGTTGGGAGACTCTGCGTTCCTTCGATGTGGTTTGCTTCAACAACACCACAGGCGTCCTGACCGAAGACCGCGAGCTGCGGCGCTCGCTGTTGGACTTCGTGCGCTCCGGCAAAGGCTTTGTGGCGATCCACGCCGGCGGCGGCGCAACCTTCGTCGAGTATCCCGAGTACGGCCAGTTCCCCGAATTCGGCGTGATGGTCGGGGGTTACGAAGATGGCGGCCACGCCTACGCGCCCGGCTCCACGGTGCACATCCGCGTCGAGGACCCCAAGAGCCCCTTGAACGCCGCTTTCAAGGGCAAAGGCTTCACCGTGCGGGACGAGATTTACCAGTTCCGCCACGGCTACAGCCGCGAAAATGTTCGGGTATTGCTGAGCGTCGACACCGAGCATCCGGAAAACAGCCCCATGCGCAAGCCCTTGCCGGAGCGGGCGGTGGACAAGGACTTCCCGGTGAGCTGGATCAAAACCTACGGCCGCGGCCGGGTCTTCTACTTCGTCCTCGGACATCATCCGGAAATCTTCATGGATCCCGCCCTGTTGCAGCATCTATTGGCCGGGATTCAATTTGCGGCGGGCGATTTGAAGGCGGACACCACTCCCAGCGCAAAAATCCAGCGCAAATAGCGGACGGAACCGGCGCTGCCGCCCAGCCGGCCCGCCGCCCTCCGGCATCCAACAAACGAGGGGGGATTGAATGCACCGTGTGGCGATCATCGGAGGCGGGTTCGGAGGCCTGGAAACGGCCAAGAGGCTGGCCCAAGCGCCCGTCTCCATCACGCTCGTGGACCGCTGGAACTTCCATCTGTTCCAGCCTTTGCTCTATCAAGTCGCCACCGGTGGCCTCTCGGCCGCCGATATCGCCATCCCCCTGCGTTTCATTCTCCGCAAGCAGAAAAACGTCCAGGTTTGGATGGCGGAGGTGACCGGCATCGACGTGGAGCGGCGGCGGCTCATCGCTCCGCCCAGGGAAATTCCCTATGACACGCTGGTCGTCGCCGCCGGCGTCTCCAACGGCTACTTCGGAAACGACCACTGGAGCACGGCCGCCCCGGGGTTGAAAAGTCTGGAGGACGCCGCGGAAATCCGCGCCCGCATCCTATACGCCTTCGAGATGGCCGAGCAAGAGCCAGACCCAGAGTTGCGCCGGCAATGGCTCAATTTCGTCATCATCGGAGCCGGCCCGACCGGAGTGGAGCTGGCGGGGGCGCTGGGAGAAATCGCCAAGGACACTTTGCGGGAAGACTTTCGCAATATCCGAACCGAAGAAGCCAGGATCTTCGTGCTGGATCTCGCCCCGAGAGTGCTCCCGTCTTTTCCCGAAGAACTCTCCGCCGCCGCCGAACACTCCTTGATCCGGCTCGGGGTCCGCCCCCTGTTGGGAGTGCGCGTGGTCGAGATCGGACCGCACGGCGTCCGCTTCGAGCGAAACGGACGGCAGGACAGCATCGGCGCTCGGACGGTGCTTTGGGCCGCGGGCGTCCAAGGAAATCCGCTCGGCCGTCTGCTGAACCGGCATGCCGGGGCGGAGTTGGACCGCATGGGCCGGGTGCTGGTCGAGCCGGACTGTTCCTTGCCCGGACATCCCGAGATTTTCGTCATCGGCGATTTGGCCTGCTACCGGCTGGCCGGCGGCGGCACACTGCCCGGCGTGGCGCCTGTGGCCGTGCAGCAGGGCCGCTACGTGGCGCGCTTGATCCAGGCGCGCCTTCAAGGCGCGACGCTGCCGCCGTTCCGCTACTTCAACAAAGGAACTCTGGCCACCATTGGCCGGCACCACGCCGTGGCCGACTTCGGCAGGCTGCGCTTCCACGGCCCGCTGGCCTGGTTCCTGTGGCTGTTCGTGCACTTGCTGTACCTGGTGAGTTTCCAGAACCGCTTGCTCGTGGCCATTCAGTGGGCCATCCAATACTTCACTTTCAACCGCCGCGCCCGCCTCATCGTTCCGCCGCCGCAAATGGAGCCGCTTGCGGCGCCCGCGACAAGCTCCAAACCCGCCCTATAATGCCCTCAGAGGTGAGGACTTGCTAGGGCGTGGCCGCTGGCTGTTGATTGCCGTCTTCGTGGGCCTCGCTTGGTGCGCGGTCGATCCGGAAATCGTCTGGCGCGAATACCTCGACTGGTACCGCCGCCAGCCCGTCTCGCTCACCGACGCCCGCGGCCGTTATCTGGAACATCTGCGCAGCTCAGGGAAGTCCGGCGCCGAGATCGAAGAGCGGGGCCGGATCATCGAACGGCTTTCCCGCGAGCGCCGCGACGAGCTTCAGCCGCTCTTCTTCGACCGCACTTACGCCAGCCAGACGCCGCGCTTCAACCCCGCGCCGAATGCTCTGCTCGTGGAGGCCGTGCGCGAGAGGCCGCCGGGCAGGGCTCTCGATGTGCACATGGGTCAGGGCCGCAACGCCGTCTACCTGGCCTCGCTGGGTTGGGACGTCACGGGTTTTGACTATTCCGAAGAAGGCGTGCGGGCGGCGCGGGAAGCAGCGCAGAAGGCGGGCGTGAAGCTGAACGCGGTCGTGGCGAGACACGAG
>Ga0272446_1007320_pt1 | contig 11029 bp, 10 predicted proteins | sample YNPCB0061_FD_194587 | JGI IMG/M metagenome (GOLD analysis project Ga0272446, IMG submission 194587) | Hot spring microbial mat communities from Yellowstone National Park, WY, United States - YNP-CB-006-1 | ecosystem: Environmental > Aquatic > Thermal springs > Hot (42-90C) > Sediment | place...
TATGTTTTGCGCAAAATGCTATAATGCCTATGTCGGCCATTTCGACAGCGGTTCTTGAAAGCCTAGATGTGCGATGTAAATCGCAAACCCACCGCACAAAAAATCTAAAAGTGTGGGTTTGTAAGCATCCATCGCAAAAAACGCCACTTTTTACCCACTTATCCACAGGCTGCCTGTGGATAACTCGGTTTTCTCATAAATACCCCCTTTAAGAGCCCTTTACAGGACGGCGATTAACGGGGTATGCTGTCGCAAACAAAAAGCCCCGTAAGGGGATTGCAACATTTCTTCAACGCTGGCCCACCCGTTCACGCCAATTGTCGCAAACAAAAAGCCCCGTAAGGGGATTGCAACCTCGTGTCGGTTGCATGGATTACTTCTGCCGTCCCATCGTCGCAAACAAAAAGCCCCGTAAGGGGATTGCAACCCTGGGGTCTGCTGGTTGCATTGCTGAGCGCATCCAGCGGGTCGCAAACAAAAAGCCCCGTAAGGGGATTGCAACACTCTCAAAGACCCCGCTGCACCATCCCTCGAACGCGCGTCGCAAACAAAAAGCCCCGTAAGGGGATTGCAACTGGCATGACCACCTGCAGGCGCACCCACTCCGTACCCCCCTCTGTCGCAAACAAAAAGCCCCGTAAGGGGATTGCAACACATACCGGGTATCTTGCAGGTCTCTGACTAACATGTCGCAAACAAAAAGCCCCGTAAGGGGATTGCAACGTCTTGATCCGCACCGGGTCAACCGGGTTACGAAAGACGAGGTCGCAAACAAAAAGCCCCGTAAGGGGATTGCAACTCGCTCAAAGAAAAGGGGCGGCTTTGGCCGCCCCCTGGTTCTCCGGTCGCAAACAAAAAGCCCCGTAAGGGGATTGCAACCAGGAGCTGCTGGCCCACCTACGCTTCGTGGCCTCTATGGGTCGCAAACAAAAAGCCCCGTAAGGGGATTGCAACATCAGAGCCAACACCAGATCATCTATACCCATACCCGTTGGTCGCAAACAAAAAGCCCCGTAAGGGGATTGCAACTTGTACCGAACCCACCCATTGACTGCCAGGGCGGGATTGTCGCAAACAAAAAGCCCCGTAAGGGGATTGCAACCGAGGCCGATAACCTCATCCTTTACTTGGCTCAAGCGTCGCAAACAAAAAGCCCCGTAAGGGGATTGCAACCGTGTCAATGTCCATCTGGGTTCGATACGGCAGCCTAACCGGTCGCAAACAAAAAGCCCCGTAAGGGGATTGCAACTTTGCCTTTACGCCAATGCCATACGGGTTTATACTTATATAGTCGCAAACAAAAAGCCCCGTAAGGGGATTGCAACGAGACTTTGCCGCGCCAGCCTTCCTTCTCGGCTAGCGGCCAGTCGCAAACAAAAAGCCCCGTAAGGGGATTGCAACTGGGTCTCCAGGCTCCTAATGTAATGGATAATCCCATCGTCGCAAACAAAAAGCCCCGTAAGGGGATTGCAACACAGCCATCCTAGTACGAAGGTTGCGCCCAGAGACGCAGGTCGCAAACAAAAAGCCCCGTAAGGGGATTGCAACAGCGGTGTTATGGGCTTGCGTTTTTTGTCAAATGAGCTTTGCGATATGCGGGGCTGTGACGAAATAACCGGTGGGTTGAAAAAGATGTGGTATTAATTCTCCAGCATGTACGTTCAAACTTCGCTTGGAGTGGCGCTAGCCGGGCTTTTGCACGATGTGGGTGAGCTGTATCAGCGGGCCTACTGGGGGAGTCCGCCCGAAGGGGTCTCGGACTGGAGCCACCCGGCTTATACGAAGTGGGCTATTGATAAGTGGTCACCACTGTTTGGTGGCGATGCTGGCTGGCTGGCCCAGACTGCTACCCGTCACCACGAGGGCTGGCGTGATAAGCCGCAATACCAGCCCCAGACGCCCGAACAATGGTGCGTGGCTCTGGCCGATACCTATGCCTCGGGAGAGCGCAAAGAGGTAGACGAGAAGGGTAGTCGGGCCACCGAAACTCCGCTGCGCTCTGTGTTTGCGAGCTTGCGGGTACAGGGAACCTACGGGCAGCTCGAGCTCGGCTACTCTATGGTAGAAGATGGCCTCGAGGTGGGCCTGAAGCCCGGCGCAGCCTATCCGCACAGCAAGGGCACGGTTTCCCGCGATACCTACATGCGGGTGGCCGAGCGCCTAGATAAGCGCCTGGCCGAGCTGGCAAAGCTAAACCCAGGCCCCCAGGCCTTGCTGTCGAACCTACTGGGCATCTTCCAGGAACTTTTGTGGAATGTTCCCTCCGACACCCAGGGCGAGCCGGACGTGTCGCTGTTCGACCACCTGCGCCTTACTGGGGCCATTGCTGCGGCGCTTTGGGACTATCATGGCGGCAACCCCAGCATAGAAGCCCTGAAAGACGAGCAGCCAGAAAAGTTCTTGCTGGTGCTGGGCGACCTGGGCGGTATCCAGAGCCACATTTACCGCATTCAGGGGGCCCAGGCCGGGGTTGGGGGCCTTGCCAAGCGTCTGCGGGCGCGGAGCCTCGAGGTCTCACTGGCTGCCGAGGCGATGGGCCTCGAGCTTCTGCAACGCTGCGGCCTTACCCCCTTGCAGCGCATCATGAGCGCTGGGGGCAAGTTTTATCTGCTTCTGCCCAACACCCCCAAAGTCCAGAATGCCCTGAACCAGGTGCGCCAGGAATGGGAAAAGTGGGCTTTGCGCCAGGGGGCTACCCTGTTGCCTTTTTTGGCCGGGTATTCTTTTGCTCCGCTGGGGTTCAAAAACTTTAGCCAGGTGCTGCAACAAGCCCACCGTGTGCTGGCCGAGGCCAAGCTCAGGCCCCTGCAAAGCCAGTTTGGGGACTTTTACCTGAGCGAAGGCCAGCAAAGCCTGCGTCCGTGCCGGGCTTGTGGTGCCCGCCCGGCCCAATCGGCTGATAGCAGCTTGTGCGAAGGCTGCGAACGCGATGGGCGCCTAGGCCGCCTGATACCCAAACGGACAGAAATAGGCTTTTTCGCTCAGGATGCACCCGGGCACCACTATCGCTTTCCGGGCTTGCGGGTAGCGCTGGAAGAATCCGACCGATACACGCTGCGTACCCGGCAAAACTTTGCACCGGCGGCCAGGCCCTGGGAGGTGCGGCTTTTGGCCGGGCATATCCCTACCCTCGAGGATGCCTTGCGCCTGGGCTCCTGGCCCAATTTGGCCGAGTACCAGGCCTGGGCCAAGGAGCAGGGGCTCTGGGAAGAGGAAGAAGGATGGGAAGAGGAAGAAGGAGGGCGCCGTGAAGGTGACCCCCTCACCTTAGCTGAGCTGGCCGAGTTTTCTACCGGGGCCAAATACCTGGGGGCCTTGATGCTCGACGCCGACCGGATGGGCGAGGCTTTCGCTACTGGTTTTGTGGACAAAGAGGGCAACAACCACAGCAGCCCCAGCCGCATTGCCAGCTTGTCGCGGATGCTCGAGGTCTTTTTTGCAGGCGAGGTGCTGGAGCTGATCAAGAACCCCAAAACCTACCAGAAACGCCTGGGCTGGGACGATCTAACCGCTGGGGAAAAAGCCCGGCGCTACCCCCTCATCTACTCGGTTTACGCGGGTGGCGACGACCTTTTATTGCTGGGGCCCTGGGACGCGCTTTTGGAGTTTGCCCTAGACCTCGAGGCCCTCTACCAAAAGTTCACCCAGCACCCCCAGCTCACCCTTTCGGGCGGCTTTGTGCTGGTAAGCCCATCGCTGCCCATTCCGCTGCTGGCCGAGGCCGTGCAGGAGGCCGAGAAAGCCGCAAAAACTGCTGGGCGCAACTGTCTGCACCTGTTTGGACAGAGCGTACCCTGGGGCGAACTGCGGGGCCTGGTGCGCTGGGTGCGCGATTTCCAGCAGCACCTCCAGGCCGAGGGTTCTAAGGGCATGACCAGCGCCCTGGCCTACCGCCTGCTGCGGCTGTGGAAAGGCCACCAGGACCAGGACGAGGCCCGGCGGATGCGCTACAAGCCGCTGCTGGCCTATGCCTTGCGCGAGCGTGAGGCCAAGGTGCGCGAGCACTACCTGCAACTAACCAACCACGCCGACCCGGCCTGGCAGCACCTGCCGGTTTGGTTGCAATGGGGGCTATATCTGGAACGCTAAGGAGGAGCCATGGAGTTTTTTGAGAATTTGGACAAGGGTGTTTACAGAAAAGGACTCTTCGACGAAGAGGCTATGCGCTGGGCGCAGGAATTGCGGAATGAAGGGCAGAGGCCGGACAAACTTAAATCGAGCCAGTTTCGCAACTACTTTCACGAGTTTCGGCGCCTCGAAGACGCTTTTGAACGTTATAAGCGCGAAACAGGGAACGACGAAGCCCTGGCATGGAGCCGCCTGACTTCGCAAATTGAGCTTTTGAGGGCAAAGCTGGCCTATGGGGGACGCTCGAACGGAGGACCCCTGCAAAAATTGCCCTTGTTTAGAAGCAAGCTGGATGAGCTTTTGACCGATGCGAAGAAAAGCCCCAAGCATTTTGCTGGGGCCATGCTTTTTTTAGAGGCTGTGCTGGCTTACTTCTACGGCTTGGAAGGAGAGGATGGTAACAGAGCGGGTTCGTCGAACCAGGAGAGATTCCCCCAGGGGAGGAGGTACTAAATGAAACTGATCGGCTACAAGCGCATCGGCGGTATTATTCGCCTCAAAAGCGGGCTTCGTATTGGCATGAGCAAAGACCAGATGGCCATTGGGGACGTGGACAACCCCGTTATTCGCAACCCCCTCACCGAGGAACCCTATATTCCCGGCTCCTCCCTCAAGGGCAAGATGCGGTATTTGCTCGAGTGGCACCTGGGCGGCGACTACATTGGCCGCTCGACTGAAAAACACGTCTATGTGCCGGACGATCCCAAAGACCCGGTTGGGCGTATCTTCGGCAGCGCCCCCAGCAACGATGCTCAGCGCAGAGTTGCCCAGCAGCGTGGCCCCACCCGGCTTTTGGTGCGCGATGCCTATCTGACCGAAGAGTCTAAAAAAAGGCTCGAGGCCATGACCGCGCGGGGTGGCTACCTGACCGAGGTTAAGCAGGAGGTCTTCATCCCCCGCATCGGCGGCAACGCCAACCCCCGTACCGCCGAGCGCGTGCCTGCTGGGGCCGAGTTCGCCTTCGAGATGGTCTACCGGGTGATGGACACAGGCGACGGCGGCCAGACCGACCGCGAGAACTTCAAGCATGTGGAGAAGGCCCTGGAGCTGCTAGAGCTCGATGGCTTGGGAGGCTATATCAGCCGGGGTTATGGGCAGGTGGAGCTAGACTATCGGGTTGAGGACAAATGAAAGCCAAGGCTTTTCATCTGGCGCTGGGTAGCATTAGCGCCCCGCCGAGCGCCCCTACCCTCTGGGGCCACCTGGCCTGGTGGGTGCGCTATAGCCAGGGAGAGGACGCTTTGCGAGGGTGGCTCGAGGCCTTTCAGCAAGACCCCCCCTTTCTGCTTTCCTCGGCCTTTCCCACTGGCTACCTGCCGCGCCCGCTGCTTCCCCAGGTGCTGGTAGAGGATACCGCCCGGCGCAAAGCCCTCAAGGGCCTTCGCTACCTGAGCCTAAAGACCTTTGCGCGGGTGATCCGGGAGGGCGAGCAAGCCTTGCTGGACGCACCAGAACTCAAAGACCAAAAGGCCCCCAAAGCCCCCCTGGCAAGCCAGACCCGCGTGGGCATCAACCGCCTGACCGGCACTGCCCAGGAGGGCATCCTCTTTACCGACCGGGTTTACTGGCTCAACAACAAGGAAAATAGCCAGACCTGGACGGTGTATGTGCAGCTTCGCCACCAAGTGGACTACCTCGAGCAGGCCCTGCGCGATATTGGCAGGTTTGGGTATGGTGGCAAGGCCAGCGTAGGGCTGGGGCGCTTCGAGCTGGTGGGTACAGAGGAGCTCGAGCTCCCCGAAGCCGAGAACCCCACCCACTACCTTACCCTGGCCCCAACCCTGCCCAGCGGCGAGGGCTTCTGGGCCCTGGAGACCTACTGGGGCCGTTTGGGGGGGCATTACGCCCAGGCCGAAACCCCCTTCAAGCGCCCGTATCTGCGGGCCAAGGAAGGCAGCGTCTTCCGGGAAAAACCAACCGCGGGCCTGCTGGACGTAACGCCAGAGCCCGCCCCAGAGGACGGCGTGAAGATTTGGGAGTACCTGTACGCCTTTCCCCTTGGGGTGCGGGTGCAAACTTTGCAGGGGGTGGGGGTATGAGCTTTTTGCAAAGTTACCGCCTGGAGCTAGAAACCCTGGGCCCCGTTCACGTGGGTATGGGCGAGGCCTTTCCGGCCTACAGTTACCTGGTGGATGAGGCCAAAAAGGAAGCCCTGATACTGGATGCAGGACGGCTCTTGGAGCTTCTGAGCGAAAGCCAGCAAAGGAACTACCTCGAGGCCGTTGCTCAGGGCCCCAAGCGGGCCCAGGAAAGCCTGCAGTCGCTTTGGAGCAGCGGATTGATAGACCCGGCTCCTGCGGTGATGCGGCGGGTAGCGGTCAGTGCACCCTTTATCCAGACCATCCAGGAAGCCACCGATGCGGCGGGCCTCGAGTTCCGCCCGTTGCCCCGCAGCCCGCTGGGGGCCTACCTGCCGGGGTCTTCGATAAAAGGGGCTTTGCGCACGGCCTGGCTGTTCAAGCGGATTTTGCGGGAAGGGCGGGATGTCGAGTACAAAGGCCGCTGGCAGTGGGGGGAAAAAGTTCCTCAAGACGAGTGGCCCTTTATTAGGCCGCCCAAGGAAATCAGAACGCCTACGGCACAGGGTTTTGAGGCTCTGGTGCTCGACTACGCCACTGACCGCAGCCCCAACTTGCACCGCGACCCTTTCCGTCAGGTGCGCGTTAGTGACAGCGAACCCAGCGACAACCTTTTGCTCAACCGCATTGGGGTTTATCACCCAAAAGGCAACATGAACAATACGGTTTTGCTGGCCGAGACCTTCCGTAGAAATACCAAGCTGGTAGCGCTCATGCGCTTTCATACCGGGCTGGCCCAGCAGCGCCATAAGGATACCGTTGCCCACGCCATCGCGGCTCAGGATTTGGCGGCAGCTTGCAGGGAGTATTACCAGGAAGTGGCCGTGAGGGAAGAAGAGTTTGCTAAAAATCACGACCTTAAGCAAGCTTTGAGCCTCTACAAAGAGCTAGACCAGCGCTTGAACGCCGACCCTAAAGCCTTCCCCCTGCGGGTGGGTTTTGGTTCCGGGCGTATGTCAATTCGCTTGGCCCTGCTGCTGGATGGCGAAGAAGGGCATGAGCCTAGAACACGCAAGACCGCAGGAGCCAAAGAGCCCAAGGATGGCTACCCGATGGGCTGGGCCATCGCACGGCTCGAGCCACACTGAAACCCTGCTTTTTTGCAAGCCATACTGAACCCATGGCCCTTACCGTAAAAAAACCTCGAGTAGGCGACGACTTCGCCCAAACCGATCTGGCATGATTCTGGCAGCCCTGGTTCTCACCCTGGAAGGCCCCGCCCGCCCCGACCCCGACGGCTGGCGCGGCCTGGTATATGGCCTGCTCAAGGAGATAGACCCCGAGCTGCACGCTGCTCAGTCCAACCCCTTCAGCCTGGGGCTGGGGGGGGCCGAGGGGCAGTGGTGGGTGCGGATTGGCTTTTTAGAGGAAAGCCTCTATGCCCGGCTCTCGCCCCACCTGTTCGGGCTGATGGGCCAGCAGGTAAAGCTCAAGCAGCCCTTCCGGGTAAAGACGGTCTTGCAGGAGGAGCACCCCTGGGCCGGGCTCAGCACCTACCCCCGGCTTTTCCAGGGACAGGCCAGCCCCAGCCTGGGCCTCCAGTTTGCCAGCCCCACCTTCTTCCGCCGCAAAGGGCACAGCTACCCCCTGCCCGAGCCGCGGCTGGTCTTCGACTCGCTCACCCAGCGCTGGAACGCCTTTGCCCCGGTCAAGGTGCCCCCCGAGGTGCAGGAAGCCTGGGAGCGCCTCTTGGTGGGCCAGTTCCAGGGCCGCACCCACCACATCGCCCCCAACGACGACGAGCGGGGGGTGGGCTTTGTGGGCCGGGTGGTCTACTACCTGCCCAAGGCCAGCCCCACCGAGGCCCAGTGGCTCCAGGCCCTGGGGCGGTTTGCTTTTTTTGCTGGGGTGGGGGCCAAGACGTCCTTGGGGTTTGGGCGGGTGCGGATGTTTGACCCTTTGCAGCAAGAAAGGAGGCTTGATGAACCAGAATAAGGAGCGCTTACGGGAATTGTGGGTGCAGTATAAAACCCTCATAAGGCAAGAGAGGGCAAATCGAGGGGAGTCTTCCCCTAAGACCCCAACAGCAAAAGATTTGTACGATACACAAATTTGGCCCCTTACAAAAGAAGGTTTTACCGATCGGGGACAGCGACAGTATGTGGCCTCCTTTCACACAGTTGGGACAACGATAGAGCCAGTTGTTCTCTCTACTCGGGCACTAGATGCAGAAAAGGTGTATCTGCTGCATACCAAAGACACCGAAAGGCTTTGTGGGCAGATTGAGAAAGAATTGGGGTGGGGAGTTGAGCGAATCAAGACCCTCCTAGTTGGCCGCAGTGACCCAGAGGACATCTATAAGCAGGTGCGGCAAAAGGTAGATGAACTTCCTCCAGATGCAGCCATTGCCTTCGACCCAACAGGAGGCACCAAGGCGATGGTGGCTGGGCTGGCGATGTTTGCTTTTTCGCTTGCTGAGGAGGGGCGCACGGCGCATGTCTACTATGTAGATAACGAAGAATACGATGATGAGCTGCGCCGCCCCGTGGCGGGAACAGAATTTTTGAAGCGTCTCGAGAACCCCCGCGAGATAATACCAGATTGGATTTACCACCGCGCCAAAGACGCCTACGCACGGGGTGATTTTTCACTTGCGAAACAGCTTTTTGAACAAGCAAAGGATCGTGAAGGACGGGCACATAGCCTCGAGGCGGTGTTATCCGAGGCTTATGAATCTTTGGATGCTGCAAAGTTCGGGCAGGCCAAGGACAGGCTCAAAGAGCTGCTTGAGCTGCTACAAAAACCGATACATAGACAGAGTTTCCTTACCAAATACATAGCTGCTATCGAGCGCCAAAAAGAAGCCCTCGAGGCCGTTGTTCAGCTTACCGATGCGCTTTCTTCCAAAGGCGAGAGCATAGCTCCTTTGGAAGAGCCTCAAAAAGTAGCTTGTGTGTTGGCGGCTCTCGGCTTTATGGCCGAAAGGCGACTAAAAATGGGCCGAATTGCCGAAGCTGTGTTGCTGCGCTACCGCGCCCTCGAGCTGTTCTTACAACACCGCCTTGCACTTAGGGGCTTCGATACGGCAAATCCAAACTTTCGGGGATTGTGCGCTGCGGCCCATATCACTATCGACGATCTTATCGAAAAGTACCAAGGTGAGCGTAGGGCTGCAAGGGCAAAACCAGATGATGAGCTAGCACAAAAAAGCGCCATAGACTTTACCACTGCTTTCTTTTTGCTCCGTGCCCTAGATGATGAACCGGCTTTAGCTGTCAAAGCGAATAAGGTTCTTGGGTTAGCCAGCGCCCGTGACATCTCGGTTTTTGCGCATGGCTTTGTGCTTCCTACAGAGGCCAATGCCAAAAACCTGTCTGAAGTTTTGATGGCTCTTGTTCAAGGTGGAAAGTTGCCAGAGGTCAAGTTTGAACCCATCCCCCTGGCATGACCCTCCACCTCACCGAGCAGTCCTCCACCCTGCGCCTGCGCCAGGGCCGGCTGTTGGTTGAGCTGGACGAGCAAACCCTGGCCCAGCTTCCGGCCCGCAAGGTGCGGGGGGTGGTGGTCTGGGGCAACGTGCGCCTCACCACCCCGGCCCTGGCTTTTTTGCTGCGCCAGGGGGTGCCGGTGCTGTACGTCAGCCTGGAAGGCCAGCTCTACGGACAGGCCACGGCGCTGCAGGGCCTGGCCCCGGAGGTGCTGCGGGCACAGATGCGCGCCCAGCACAACGCCCTTGCCCTGGCCCTGGGGTTTGTGGAGGGCAAGCTGCGCTCGGGGCTTGCGCTGCTCGAGCGCCTGGCCCGGCAGGCACCGATTCAGCCACACGTCCAGGAGTTGCAGACAGCGCTAGAAGCCCTGCCCCATGCCCCCCACCTCGAGGCTCTGCGTGGCCTCGAGGGTAACGCCGCAAGGGCCTATTTCGCTGCGCTGCAAACGGTGCTCGCGCCCTACGGCTTTTTGGGGCGCAACCGCCGCCCACCCACCGATGCCGTAAACGCTGCCCTCTCGTATGGCTACATGGTGCTTTTGGGTCGCGCCCTGCTGGCCTTGCACCTGGCGGGTTTGCACCCCGAGCTGGGCCTTTTGCACGCCGAGGGACGCCGCGCCGCTGCCCTGGCCTTCGACCTGATGGAGGAGTTCAGGGTTCCGGTGGTGGACACCGTGGTTCTGGGAGCTTTTTTGCGCTCAGAGCTTGTACCGGACAAGCACAGCGAGGCCCGCAATGGGGGGGTCTACCTCAACGAGGCGGGCCGCAAAACCCTGCTGCGTCTGCTGGAAACCCGCTTTGCCCAGGAGGCCCAGCACCCCAGGGGCTTTCGCAAGACCTACCAGGAGCTCATCGAAACCCAGGCCGCACGGCTCAAGGCGGCCATCCTGGGCCGCGATACCTACACGCCCTTCTATCTGTGGAGATAAGATGCCCGACACACGCTTTTTCACCGTTGCCTACGACATCCCCGACGATGGCCGCCGGGTAAAGGTAGCCAACACCCTCAAGAGTTTTGGCGAGCGGGTGCAGCTTTCGGTGTTTGAGTGCTGGCTTAACCCTGCCCAGCTTGCCCAGCTAAAAAAGCTGCTGCAAAAAAAGCTGGAGCTTTCTCAGGACAGCGTTCGTATCTACCCCATTGGGGGTACGGTAGAGGTGTTGGGCGTAGGCCGAATCACCGAAGACCCTGGCTACCTTATTCTCTAGCCCGCGTTAATGCTGCCGTTACATGCCCAAAACCCCCCAAAAATGCTATCGCAACCGTACCCCCTTGCCCAAAACACACCACACCAGAACCCACCAGAACAGCATGGAAGCAATTTCCAAAAATAACCCATTATGTTTTGCGCAAAATGCTATAATGCCTATGTCGGCCATTTCGACAGCGGTTCTTGAA
>Ga0272446_1007321_pt1 | contig 11029 bp, 8 predicted proteins | sample YNPCB0061_FD_194587 | JGI IMG/M metagenome (GOLD analysis project Ga0272446, IMG submission 194587) | Hot spring microbial mat communities from Yellowstone National Park, WY, United States - YNP-CB-006-1 | ecosystem: Environmental > Aquatic > Thermal springs > Hot (42-90C) > Sediment | place...
AGTATTATAATGAAGCTATAACGTGGGAAAAGGCGAATATACTTTAAACTATTCGCCCCTTTTAATCTTTGATTTATCAAGGATTTTTTTACACATTCTGATAGAAACTGGTGTTACTTCAACAAGTTCATCCTCTTTAATAAACTCTATACACTTTTCTAAGCTCATCAAGGCGGGAGGAACAAGTTTTAAAGCATCTTCAGAGCCAGAAGCTCTCATATTAGTAAGTTTTTTTTCCTTTGTTACGTTGACATAAAGATCAACTTCTCTCGAATTTTCACCAACAATCATACCTTCATAGACTTCGGTATTTTCTGAAATAAAGAGTATTCCTCTTGGTTGTAGATGGAATAAGGCATAGGTAGTTGCTTTACCAGCCCTATCGGCAACTAATGCCCCTGTCTGGCGTGAAGTAATATTGCCAGAAAAGGGTTCGTAACCATCAAAGATATGATGCATTATGCCGGTACCTCTTGTGTCGGTCAAAAATTCGCTTCTGAATCCTATTAGCCCTCTTGCTGGAACTCGAAACTCCATCCTTACTCTTCCCTGTTCGTGGTTAACTACCTTCATTAAAATGCCTCTTCTAATGCCCATCTTCTGGTTGATTGTCCCCATAAAGTCACTTGGGCAATCAATAACAACATACTCAAATGGTTCGCAAATTCTGCCATCAATCTCTTTAAGGATTATTTCAGGTTTAGAAACGGAAAAGGCATAACCTTCCCTTCGCATCATCTCTATCAAAATTGCTAATTGAAGTTCTCCCCTACCCATCACTTTAAAGCTGTCACTTGATTCTGTTTCTTCAACTCGAATACTAACATTATGCATAGCTTCTTTGAAAAGCCTTTCTTTAAGATTTCTTGAAGTGACATACTTTCCCTCTTTTCCAGCGAAAGGAGATGTGTTCACAGAGAAAACCATTGCTATTGTCGGCTCATCTACCTTTATTGTAGGTAAGATAGCGGGGGCTTCTATATCTGTTATTGTATCTCCTATGGATATATCGGGTATTCCTGCTATCGCAACAATATCGCCTGTTTCTGCACTGTCAACGGGCTTCTTTTCTAATCCTTCAAAAGTGAATATAGTAGAAATCTTTCCTCTTTTTAAGGCGTCTTTTTTATTTCCGTAACAAATTTGATCATTGGCTTTAATTACGCCATTAAAGATTCTGCCGATGGAGATACGCCCTACATAGTCATCATAGTCAATGTGTGCAATCAGTATTTGCAACGGTTTTTCAGGACTGCCTTTTGGGGCAGGAATATAATTAACTATTGTATCAAAGAGGTGCTTAAGTGTAGTTGAATCTTCCTCAAGTAATTTTTTTGCGATACCATCCCTCGCATTTGTGTAAAGGATAGGAAACTCTAATTGTGTCTCATCCGCTTCGAGGTCAATAAAAAGATAGTAAACTTCATCAATAACTTCTTTAATGCGGGCATCCTTTCTGTCAATCTTATTTATTACTACAATAATGGGAAGTTTTAACTCCAAAGCCTTTTTTAGGACAAAACGTGTTTGTGGCAGAGGTCCTTCTGATGCATCAACAAGTAAAAGTGCACCATCAACAAGCTTTAGTGTCCTTTCAACTTCTCCTCCAAAATCGGCATGACCTGGTGTATCAACGATGTTTATCTTATAATCGCCATAAGTAACTGCGGTATTTTTCGCCATAATTGTTATACCTTTTTCACGCTCCAAATCGATTTTGTCCATAACCCTTTCTTGGACAGTCTGGTTGGCTCTGAAAATTCCGCTTTGCTTTAGCATTGCGTCTACAAGGGTAGTTTTGCCATGATCGACATGGGCAATTATGGCGATGTTTCTGAAAAAATCTGTTTTCATTTTAACCTTCCTGATTTATTTAAGCTTTTTATTATAACACACATAAAACTTTTATGGTTAAAAATTTGTATCTGTAAAAATTACGTTATAAAGTTGCAAAATCCATTTTTTTACGTTAAAAAATTATTATGGGAAAGAAATCAAAAATTTTGATAGTAGACGATACGGAACTAATACTTGAGATAATGGCTGCCTACCTTGAAGAATATCAATGTGAGACTGGAAAAAACGGCATTGAGGGGATAAAAAAGGCAAAAGAGTTTAAACCCGATTTGATTTTTCTTGATGTTGTTATGCCAGGGATGGATGGCTTTCAAACTTGTAAAATTTTAAAAGAAGATCCTGAGACAAGTCGAATTCCTGTTGTTATGGTCACATCCCTTTCCGACGAAGAAAGCAGGATAAAGGGGCTTGAAAGTGGTGCTAATGAATTTTTAATAAAGCCCGTGAACAGGACAGAACTGCTTGTCAGGACGAAAAATTTACTAAAGATAAAGGAGTACGAAGATTTTCTCTTAGAATACAACAAAATTCTTGAGAATAAAGTTGAAGAGAGAACGATAGACTTAAAAAACTCTTATGTAGAGACCATACAAAGACTTACTATTGCTGCAGAATACAAAGATCCTAACACAGCAAAGCACATTAGAAGAATAAGTCATTACGTTCGTTTTATGGCTAAAATGTTTGACTATTCGGATGAAGAAGCCGACATAATGTTCTACGCATCTCCTATGCACGACATTGGCAAAATAGGTGTTCCAGATTATATACTGCTTAAAGAAGACAAGCTGACAGGTTCGGAGTTAGAAATTATGCAATCTCATCCATTAATTGGTGCAAAGATACTTAGTAATTCAAACTCCCCCATTCTAAAATCTGCAGAAAAGTTTGCCTTGTATCATCACGAAAGATGGGATGGAACTGGTTATCCTTTTAGATTGAAAGGCAAGGATATACCTTTCGAAGGCAGAATTATGATGATGGCAGATCAATATGACGCATTGAGAATGAAAAGACCATATAAACCTGAGTATAGTCATAAAAAAGCTGTAGATATTATAAAAAATGGTGATGAAAGAACGTCTCCACAGCATTTTGACCCAGAGGTATTGGAGCTGTTTCTCGAATTCAATCATTTTTTTGAAGAGATTTACGATAGCTATTCTGACGAAACTTAAACTGCTCAAATATCTTAAGGTAGAAAAGAATTTCAAAAGATTAAAAAGTGAAGTATACTAATCTATCATGAAAAACAAGCCTTTAATTTTAGTTGCAGATGATAGCCCTTCTGTAAGAGAGCGGCTTAAAGAGGCTTTTACAGAACATGGTTTTAACGTGGTTGACGCCAAAGATGGTGTTGACTGTATTATTAAGGTGTTTAAATATTTCCCCTCCTTTGTCATCCTTGATGTGAGAATGCCTAAAATAACGGGTTATCAGGCATGTCGTTTCATAAAAAACCACCCCAAGACATCTAATATACCTGTTATGTTATTAACCGCCCTTGATAAGCCCATTGATGAACTCTGGGGCTACGAAACAGGTGCAGATATATACCGTTCTAAAAACACAAAGATTGAGGCTCTTATAAAAGATGTAAGAAAGTTTGTAAAAGAAAAAAGTATGTTTATGCCACAAGAAGAGTTAGAGATTACAGAGACAGATATCTTAACTTTTTTAAACGAAATTCTTGATAACAGACTGTTTGAATTAACCCTGATAAACGATATAACAAATCTTTCCTTCAAAATAAATAATATTAACGAACTTGTTGCTGCCTGTGCTCAGTATCTCTATAAAATTGCAAACTTTTACTGTATTGGTTTTGCTTTGGAGCATGAGGAACGTTTTAAAGTTTACCTGTACAGTAATTATGAGTATGGCAAACCATTTGATGACATGATTAGTTATGTACGACAAACACTGCAGCAAAGAGGTACCGCTTTTATCGATTTTGTCTACAATGTTGGCATTGAGATGCTGCCTTTATCATATCCTGATAATGTTGAACTGTTTTTTATTGATAACACTGTTGCTACAACAGATAATTTGCATCATCTATCTGGTGGCGTTTTTATATCTGTGAAAAGGGAAGATGTTAATCAGATTAAAAAAATTAACTTTTTACTGAACACCGTTCTTCTTGTGCTGAGAAATGGTATGCTTTACCAAAGAGTACTTGATTTATCAATGATTGATGAACTAACTACCCTCCTAAATAGGCGGAAAATAATGGAAATACTCAGAACAGAAATTGAAAGAAGTGAAAGGTATGGATATGACCTTTCAGTTATTATTGCAGATATAGATGATTTTAAGCAGATAAACGACCACTTTGGGCATAAGATGGGAGATGATGTATTAAAAAAGGTTTCTATGATTTTGAAATCCTCTGTTAGAAAGGTCGATTATGTTGGAAGATTTGGTGGAGAGGAGTTTCTCATCGTTTCGCCACAAACTAAACTTGAAAACGCTATTACTTTGGCAGAACGCATTAGGCGTATCGTTGAAGGCATCAAAATAGAAGGACTAAATAAAAGTTTAACCTTAAGCTTTGGTGTTAGCAGTTTTAAGAAGAATGAGGATTTGGATAAACTTGTAAACGAAGCAGATGAAGCCCTATACAGGGCAAAAAGAGCTGGGAAAAACTGTGTTAAGTGGTAGGAAAATTAAGGGAGGAACTTTAAATTATGAAGTTAATAGTAGTAGGTGGTGTGGCAGCAGGAGCCAGTGCTGCAGTGAAGGCAAGGAGAACAACAGAGAACTGTGAAATAGTTATCTACGAAAAAGGGGCAAATATATCTTATGCAAATTGTGGGATGCCTTACTTTATTGGTGGTACGATAAAAGAAAGGGATGAACTTTTAGTCGTTACAAAGGAGTATTTAAAGAGGCGATTCAATATAGAAGTCAGATGTAACTCATTAGTTAAAGAGTTACTCCCGCAGAAAAAAAAGATTGTTATAGAAGATGTTTTGACGGGAAACATTTATGAGGATTGTTATGACAAATTAATAATAGCAACAGGTGCAGAACCAATAACGCCACCTTCCTTGCAAGGCGATAAGGTTTTTCAATTGTATACCTTATCAGACATGGACAGAATAAAAGAGTTTATTCAAAAAGAGAGACCAAAAAGGGCGTTAATAATGGGTGCGGGTTTCATCGGTATCGAGATGGCTGAAAACTTTCAGCACCTAAATATGGAAGTTTTTATTGTTGAGAAAGCTCCGCAAATCCTCCTCCCCTTTGATCCTGAAATGGCTAAACTTGTTGAAGAGTATCTTAAAAAGCAAGGGATAAATGTTGTAACAGGTGTAGGTGTGTCAAAGATTGAAGATGACAGGGCTTACCTTGAAAATGGTGATGTAATTAAGTTTGATATTGCCTTGTCATCTTTAGGTGTGAAACCAAACTCTTCATTGGCAAAAAACGCTGGGATTGAGTGTGGTTTAAGAGGGGCGATAAAGGTTAATGAGTTTATGGAGACGTCTATAAAGGATATATATGCCTGTGGTGATGTTGCTGAAAACTTTTACAGGATTAATAATGAGGTTTGCTGGATACCATTGGCGGGCTCTGCAAACAAACAGGGCAGGATTGCAGGCTTTAATGCCGTGTGTAGTGGAGAAAAAAAGAGTTATAAAGGCACGCTTGGAACAGCGATAGCAAAATTTCATAGCATTGTTTTTGGAGCAACTGGATTTAATGAAAAACAGCTTGTCGAAAAAGGGATTTCGTTCACTTCGCACTATTTAACTTCTGAGCATCATGCAGGATACTATCCGGGTGGACAACCGTTATACATAAAGTTATTAGGGGATACAAAAGGGAAACTTTTAGGTGCTCAGGTGGTTGGCTTTGAAGGTGTTGATAAAAGGGTAGACGTCTTTGCTACATCGATATATTCTGGCTTAACTTTTGATGATTTAGAATCCCTTGATCTGGCTTATGCCCCGCCATTTTCTTCTGCAAAAGATCCTGTTATTGTTGCTGGTATGATAGGTAATAACATTGTAAAGGGAGAAGTTAAAACTTTATCAAAACTTCCTGAAAACATTACAGATTTTGTTTTGCTTGATGTTAGAACAAAGGTAGAAAATAAAGTCGGTGCTTTAAAGGGTGCAGTTAATATTCCTATAGATGAAATAAGAAAAAGGGTGCACGAACTTGAAGCTTATAAAGATAAAAAGATAATTGTTTATTGTGCTTCAGGTTATAGAAGTTATATTGTGACAAAGTTTTTACAAAACAGCGGATTTAAAGAGATTTTCAATCTTTCTGGTGGATATTTCTTTAATGGAAAGAGATGATGGACTGCTTACGTTCTTACACTTTAAATAACGGTTTGCTCGTTAACGTGATAAACAAAACATCACGTTATTTTGGAGAGTACTTTACAGTCTTTCTTGAATTGGTTTCTGAAATCCCTGTTAAAAGAGAATATTTCAGTACAGATGTCGATTTTATGGATGCCTGTTCATTGTTAGGCGAAAAGCAACTTTACGTAAGACAGATAAAAAAGCATGGCGTTTATGAGAAAGATATTAACGCTATAATTGAGGAGGCTCTTAAGTATTTCGAGGAGCATAGCCTGCCTTACTTAAATCATGAGCAGTTTTTGAGAAAGTTCATAATAAAAAGGTTTAAAGAAGAAAAGAGGAAGGCGGAGATAAAAAAATTAAGGGACAAAATCTCCGAATGAAAAAACCCGTTTTTCATCAAGGGTTTGTATAAATTTAATTGTGTTTAACACTTTGTCATTAAAGACATCAACCATTATCATATCGATACCAGCACCATAAAGCATTGATAAATAAATACTTTGTAGAGACCCCTTGCTTTCGCCTTTAGCTGCAGTTGTGGTTAAATTGGAAAGACCACAAATGGTTTTTACCTCTTCACCAAAAACCTGCGGGACTAATTTAATAAATTCAAGGTTAGATTTGTTGTGTGTAACGCCATCACCCCATCCAAGGGGTGCCACAATGGGGTCTAAAATTATTTTGCTTCTATCGATATTAAGTTTTTCTGCCTCATTTATCATTTTTTCGGCAAGATAGAGCTTTTCTTCCAGTTCTTTAGGGATATAGCCATCTTTCATCACAAGTCCTATGATATGGCAATCATATCTGCCAGCGAGCGGCAGAATTTGACTAACTTTTTTCTCTTCAAGAGAAAAACCATTTATAATTGGCTTTTTTGAGGCGGTGTTGATAGCAATTTCAATGACTTCACTATCTGTGCTGTCAATCAAAATGTCAAGGTTCGTGTATTTTTCGATCGATCTTATAAAAAATGAAACCGTTTTTTCCTTGTTTTTCTTTAAGTGTCCTAAGTTGACATCAATATATTTGGCACCAGTTTTAGTTACCTTTAAAAGGAAGTTCATCAAGGCAGCTTCGTTTAGAGAAAAGGCTTCCTTTGCATGTTTATCGAAGGGTTGTAAGTTTTCCGAAACAACTGTCAGCATAAGATGATTTTTACATATTTGATAATACAGGAGCAATAAAATTTTGTATAATATAAGGAATGAAAATTCTTGCAATTAATCCGTGGGTTTATGATTTTACCTATTATGACCTATACGCAAAACCCTATGGTTTGCTAATACTTTCGGCGTTGCTTGAAAAGTATGGACATGATGTTAAGTTTTTTGACCTATGCTGTGCAGAAAACTATAGCCAAAGCTTCTCAACTAAAAGAAAGAGTGATGGTACTGGTAATTTTTACAAAGAAGAGATAGAAACACCACCTCAGTATGCCTCTTTTAATAAAAAATATTATAGGTTTGGTCTGCCTGTTGATTTTGCAAAAGAAATGTTGGAAAATTGCGAAAAACCAGATTTAGTGATTATTACATCAATAATGACCTACTGGTATTTAGGCGTTAAGGCAACGGTTAAACTTATTAAAGAGGTTTTTCCTGATGTTCCTTGTTATGTGGGAGGAATTTATGCAACGCTACTACCTGAACACGCAAGACAAAACACTGGGGCAGATTTTATAATAAAAGGAAATGCAAAAAACTTTTTCAGCACTGTTTTGGCATGCAAAATTGATGAAGTTTTTGCCCTCCCAAAATTAGAACTGTTTTATAACAAACTGCACTACATACCAATTTTAACATCCTATGGTTGCCCCTTTTATTGTGACTATTGTGCATCTAAAGCAGTATATGGTGGGCAGATGCAGTTTGGTGATACTTCCGACTGTTTAGAATATCTTTTAAAATACACAAGCCTTTATAAGACTGATAAAGTTGCCTTTTACGATGATGCCTTACTCTATAATAAGGAAAATCACATATTTAAGCTTTTAAAGAGTGTTATAAATAGGGGTATTAAGTTAAAGTTTTACACACCCAACGGTTTACATATAAGGTTTATTGACGAAGAATGTGCGGAACTTCTTAAAAATGCTGGTTTTCAAAAATTGCGCTTGAGTTTGGAGTTTATAAAAAACATTGGTTATGATAACAAAACAAGTCTTAAAGAGTTTGAGGTTGCAGTTAAGCAACTTCACAAGGTAGGATTTACACAGAGTCAACTTGGAGTTTATCTTCTGTGTGGAATAGAGGGACAAAAAAGAGATGATTTGAAAATGGCTATCGATTATGTTTATGAAATGGGTTGCTATCCCTATCTGTCGGAATATTCACCTGTGCCTGGCTCGAAACTATTTGAAAAGAGCAAAAAAAAATGTAAGTATGACCTTGATGAGCCTCTATTTCATAATAACTCCATACTGCCATTAGAAAGTGAGGAGTTTACCTATACTGATTTTTTAGAACTTAAAATGTATAATCGTGAGAAGAGGAGGCTTTTTAGCTAATCTATGAAAACTGTCAGGGAAGAAAATGAGTTGCTTGAAAAGAAGGTTTTATCTCCCTTTGCCGCACTAAGTAGCAAGTCTAAGGGCAGGTTGAAAAGGGAAAACAAATGTGATTTAAGAACCGAGTTTCAAAGGGATAGGGATAGAATAATTCACGCAAAATCTTTCCGTCGCTTAAGATACAAAACGCAGGTTTTTTTAGCTCCGAAGGGAGACCATTATCGCACAAGACTTACCCACACGCTCGAAGTTTCACAGATTTCTCGTGTTATCTCACGGGCACTTAGACTTAACGAAGACCTAACAGAAGCGATTGCATTGGGGCATGATTTGGGGCATACCCCCTTTGGTCATGCAGGTGAAACTGTACTTAACAGGCTGCTTAAAAAAGGATTCAGGCATAACGAACAAAGTATACGTGTAGTTGACTATATCGAGAAAGATGGTAAAGGATTAAATCTAACTTTTGAAGTCAGAGATGGCATACTTAGACACTCAAAAGGTAAGGGAGATATTTTTTACAGTGATAAAGCTACGGCTCCAGCAACAAAAGAGGGTGGGGTTGTAAGGGTTTCTGATTTAGTAGCCTATTTAAGCCACGATCTTGATGATGCACTTAGGGCAAAAGTTATTAAAGAGTCACAGCTACCTGCAAGCGTGAGAAGGTATATAGGCGAAACACACAGCAGCAGGATTAACACGATGGTTAAAGACATAATTAATGTTGCAAGAAAAAGTGACTCTCTTGAGATAGCCTTTAGTAACGATATTTACGAAAATGTGCTATTGTTGCGTGACTTTATGTATAAAAATGTTTACGAATCAGACAAAGTTCATGGAGAATTTTACAAAGCCGAACGAATTTTAGAACAGTTGTTTCTATTTTTTTTGGAAAATCAAAAAATTTTCAATATAGAATCAGAAAACCAGTATCGGGGGACAAGAGAGGAAAAGGTTGCCGATTTTATCTCAGGGATGACCGACAGGTATCTTTTGTCACTCTTTGAAAAGTATTTTGTTCCAAGCCCATGGGGAATTTTTTAACAAAAAAATACAAAAAAATGTTGACAAAGTTTAATTTGTAAAATATATTAAATATTCAACTTCTTTTTTGGGAAGGTGTGTGTATTTTTGCTGGCGTAGCTCAACGGCAGAGCAGCTGATTTGTAATCAGCAGGTTGCGGGTTCGAATCCCATCGCCAGCTTAAAAGATATTTCAGGGAGAGGTTCCCGAGTGGCCAAAGGGAACAGACTGTAAATCTGTCGGCGGACGCCTTCGGAGGTTCGAATCCTCCCCTCTCCATTGACAAATGATGCGGGAATAGCTCAGTGGTAGAGCTTCAGCCTTCCAAGCTGGGGGTCGCGGGTTCAAATCCCGTTTCCCGCTTTTTAGCTGCCCACGTAGCTCAGTCGGCAGAGCACGTCCTTGGTAAGGACGAGGTCACCGGTTCAATCCCGGTCGTGGGCTTGAAAGGTAATTGTTTCAGAGTGAAATTATAATAATTTTAGGAGGCAAGATATGGCAAAGGCAAAATATGAGAGGAAGAAGCCACACGTAAACATTGGTACGATAGGGCACGTAGATCATGGGAAGACGACGTTGACGGCTGCGATAACGAGGGTTTTATCAACGAAGGGTTTAGCGAATTTTGTTGCGTTTGATCAGATAGACAAGGCGCCTGAGGAGAGGGAGCGTGGAATAACGATAGCTACGGCGCATGTGGAGTATGAGAGTGAGAAGAGGCATTATGCGCATGTAGATTGTCCTGGTCATGCGGATTACATAAAGAACATGATAACAGGTGCGGCGCAGATGGATGGAGCGATATTAGTAGTTAGTGCGGCAGATGGACCTATGCCACAGACGAGGGAGCATGTATTATTAGCGAGGCAGGTTAACGTGCCGTATATAGTGGTATTTTTGAACAAGTGTGACATGGTAGATGATCCTGAGTTATTGGATTTAGTGGAGTTAGAGGTTAGGGAGTTATTGAGCAAATATAATTTTCCTGGTGATGAGATACCTATAATAAGGGGGAGTGCATTAAAGGCGTTAGAGAATCCGGAGGATCCCAAGTGGGCACAGTGTATATTTGACTTAATGAAGGCATGTGATGAGTACATACCCGAGCCAGTGAGAGATATAGACAAGCCATTTTTGATGCCGATAGAGGATGTATTTAGCATATCAGGAAGAGGCACTGTTGTAACGGGAAGGGTAGAGAGAGGCGTGATAAAGGTAGGCGATGAAGTGGAGATAGTGGGTTTAGGCGAGACGAAGAAGACGGTAGTTACTGGGGTGGAGATGTTCAGGAAGCTGTTGGATGAAGGAAGGGCA
>Ga0272446_1007323_pt1 | contig 11028 bp, 10 predicted proteins | sample YNPCB0061_FD_194587 | JGI IMG/M metagenome (GOLD analysis project Ga0272446, IMG submission 194587) | Hot spring microbial mat communities from Yellowstone National Park, WY, United States - YNP-CB-006-1 | ecosystem: Environmental > Aquatic > Thermal springs > Hot (42-90C) > Sediment | place...
TGGGCAAGCTCCTGCTGCACCACCGATACCTTACAGGCACTGAACGGCGTGCTCTTCATCGCGCCCTCATCAAATCGAAGCCGGGACCACAAACCGAAGCTGAGTCGCAACGGCGGTCAAAGCGCGGGAATCGGTCCGCGGGGTCGCAGTGGTGGGGCTGCAAAAACTTGCAGTTCGCCTTGAGAGCAAGGAAATTGGCTACCAGTTCAATCCCGAATTCGGTCATGAACGATTCGGGGTGGAATTGCACGCCGCAAAGCGGCCAGGATGTGTGCTGCACGGCCATGATGACACCGTCATCGGCGTGCGCGATGGGGGTGATGGCGCCCTCGACGCCGGCTGCATCCTGCCCGGGCGCCGCCACTCGCCCTGTTGCCAATTCTATGCGCAGCGAATGATAGCGGGCGGCCCAGAAAGGTGAGGGAAGACCCGCGAAAATCCCGTCACCCGAATGGTGAACCTGGCAGCGTTTGCCGTGCATGGGCAGTGGCGCTTTGCGCGTCCTGCCGAAAAACACCTCGTTGATGGCTTGCATCCCGAGACAAACTCCAAGGATCGGCACACGGGAAGCAAACCGCCTCACCACGTCCTTACTGATCCCGGCGTTGGCCGGGTCTTTCGGCCCCGGCGAGATGCAGATCCAGTCGGGCGCCAGTTGCTCGATTGCCTGCAGTGAAATCATGTCGTGCCGGTAAACCAGCACTTCGATATCGAATTCATAAAAGAGCTGCACCAGATTGAAGGTGAAGGAATCGTAATTGTCGATCATCACCAGCCGCATGATGGGCCCCCTGTTTGTCATGGTCCCAATAAAAAAAGCCACCCAGCGAGTCTGGATGGCTTGCGCCTGACATAACTCAGCAAACTCCTTCTTCAATTGTCGCTGTCATCTCATTCCCAAATTAAATCACTCATGTCAAGCGTTGATTGTAGGGGCAGCCAATAGGGGATTCCAGTGCAAGGCTAAGCCCTCTGGCCCTGCTGCAAATTCGCTTTGGTTCCGCTCCGGCAGTTTTTCAGCCGGAATTCGGATCGCCGCTGGCCGGCTGAGGCTCGCCGCCGAGAGGTCCATCCGTGGCAGTGGCGCCACCTGCAGCAGCGCAAAGCCATCGACATCCGGGCGCAAAAACGCTAACGTCTCGTTCGCAAGATCAGCGTGAAATGACTGCACGGTGACCCCGGCTTGCACATCGGTTCTCTTTAGGACACCACACGGACGGAGGTGTACACAATGACCCCTTCAACGGCCTATCGGTGGCTGCTCGATCATTACAAGGAAACCGCCTACCTGCAGTCCAGCGAAAGTGTTTTAAGTTGGGACATGCGGACTTTCATTCCGGCCAAAGGCTTTGCCCACCGGGCCGAGCAACTGGCGACCATCACCCGCTTGGTGCACCTTCGCCGGACAGACCCCCAAATCGGCGACATGCTCGATGCGGTGGAGACATCGGCTTGGCTGGAAGACCCCGCTAGCACGGAAGCGGTCAATATTCGCGAGTGGCGGCGCGACTTCGACCGCAACTCGAAAATCCCCGAGCAATTGATGGTCCGGATCGCCCGGGTCAGTGCGGAAGCGGAAAGCTGCTGGCAAACGGCGCGCGGCAGGAACGACTGGGCGGCATTCAAGCCCTATCTGGAACAGATCATCGCCCTAAAAAGAGAGCAAGCCTCGCTTCTCGAACCAGCCGAGGAACTCTACGACGCTCTTCTGGACGAGTACGAACCGGGGGAAACGGCCCGCGGGCTGGAACCGATTTTTGCCCAATTGCGCGATTCGCTGCCGGCGCTGCTCGATCAGGTTCGTAACAGCTCAAAGCGGCCCGATGCGGGGATTTTGAACCGGGATTATCCGCCGGGCCGACAGGAGCGGCTGGCGCGAGATGTGGTCGGGCGGCTCGGCTATGATTTCGCGGCCGGCAGACTCGACGTCAGCGCGCACCCCTTTACGGTGGGCATCGGTCCGGGCGATGTGCGCATCACCGTCCGCTATAACCCAGGCTACTTTGGGTCCGGCTTTTTCGCCGCTTTGCATGAGGCGGGTCACGCCCTTTATGAACAGGGACTGCCCGTGGAACACTGGGGAACACCTCGCGGTCAGGCTGCCTCGCTTGGCATCCACGAATCCCAGTCGCGGCTCTGGGAAAATTTTGTCGGCCGCTCGCGCAGCTTTTGGCAATGCTTTTACCCGCTGACTGTCGAGCAGTTCCCGCACCTGAAAAACGTTGACCTCGATTCTTTCACCTTTGCGGTAAACGAAGTGAAGCCCGGCCTGATCCGCACCGAAGCCGATGAAGTCACTTATAACCTGCATATCCTGTTGCGCTTCGAACTGGAGCTGGAGCTGCTGCGAGGCGATCTCGAGGTCGAGGCGCTGCCGGCGGTCTGGAATGAAAAAATGCAGTCCTATCTCGGCATCGTGCCGGAGGACTACGCCAGCGGGGTGATGCAGGACATCCACTGGGCGGCCGGAGCGATCGGTTATTTTCCCACCTACACCCTCGGCAATCTCTACGCGGCGCAGCTGTTCGCCCAAGCCGGCAGGGCGTTGCCTTCCCTGGAGAGTGGTATCAGCCGGGGAGACTTTGCCCCTCTGCTGGAGTGGCTGGCGAACAATGTCCATCAGGAGGGATGTCGCCATCAGCCCCGCGACCTCCTAAAGAAAGTGACCGGCGAGGAATTAAAACCCGATTGCCTCATTCATTACCTGCAGCAAAAATATGGCGATCTCTACGGCTTCTGAGGATGGGAGAAAAGATCGAGGCGCTGCGCGATGACTTTAACGCATATGGTTTTTGACGTCTTGTGTATCGGTCTCGCCACTTACGATGTGGTTATGACCGTCGATCACCACCCGGAGCCGGACATCAAATGCCTGGCCTCCGGTCTGCTCACTGCCGGCGGCGGCCCCGCAGCCAACGCAGCGGTCGCCGTGGCGCGGCTTGGCGGGAAAAGCGCCTTCGCCGGCTATCTGGGGCGGGATGCGTTCGGGGAGCAGCACCTGCAGGAATTTCTGCAGGAAGGGGTGGATCCCGGCTGGATCGTTCGCGGGTCGATTCCGACTCCACTGTCGGTGGTTCTGGTGAAACCCGACGGCGACCGCACCGTGGTCTGTCATAAAGCGCAAATGCCGGTTTTGAACCCGCGGGAGCTGGACCTCGGCGCCTGCCATGCCAGAATCATACTGGCTGACGGTCACCAGCCGTGGATTGCAATGGAAGCGGTGCGGCAGGCCGGCAGCAGTCCAGCACTGGTGGTCCTTGACGCCGGCTCGGTGCATGCAGGCGTCCTCGAGCTGCTGCCGCACACCGACTACCTGGTAGCATCGGCCCGGTTTGCCCAGGATTTCACCGGCAAAGCCGACCCGCACGCAGCCCTCGAGGTCCTGTGCCAGCACGCTCCCTGCGTGGTGATCACTCTCGGCAGAGATGGTCTGGTTTGGCGGAACGAGAGAGGTGAGGGCTCGATGCCGGCCTTTACGGTCGACGCGGTTGACACCACCGGGGCCGGCGACACTTTCCACGGTGCTTTCGCCCTCGCCATTGCCCGCGGGCGGGACTTTCCTGCAGCCCTTACCTTCGCCAGCGCGGCAGCGGCCCTCTGCTGTCGGAAGCTCGGCGCCCGCCCCGGCGCCCCCACGGAGCAGGAGCTGAAGACGTTTCTCCAAGCCCCAGCGCTACAGGTTTGCAACGGCTGATGCTGACAGGCGTCCACCCGGGGAGAGGCTGCCGCGGCGAGTAAACAGATCGGCGCCGTCGGTAGCAAGGATGGTGGCGGCCCCATGTTTGCCACCAGGGTCGTCGCAATCCGCCCGCTGCCAGCCCCGCGCGGCTGCGGCCCTGGTCGGTTGCTCGCTCCCGAGATCCAGCTTGGGGGCGCCTCGCAGGAAGTTGCCGCCTACCTTGCCGCGGAGCTGACAAATTCCAGCATTTCCCTCCCAGCACGCAGCCTCGTCTAACCGCCCCCCCAGCAGGCGCTTGCGAACCAACTGGACCCAGCTGAATTTTGCAGATAGCTGCCAAGGTGATCCGGCAGTGCTGACGCACGGGTTCACGGCCTTTGATCTGCTGTCGTTTCACAGGGATGCAAAAAAAAATAATTTGTCGCAAAATAGACAGTACAGGCACGAGGCCTTTTGATAGCGTAGCGTAGATCGACACTGAATTGAAAGAAAGGAGGTTGTGCTATGCATCAGGGGCAAAAGAGGCATGTGTTCCGGTGCGGACGAGAAATCAGCTTTTCAGAAATGGAGGAGGTCCGGGAGAAGGTGGCGACTTTCCAGCGCCTCAGCCGCACGGAGCTGGCGATGACGATCTGTGAGCACCCGGGGTGGTATAGTGTGACCGGCAGTCCCAAGGTGGATGCCTGTTTGAAGCTCCTGAACAAGCTCGAATCGCAGGGAGTTTTGAGTCTGCCGACAAAGCATGCAGTTTCAGCCGTGGAAAAGAGGAGACCTGATGCGAGTGCGAGGACCGTGCCGCAGGCCCCCATCGAGTGCCAACTCAAGGAATTGTTTTGCAGCCGAAATCCGGAAAAGTTTCTGTTCATTGAATGAAGATGCAGTGGAATGGCTATGGGAGATCGCCTGTATTTCGAGCGTTTTATCTGGTTCGACAGCCAGGTTCGCAGGGAGCTTTACCCCAATGCGACGACCCTGGCGCTGGCTTTCGAGTGTGCGGTAAAGACCGCCCAGCGGAGCATTGAAACGTTTCGGGACCGTTTCGGAGCGCCCTTGGAATACGATCCATCGCGGCGGGGATATCGCTACCACGACCCGGACTATCAGCTGCCCGTCACCAGGCTGAACGAAAGCGAGCTGCTTGCGCTGCTGGTATCCCGGAAGCTCCTGACCGACGCTTCGGCGGGCGCCCTGGGCGAGGAGCTGAGCAAGGTGGTGGCCCGCCTGGGAAACCTGCTTGCCAAAAACGTTGCGGGCGGACTTGACCCAGAAACAGCTTTTTCCTTCCGCTGGACCGTCGTCACCTCCTGCGATCCCGACATCTTCCGCCGGGTGCTCACCGGGCTTACGAGCTGCCGGCCGCTCTCCTTCCGTTATTACTCCCCTTACCGGGATGTTGGTACTGCCCGCACTGTCGAACCTCACCACCTGGTGAACTACCAGGGGGCCTGGCATCTCATCGCCTGGTGCCGAATGCGGCAGGACTGGCGCGATTTCGTTCTGGCCCGCATTTCCCGCTGCGAAATCGAGCCGGCCCCCTTCGAACGCCGTGAGGTTGCTGAATGGCTGCCGCTCCTGGAATCGACCTTTGGTATTTTTCAAGGCCGGGAATCGTTCGAGGCGACCCTGCGGTTTTCACCGGAGCTGGCTCGATGGGCACGAGGACAAACCTGGCATCCCGGTCAGCGTTTCGATGAGGCCAAGGATGGCGCGCTGGACCTGACCCTGCCGGTCTCGCACGAAACGGAAATCGTCGCGGAAATCCTGAAATATGGCTCAAGGGTGGAAGTGCTTGCCCCTGAACGGCTGCGCCACAAGATCCGCGAAGAAATCGCGGCGATGATAAAAAAATATCGGACGTAGGACGCTCTTTGGGGGAGGAGGAGTGGTATAAGTTAAAGTAAGGGCAGGTCCTTCATCCCGGGGGGCGGCGGCCGCAGCGAGCAGCCGTCGACGCCCATCGTCGCGGGCGCCCGCACCGCAAGGTTGCCGCGGCTGACCGTGGTCCTGCCCATCCCATTCATCATGGGGGCCTATGGTTTTCCCATGCCGCAACGATCCCGATTCCAAAAAGGAGGTCAGGCAATGTTCACCAGGAGAGGGTTTTGCAAGCTGCTCGGACTCTCGGGGGGCATCCCTTTGGTGCGGCCGCGCAACGAAAAACGGCCGCGCCTCGTTGAACTGCTCGAGGTCCCCGCCGCCGTGGCCGACCAAAGCGTCACCCTGCGGGCCGGCATCGCCGCGCTCCACGCCGAGGCCCCGCCCTGGGAACGGCTCGTTTTACGGGTGTGGCTGGAGGTATGACCTGGCAGGACCTGAACGCGAGGTTCCCAATAGGAGAGAATGAAATGGGTTACGAAAAGTTCTTTCATTCGGTAACGGGCTTTACTCCTTTCCCTTATCAGCGGGAACTTGGGGAGGGGCCATGGCCTCATCTGCTGGAAGTCCCGACGGGTCTGGGAAAGACAGCCGGCGTGGTTGTGGCGTGGTTGTGGAAACGGCTCAGGGCTGACCCCTTTACTCCGACTCGACTGGTTTACTGTCTTCCCATGAGGGTGTTGGTAGAGCAAACCCGGGACTGGGCGGCAAAATGGATCGAGAGAGCGGCCTCCGATTTTGAAGCGAGAAATGATCTGGTGCCGCGGGTTCATCTCCTGATGGGCGGAGAGACTGAAACGAGCTGGGTCGAACAGCCGTTAGAGTCCTCCATCGTCATTGGGACACAGGACATGCTTCTCTCGCGGGCTCTTATGCGTGGGTACAGTATGAGCCGCTACCAGTGGCCGCTCCACTTTGCTCTGCTGCACAATGACGCTCTCTGGGTTTTCGACGAGATCCAGCTTATGGGCGCGGGCTTGCCCACCAGTGCACAGCTTGAAGCTTTTCGGCGGCGTTTTCCGCTTGCCCGACCGAGCCACAGCCTCTGGGTTTCGGCAACGCTGAAACCTGATTGGCTCGCCACCGTTGACCTGAATCCGCATGTAAGGAACCTGCGGCACATGAGTCTCGGAGAAAAGGAATGCACCAGTCCTGCCGTCCGGACACGGCGCGAAGCGACCAAGCGGCTTCACAAAGCCGCGACCTTGATCACCGCAGAAAGCCAGAAACAGGCGGCCAAGGCCTATGCTGAGGAACTTGCCCGGGAGGTGGCGCAGAGGCATGTGGAAGGAACCACGACCCTGGTTATCGTCAACACCGTGGAACGCTGTCAGGCGGTGTTGAAAGCCATGGACAAGCTCGAGCTTTCTGCCAGAACGTTTCTCGTGCATGCCCGGTTTCGGCCGGCTGATCGCAGAAGGCTTAATCAAGAGCTGGCCGAATCGCCGGCTGGAGCGGGCGCGGGGCGCATCATCATCGCCACGCAGGCCGTGGAAGCCGGCGTGGATATGACCAGTCGAGTGCTCTTCACCGAGCTGGCGCCTTGGTCATCCCTGGTTCAGCGCTTGGGTCGCTGCAATCGTTACGGTGAGGCGGACGGTGCGGATGTCTTCTGGGTCGATGTCGAACAGGGCGGCAAACTGGCTGTGCCCTATGATGAAGCCGCGCTCGCCCTGGCCAGGAACAAACTTGCCGGTCTTGTCAGTGCAAGCCCGGCAGATCTGCCGCAGGTTGACGAGCAGTCCCCTGTTCACTCAGTGATTCGGACCAAGGACTTTCGCGATTTGTTCAATACCGATCCTGATCTAACCGGCTTCGACGTGGATATTTCACCCTATGTCCGTGATGCCGACGACCTTGACGTGCAGCTTTTCTGGCGGGACCTTGCCCAAGGGATCGAGGACCAGGAATTGCCTCACGCATCGGAGCTCTGTCGAGCCTCGCTGAACCAGGCGAAGGTTTTGCTTGACTGGATGCGCAAGCACGAACAACGTGCTTACCGTTGGGACAGTCTGGATGGGAAATGGCGTCCGGCTCAGGGGGATTTGCGCCCGGGCTTTGTGCTCATGCTCGATACGAAAGCCGGGGGCTACAGTGAACGGCTGGGTTTTGATCCAACAAGCAGGGCGCCGGTGCCGCCTGTGTGTGAGGGATCTGTGGCAGCTGAAACGGAGACCTATGCAGGAGACAGGCGCAGCCGCATGGCTCGGGAAGTGTTACTGGAACATCACCTGTCGCATGTGGCTGCTGAGGCCCAAATTCTCTGCACCGCTGCGGAGGTTGATCAGCAAGTATGCGATGCGGTGGTGACGGCTGCCGTCTGGCACGACGTGGGCAAGGCCCACCAAGTATTCCAGGCCACCCTGCACGGCTGCAAATTGGACGAAGTTGTGCACGGAGGTCCGCTGTTGGCAAAATCTCCCGCCAGCAGACCACATCAGCGCAAGCATTTTCGGCACGAGCTCGCATCCGCGTTGGCCTGGCTTGCGCACCGGAGCGATCATGAAGAAGTCGACCTGATCGCCTACCTTATCGCTGCCCACCACGGCAAGGTGCGGCTTTCCCTAAGATCGGCGCCCGAAGAACGCGAGCCTGTTCCACCGTTCGGGCCCCGCTTCGCCCGTGGAGTTTGGGAAAACGAGATATTGCCCCAAATCTCCCTCGCCGACGGCGACTCAATACCACCTACCGTGTTGCGCCTGGACTTGATGGAACTGGGAGAAAGCGCTTTGGGGCCCTCCTGGACGGTGCGCACCCAAAGGCTGCTGGATCGTTTCGGCCCTTTTCATCTCGCCTGGCTGGAATCGCTGGTTCGCATTGCCGACTGGCGGGCTTCGGCGGCCGAACAGGAGGATCAAGGATGATGCACGAACATGTTCTTGGCGGCTGTGCGCCAACCCCTCTGGCCCATTATCTCAAAGCTCTCGGCATCCTGCGTTTGGTGGCCGAACAAAAGGACCTATTGGCTGCGGGACGCTGGCATGGCGAGCATTTCATTCTGCGGACTATTCTCACCCAGTCCGAGCTTGAACGCTTTTTTTTGGATGAATATCGGCCAACGCCTATTGTCGCTCCCTGGAATGGCGGCAGCGGCTTTTATCCGAAAGACAGTAAGGTTGGAATTCAGGCTATACTGGGCGCCAAAACGGCTCGCTTCGAGACGTTTCGATTGGTGGTTGAAGAGGCTCATGCCGCGGTCCAGGGGCTTCAAGAAAGTCCGAAAGATGAGCAAAAGAACATTCTACTCACTTTGCTTCGATCCACTCTGCCCGATGCGGCGCTGCTCTGGTTCGACGCCGCCGTAATGCTTACGGCTGAACGACCAGGATATCCCCCATTGCTTGGGACCGGGGGCAACGATGGACGACTCGACTTTACAAACAACTTCATGCAAAGACTGGTGGAAATCATCGACCCCGCAAAGGGCGCACCAACACCGCATGCTTCAGAATGGCTGCAAGGTGCGCTGTATGGAGATGCAATCAGCGGGTTGGTGTCGCGTGCCATTGGCCAGTTTGCTCCCGGAAGCGCTGGTGGGCCCAATGCTTCGGCTGGCTTTGCTGCAGAGGCCTACGTGAACCCGTGGGATTTCGTAATGATGCTGGAAGGCGCTTTACTTTTTGCCGGAGCAGCCACTCGAAGGCTCGCCAGCGCAGACATTTCGGGCTTGAGCTATCCTTTGACCGTGCGCACCACTGGCTCGGGCAGCGGCTCTGGAAGCATCGTCGATGAGGCCCCATCCCGGGCGGAAATATGGATGCCAATATGGGAAAGCTTTAGCGTTCTTGCGGAAATAGGCCGCCTATTCGCTGAGGCACGCGTCACACTGGGACGCCGGGCTGTGCGCGATGGGCTTGACTTCTCCCGTGCCGTATGCAGCTATGGTGCGGATCGTGGCATATCGGCATTCCAGCGTTTTGCCTTCCTCATGCGCTCCGGTAAGGCATATTTGGCAACCCCCCTGGGGCGAATAAAGGTTCGGCGTGATCCGAAGGTCGATCTGCTCAGCCAACTTGATCGTGATCGCTGGCTCGACCGATTGCGGTCCTTCGCCCGCACAGAGAATGCGCCCGGGCGACTCCGCCAATTGGTCCGCCGGCTGGAAGATGCGATTTTTGCCCTCACCCAGTTTGGTGGGAGGAATGAACTACAAAGGATTCTTGTTCTGCTCGGTCAGGTACAACTGGTGTGCGCGGCAAGCGCCAAAGGACGGGATTCGGTTCCTCCGATGCCGCTTTTGGGGGAGCAGTGGGTGAGGCAGGCCGACGACCAAAGCCATGAATTTCGCATTGCCTGTGCTCTGGCCGGATTGATCGACATGCGCCACAATCTGCTTCCGTTGAAAGTTGAAAAAGGCAGGCTCCAGTGGGATGTCGATAGCCGACAAGCCGTTTGGGCGATGGGCGACCTGGTCTCGAACTTGGTGCGCGTGCTGGACAGGCGTTTGTTGGAAGCGAGACAAAAGCACGAAGGGCAGCGGGAGCAGCCAAGAGAAAAGCCTCTGGTCGGTTTTTCCTCAGTCGGTTTTGGCTCGGTTGCCACCTTCCTGTGCAAGGAAACGGACGATGCGCGAATAGCGGGTCTCCTGGTCGGACTGGTCAACGTCAAGCAGCCAAACGCTCTCGCTGGTCCTGATGACGACTCGTCGGAGCTCCCACCTGCCGACTTCCAAGTACTGAAACCTCTTTTTACCCCGGATTCGATCTTGCGGAAGCTTGGCTGTTTGCAGGCTGATGACCATCTTCCGTTGCCCAGGGAGGTCGTTGCCCTGCTTCGGTCAGAGGATCCAGCCGGCATCGAGCAGGCAATCAACATCGCATGGAGAAGATTACGCATCGCCGGATTCCAATTGCCAACCCACCCCCGACGACCACCGGCATCTTTCACCCGACCAGGATCCAGGCTTGTTGCGGCACTGATGATTCCCCTGGCCTCACGCGACCTGGGCCGTCTGTGTCGTTGCTTGAAATCGGCACAATCAACTTGATGAGGAAAACCCAACAGGAGGTAATGACCATGGCATTTGACTTCTCTCCCCTTGATGCTGTTCCCCGTCTCTTGATCGAGGCAGATCTGAAACCCTTGCAGGGATCTCGCTTTCAACCCACCGGTTTTCCGGACCTCGGGGCGGCGGTTTACGACGGACCCGATGGGCGCCGGATGCTGCTCGTCGAATCACCCCAGAGCATGGCCAATCGGATGGAGGCTGTCTGTTGGGATTTTGTAGCCGACGACTGGGTCGCTCCACTCAAGGGCCTGCCGTTGGTGAAAGTGAGGGATGAGAAAGGAAGGGTCCTGACGAATTCCTTGATCGAGGCCCATCGCATCAATTCTCCATACATCCTCGAGGGAAAGGATAGATCGGTTTTCGATAGATTGAAACGCGAGCTCGCTGACATGGAGGAAGGGGCGGTTGATATCCGCAAGCTTGCACGCGTGTTGCTCCAGCTCGATGTGAACGCATTGATTCATGG
>Ga0272446_1007324_pt1 | contig 11027 bp, 8 predicted proteins | sample YNPCB0061_FD_194587 | JGI IMG/M metagenome (GOLD analysis project Ga0272446, IMG submission 194587) | Hot spring microbial mat communities from Yellowstone National Park, WY, United States - YNP-CB-006-1 | ecosystem: Environmental > Aquatic > Thermal springs > Hot (42-90C) > Sediment | place...
CGGACTGCGCCCGCCGCCCGGCCTCCCCGGCGCAGCCGCCGCCCGGGCCCGCGCCCGGCCGGGAGCGGCGCCTCACGCGGGCGGGCGCGCCAGCCGGACCGCGGTCACCTTGTAGCTCGGGCACTTGGAGATCGGGTCGAGGTGCGGGCCGACGACCCGGTTCGCGTGGCTCTCGGGAAAGTGGAAGGAGAGAAAGAGGATTCCCGGGGCCATCCGCGGGCTCGGGTGGGCGGGTACCTCGGCGCGGCCCCAGCGGCTCTCCACGACCACGCGGTCCCCCGGCCGCAGTCCCTCCCGGGCTGCATCGTCGGGATGGATCTCGAGCACGTCGGCGGGCGCCAGGTGCACGCTCGGCGTACGGCGGGTCATCGTTCCCACGTTGTGGTGCTCGAGCACCCGGCCGGTGATGAGCGTGTACGGGAAGCCCGGGACGTCGTGCTCCGGGTCCCCGGCGTACTCGACGGCCGTAAGTGCACCCCGGCCGCGCGCGAAGCCCCCGACGTGCAGGCGCGGAGTGCCCGGATGGTCCGGGGTCGGGCACGGCCAGTGGAGCCCGTCGCCCGCGAGCCGTGCATGGCTCACGCCCCCGAAGAGGTCGGGCGCGGCCCGCGCGATCTCGTCCATCACCTCCGCGGGGCCGCCGTAGGACCAGTCCGCGCCTAGGGCGCGCGCCACGAGCAGCGCGATCTCCCAGTCCGGGCGGGCCTCGCCGGGCGGGGCGAGCGCCGGGCGCACGAGCTGGATCCGCCGCTCGGCGTTGGTGAAGGTCCCGCCCTGCTCGAGCGGCCCGGCCGCCGGGAGCACGAGGTGGGCCCGCCGCGCCGTGTCGGTCATGAAGATCTCCTGGACCACCAGCAGGTCCAACGACTCGAGGGCACGCAGGACCCGCTCCTGCTCCGGCAGGTACTGGGCGGGGTCCCCGCCGGCGATCCAAAGTCCGCGGATCGCGCCGCTCTCCGCGGCCCGGACCATTTCCACGAGCGTGAGACCCGGGCGGGCGGGGGGCGGCGCGCCCCAGACGCCGGCCAGCCGGGCTCTCACGGCCTCGCTCGCGATGGGCTGGTAGCCGGGCGCGAGGTCCGGGGCGGCCCCCATGTCCACGTTGCCCTGCACGTTGTTCTGCCCGCGCAGGGGGAGCATCCCGGCGCCGGGGCGCCCGATGCTCCCCGTCAGCAGCGCGAGGTTCGCCAGGGCGAGCACCGATGCCACCCCCTGCGTCAGCTCCGAGAGGCCCAGTCCGCTCACGAAGAGCGTCGGCCCGCCGCCGATCACGTCCGCCGCCCGACGGGCGTCCCCGTCGCTCACGCCCGCCGCGCGGAGCGCAGCCTCGTAGGGGAGCGCCGCGAGGAGCGCCGTCAGCTCGCCCACGCCTTCCGTGCGCTCCGCCAGGTAGGCGCGGTCCACGCGGCCGCTCTCGACGAGGAGCTTCGCCAGGGCGTTCAGGAGCGCGACGTTCGCGCCCGGGCGGACAGCGAGGTGCACCGCAGCCAGTTCCGCGAGCGCCGTTCGGCGCGGGTCGATGACGACCAACGGCGTCCCCCGGAGGACGGCTCGCTCGATCCGCGAGCCCACGACTGGGTGGGCCTCGGTGGGGTTGGCCCCCGCGACCACGATGGCGCGGGCGGTCTCGATGTCGGCGTAGCAGGCCGTCGCTCCCGCCGCCCCGGTGGCGAGCTTCAGCGCCGTCGCGGTGGAGGAGTGGCAGACCCGCGCGCAGCAGTCGACGTTGTTGGTCCCCACGACGGCGCGGAACAGCTTCTGGAGCAGGTAGGCCGCCTCGTTGGTCGACCGCGCGGAGGTGAGGACCCCCAGCGCGTCGGGGCCGTGGGCTGCAGCAAGCTCGCGCAGTCGGCCGGCCGCCCAGGCGATCGCCTCGTCCCAGGTCACCTCGCGGACGGCCCCGCCCTCGCGCAGGAGCGGACGGGTCAGGCGGTCCGGCGAGCTCTGCCAGGCGTGGGCATAGCGCCCCTTCTGGCAGAGGTGGCCGCGGTTCACCGCCGCATCCGGCGCGCCCTCCACGCGCGCCACGCGCCCGTCGGCCACGTGGACGTCGACCTGGCAGCCGACGCCGCAGTAGCCGCAGACGGTCCGCGTGGTCGCCGCGGTCGGCAGCCCGTTGCGGCGATCGCGGTCGGAGATCGCCCCGGTCGGGCAGACGTCCACGCAGGCGCCGCAGGCGACGCAGTCTCCGTCGGCGAAGCGGTCGGTGGGTCCGGCGACCAACCGGACGTCCGCCCCCCGTCCCGCGACGGCGTAGACGAACGAGCCCTGCACCTCCTCGCAGGCGCGCAGGCAGCGGCGGCACATGATGCACAGGTCCGGGTCCAGGCGCAGGTAGGGGTGGCTGGCGTCGAGCGCTGCGCGGGCGGGGCCCGGAGCCGGCGGCGGAGGCGGGGCGAGGGCCTCCAGCAGGCGCTCGTACTCGCTGCCGCGCGCGTCGGGGCGGAACGCCGACGCGGGGTGGGTCCCCTGCTCGAGGGCCAGGATCTCGCGCCGCAGCTCCTCCAGGGCCCGCGTGGAGGTCCGCACGACCATTCCCGCCCGGAGCGGCGTGTGACAGGCGGCCACCGGGCGCGCCGCGCCCTCCACCTCGACCAGGCAGAGGCGGCAGCCACCCTCGGCCGGGAGGCCGGGGTGCCAGCAGAGGTGCGGGATCTCGATACCGACGTCGCGGGCGGCCTCGATGATCGAGCGCCCGTCCGCGACGGCGGCGCAGCCGTCGATCGTCGCGTTGGGGCGCATCAGGCCCCGCGCTCCTCGATCAGGTCGAGGAGCTCGCCCACCGGCACCGGGATCCGCTGGCCGAACGCGCAGAGACTCCCCTGGGACACCACGTCGAGCAGGCGGTCGAGCGATGCCCGCGCGCCGGGGCCACCGGCTCGTGCGATCTCGAGCAGGCGGCGCGAGCCGATGCGGCAGGGCACGCACCGGCCGCAGCTCTCCTCCGCCATGAAGGTGAGCCAATGGAGGAGGAGCGCGCGGAGGTCGGCGTCCCGGGGCAGAGCGACGATCCCCCCGTGCCCCAGCTCCACGCCCCGCTCCGCCATGGCCTCGTGGCAGAGCGGGACGTCCCAGTCCCGCGGCCGGACGACGCTTCCCATCGGCCCGCCCATCAGCACCGCGACCAGATCGTCTGCCCCCCCGGCCTCCTCCAGGACCGCGGAGAGCGGGGTGCCGAGCTCGACCTCGACGATACCGGGGCGGGCGAACCCGGCGTTCAGGCTGAGAGCCTTCGTGCCGGGCGACGCCTCGGTGCCGAGCGCCCGGTAGGCGTCGGGGCCGTTGGCGACGATCCACGGGACGTTGACCAGGGTCTCGACGTTGTTCACGACGGTCGGCCGCCCGTAGAGGCCGCTCTCGACGGGGTAGGGAGGCCGGGGCCGGGCCTCGGCCCGGAAGCCCTCGATGGCACCGAGCAGCGCGGTCTCTTCGCCGCAGACGTAGCTCCCCATTCCCGGGAACACAACGAGATCGAATGTGAAGCCGCTCCCGAGGATCGAGGACCCCAGCAGCCCCGCCGCCCGCGCCTCGCGGATGGCGCGCTCCATGGTCGCGATCGCGCGCGGGTACTCGGAGCGCACGAACACGATCCCCTCGGCCGCCCCGACGGCGTACGCGCAGAGGGCCGCCCCCTCGATGATGCCGTGCGGGTCCTCCTCCATCAGCACGCGGTCGACGAACGAGCCGGGGTCCCCCTCGTCGCCGTTGGCCACGACGTACCGGGGGCCGGGCGCGCCCGCGGCGGCGCGCCACTTGCGCCCGGTGGAAAAGCCCGCGCCGCCCCGTCCCCGCTCGCCCGAGGCCACGACCGCCGCGAGCACGGCCTCCGGCGGCCCGGCGAGGGCGCGCTCCAGGGCGGAGTAGGCGCCGTCGGCGCGGGCGCGGTCGAGGCGAGCGAGGCCACCGCGCCCGAGACGGCGCGTCACGATCCGCTCGGGCGCCAGGCAGCGCACGTCGGGCGGGGGCGGGTCGGCGCCGCCGGCCCGGGCCTCGCGCAGGACCTCCTCGGGCCCGGCCGCGGCGCCGGCCAGAACGACGCGCTCTCCCGCGAGCAAAGCCGGGGAGCGGTCGCAGTGACCGACGCAGTAGACCGTGCGGCACGCGGTGAGCCGGGAGAGGCCGTCGGCGAGGCCGTCCGCGCCCGCCAGCGCGCACGAGGTGCCGCGGCAGACGCAGAGCTCGGCCCGCTCGGCATGGAGGTCGGCGTAGTAGGAGACCGCCCCCCGCAGCGCCGCCACCGGCATCCGCAGCCGATCTGCCAGGGCGCGCAGGACCGCGGCGTCGGGGGGGCCGTGGCGCGCGACGTGATCCCTGACCTCGAGCAGCGGGAAGCGGGGTGCGCCGCGTGCGGCGAGCAGGCTGCGGAGCGCGTCCGACATCGGGCGTGGGAATGATGCCGGGTGCTGCGGACCCTCGGCGTCGGTGATCTCGCGCACGGCCCCGAGGGAAACTACGGAGCGGTCCGGCGGCCGCCGGGAGGCGGCCCTACGACGGCGGCGGGGCGCCGGCGCCGATCGCCTCCAGACGCGGCCTGACCTCCCGCTCGTAGAAGCGGAAGAACCCCTCCTGGTCGTGGCCGACCTGGTGCACGTATACGTGGTCGACGCCGGCGTCCACGTAGGCCATGATCGCCGCGACGTGCCGCTCGGGGTCCGGGCCGCAGACGATCGCCGCCGCCACGTCCTCATCGCGGACGAGCGCCGCCGCGTGCTCGTAGTGCTCGGGAAGGGGGAGCTCCTGCGCGAGGTCGCCGGGGAGCGCGGCGTTGGGCCAGGCCCGGCGCGCGATCCGGATTGCCTCGTCCTCGTCCTCCGCCCAGCAGACGGTGAGCTGGCCGTACCGCGGCCCCTCGCCGCCGGCCGCCTCGAACGCCCGGATGATGGACGGGTCCGGGGAGGCGTTGATGATCCCGTCGCCCACCTCGGCCGCCAGCTCGGCCGCGCGCGGCTTGGACGCCGCCACGACGATGGGGATGGGATCGAACGGGACGGTGTAGAGCCTCGCGCCCTCGACCGTGTAGTAGTCGCCCCGGAAGGTCGTGAGCGTGCCGGTCAGGAGTCCCCGGATGACGGCGACGGCCTCGTCCAGCCGCTCGCCGGGCCCCGGCCAGCCGTGGCCGACGACGTGCTCGTTCAGGTTCTCGCCGGTGCCCACCCCGAGGAAGAAGCGGCCGGGCATCATCGCCGCCGTGGTCGCCGCGGCGTGCGCCACGAGGTCCAGGGCCGGATGCTCCTCCGACGCGAGCGCGTAGCCCAGCTCCATGGTCCAGCGATTCCCCGCGCCGTCCCCGGGCAAACTCCGGCCCGGCTCAGCCCGCGACGAAGCGGAGCGCCGCCGGCGGAGGGGACCCCCCCGCCGCGGCTGGACCGAGCGCCCCGCAGACCTCCTCGAGCGACGACCCGATGACGAAGGCGCTGTCGAGGCCGGCGATCGTGAAGAGGCCCGCCTGGCGCCGGTCGCGGCAGACCAGGCCGACGCGGCGTCCCTGCCGCGCGGCCTCGTTCCTCAGTCGAACCAGCGCCCCGAGTCCCGAGGAGTCGATGAGCCCGACCTCCCTCAGGTCGACGACCGGGGTGATGCCGGCGAGGTCGAGACCCGCCAGCCGGCGGCCGAGCTCGGCGACGGTGTAGACGTCCAGGCTGCCGGCCAGCCGGACCTGCACGAGCGAGCCGAGCCGCTCGACGGCCACCTCCAGGAGGTCCTCCGCGCCGCCGGGGGTCTGGGCGGGATACGGGAACATGGGGCACCTCCGCTCGCTGGCCTCGCGGGCATGCTGGGCGCGGGCCGGTTGCCCGCGCATCGGCGAGCGCCCGGATCCGCCTCCCCGGGGTTTCCCGCAGCGATCCCGCGTCTGCGCCCTCCGGCGTGCGCCTCGTCCCCCCGGGCGGCGGCTCAGGCGGCCTTGAGCACCGCGTACCAGACCCGCTCCGCGACGGCGACGATCTTCGTGCTGATGCGCGAGAAGCGCCGATAGAGCTCGCGTCGCCCGATCACCTCGCGCAGATCCTCCACCTCCAGGAGCCGGCCCATGGCCCGGCGGTACGCCCGCTCGACCTCACGCTGGCTGGCCGCCGCGGCCTCGGCCGCCTCCGTCGCCCGCTCGCGGCTCAGGCCGAGGTGCGCGAAGGCCTCGTGGAGCGCGCGCACGCCCGTGAGCAGCAGGCGCGCCATCTCCGCCAGCGCGCGGTCGGGGGGCATGTCCATGACCTCGGCCTCGCGGACGGCGTCTTCCGCGTCGTCCATGACGTCGTCGAGACCGCGGGAGAGCGCGAAGAGATCCTCGGGCTCCATCGGGGTGGTGAACGCCGTGGTGAGAGCCTGCTGCAGCTCGTGCCGCGCCGCGTCCGCCCGCCGCTCGTGCGCGCGCACGTCCTCGGCCTTCGTCGCGTCACCCTCCGTCCAGGCGACGAGCGCCTCGACTCCGGCGATGGTCACCTCCGCCTGGCGGCGCAGCATCCCGAGTACGTCCGGGGCCTCGGGCAGGAACCAGCGGATCCGCCTCACGACACGGACCTCCACGCGAGCAGCGCCAGGGCGGCCATCACCCCCGTCGCCGGGATCGTCACCGCCCACGCCGCCGCGATCTCGCGGACGACGACCCAGTCGACGTGGCGCCACCGCCGGCGCCCCACGCCGATCCCGACCACCGAGGAGGCGACGACCTGAGTGGTGCTGACGGGGGCGCCGAGGAGCGACGCGAGGAGGATGACCGACGCCGAGCTCGCCTGGCTCGCGACCGAGTCGAGCGGGCGCACCGGGTAGATGCGACGGCCGACCGTCCTCACGATCCCCCAGCCGCCCAGGGTCGTGCCCGTCGCGAGCGCCACGCTGCTCCCGACCACGGCCCAGCCGGGAGCCGACCGGCCCGAGGCCTCGCCGCCGGCGATAAGCAGGGCGGCGATGACCCCGGCGGCCTTCTGCGCATCGTTGGAGCCGTGGACGAGTGCCAGCCACGCGGCGCCCGCCCACTGCGCCACGCGAACCGCGGGCTCGAGCCGGCGCGTGGCGCGCCGCAGCAGCCGGCGCAGCAGCCGCAGCACGACGAGCCCCGCGCCGGCGGCGAGGATCGGCGCCGCCGCGAGCGAGACCAGCACCCCCACGACCCCGACCGGCCGCACGCCGTCGAAGCCGCCCCAGCGGACCGCCCCCGTGCCGGCCTCCATCAGCGCGGCGCCGACGAGTCCCCCGACGAGGGCGTGCCCGGAGCTTGCGGGAAGGCCGCGCCAGAGGCTGGCGACGTTCCAGGCGAGCGCCCCGACCAGGCCCGCCCCGATGACCCGCACCGCGTCCTCCCCCGGCACCGTGACGACCGTCGTCAGCGTGCTCGCCACCGCCGCCCCGACGAGGAGCGGCCCCAGCAGGTTGAACGCCGCGGCGAAGAGCACGGCCTGTCTTGGCCGGGCGGCCCGGGTGGCGACGAGGGTCGCGATGGCGTTCGCGGCGTCGTGGAGGCCGTTGGTGAGCGCGTAGAGCAGGGCGAGGCCGACGGCGACTGCAAGCTCAGGGTCGATGGCGCACTCTAGTGCGGGGATCCCGCCGTTCCGGCGCCGCCCGGCCGCGTGACGGGCCGGCGCGGGTGCGGAACGACCGTCCCGGTACCTCCCGGCAGGGGACGACGGCAGCCGATCTCCCGGTCGGCGAGCACCGACGCTGCGGCTCGCGGGCCACGGCGTCGCCCGCCTGATCGACGTCGGCGGCGAGCGGCGTCGGCGGTCGAGAGCGGAAGCGGAGGGGGTGGGATTCGAACCCACGAGGCGGAGTGACCCGCCCAGCGGTTTTCAAGACCGCCGCATTCGACCGCTCTGCCACCCCTCCGGCCGAGGGGACGATAGCCCCGGCCGGCGTCCCGCGACGGGCGGCGCCCACCCGGCCTAGGACGCGGCGACGACCCGGTCGCGGCCCTCGCGCTTGGCGCGGTAGAGAGCACCATCGGCCGCGGCGACGAGAGCCGCGGCGTCGCCGTCGCAGCGGCGCGACACCCCGACCGACACCGTCACGCGTCCCGCCGGCTGCGTCTCCGCGCCGGGGAACGCGTGGCCGGCCACCGCCGACCGGATGCGCGCGGCCACCGCACGGGCCTCCTCATCGCTCGCGCCTCTGAGGAGAACGGCGAACTCCTCGCCCCCGAAGCGGTAGACGACGTCGGTCTCGCGGACGCTTGCGCAGAGGATCTGCGCGACCTGCCTGAGGACCGCGTCCCCCGCCGGGTGGCCGTGAGCGTCGTTGTAGGCCTTGAAGTGGTCGACGTCGATCATCAGGAAGGCGACGCCGTCGGCGTACTCCGCGGGGGCGAGGGCCGCCAGGTCGGAATCCAGCCGCCGGCGGTTCCCCACGCCCGTCAGGGGGTCGGTGTGCGCCAGCCGGGCCGTGCTGTCGTGCGCCCGGGCCATCTCGATCGTCGTCGCGGCGGCGAGCGCGACGAGCCGCAGCGTGACCTCCTCCTCGTCGCCGGCGAGCGGTGCGCCGGGGGAGGCGACCACGAGGGCGCCGGTCACGCGCCTGTCGGCCACGAGCGGGGCGACGACGATCGACAGCGGGACCTCCGAGCCCGGGAAGGCCGGGTCGCCGGCGACGACGGCGCGGGTCGGGAGCCCGGTGTCCAGAGCCCATCCGATCGTGCCCTCGCCCGCCGGGAACGCCGCGGCCGCCGGCTCGCCCACGGCCACCGCGGGGCAGGCGACGTCGGCGCTCTCGTCGAGGAGGTACACGGCGCCAGCGGCCGCGCTTAGGAGCTCCTGCGCCTCCACCGCGACCGCCCGCGCCACCGACCGGACGTCGCTGGCGGACGTCATGCGGCGGCTGGCGTCGACCGTCGCGAGCAGCCGGGCGTTGCGGCGCGCGAGCTCGTCGGCGCGCGCCTCCGCCTCGCTCCGCCCGGCCTCGGCGTTCCCGACGCGGCGAGCGACGCGGCGGGCCGTCCATCCGGCGGCCGCGAGCACGAGGGCGAGCAGGCCGGCGGCGAGTGCCAGGAACTGGGGCTGAGCCCAGGGCGGTGGCTCGCCGGCCAGCCGGCCGAGCTCCTCGAGCGCCGCTCGGCTCCTGGGCTGGGCGTCGACGAAGGCCCGCTGCAGGTCCGCGAGCGCGTCGGCGTAGTCGCGGAGGGGAAGACCACTGGTGCCCCGCGTCGCCGTCAGCGCCCGGCGGGTCGCGGGCGGCAGCGGCGCGAGCGCGCGCTTAAGCGCGGGCGTCACCGGGGCGCCAGTGCGCCGCAGCCGTCGGAGCGCCTCCGGCCCGTCGTCGTCGGCCTCGACCAGGAGCCCCAGGATCTCGCGGGAGGTCCGCGCCGAGGAGAGCGTCTTCGCGCCGGATGCGTACGGCGCCAGGGTCGCCGGCAGCTCGTCCGGTGCGATCCCCCGCAGTGCGATGACGTAGCCGACCTCGACCGAGAGCTGCGACAGCGCCTCGGTGAGCGCGCGTTCCCGGGCCGCGTCCCCGGCGAGGCGCGCCAGGACGCGATGGTCCCGGCTCGATGACCAGGCCGACCAGGCGAGGACGCCGACGGCCACGAGCACGGCGGGGAGGACGATGGCGAGCGGGAGCGGCACGCGGCGCGGCATCGTCCCGGTCATCGGCCGGGCGCGGAGCCGGGGTGAGAGGCGCGGCGAACCGGCGGCGCCGCTACGATAACCGGGCCACGGAGAGGTGGCCGAGTGGCTGAAGGCAGCCGCCTGCTAAGCGGTTAACCGGGGTACACCCTGGTTCGAGGGTTCGAATCCCTCCCTCTCCGCCTTCCTCGCGGCGCCGCGCCCGCCGGCGGCGCCGGCCGACGGGCAGACGTCGGCCAGGATGCAGGCCTCGCAGCGCGGGCGGCGCGCCAGGCACACGCGCCGGCCGTGGTAGATGAGGCGCATGGAGGTGTCCGTCCAGTCGCGCTTGCGCCACAGGCGCATGAGGTCGCGCTCCACTCGCACGGGGTCGGTCTCCTCCGTCAGGCCGAGCCGCCGCGCCAGGCGCAGGACGTGCGTGTCGACGACCACGCCGGGCACACCGAACCAGTGGCCGAGGACCACGTTCGCGGTCTTCCGCCCGACTCCCGGCAGGGTCACGAGCTCCTCCATCGTGCCCGGCACCTCGCCGCCGAAGCGCTCGACCAGGGCGCGGGCCATGCCGACGAGGGAGCGGGCCTTGGCCCGGAAGAAGCCCGTCGGGCGCACGAGCTCCTCGACCTCGGCCGGATCGGCCGCGGCCAGCGCCCGTGCGTCGGGGAAGCGCGCGAAGAGGGCGGGCGTGACCCGGTTCACCGTCGCGTCCGTCGACTGGGCCGACAGGATCGTCGCGGCGAGGAGCTGGAACGCGCTCTCGTGGTGCAGCGGGACCACGATCTCGGGGTAGAGGGCCGCGAGGCGCTCGACCACGAGCCGCGCGCGGCCGCGCGCCGAGCGGGGCCGTGAGGGCCGGCGGGTCACGGAGCCGAGTCTAGAGGGGCCGTCCGCCCCCGCCCCGCCGCGCCGGCCCGGGGGCGGGGTCCGAACCAACCTTTGGTACAGTCCCTTGTCCGCACAGCGCGGGCGGGCGCCAGTAGCTCAGCCGGATAGAGCGTCGGTCTACGAAACCGAAGGTCAGAGGTTCGAGTCCTCTCTGGCGCGTCTCTCGAAAGCCCTGCTAGTTGGGGCTTTTGCGTTGTCCGGAGGCCCGTCTTAGCCACCTTGGACCTCGCGGGGGTCCGGCTGCCAGAAAGAGGTTGCGTCCGGGGCGTCAGCTAGGCTGGAACCGTGTCCGACGGCGTCGTGCGCGAGCGGCTCCTGCGCGGTTTAGAGGAAGTCGCGAGCCGGTTGCAGCGTTTGAGCGGGCAAGCCCTCGGCGAGCAGGACACGAAGGCCACCCTGATCAGCCCCGTCCTCCGGGCGCTGGGGTGGGACGTCGAGGACGTCGAGCAGGTCCGCCACGAGTATCGCCACCACTCGGCCGACCGGCCCGTCGATTACGCGCTCCTCCTCGCACGCGTGCCCCAGCTGTTCGTCGAGGCGAAGGGGCGCGGCGAGAACCTGGAGGACCGGCGCTGGGCCGGGCAGGTCGTCGCCTACGCC
>Ga0272446_1007325_pt1 | contig 11027 bp, 10 predicted proteins | sample YNPCB0061_FD_194587 | JGI IMG/M metagenome (GOLD analysis project Ga0272446, IMG submission 194587) | Hot spring microbial mat communities from Yellowstone National Park, WY, United States - YNP-CB-006-1 | ecosystem: Environmental > Aquatic > Thermal springs > Hot (42-90C) > Sediment | place...
TCGCTGGCGTGTATTTCGGGCTATATCAAGCCATACAAAAACGCAATCCAACCGCAACCGGCGAAGTCATCGCGACATACAGCATCGGCACAATCGCATTTCTTGCGGCGGCGATTGAAGTGCAGTTCGCAGATTTTCTCACGGTTGCGCTGTGGTCGATAGAAGCCCTCGGCGTGTTGTGGATTGCGCAACGAACATCGCAGACATATTTAGAGCGCGTGGCAGTAATACTTTTCGCGATTACGGTGTTTCGGCTCTTCATCTCGCCGGATACGCTTTCCTATCAAGCGATTTCAGACTTTACGCCGATTCTCAATTTGCGCGTGGTAGCGTTTCTGGTACTTGCGGTCTCGCTTTTCATCGGCGCGATTTGGCTTCAGCAATCCACTCCAACCGTAGCAACGCTGTTGAACTACGCATGGGCGTTTCTTGCCTTTACGCTTCTCACCGTTGAAGTCAATGATTTCTTCTTGAAACGCGAAGCCCTGCTCAACGAAACACTTGATTTTTCGCGCTCAACACGAAGCATGAGTTTCGGAATCATTTGGCTGTTTTATGCAGTCGCGATTCTTTGGTTTGGTATCAAAAAATCGGCAAAAAGCCTTGTCAATACAGGGCTTTTCGTGCTGGTGCTTGGTGTGGCTTGGAACATTGTTTTCGGTCTGCGCTTTGAGCCGATTGAAATTTTCTTTCCGATTTTGAACCTGCGCGCACTCTCATTCCTTTTGGTCATCGTGGGAATTTTAGCAACGATTTCTCTTCTCGAGCAAACAAGCGAAGGGAAGAGCAGAACGGCGGAACTTTTGCGCTACGCCTTTACGCTCGTGCTGTTTTTGCTTATCACCGTCGAAGCGATTGATTATTTCAGATGGGTAAGGTTGAAGAGCAACTCCGATGAAAGTTTCTATCGCTCCTTAACGCTCGTCTTGCTTTGGACGCTTTACGCAACGCCAATGATTTATTTCGGAATTGAAAAGTCTGTGAAGCCTTTATTTTATGCGGGAGTATTGGTGTCTGCGTTTTCGATTATCGTGTTGGTCTTTGGTGGATTTTCATTTAATCCGATTGAAAATTTTGTTGTGATATTGAACTATCGGGTTGCTGTGTATCTCGCAGTGATGGCAGGCAGTGCGTTTATTGCAATCAAACTTTCGGAGCGAGGCGGCTACGAGCGGCTCTCGGCAGTGTTTGGTGTTACAGCGGCATTGCTTGGCGTGGTGCTGCTTGTGGCGGAATCAAATGATTTTTTTGAACAGAAAATCAACGTGCTTTCTTTCGGCGAATATGCAGACGCAACCGCAAGCGACCTTGCAATCCAATATGAAAATCAAAAGCAACTCTCGATTTCAGCGTCGCTGATGCTCTATTCCATCGCGCTGATGCTCTACGGCATTTGGCGGTCGCGCCAAGCGATTCGGCTCACGGCAATCGCACTGTTTGGATTAGCGATACTCAAAATTTTCATTTACGACCTTTCGTTTCTCGCCACGCTGTATCGCATTTTCTCGTTCATCGGGTTGGGCGTGCTATTGCTCTTGGTGTCGTATCTCTATCAGCGGTTCAAGCATCTCATTTTGCCAGAGCCAAAGACTTAATCGGGAAGGCGAATCGGGCGTTGGTAGGGGTGCGATGGGGCTTTGCGACGAAGTTCTGTCATTAAGCGATAGCGACCATCGTTTTGCTTTTCGAGCGTTACGATTTGGCAATTTTTAGGATTCGAGTAGGTTTCAAATTCTTCAACTGTCCAATGGAACCAGCGCATAAGAAAAATGCGAATGGTCATGCCGTGCGTAATGATGACGGTGTTTTCGGGGTAGTCGGGTTTCTCGAAGTCGCGGTAAAGTGTGGAGAGAAAATCGCTGACGCGGTCATAGACATCGGCACCGGATTCGCCATCTTCAATGCGGTAGTAAAATGTGCCGAAGGCATCGCGCTCGCGGTCGGTTTTGGCGCACTCTTCAAGGTTGCGCAAGTGTCCCCATTCTTGTTCGCGCAAACGCGGCTCTTCAATGAAATGAAATTGAGTCGGTGGAAAGGCTTTAACAATTTCTTCAAAGGTCATGCGGGTGCGCCAAAGCGGAGAGACATAAAAGAAAGCGCGTTCATGTTGAAGCATGGTTTTGAGCTCGATGCCGGCGGCGCGGGCTTGCTCAATGCCGTTTTCGGTGAGCAAGAGCGTGTAGTCGGGCTTTTCGCCATAGACGCGACGATTGACATTGCCTTCCGATTCGCCGTGCCTGATGAGTATGATGCGATTGGGTTTCATACCGTAGATGGTCTTTTGAGATGAATCTTTATTTTGTAGTCAAAACGATTCCCGTTATTGCAACGAAGTTTAATGACTGCCATGCCAAAACCAAGCAAGCCACGTCAATCGTTTTCTGTTGAAGTCAAAAGCCGATACACAGAGCTCATTGTGTTCGGTGTGATTTTCATCATGCTGGTGGCGGCGATGTTCCTTCTTAACTATTTCCTTTCAACAAAAAGTAGCGATGATGCCGCGCAAACTTTTTGTGCCAACCGCATCGAGCGTGCGTGGCAACGCGCCGTCAAAAACTTGACCACCTTCAACATCGGCTTCTACGGACAAGATGACTCGCTCCTCAAAGCATTTGTCGGATACAAAGAAAATATCAAACGATTTGATTCCTTACTGACTGCCCTTGAACTTGGCGGCACAATCAAGACTGACGGCGAAATCATTCAAGTGATGCCGATTGCCGATGAAGAGACAAAGAAAATCTTTGGTCAGTTGAATACGCGATGGCTTGAAATGAAATCCGATTTTTTGACACTCTCGGAAATGAATCCAAGAATGATAAGCACCGCCTTGCTCGACCGATGCATGGAGTCTGCGATTAAAAAAGACGATGACATTTTAGATGTGCTTTCACTGCTCATCATCAACCTCTCTCAAAATTCAAGTCATAGGTTGAAGCAAGCGCAACTTGTGCAAGTGGGCGCACTGCTGATTTGCGTGGTGATGTTTATCGGAATGGCAATTCGCCTCACCATTTCTTTGAGCCAAAGCGACCGCATTATCGAGATGCGCAATCGCGAACTCATGGCACAGCGCGATGAAATCGCTCGCGAAAAAGAAACCATCGAGCAACTGCTCATTGACCTTACCAACACGCAAGCGCAACTGATTCAATCCGAAAAAATGGCGTCGCTCGGACAAATGGTCGCGGGGCTTGCGCACGAAATCAACACGCCGCTTGGCTTTGTAACCACCAACGTCGGCGTTATTGAGCGTAACGTCAATCTCTTCAATGAAGCCATCATGCAAGCAAGTGAGCTTGTCGCAATGCTTGAAAACGGCGACCTCAACGAGGCACTTCAAAAACTCGAAGACACAAAGTTCGCGCTTCAACGCCTCTTCGACCTCAATCTGCTTGAAAAAACCAAGAACCGTATCAATGAAGCCACCATTGGGTTAGAACGCATCAGAGAACTCATCATCAATCTCAAAAACTTCTCGCGCCTTGATGAAGCCGACATGAAAAAAGTCAAGTTAAGTGAAAGCATTGAATCGGCTTTAGTCATAGCGCATAATCTCATCAAGCACAAAGCCGAAGTTGAAACGCACTACGAAGAAGACCTTGCCGTCGAGTGCTATCCCGCCCAACTCAATCAAGTCTTTCTCAACATCATTACCAATGCGGTGCAAGCCATTCCCGAATTTGGAAAAATCACAATTAAAACTTGGTCGGAAAACGGCTCGGCAAAAATTTCAATCGCCGATACAGGTATCGGTATTTCTGAAACCAATCTGAAAAGAATCTTTGAGCCTTTCTTTACAACGAAGCCCGTAGGGCAGGGAACAGGATTGGGGCTGTCTATCGTCTACAAAATCATTGAACGCCACGAGGGGAAAATTGAGGTGAAAAGCAAAGTCGGCGAAGGCACAGAGTTCATCATCACCTTGCCGCTTCGTCAAGAAAAGGCGCATATCGACCCTGCGCTCACCATTTCTTAAACATGCTTCAAAAACTTTTTCGGATAGAGAAAAAAGTTAAAGACGCATTTGCCGCGATCGAGCGTGCGCCACGAGGGAGAAGAAAGGCTCACTGAAAAAATGCCACACGTCGGCACATTCTCCAAGCACTTATCAGAAAGAAAATTGGCTAATTCTGTAACCGCAGGATTGTGGCAGAAAACAGCAACGCTTTTCAACTCATCAGGCAACGATTGAATCACCTCTAAAAGTGTTTGTCGTGAGGCTTCATAAATGCGAGGCTCGGTAACAATTCGCTCAACAGGATAATCCATTGCATTGGCAAACAGTTGCGCCGTTGTCAAAGCCCGCTTGGCAGGACTTGAAAGAAACAGTGCCGGTTCAATTTGCTTTTCGCGCAAAATCATGCCCATAAACGGCGCATCGCGCAAGCCGCGCTTGTTGAGCGGTCGCTCAAAGTCCGTGAGGTCGGGGAAGTCCCAACTCGATTTCGCGTGCCGAATTAAGTAAAGTTCCTTCACAAAAATTATCCCTTGAATTGAGAAAGTGATTCTTTCAAAAAGTCAATCGCTGTGACGGGTGTAGCATCAACGCCGTTCAAAATGGAAAGGTAGTAACTCACCCAATCGCCAAGTAAAATCAAGGAGAAAAGCCGCGTTAAAAGCGAGTTGCCTTCGCTTTCAACTTCAACAATCGCCGATGTGTATTTCTTGATGATGGATTTTGTAACGCTCATTCTGAACGCGGTGCGCGGATGGTCGCTCTTGTCGTGAAGCATGATAACGGTCGTCTTTTTCAGCAAGTCGCGATACTGATTCCAGCCTACAAGCTCATTGTGATTGAGTTCGGGAAAGACGTTTGAATACGCAAGCATTTTAGCGTTCTCGCAGATTTGTCCCTTCCAACGCACGCCAACAGCACTTGTGAAATCATCGCTTGTGTAAATGATGGGCAATTTTCCGAAGCATTTTTTAGCAATCGAGATGGCAAGGTTTTGTTTGTCTTTGAAGTTCGAGTATGCAAGTGATTTTTCTTTGAGATAGCGAGCGGTTTCGGCGATGTCTTTTCCCTTATCGCCGATGAAGCCAAATTTGGCAAGCGTTTGTAGCATAGGCACAAGCGAGTAGCCAATGGCAGTTCGTGGTGGTGCGCCTGCGGGAATTTTCACCGTGTAGTGCTTGTGCTTCAAGGCGAGGGCTTCAACCGTGCCGCCCGATGTGATGCAGAAAACTTGTGCCTTGCGCTGAATCGCATCTTGATATGCCGAAAGCGTTTCTTCCGTGTTGCCTGAATATGATGAAACAATCACAAGCGTTGAGGCATCAACAAACGCAGGCAAGGTGTAATTGCGATTGACAAGAATCGGAACGGAACACTCGCCCGAAATATAGGCGCGAACCAAGTCGCCGCCGATTGCCGAGCCGCCAAGCCCTGTAACGACAATGCTCTTGACCTTGCTCTTTGAAATTTTTGACTTCTCGTTGAGTATTGAAAATTGCGTCTCAAATTGTTCATAGAGATTGAGTATGCGCAAGTTCATTTGCGACTTATCGACAGCGCGAATCGTTTTTTCAGAAATAGACATGGTTTTTTGATTCAAATTGATTAACAGCAAAAGTGGGTCTTCAAACGGTGTGATGCGAAGGCGGTTAAATGATGCGCGCAAAGATAATGCTTTTTGGGAATTGGGAAATAAATTCGTGCGCGAATCACAAAACTTCAAATCAACCATGACGCACATCTATCCACAAGAAGCGGAGAAGAAATTAAATCAACCCGATGTGATTTTTCTTGATGTTCGCACACGAGGCGAATACGCGCACCGCCGAATCGCGCAAGCCATCAACATTCCACTCGATGAACTCTTGCTTCGCCACAATGAATTAGACGCTGAAAAAGAAATCATTGTGCTGTGTGAACACGGCATTCGCAGTCAAAGCGCGTCAGGCTTGCTGATGCAGTTAGGGTTTATGCAGGTCGTCAATATGATTGGTGGCATGTCGCGTTGGACAGGCGAGACGGTATCCGGTTAGTGAACTTGTTGGAGTGTGCCATCAATCATCTCAAATGTTCGTGAGGAAAGTTCGGCGTAGCGGCTGTTGTGCGTTACAATCACAAACGAGGTGTTCTTTGCGTGCGAAAGCTCGGCGATAAGTTCGTAGAGTTTGTCGCTGTTTTTGGAATCCAAGTTCCCCGAAGGCTCATCAGCAAAGACAATGTCAGGCGAGTTGACAAGGGCGCGTGCGATGGCTACCCGTTGCGCTTCACCGCCGCTGAGTTCCGAAGGCAAATGATTCAGCCGCTCCTTCAAGCCAACTGAAACGAGCAAGGCTTCGGCTTTTTCTTTGGCAAGTTTGAAATTGCCCGTCAAGATGTAGTGCGGCATGGCGGCGTTTTCAAGCGCGGTGAAATCATCGAGCAAATGATGAAACTGAAACACGAACCCAATGTGCTGATTTCGGAACTGCGCAATCGCTTCGGGGCTTAACTGAAATTTCTTGTTGGAAAAAATCACATCGGATTTGAAACGAATCTCGCCGTCGTCCGCCGTGTCAAGCGTTCCGAGAATGTTGAGCAGTGTGGTTTTGCCGCTTCCTGATGCGCCGATAATGGAGAGCATTTCGCGCTCGCTCACTGAAATTGAAACGCCTTTGAGAATATCAATGCGCTCTCTGCCTTTGGGAGTGTAAGATTTATAGAGGTTTTGCGCTTGAAGAATCATCATCAATTTTTTTCTGCGAGGCAATCGCAAGTTGTTTGTTCAAAATCTCAACGAGAAACGCCGAGAGCGGCACGGCGGAAAGCACGCCGAAGAAGCCAAAGAAGTATCCGAAAAGAAAAATGGCTAAAAACAGCACAATCGGATTCAGCTTGACGCGCTCACCAATGATTTTCGGAACGAGAACAAAATTTTCAATCGCGTGAACGAGCGCGTAAATGATGAGAATGAACACAATCGTGCGCCCAACGGCTTCGCCAAACAGCGCGACAATCACGCTTAATGTCAGCGCAATAATCCCGCCGATATACGGCACAAACGCCATCACGCCGTAAATGATGCCGAGCAGAAGCGAGTAACTAAGCCCAATGAGAAAAAAGAGCGAGGAATAAATCGCAATCAAAATGAACATGATAATCACCTGTCCACGCAAGTATTGACGAAGAATTGCGCCCGCAAGCCCAAAGTATTCCGATGCAGTCGGGAAGTATTCGCGCGGAATTAAGTTAATGAGTGTTTGTTTAATCGTTGGAAAATCGCTCAGGAAATAAAACACCAGCACGGGAATTAAGACAATGTTCACGATGGCGGAAATGAGCGTTGGCACGCTTTGCGCGGCTTTGGAGAGAATATCTGTCAAAAGATTCCCAAGCCCGTTGCCTTTGGCTTGAAAGAACGAAACAATCGATTTTCTTAACGCAGAAACGTCAATATCATATTGTTTGACGAGCGGCAGCTGTTCGAGGCTATCAAAAATGCTGTCGAACTGTTCGGGCAAATTAGCGAGCGCGTCAGCAAGGGCTTGCGACTGTGCCGTGATGAGCGGAATCGTGAGAAAAATGATGAGAAAAATACTGCCGACACCCAAGAGCGTAATTGCAACCGCCGAGTAGGAGCGTGGAAGTTTTTTTGAAACCAGCCATTCCATCAGCGGCTCAAAGAGAAAAGCTAAAATGAAGGCAATAATGAACGGCGCAAGCAAGCCCGATAAAACGCTCAACACCCAAATCACAATCAAAACTGTTGAAAGCCAAAACAGCCTGACAACGAAGGCATTTTCACGAAGCGGATAACACAGCGCGGCAATGAAAAGATAAATAATCAAGGGAGAAAGGGACTCGCGCATCATGTAGCCCAAGACGAAAAACAAAATCGTGGCAAGCCCAATGATGAGATAGGTCGGTAAACTACTCTGCATGATGGTCAATCGGCTCGTAGCCTTTAAGTTTGTGCATCAAAATCGTTGCCCCTGAAAGAGCATTGATACTTCGCAGACGCATGAGTTCAAGCGGCGCGTTGCGAACCTTAGCGCGAATCGAGTTCAAGGAATCAAAACGATAAACGGCTTTGCTCCGCTTGACGAAGCCATCGGGCGAAGATTTTTTTATCGAGATAGCTTCTTCAAAACCAGCCTCTTTACACGCTTCAATCACGCGCAAGTTGAAATTGCCGAAAGGAAAGGAAATCGCTGTTACGGCTTTGCCGGTTAAATCTTCCAAAAACTGTTTTGAATCGTGAAGTTCGGCGCGAAGCAAAGAAGGCGAGAGCGTCGTGAGCGCAAGGTGCGATTTCGTATGACTGCCGATGTTCCAACCAGCATCAGCAAGGGCTTTAAGTTGCGCGCGTGAAAGATGTTTGAATGTTCCGAACAGTGTAAAATCCCATGAGTTCAATTTCCCCAAAAGCCCTGTAATCACGAAGAGATTTGCGGTGAAGCCAAACTCGGAGAGAATCGGGAAGGCGTTGGTGAAGGTGTCTTCATAGCCATCATCGAAGCAAAATTCAGGCTGTTCGTTGGAAGGAAAGTGATGAATAAAAGAGACATCGTTTCGGAAGTCGCGAAGCGTGCGCGTGGTGATTCCGAAATCCAGGCGGTCAGTGATTTTATGATACGAAAGCAAATTTGACTTCATTCCAAAAGGCGATTAGGCGTGCAATATAGCGATTCACAAGGGTTTGCGTTAGGTCGTGTTAACAAATGAGAGTTCTGTTGTCGTATTGTTCTGCATCTTGCTTGTCTCTGCACCACTTTTGTCATTCCAAGCGAGGCGAGGAATCCATCGCTCATGGAAAAATGAGCAATGAAGAATAGCACGCAACATCGCAATTCATGACGGGAATACAGATTAAACCGATTAGGCTGATAGGGCGCAGATTTTTTGAAGAGAAAAAACGGTGAGAATCTGTTGAATCTGTCTCATCTGTGTTCCAACCGTTAGAAAAAATAAGCCACAGCGAAAATGCCAATCATGGCGAAGTTGATGCCAAGTTTCGCGGCAATCGCAATCACCATGCCAAGCCAAGTGCCAAGACCGACCTTTCCTGCTTGAATCGCGTCTCTTTTCACGAGATACTCTCCTAAAACCGCACCGATAAAGGGAAACAGGAACACGCCAACAAATCCGAAGAAAATTCCGATGAACATTCCAAGCATTGCGCCAATCGCGGCAAGCGACGAAGCCCCTGTTTTTTCAACGCCGATTTTTGTAGCGATGAAATCAATCACAAAGGTAACTGTCGTCAGCACGCCAAGAATTGTGAGCGGAAGCCAACCGACTTTCTCGAAATCTTCCGCCCACGCGCCAAAGAGCAAGCCCAAAAAAACAAGCGGCGCGCCGGGAAGCATCGGCACGACCGTTCCGATAATTCCAACAAGAACACAGACAAGACAAAGTATCCAAAGCAGAATGTCCATTGCCGTGCGTCAGTAGGCTTTTGCAAAAACGACTTTCATGTGCGATGGCTTGCCTGAATAAATACACTTGCCTTCTTCGCGTAAGTTGTATTGTTGGATAAAGGCTTCGTCGGTGGGAATACAGCGAATTGTGGCTTTGGTTTCTTCTTTGATTTTGGCTTCGGTCTCGGCAGTGCCGTCCCAATGGGCAATCGCGAAGCCTTGCTCGACTTGGGCTTTGAACTCGTCGTAGGTTTTGACTTCTTTCGTTTTCTCGTTGCGATAGGCTAAGGCGCGTGCAAAGAGGTTGTTTTGAATGTCGTTTAGAAGGTTTTTGATTTTTTCAGGCAAAGCGGAATCAAGCGGGAAGGAAAGCTTTTCGCCAGTATCGCGGCGAGCGATTACGCATTGATTCTTCTCGATGTCTTTTGTGCCGATTTCCAAGCGAAGCGGAACGCCTTGCAATTCATACTCGGCGAATTTCCAGCCCGGCGTTTGTTGGTCGCTATCGTCAAGGAAGGCGGCGATGCCGTTGGCTTTAAGGAGTTTGAGCAGTTCGTTTGATTTTTCAAGCACAAGCGTTTTGGTATCACCTTTGATAATAGGCACGATGACAAGTTGGCGCGAGGCGAGTTTAGGCGGAAGCACCAAGCCTTTGTCGTCGGAGTGCGCCATGATGAGCGCGCCAATAAGCCGCGTTGAAACGCCCCAACTCGTTGCCCATACATACTCGAGTTCGCCATCTTTGTTTTGGAACTTGCAATCGAAGGCTTTGGCGAAATTTTGTCCCAAGTGGTGTGAGGTACCTGATTGGAGGGCTTTGCCGTCTTGCATCATGGCTTCGATGCAGTAGGTTTCTTTTGCGCCAGCGAATTTTTCGGATTCGGTCTTGCGTCCGACAATCACGGGCAGAGCCATGTAGTCTTCAGCGAAACGGCGATAGACTTCAATCATGCGCAAGACTTCTTCTTTGGCTTCTTGTTCGGTGGCGTGTGCGGTGTGTCCTTCTTGCCAGAGAAATTCAGCAGTGCGTAAGAAAAGCCGTGTGCGCAACTCCCAACGCACGACATTCGCCCATTGATTGATAAGAAGCGGCAAATCGCGATACGATTGAATCCACTTTTTGTAAGTCGACCAAATGATGGTTTCGGAAGTTGGGCGCACATACAATTTCTCCGTCAATTCTTCGCCGCCGCCGTGCGTAACAACGGCACATTCAGGCGCGAAGCCCTCGATATGCTCCGCTTCTTTTTTCATAAACGATTCAGGAATGAAGAGCGGGAAATAGGCATTGACGTGTCCTGTTTCTTTGAACATCGTGTCGAGTGCGGCTTGCATTTTTTCCCAAATCGCGTAGCCATTGGGGCGAATGACCATACAGCCGCGCACATCGCTGTAATCGGCAAGTTTAGCGTTAAGAACAATGTCGAGATACCATTGGGAGTAATCCGAAGAACGAGGCGTGAGTTTCACAGTTAAGTGATAGCAAGTTTAGTTGATAGTTAAAAGTTGATAATTAAGAGTTGAAAGTTGTTAAGTAGACTTTCTCATGTGAGTTGCCCGTAACTTTTCATTTTTAACTTTCAACTCTCAACTGACATTTACTTTTCGTTGAGCATTTGCTCCATCATTTTGCGCTGTTCGGGCGACATACTTTTCATGGCTTCTTTCATCTG
>Ga0272446_1007326_pt1 | contig 11025 bp, 7 predicted proteins | sample YNPCB0061_FD_194587 | JGI IMG/M metagenome (GOLD analysis project Ga0272446, IMG submission 194587) | Hot spring microbial mat communities from Yellowstone National Park, WY, United States - YNP-CB-006-1 | ecosystem: Environmental > Aquatic > Thermal springs > Hot (42-90C) > Sediment | place...
GACCCCAATGAACCGGAAAAACACTGGGGCCTCTATACCCAGGAAAGGAAACCAAAGCAGGTCATGGCGGGAATGTAGTCCCCGAACCTCGCTAGCGGGGTCCGGGGACGGAGTTGGGTTTAGAAGGCGAATTTGACCTCTATATAGTAGTAATCCTTATCTATACTTTTGCTAAAAGTTCCGAGGTCCCGGTTTGCATCACCAACGGGGAGGAAGGAACCGTACTGCACGGTTCCGCCCTTTAGGCTGATGCCATCGGCAAGCAGGTAGCTCACTGAGGCGGTGCCGAGCCAGTCCTTGGCGCTCGTTTCGGCGAGGAAGAGCAGTTCAGGCTGAAGGGTTTCGTTCAGGTACTTGCCTGCCAGGCGAAGGCTCAGACCGTTTTCCCACTGGTAAGCCTGCCCGTCATACTGGCGCAACATGGTAGCGGCCTGCTGGTCAGAAGGGTTTGTATAATCTTCCGGGGCCTTGTAATTGAGCACATACCGGGGCGCCCAGGCCAGGGAGAGGGTGGTGGTACTGTTGATGAACGACCGGGACACCTGAAGTACCCCCTGTAGGTAGGGGTTCTTTTCTGCGGGACTAGCGCCTTCCATATCCTTGGTGAGGCTTACGGCCCATTCACTGCGGATATCATAACCCGCTACCGCATAGGCTGCATCCAGACCGAATTGGTGTATCCGGTTGTGTACCGGCGTGTAGGTAATCGTTGTTGTAGGACCTCCTGCTACAGAAACAGCAAAATCGGGGTAGCGGTCCAGGTAGGTAAAGTAACTGCCGGATACCGACAGGTTCCCCAGATACCAGAGGCTTCGCAGGCCCCCTTCCATGTTTTCAAGGCTGATATCCGGGTAGGCGTCTTCCTTGATAACGATGGTCGGAGCAAAGCCAATCCCTTTTATGGTCTTGGCGATAGAAGGCAAATCGTTGGGAATGCTGATGGGTAACAAGAGGGCCTGCAGGGTTCCCAGGTTATTGGGCAGGTAGTAGGTGCCATTGAGCATCCAGCTTGCAATTTTCTGTTCATCCAGGGTGGTGGTGTAGCGGGTGCCCTGGTGACGGGCGTTTATCGTGTCGGTTGGGTTATTCCCGTCCGCCAGGCCCCAGGCTACGAGCTGTTTGCCGATGCGCAGGTCCAGGCCGCCGAGGCTTGCTTCTACCCAGGCTTCTTTAAGTTCGACGGTTCCGCCGAGGCGGTTGTTGCCCCAAAGGCTGGCCGAAAGCAGTCGGGTATCGGTACTGCTTTGCCAGGAAGAGCTTTCGGCCAGGCCCGATGCGTTAATGTAGGTTTCTGCAGAAAAACGGTAACTTACCGCATCTCCGAAGTACCCCTCCAGGGCGCCGGTTCCGCGAAGTCCTGCAAAGACCAGCGCGGGATCCTGGGATGGAATTGCAAAGGCCGAAGGGATTATGGTGCCGCTTAGTTTAAGGTCCTGAGCCTGGGCACCCAGGGCGATGCCCAGCAGTAGTGCCAGGCCCATGAGGGGCACTGAAAAGCCCCGCTTAATTGAATGTTGCACGTTTCGGTTCATCAATATTACCTCCCCCGCTCGATAAAGCGGACCGTAAAGTATTTGTCATCGATGGTGGGTAAAATGGTGGTTTTTACAAACTGCCAGATGGTTTTACCGCCGGTTTCGAGGTTCTGCATTTCCATGGCATCAAACTGCCAGTATTTGCCATCCACCAGGCGCTGATTTTGAATAACCAGCCTTTTAACGAGCTTTCCCGAGGCATCATAATATTCACTTTGTTTGGTGGTGGCATTTTCCAGGTTGATCCACCGAACAATTTTGCTGTAGCCGTAATTTTTTATTACCTGGGGTGATTTGGCGGTATATTCTACTTTGGCATACTTAATGCCATCCATGGTATCGGGCCCGATAAGCTTTACGGTAAAGTCCTTACGGTCCAGGGCGCCGATGTCGGCAAAGGTAAAATCCGAACCGAGGAAGGCTCCGGTTTTCGATTCGCCGCCGCTTGTTCCGATGGTGCGGACCTTGCGAAGGGCCGGAATGTAGATGTACTGTTCATCATCCTTGGATGGATCTTTATAATCGATAGTAAGGAACCGGGTGTCCCGCACATCCGCTGGAGAGAGGAAAATGAGAGACTGTTTGCTTGTATCATCGGCCTCGGTTTTGGAATAGGCTTTAATCTCCCGAACCCGTTCCTGACCCGCCTTATTCACGATGATCATCTTCATGTCCCCTTCGGTGGCGGTAGGACGGATCTGGTTTTCGTTCCGTTCTAAGAGGGCATCCAGGTTGATTTCCTGACCAAACAGGGTAAGGGCTGGGCCCACAGTAATGAGCGCTGAGATAAGCGCCATGCTCAATAAACGTCCTTTCATAATAACCTCCAAATGTTGTGTATTTTAAACCGGCGGGTCAGCCAGGCTGGCCCGCTCCGGTATCCGTTCATGTAACGCCTCTGGACCAGCAACGCTGATCCACGCAGGCTGGATTCCTATTACAGATCATCCTCGCAGACACTCTTTAAGGCAGCCTTATGCAGGAATTTGGGATTAACCAATTTAAGCAGGGCTGGGAGCAAGGTAACTGCAAAGGTAGAACTGGTAACCATAATGAGTGAAAGGAGCAAGCCTATAAAGAAGTTGCCCCTGAGCTGGCTGAACATAAGGGCCGCAAAGCCCGCCGCTACGGCGAGAGCATTAAAGAAGATTCCCTTGCCGGTGGTCTCCAAGGTGGCCTTAACTGCATCATCATATTCCATGTGGCAGAGGTAGCTCTTAAGCCGCTCCAGGAAATGAAGGGTGTAGTCGATACCCACACCGATACCGATCGATGCAATGGTGGCGGTTGAAATATCGATGGGTATATTAAAGAGTCCCATAATCCCAAAGTTAAAGAGGATGGAAGAACTCAGGGGTATGATGGAGAGTATACCTTCTACAAAGCTTCGGGACAAAAGGGTGATAAAGAGGAATACGATAACCAGAGAAGATAGTACCGATGATAGCTGGCTTTCTACAAGAAGCCGTAAAACGGCTAAGGTTAAGTTAGACAGACCCGTAATATCCGCAGAAACATCCTTGGGGAAATATTGCGCAATATAGGCTCGGGCTTCTTTCTGCACCTGGCCGATAAGGGTAGAGCTTGCGGTTTTTATAAAGACATTTATTTTTACCGTCTTGCGGGGACTATCCATAAAGGCTTCGATATTTTCAGGTTTACCTGAGTTTTCATACTGGAAGACCAGCTGGCCCACATAGGTTCTTCCGGGGATGATGTCGGTAGCTTTACCTGTAGCCAGATCTACCTTTCGTTTATAGTCCCCCTTATTCAAAATGGCATAGCCATCGGCCACAGAAAAGTCTTTTCCCTCTATATAAGTTGTAAGAAATTCGCCGGTTTCTGAATCCCTTTCTATTAAACTCTTGCCTTTGTACTGATAAACTTCGGTACTGACTTGAACGGGGTTTTCCTCGTCGGGAACCTTATTAAAGGCTTCATTGTCATTATTAAAGGCCTTATTAATACCCTTAATAAAGGTAACAATAGATTGGGAACCGCCAACTATTTCCTTGCCCTTGGCCCAATTGGGATTCTCAGGGCCAATCACTGTATCCTTGTAGAGCCGTAGCTGTTCAAGCCTTGTCTGGAGACCATCAATAGCTTTCAGTGTCGCAGGTTCTAGGATTGCCCCGTCTTCATTGGTACTGGCAATAATGGTCATCACCGTGATACCGGTAAAATTCTCGTTCAGATATTCCGATGCGGCTCGAACTTCACTGCCCTTCTTAAATGAGTTAATCGTGTTGGTCTCGAACTTAACCCGGGGGATAAAAATAGCAAGCACTGCGATTATCAGCACACTCATTCCTACAGTAATTTTCGGGTGATGAACTACTGCAGACCCCAGGGTCCCCAAGCTCTCAGCTAAACGGCCCTTAGCTTCTGTTGAACGATGGAAAGCCCGTTTGGGGGCCCGGAGCACTACCATGATAGCCGGTGTAAGGGTGAGGCTTAAAATAAGCGCAAAAAGAATCCCCAGGGCTGAAAGTATACCGAACATACGAAGGGCATCGATACGGGAAACCGCCAGGGACATAAAGCCGATAAAGGTGGTCGCCCCTGCAAGGAAGACCGGCAGGGCTACATGGGTTACCGTTTCTTCTATGGCAGTCTTTTTATCGCTTGTTTTACCTAATTCTTCGTAGTACCGATTGATAACATGGATTGTATAGGCGGTTCCTACGGCGATGAGGATAATCGGGAGTACCATGGTGGCGTTGGAAATAGCCTGGTTTAGCCAGCCCATCAGGCCCATGGCCCAAATAACAGAAATAATAACGTTTCCAAGGGGCAGAAGCACCCCGCGGAGTGAACGGAAACTAAGATAGAGCACCAGGATGATGATGAGAATTACAATGGGGAAAAGAAGCGAGAGGTCCTGAATCAAGAGCCGGGTAACAATACCGCTGACAGCCCGGGAGCCGGAAATGTAGGTTTTTCCATCGGTCTTGTTATCCAATAGGGGCAGGGTCTTGGTGATACGATCATAAAAGGGGATTCCCTTATCGGTAAAGGTAACCTTACCGGTCTTAGCATCAAGCTCCTTCGCCAGGGCGCTTAGTTTTGCAAGCAACACCGTATGATCTGTTCCTTCCGAAGGAACCACGATGAGGGTCTGTAAACCCTTTTTGGAGGACTGAGAAAGATCAAGCGCATATACGGAAGCCAAGGTAAAGCGATCTTCTGCCTTTGTGCTACTTAAAACCGCCGCCACGCCCTCGGTTTGGGAGAGCTTTTCCTCTAGTTCAGCAGATTTTTGTTCAGAAATTTGGACTATATAACGGGGAACCGGCGTGGTATCCAGATTTTCCTTTAGGGTGATGATGAGGGCCGTAGATTTTCCATCCTTACCAATTAAGGTTTTGGTAAGATCGTTCGTCTCTATAACTGTTTTAAAAGCCTCAATCGCCTCTGGCGTGGTAGGAACTTCCTGCATGGCCGGTTCGATCTGAATGCCCGCTTCGGTTCCCTTTATCAAACTGGCGGAACTGAGGGATAGCACCGATTTTACCCCAGGAATAGTCTCGATGGTGTCGCTCCAGGACTTTACCTGTGCAAGAACTTCCGGAGTAAACACTCCCTTTGAATTGGTCAGTGCAATAAGGAGAAAATCGTCGGAGGGAAATATTTTACCAACCTGATCATAAAAGGCCTTTTCAGGAATGGTAGATGGAATGTCGTCGGTTAGGTCCGTATCAACCTGTAACCGGAGCATACCGCTCCCGAGACCGACGGTTATGGCAAGGATTCCGGCAATTATAAGAGCCGGGTACCTGGTGATGAATCGAGCGATGGGTCTGAAACTCATGGCTGTACTCCTTTAAGAATGATGTGGCTTACCATACGGCTAAGCGCTTCTGGGGGCATATATTTTATTCCCGGCATGTTGCTGTGCAGTAAAACACCGCTTAACATGCTGAGAATTAAGGTTCCCATGGTCATGGGGTCCATCGATATAAAGGCACCGGCGGAAATCCCTTCCTGGATAAATTGCATGATTGTTTTGGGAATGACCGCAGATTTTTGTTTTATATGGTCCTTGTCTGGTGAAGGGGGCAGGATTTCTAAAAGATTATTTATATGGTGTTCCAGATAAAAATAGCCAGGTTCGGTCCTGCCCTGGGTAATGTAGTATTCCAATAATTTTTCCAATCTAGATTGATGAGTGCCCGGGGTGTGGATAAGGATATTTTGTATTTCTTGCGTCGCCTTTTCGAGGTATTGAATAACAAGATGAATGAGGATGTCCTCTTTATTTTTAAAATAGTGGTACAGGGCTGGCTTGGTAAGACCGAGACTGCGGGCCAGTTTTTCTATGGTGAGACCTTCGAAACCCTCGGCGGAACAAATGTCCAGGGCAGCGTGAAGAATATTTTGTTTTACTTCTTCGTAATGTTCTTCCGAAAAGGCCCGCATGAAAACTCCTGCAAAAATCTAAGAATGCTTATTCATTTAACATTTGTTAAATTAATAAATATCAGCATAAAAGACAAGAGGAAAATTGATAATTTTATAAAATGGAATACAATTCGTCAAAGAAACCGACCGCCTTTGCTGAGGCGGGTTACCAAGGAAGAATGAATGTGGAATGTAATTCCGAAAATCTTCTAGCCAACCCGATCCAGACACGTATTATTTTATAGACTTTAGCAAAAGGCCATGGTTATTTCTGTCTTATAGCTCTGGATTTGTACTGAATTTGCTTTATAATGATTTAATGATTCGAAATTATACTGCGATAACCGCGAAGCTGTTTTTTTTAAGTTTAATCCTGGGAATCATCAGTCCCCTTTTTGCATCTGGGCCACGGATGGCGGTTTTAACTCCGGAAAACCGAACCAACGATCCCCGTTACGACTATGTAGGCGCTATAATCAACGGAATAGTTCTCTACGACCTTTCGACCGCCGGTTCGGTGGAGATTGTAGACCGGTCAGCGCTGGACGACGCCCTCCGGGAACGGGAGTTGTCCCTTTCCGCCCTAGCGATCAATCCGTCGAAGCTATCCGAAGGAATCGTTGGCGCCGATTATATCCTTACAGGAGAATATGTTCTTCTTGGTGGAGACTTGCGCCTTACACTTAAGCTTGTAGATACAGCCACCACCAGGGTAATCACCTTCGCGGACGCCGGTAACACGGAAAATACGGTCCACGGACTCGTCGAAGGCATCGTCGAACGGCTAACCGGCCGGAGGCCTACACTTCAGGAGGATGGAAAAAGCCGTTCAATCCTAAAACTCCGGGACGAAACCCCGGGAACCATCGCGCTCTTTTCTCCCCTGATCGATGCGAAAATCCTGCTGGACGGAAATTTTATCGGATACACTACCGGGGACCGTCGCCTGCCCTTCGTGATCGATAACGTAGAACCGGGACCCCATGAACTTTCCACGGACCTGGGTCGGGATTTCGGGGTAGTGAAGACCCCCGAAATCGTCTTTGCCCCGTGGAAAGAAACGGTCCTGGTGCCTGCGGGAAAACGAGTCACGGTGACCGATAAAAGCAGTCACTTCAATGAACAAATCTACCATTTGCAGTATCCCTTCTCCAAAACCCAGACCTTTGTCCTCGATGCTTCCGGACGAGCAAAGGCTGAATATTCCTTTGATTTTCAGGATCGAGGCGGAAACAAGAAAAAGGGCCGTATACAGGTGGATATCCATTCCGGTTCTGTCACCGCGAATTTTCAATTGGACGATGAACGAAAACAGGTGGATCTTTCATTTTCCAAGGATCAAGAGAGCCTCGCCGAAATAGACTTAGGTTTAATCGTCTACACCATCACAGCGGAACCCCTTTCGGGTAAAGTCAGGATCACCGTGGACGCCCGCAGAACTGATATCGAGCAGGGCATGCATCGGCAGAATGAGTAGGAAAAATTAACTGATCATCGAAACCGTGGTTGCTGATTAGGGGAGGCTTCATACCTTTTAAAAAAGGCGTGCAGATCATTCCCCTATCAATTGAAATAGTATATCCAATATTTATTGCCATTCAAATCTTCTTACTATAGAATGGAAGCCCAGGAGGAAATAATGGGAATTCTCTATAATGTCCCCAGTGCAAGTGCATGGGGAATCGGGATTTTTGTGCTCTTTGCCTTAATGGCCTTTAATGAATTCGGCCGGACCACCAAATGGGGCGGTTTGGTCCTGTTTTTAGTTGTTCCTGTCTTTATGACCATTTTTGTTTGGCCCAAGACGAATGCCTTCGGGAACGAATATGGTACTGGAACCTGGTTTACCTGGGTAAAGACCTATTCGGCTCTGGCTGGTGCGCTTGGCTTTATGGCTATCCGGTTCATTCCTGGTCTAGCTCAGAACAAATGGGCGCTTCGGTTCCCGCCTTTTATTCTGGCCTTGAATATTTTAGAAGCCTGCATCAGGGACTTTCAGGTTTTCACCTTTGGCTTCTGGAATGGGGGCTATTCGGATAACCTGTGGCTCATGTCGGGCCCCTGGAATATCATGAACGGTATTGCAGGCTTATTAAATATCATTACCATCTGCGGATGGGCGGGGATTTTTATTTCCAAGGATAGTTCAAAAGATATGATCTGGCCCGATATGATCTGGGCCTGGGTTATTGCTTATGACCTGTGGAATTTCGCCTATGTGTATAACTGCATTGCGGACCACTCCTTTTATGCGGGACTTATCCTCCTTCTTTCCTGTACCATCCCTGCGTTCTTTATAAAAAGAGGCGCTTGGCTTCAGCATCGGGCAAGTACCCTGAGTCTCTGGGCCATGTTTGTCATGACCGTTCCCTCCTTTGTAGATCGGATTGCTCCAGTGCCCACCACCCATAATCCCGCGGCCTTCTTTGTGGTGAGCCTCCTGGCGTTACTTTCAAATGGGGCCCTCGCGGTGTATCAATTCAGAAAAATATGGCTTAAAAAGCTTAATCCTCTTAAGGATGAGCTGTATGCAGACACCCGGGTCTACCAGGCCATTGTGGCTGAAAACCGGGCTGGCTAACACAGGGAAATCTCGCAGTGGAACTGTTCGACTTCATCGACTTGCCGGTAGAACATCCGGCCTATCTGCGGGAACAGCTTATTACCTATATCGGAAATAAACGGGCTCTGCTTCCCTTTATTGGACAGGGTCTTGAAAGGGTTCGCCAGCGGCTTGGAAAAAAGCGGCTGGCAACCTTTGATGTCTTTTCAGGAAGCGGTATCGTTGCCCGATACCTGAAGCGGTTTTCAGAACGGCTTGTAGTCAACGACCTTGAACCCTACGCATTCGTTATCAATTCCTGCTACTTACAAAACAAAAGCGCTCTTCCCATGGAGGAACTGGAAGTCTGGTATCATCATCTCCGTTCAGCCCTTACGGAGGACCGGCTTGAGCCGGGCTTTATCAGCGAGCTCTATGCACCGCAAAATATGGAGCAGATACAGGAGGGAGAACGTTGTTTTTATACCCCCCGAAATGCCCGCTATATTGATACGGCCCGCAGACACATTGAAACGGTGCCTCAGAACCTGAGGGCCTTTTTTTTAGCACCCCTTCTTGCAGAGGCTTCTGTTCACGCCAACACATCGGGGGTCTTTAAGGGCTTTTATAAAAACGCCGATACGGGCAGGGGCCAGTTCGGCGGTAAAAACCGGGATGCCCTGAAGCGTATCCTGGGACCCATCGAGCTTCCCTTTCCGGTATTCAGTCATTTTGATAGTGACGTGGAACTATACCAGGAGGACTCGAACCAGCTGGTGCACCGCATCGATCCGGTGGATGTGGCCTATATCGATCCGCCCTATAACCAGCATCCCTATGGGTCCAACTACTTTATGCTGAATATCATCACTGCCTACGAGCGGCCCCGGCAGGTGAGCCCCGTATCGGGTATCCCAGACAATTGGAACCGGTCCCGGTATAACAAAAAACAATATGCCCGCGAGGCTCTTCTGGAATTGGTCGAAGCCATTAAAGCCCCCTACCTGTTACTTTCCTTTAATTCCGAAGGGTTTATCAGTTTGCCGGAAATGCTGGAACTTCTGCAGAAGGTGGGAAAGACCGAAGTGCTGGAGACCAGGTACAACACATTCCGGGGTAGTCGGAACCTGAGGAACCGGCCGGTCCATGTCAAGGAATATCTGTACCTGGTGGAAAAACGATAATTTTTATGGTTCCGCTACGCCTGGTCTGTCTAGAACCTTTAGAGTGTCTAGAGTTTCTGGCTCAGCACCAGGGCGCCTTTTTCAGGGATGGTAAGGCTCTGGGAAACCTGGGCGCCCTTTGCGTCTTCCCAGGTTTCGGCGGTGGCGCTGTTTGCCAAAAACTGCCATGGTCCATGGGGCAGATGTACGGAGACCGCCTCGTTCCGGCTATTGGCTGCAATAAGTAAAGAACCGTGATCATCCTGGGCTGTATGTCCATCAATATGTACAAGGAGTATTCCCTGAGCATCGGATAGGAATGATAGGGCCCTTCGAATCCGGTCCCCTGCTGCTAGCCGTAATGAGGGCCGCTCTTTTCTCAGATTGATGAGATAGCGGATATAGGCGACCGTAGCTTTTTCTTCCTGTGCCCGTTCCCAGTTAAGGCCGTTCAGGAGGTCCCCTGCCTTGTAGGAGTCGTGACAGAACTGCCGCTTTGTTACTGGATCGGTAACGCATTTATCAATCCCGCCACGTTTGAGCCAGGCTTCGGGTACCTCTTTGGTGCGCAGAAACTCCATCCCGGCATGAAGCACCGGTATGCCCTGACTGGTAAGCAGTAATGTCATGGCAAGCCGCTGGAGTCTGCTGTAGTACGTATGATCCCTGCCCGGTTCTACAAGCTGGAGCTTATCAAAGAGGGTAAGGTTGTCATGCACCTCCAGATAGTTGATGGATGAAGAGCTCCTGTCGGTCCAGGGCTGTGGATGGGCGGTTCCTGTCACCTGGTGGTTGTGTACCTGGTGGTGATGGACCGCACCAACGAGGCCGAACTTTACACTTTCGCTGTTCCGGCCGTCATGGATCCAGCCCGGGCCTGGGGCATCGAACACGGACCCCTTTACCCCGTCCCGGAAGGCATCGTTGAACATGCCGTAGTCCGGCAGTTTGTGAATGTTATGCTGGCTTGCCATTTCGAGCTTTGTTTTGGCGGACCCTTTTCGCTGGTTTCCGCCATACATATTCCAGCCTTCACCATAGAGAAGCACATCACTTTTTATGTTTCGCAGGGCCTTGCCGATAGCCTGCATGGTTTCCACGTCGTGGAGGCCCATCAAATCGAAGCGGAAGCCTGAGAGCTTAAAGGATGAAAGCCACCAGGAGAGGGTGTCGATCATGTACTTCCGGAACATGGAGCGTTCGCTCGCCGTGTCGTCTCCGGCGCCGGAATCCCGCCGATTACGGAAATAGTAGCCCGGAACGCAGGCTTCCAGGGCTGAGCGGCGCCGGTCCGGCACATGGTTGTACACCACATCCATAATGACGCCGATACCCGCCTGTCCCAGGGCTTGGACCAGGCGGCGCAGTTCTATAAACCGGGAGG
>Ga0272446_1007327_pt1 | contig 11023 bp, 8 predicted proteins | sample YNPCB0061_FD_194587 | JGI IMG/M metagenome (GOLD analysis project Ga0272446, IMG submission 194587) | Hot spring microbial mat communities from Yellowstone National Park, WY, United States - YNP-CB-006-1 | ecosystem: Environmental > Aquatic > Thermal springs > Hot (42-90C) > Sediment | place...
AATATACCGCGTTTTGTTTTTTTTGGGAATTATTTTTTACAATTTTTATCGGTAAAAACGAAAAAAAAAATTAATTTTTAAGGGCTCCCTGAAAAATCATGATAAATCAATGATTTTAATAAGATATTGATAATCTCCAGCATTGTTTTGCGGCTGCTTATTTTGCTAGTTAGCACCACTCAACCTCCTGACCGGGCAACGCCCAAAAAAGTCGGCTGGAGAGAGAAAATCTTAAAAATTGCTTAAATATTATTTGTCACGTGCTTAAAAATGTGATAAAAAGGGAAAGATTTTCCCAGCCTGCAGTGATCCCAGAGCCAAGAGGAGCCAAATCGTGTCCAGGAAGGTTGGTCTTCTCGCCCTCGTCATGGTTTTCCTGGTCTGTCTGGCCGGTTCCGGCTGGGCGGCTGGTTTCGCCATCCTCCAGCAAGGGACCGCGGCTATGGCCCAGGGCAACGCCTTTGTAGCAGAGGCCGACGATCCCTCCGCCATTTTTTACAACCCCGCCGGGTTGACCCAACTGCGGCGTCCCCAGATTTATGCCCACACCGTCTTCAGTTCCACCAACCGCTTCTACGTCTCACCTCTGGGCAGCTACACCACCGGGAAATATAAAATATTTGCGATACCGGCAACCTACGGCATCCTGCCGGTGACCGACCGCCTGGTCCTGGGTATGGGCATCTTTTCGCCCTTTGGTCTGGGCACCACCTGGCCACCCAGTTGGGCCGGGCGCTATCTGACCACCCTGTCCCACCTGCAAACCTTTAACGTTAATCCGGTGGCGGCCTTCAAGGTCATGGACAATCTCTCCTTCGCCGTCGGGTTTAATGTCCTGTGGTCCAAGGTGAATATCCAGCGCCGGACCTTTTTGGGACCGTTCACCGAGCTAAAGAGCGATTTTGAAGGCGACGGTGTTGGTTTGGGATATAACTTCGGCCTGTTGTATGAGCCGGTCTCAGGGGTGAAGTTGGGGCTGGCATATCGCAGCGAGATTCGGGTAAATCACAAGGGGGATCTCAAATTGGCCTGGCTGGCGCCGGTTGGTGGCGACGCAGAAGTGGTCTATCCGCCCTCCCTCACCTGGGGGGCCGCGGTGAGTTTCTGGCAGCCCCTGGTGCTGGAATTTGACGTTACCTGGACGGGGTGGTCCACGTATGACTACCTGCGGCTGGATCTGACCCAACCGCTGCCTGGTCCCACCACCACCATCATCCAGGAGAAGCGCTGGCGGGATGCCTGGGCTTTCCGGTTGGGCGGCAACTATCAGATCCGCCCCGGTATGAAGATCCGGGCCGGTTACATTTATGACCTGACGCCGGTGCCGAGTGGCACCTTCGACCCCACGGTGCCTGATGCCAATCGCCACATTTTCACCTTTGGCGGCGATTGGGAGGTCAATCGTTTTGTGTTAGGCTTTGCTTATAACTATATCCTCTCTGAAAACCGCTCTAAGGCCAATACTCTGACGATCAACGGCATACCTCTGCCGGCGGGTCTACAGGCCAATGGCAAATACAAGAGCGACAATCATTCTCTCGGGTTTTCCTTGGCCTACAAATTTTAGCCACTTGGGGAGAGGGCTGTGCCCCGCCCGGCCCCATTCTCGAAAAGCACTTTGCCAGTCTTCAGGGAGAGGACCGGTCCGATGCCGGCGTGATCACCATCAGCAGGCCTGGAGCTCTTGACCGGTTGCGGGTTGCCGCCGCTCGCGCCGCAGTTTGGGTCGAGTATAATTATAAAATCCCTGGCCGGTTTTCTGTCCCAGATGCCCCTGGTCGAGCTTCGGTTGCAGCCAGGCCAGCGCCCGGGGGTAGAGGGGGTTGTCAGATTCTACGGCCAAACCGACCCGCAGGATATTGGCCACGGTATCCAAGCCGACGCTGTCCATGAGGCCGAAGGGGCCCTGGGAGGTCTGCATAACGGTCATCCAGGCCCGATCAATATCTTCGATGTTGGCCACATCCGCCACAGCCAATTCCAAAGCCGCCGCCAAAAACCTGACCAACATGGCATTGAAGACATAGCCCCGGTGTTCTTTCCGCAAGACAATGGGTTGGAGCTGCAGTGCCCGCGAGAACTCCACCACGGTCGCCACGCAGGCCGGCTCCGTCCCCGCGTGCGGCATCACGTCCACCACATTTTTGATGAAACAGAGCTGATGGAAGTGCCAGCCCAGGAATCGTTCCGGTCGGCCGCTGGCGTCGGCCATCTCGGAAGGGAAGATGACCGAAGAGTTGGTGGTGAGAATCGCCTGCGGGGGCAGGAGAGGGCCGAACTGGCGCCAGACCTGCCGTTTCACTGCCAGATCCTCACTGACCGACTCGCTCACCAGATCGGCGCCGTCGGCCGCCGCCTTCGGGTCGAGCGTCAGGCTGATCCGGGCCATGGCCCTGGCGGCCCAATCGTCCGTGATGTAGCCGCCCTGGACCAAATACTGGGCATACCGTTTCAGATGGCGCCGGGCCCTGGCCAAGGAAATTTCGGACCGGCCATAGATGGTCACATCCACGTCAAACAGGGCGCCTTGCATGGCAATCTGACGGCCCATGAGCCCGGCCCCGATTACTAAAACCTTTTTTATCGTGGTCGTCTGCATTGTCGCCTCCTTATTTTGCGGGGTCGCCGCCATGGTCATACCGATATTGCTTGAACACCAGAGCTGCATTGGTGCCGCCGAAACCGAAGGAATTGGACAGGGCGGCGCGGATGGATCGCAGCACCGGCCTCCCCGCGGGCACCGCCAAATGGGCGCAGGCTGGATCCATCTGTTCCAGGTTAAGGGTTGCGGGAATGATCCCCTGCTGCAGGGACATGACCGTGAAGATGGCCTCCAGGGCCCCGGCCGCGCCCAGGAGGTGGCCGGTCTGGGATTTGGTGGCGCTGACCAGGGGCCGGTGCGGAAAGAGCTGGCCGATGGCCCGGGCCTCATTGCGGTCGCCCACCGGCGTTGAGGTGGCGTGGGGATTGATATAATCGATCTGCTCGGGTTCGAGTCCGGCATCGGCCAAGGCCCGGCGCATGCAACGGATGGCGCCATGCAGATCGGGATCGGTAATGTGGTGGCCGTCGCCGCACATGCCGAACCCGGCCAGTTCCGCCAGGATCGGCGCCCCCCGGTTCAGGGCATGGGTCAACTCTTCCAGGACCAGGATACCGGCCCCCTCGGCAATGACAAAACCGGCATGGCCCTGATCAAAGGGCCGGCTGGCCGCTTCGGGAAGATCGTTATACCCGGTGGCCAAGGCGCCCATCCGATAGAAGCCGGCGATGGTCAGCGGCGTGATGGCGGCCTCGGCGCCGCCGGCCAGCATAACGTCGGCTTCGCCCAACTGGATGGACCGGAAGGCGGCGCCGATGGCCTGACCGCCGGCCGCACAGGCACTGGATAAGGCGGTGTTCGGTCCCTGGGCGCCGATGCTGATGGCCACATTGCCGGCCGCCAGATTAGGGAGCAAGCGGGGTACCATGAAGGGCGAAACCTTTTTCACGCCGCCTTCGTGGAACCGGCGGTAGGCTTCCTCCCAACTGGCGACGCCACCCATCCCCGTGGCGATGATGGTCCCCAAACGCTCCGGATCCACGGCTCTGGGGGCCAATTTCGCCTGCTGCAGGGCTTCGTAACTGGCGCACAGGGCATATTGGGTAAAGTCATCGGTATACTTAGCCAATTTCAGGTCTTCTTTGGTCAGATCCGGTTTGCTGGCGGCCAGCAGTTCTTTAAAATCAAAATCCTTTACTTCGCCGGCAATCAGGGGGAAATCCTCCGGGGCCTTGAAATGCTCCCGCCAGGCGTCCGGGTCGGCGGCGAATTTGCTGATCCGCTGGATGCCCGACCGGCCGGCCAGCAGATTCTGCCAGGAGGCGGCTGCGGTATTGCCCAACGGCGACACCAAACCCAGGCCCGTGATCACGACCCGTCTCAGGTTGATGATTCTGCCGCTCAACATCTTTCTATCCTCCTTCTGTTAGACTGATCTGTGTCGCGGCCGGCCTCAGGCATGGGCCAGCTGGGCCAGTTGCGGTTGGCGTTGGGTTGCCACGGTCCTGGGCTCGGGCCGCTCCTGGCCCGGCAAGGTGGCGAGCAGTTTGCCGAATTCCTTCCATTGGTACCACTGTTCCGGGGCCGACCAGATGGCCTGTTCCAGGCGCTGGAGACATTGGCTGCCAACTCCCTGGCCGGATGGCGGCGCCAGTATCGGCTGCATATCCACCGTGTAGCACCGCTGTGGTTGGCGATGGACCAAAGCTGTGAACAACGGCGCCTGAGAGCGTTTCTGCAAGACGTCCAGGGTCCGGTCGCCGGGCAGGGAAAATCCCAAAAAATTGACGAAGTCATCCTCCTGCCCCCGCCACATCTCGAATTCGTCCATCTCGGTGATGAGAATCCGTCCCTGCCGCAAGGCCCGCAGCGCCGTCGGCAGAACCTTGCCGTTTTCCGGGAAGATGAGGGAGAGGTTGACCAGGGCGGCCCGCTTGGCCATGGAGGCTGCCAGGGCCGGCGTCTGGGGGCGGACAATCACGGCAGCCGGAAAGCCTGCCAGTCCCAGGGCAGCCGGCAGAAATTCCACCGCGCCATAGTGGCCGGTGACCATAATCACGCCGCGGCCCTGGCCCAGGGCGGTCAGCAGCTCCCCAGTGCCCCGCAATGCCAGGCGTTGGTGTAAAAAATCCCGGACCGCGTTCTCGCCGGCATAGGCCAGGAACAACTTCTCCTGGTAATGGCGATAGATCCCCTGGAAGGTGCGGCGGTGCAGAGAACGGCGCTGCGGTAGCGGCCAGCGGCAGAAAACCCGGTCGATGGTCCGACAGATCAAGGCCCGCTCCGCCGGATGCCGCCAATAATAGAGGCGGCCCAAAAAACTGACGAAACTTTGGGAGACTTGAAAAGGGAAACGCCGGCTCAGATGCCGACTTAACGGCATCTGGCAGAACTTACTGAGGTTCCGGGTTGATTTGGCAGGTCTATCCATGGCTAACCTCCTTGATCGGTGGCTCCGGGTACGTTGTTAGCCTGGATTTTATTGATATCTCGGTAAGTTAGACAGAACAGTTAGGACAGATGTCACAAACCTGCAGGGCAGGCGGCGGCGCCGGGCCCACTGGGCTGGCCGCGTCATGGTCGGGCCCTTCGAGGAGGGTTGGAGAGAAAGGCAAGATCGGGAGGATATGTTAAATTATATAAACATTCATGTTGATATTTCTTGACAGATTGAAAATTAGCAGTAATCTAGAGATAAAAATGTTAATCTTGAGGCACAATATTCTGCGAATATGTTCAATTTTTTATACACTTGATGTTTTTTTCTTGATGACGCCCCTTTGTTCGTATGGCGGTGCCGCGTCGGCGCCGTGTCCGCAGTTGCTAAAGAGCCGGCTGATTCCCGAGAGGCCAGGAAGGCCTCTGCTATTGCACAGTTTTTCTCACCAGGATGGCGATGAACATGGAAAAGCACCATGGCTGTGTCAATACCAAAGTGGTCATCGATTATTTCCAGGAGTATTTTCCCGACTTGGTGCCGGCCCTCCTCCAGGAACTGCATCCGGAGATTGACCGTCTGGACAATCCCCAGGAATTTCTGACGGACAGCAACAATTGGGTATCCAGCGAAGTGGTCATCGCCCTGTTTAAAAACGCCCGGCGGCTGTCCCAGGATGACCAGATCGCCCGCAAGATCGGCAATTACGCCGCCACCCACCAAAAGTTCGGTTATATTCAGCACATCCTGGTCCATTTCTTCGGCACCCCCCGCCATGCCTTGCGGCGCCTCCAGAGCATCAGTGATAAATTCAACCGCAATAAGACCGTCGAGGTCCTGTTTACCGGCAGGCGTCAGGCTACCATCCGCTTCCGCTATTTTCGGCACATCCCGGCGGATATAGATTTCTGTCTCTATAATCAAGGTATCCTGGAGGCCATGCCTACCATCTGGCAGCTGCCAACCGGCAGCGTGGTGGAGAGCCGCTGCTATTTTCGCGGGGATGAGTACTGTGAATACCAGTGCGCCTGGGAAGAGCGGGCCGTTGTGAAAAAATGGCTGCGGCGGTTCTTTCTCCCCTGGCGTCTCCTCCGGGATACCATCCAGGAACTGGAGCGGGACAAGGACCTGTTGAAAAAGAAATATGACGAAGTACACCATCTGAATTTACAGCTCAAAGAGAAGATCGACCAGCTCATGACCCTCCCCGAGACCTGCATGGCGGCTCTCACAGCCGTGGATGTCCGGGGACTGCTGCATGTCACCCTGAGTTTTCTGGTCCGCTTTGTGAAGTTAGATCGGGCTGGGGTCTTCTTGCTCAACGAAGAGACCAAACGATTGGAGATCCACTGTGGCATCGGCATTGAGCCGCAGCTCTATGAAAAAGTAAAAGATTACCAGATCCCGGTTACCAAGGTGGACAATGTGGTGGCCCGGGTAGCCATTCATGGCATCCCCCTGGTGATCAATGATGTGGCCCATAGCCGCATTAATAAAGACAACCCCCTCATCCGTCTGTTTCAGCCCAAGGCCTTTATCCTGGCCCCCATCGCCGTCCGGGGCAGAGTGATCGGTGTTATCCTGGCCGACCGCATCCATCAGGACCCAAAAATCACCGAGGTTGACAAAGAAATGGTCATGAACTTTGCCCATCAGATCGCCATGGCCCTGGACAGCGCCTTTTTGCATCGTAAACTGGAGGTCTCCGAACGGCGGTATCAGGAATTGGTGGAGAATGCCTATGAGGGCATCTGGATCATCGATGCGCAGGGGACGATTAAGTTCGCCAACCAGCGCCTCCGGGAGATCATTGCGGAGCCACATCCTGAAGGTAAAGAAATTTTTACTTTTTTCGAACGGGAGAATCAGAAAATCCTGGCCAATATGCTGGCCCAGAATAAAAAAGGCCAGGTGGCCCAGCAGGAACTGGAGCTCCTGACCCCGGCCCGGGAGCCCGTGGCCGTCATCATGAGTTCGGTGCCCATCAACGAGGAGGGGCGCTATGTGGGTGCCTTTGCCATGCTGCATGATATTACCGCCATGAAAAAGCTGGAGCGCCAACTCCTGCAACAGCAGCAGTTGGAGGCCATGGCGACCCTGGCCGAGGGTTGGGCGCGCAATTTCAATGATATCCTGGTCAATATCATGATCCTCACCGGCTTTTTGTTGGCGGAGACCGCAGAAGGGGAGCCGGCCTATACTGACCTGAAACAGATCGAGCAGGAGGTGAGCCGCGGCGCCGAACTGATCGATCAATTGCTCTCTTTAGGCCGACGCCGGTTCAGTCCCAAACCCCTGGACCTCAACCTGCTCATCGATAAGGTGGTCAAACTTTTCCGTTTCTCCCATAAAAATCTGCGTATTCAGCGGCAGCTGGCCCCGGCCTTGCCGCCGGCCGAAGTCGATGCCAGTCATCTTGAACAGGTATTGGTCAACCTGCTGCTCATGGTCCGCCCGCAGGGGGGCAAAGCCCGGGAAGTGATCATTACCACCGAGCAGACGGTCCTGACCGAGGAATTCTGTCAGCCGTATGGCCGGCTGCCCGGTCCCTACCTTTATATCTCTTTACATGCCCCGGCCCTGGTCCTGGACGAAGGCTTAAAGGGCAAAATATTTGAGCCCTTTGTCATGACTGATGACCTCGGTCTGGAGATCCGCCCCAGCCTGGCCTCAGTCTACTCCATTATCAAGAATCATCAAGGTATCATCGAACTGGATTCCGAGGCCGCCTTTGGCACCACCTTCCATCTTTACCTGCCCGTCTCGAAAAGGGCCATAGCGCCGCCGGACACCCAGGCCTGGCGCTTTGTGCGGGGTTCCGGGACCATCCTTCTGGTGGATGATGAAGATCAGGTGCGCGCCATCGGCGCCCGGATCTTAGAGCGGCTGGGCTATAAGGTTATCCAGGCGGCCAACGGCCCCCAGGCCTATGAGATCGTCAAGGCCGGCGGCGAGCCCATTGATCTGGTGGTCCTGGATATGGTCCTGCCCGGTTGGAGCGGTCGGGAAACCTTCCAGCGCCTGCAGGAACTGGACCCGCAGATAAAAGTCCTGCTGTACAGCGCCCACAGCATCGATGAAGACGTCCATCTCATGCTGGAGAAAGGCGCCCTCGGCTTCCTGCAGGAGCCGGCGCGTCTGGCCGCCCTGTCACAGAAGATCGCCGAAATACTAGGCAAGCGGCCGGCGGAGGCTGGAGCCGGCAGCCCCTCGAGCGGCAGTCTCGCCAACCCCAGAGGCGAGGGGAGAGTCAAACTGACGGGGGTAGTGCCGTAAGGCACCCCTCCCAACGATCACCCTCCACGCTGCTGCCACAACCTGCCGGAACGATAGCCAAGCCCTTGGACGCGGATGGTCCCTGGATGCTGCAAATCCCCCTGCACCTCGATGGATACCTCCAGGAACTGGCGGATGACCCAGATATTGGTCAACAGGTGCAGGGTAATGGCTTCGGTGCGCAGGGTCGTGAGGCCGGCGGCCAAGGCCGCATACAAGAGGATCTGGTCGGCCAAATGCCGGTCGACGCCGGCTGCCGCTTTGCAAAAGTCCTGGAAAGCCTGGACCGCCTCAAGGGCCACCTGTTCGGCCGGTTTGCCCTTGGCCCCCAGGGCCGAAAAACCGGCCTGCGGCCCCCAGAGAAAGACAAAGCTCCCCGGTCCCGGGCTCTGAGGCTTCTCTTCCCGGATGGTCAGCGGCCAGGCCAGGTGCTCCCGCAGGGTTTGGCTCTGGCGCCGGACGACATGTTCGGGGAGGTTGGCCGCGGCCGACAACCCCTGAAAGGCCGTGGGTGCCGGCGGGGTTGTCCAGTCCACCCCCTGCATCCGGGTCGCCGGCGTCAGGTGCAGGTATACTTCGCCCCCGCTCCGGGGATAAAAACCCCAACGCCGGATTTCGGCAGTCGCCGCCAGACCCAGCTGCCGCAGCGCCGGCAGGAAGACCCAGGCCAAATAATGGAAGGGCGGGCTCCAGGGGACATGGGTGCCGCCCAGCAGGAGCAGGGAGGACGGCCCCGGGGCAAACGCCAGGACGGGCAGGAGGGTCTGGGCTAACAGGGTAACAGCACCGGCACTGCCGGTCTGTTGGGCCACATCAAAACGGTAGGTGCCGGGAAAGATGCCCTGAGGCGCAAAGGTGAGGGAGGTGGCGCCAAGTTCGGCGCCGCGGAGGGTGCCGCCGGTGACTGCCGCCAGAGCCCGGACGGCCGTCAGGTGCTGGGGACGGAGACCTGGTTTGGGGCGGTTGGCCCTGATGTTCTCGAGACGTACCGATCTGCCGGTGAGGGCGGCCAAGGACAGGGCACTGCGGACAATCTGACCGCCCCCTTCGCCGTAGGAGCCGTCGAGAACCAGCATGGGGACAATCAATCATCCAGGATGAAGATCACTTCCAGCCGGACCCGATAGGTGTCGATTTTGCCATCCTTGACTGAGACCCGTTGCTCCACGACCCGCATGCCGGTGATGCCCCGCAATGTCTTGGAGGCCCGGGCAAAGCCGACATTGACGGCTTCCCGGAAGCCGACGGGAGACTCAGCGATGATTTCCGTCACACGCGCCACCTGTTCTTTTCCCATGATCCTTCCTCCTTTTGATCCGGCCGCCAGTTGTCCAGCCGAAATTTTAATGATATTATAAACTTTTTATGAGAGAGTTGCAAGTTTATCGATACTGACGAGGGGCTAAACCAGATTACAGGTGCATTCCGGGTATGAAGACGGCTTTGCTGTCGGAGGAGGGGTACCTGGCCGGGCTGACAGGCACCAAAAAAATTTTCGGCTACATCAGCTCAACCCTTTCGCCTGACAAGCGCTGGACGGGGGAGCCTGTGTTAAGGTGGGCAATGCCCACCCTACGGTTAACTAATTGCCATTACTCTCGTAGAGCGGAACTCCAGGTCCGCTGGGCCAGGATATTGCCGCTCGTTCGCCGGTCTGGAGACCGGCGCCACGAAATGATTTTGCCTCCTCGTGCCCAAGTTTAACCTGGGAACGAGGAGGAATTTGTTGGGCTGGGGCCAGTGCGCCCCCGGAGAAGGAAAAAGCCGCCGATGGAACCGCTCTCCCCAGACATCCAGGTCGTCATCTATGATCTGGACGGCGTCCTGGTGGATTCCCTGGACGCCAATGTGGCCTATTACAACCGACTTTTGCAGCATTTCGGCATGGCCCCGGTGCGCCCCGAACACCTGGAGATCATCCAGACGCGTACCTCCCGGGAGGTCATTGAGCAGCTCTTCCCCGATGCTGATCTGGCGGCAGCGGCCCGGGCCTTTGAAAAACACCTGGACAATGAGGACATCATCCCCCTGATACGCCTGCAGCCACACGTTCGTCAGACCCTGGCGGCCCTGCGCCGCTCCTGCCGCACGGCTATCGCCAGCAATCGGGGTAAAAGCCTTCCCCTGGTCCTGGCGCACCACCGGCTGACAGCCTTCTTTGACCTGACGGTCAGCAGCGCGCAGGTGCAGTCGCCCAAACCCCATCCGGGCTACCTGCAGATTATCCTGGCCACCTTTGCCCTGACGCCCCGCCAGGCCCTCTATGTGGGTGATGCCGACGTTGATGCCCAACTGGCGGCCGCCGTCGGCGTCCCTTTCGTGGCTTATAACAACCCCAAATTGCCGGCCCTGGCCCATATCAGTGATCACCGGGAGATCCTGGCTCTGCTGCCGGCCTGCGGCCGTTGTTGCCAACCTGGCGACAGCCGGTCCGCATAACAAAGGGGTGCGGAGGTTGGCCCTCCTCACCCCTTGGCAGCAATGGGCATTTTTGGTGGAGATGACGGGATTCGAACCCGTGACCTCTAGCATGCGAGGCTAGCGCTCTCCCAACTGAGCTACATCCCCGTGACACTTTCAATGTTTACCTATTTTTGGCGCGGCTGTCAAGTCTTGGCGGGAGGATTGGCCAGAGAGGCCGGAGTCAGGAGGCGGCCTGCAGGCATAACACGGCCCCCATCCCCGAAAAAGGGGGCATTGCCCGGGAAGAGGATTTGCATTGTGGGAAGGTTTAGGCGTTCGCTGGTAAACCCCGGCGACCAGAATTC
>Ga0272446_1007329_pt1 | contig 11022 bp, 9 predicted proteins | sample YNPCB0061_FD_194587 | JGI IMG/M metagenome (GOLD analysis project Ga0272446, IMG submission 194587) | Hot spring microbial mat communities from Yellowstone National Park, WY, United States - YNP-CB-006-1 | ecosystem: Environmental > Aquatic > Thermal springs > Hot (42-90C) > Sediment | place...
TGGGCCGGGGGAAGATGGTGCGGTTGCGGCCCAGCACCCAAGCGCCGCCAATCCCGAAGAGCGCCCCCAGGACCAGGCACACCCCGGCCAGCAACGTCAGCCCGCCCGGGCGCGCGCGGCCGGGGCACAGCGGCCCCAGCGCCAGCACCAGGAGCATCAGCACCGACTGGCCCAGCACCCAGCCGCCGCCGCGCGCGAAGAAGTCGGAACTCATGGCCAACGCCCGCCCGGGTTCACCTGCCACGGGCATTTCCCGGCGCGCTACGCGGGCGCCGCGCCGTCCATGAGACGCGCCAGGCTGTGCCACCAGAGGTCATGCAGTTCCGCCACCGGCGCCGCAAATTCGCCCGCGGCGGTGCGCAGGACCAAGCGGTCGCCGCCCACCGTGCCGAGGCGCGCGGCGGGCACGCCCATGAGCCGGGCGCGCTCGATCACCTTCACGGCATCGCGCGGGGCGCAGGTGATGACGACGCGGTGCTGGGTTTCGCCGAACAACAGGGCATCCAAGCGCCCGCGGGCGGCCCCGGCGTTTTCCGCGCCGGCATCCGGCGGCGGGAACAGGCCGGTCAGGTCCACCGTGGCGCCGATGAGCCGGGGCGTTTCCCGGGCGATCTGCTGGCTGATGCAGCACTCGGCCAGACACACGGCCAGGCCGCCCTCGCTGCAATCGTGCGCGCTCTTGATGCCGCCGGCTTGGATCAGGCCCAGCAGGGTGGTGTGGAGCGTGGCGGCCTGTTCGAGGTCGCAGCGTGGGGGCCGGCCGGTCTTCAAGCCGTGCATCGCCTGGAGGTACGCGCTGCCGCCCAGGCCTTGCAGCGGATCGTCCAGGTCCACCGGTGCGCCGAGCAGCACAATCACGTCGCCCTCGTCTTTGAACCACTGGGTGGTGATGTGCTCGGGTTTTTCGATCAAGCCGACCATGGCCACGGTGGGGGTGGGGTCAATCGGGCCGGCGGGGCTTTGGTTGTAGAGCGAGCAGTTGCCACCGGTGACGGGCGTGTTCAGGGCGCGGCAGGCATCGGCCAGGCCGCGCACGCACTCGCGCAGTTGCCAGAACAGCTCGGGGTGGTAGGGGTTGCCGAAGTTGAGGTTGTCGGTCACGCCCAGCGGCCGGGCGCCGGCGCAGGCCAGGTTGCGGGCCGCTTCGACCACCGCAGCCTTGGCGCCCTCGTAGGGGTCCAGGTAACAGTAGGCGCCGTTGCAGTCGCTGGTGAGGGCGAGGAATTTTTCGGGCACCGGCGCGGGGGCGGCACCGGCGGGCAAAGGCGGCAGGGAATCGGCCTTGAGGCGAATCACCGCCGCGTCGCTGCCGGGGCAGACGACCGAGCCGTCGCGGACCATGTGGTCGTACTGGCGCCACACCCAGTGCTTGGAGGCGATGGTGGGCCAGGCGAGGAGGCGCCGGAGGGCGGGCCGCGGATCGGACAGGTCGGATGGATCGGGCAAATCTTGGAGGCGGAACGCGCGCACCGTCTTGAGGTACTCCGGCTCGCGCGCCTCGCGTTCATAGACCGGCGCTTCGCTGGCGATGAGCTTGGCGGGGATGTCGGCCACGACCCGGCCGTGATGCTTGACCACCATGCGGCCGGTGTCGGTGACCACGCCGATCTGCGCCCAGGGCAGGTCCCATTTGTCGAAGATGCGTTTGACCTCCTCCTCGCGGCCCTGGTGGACGATGAGGAGCATCCGCTCCTGCGATTCGCTGAGCATGATCTCGTAGGGGGTCATGTTCGGCGCCCGCTGGGGGACCCGGGCCAGCTCGATCTCGATGCCGGTGCCGGCGCGGGCGGCGGTTTCGCAGGTCGAGCAGGTCAGGCCGGCGGCGCCCATGTCCTGGATGCCGGCGACCGCGCCGGTGGCGAGCAGTTCGAGGCAGGCTTCGCAGACGAGCTTTTCCATGAACGGATCGCCCACCTGCACCGCGCCGCGCTGTTGTTCGGCCGATTCCTCGGTCAGGTCTTGCGAGGCAAAGGCCGCCCCGGCCAGGCCGTCGCGGCCGGTGGCCGGGCCGACGTAAAAGACCGGGTTGCCGACCCCGCGGGCGGCGCCGCGGGCGATCTGCTCGTGCCGGAGCACGCCCAGGCAAAACACGTTCACCAGCGGGTTGCCGGCGTAGCTCTTGTCGAAATAGACCTCGCCGGCGAGGGTGGGGATGCCGAAGCAGTTGCCGTAGTGGGCGATGCCCGCGACCACGCCCCCGAACAGCCGCCGCACCTCCGGGTCGCTCAGCTCGCCAAAGCGCAGCGAGTCCAGCGCGGCCACGGGCCGGGCGCCCATGGTGAAGATGTCGCGGATGATGCCGCCCACTCCGGTGGCCGCGCCCTGGAACGGCTCGACCGCGCTGGGGTGGTTGTGCGATTCCATCTTGAAGGCGATGGCCAGGCCGTCGCCGATGTCGAGGATGCCGGCGTTTTCCTCGCCCGCGCCCACGAGCACGCGCGGGGAGCGGGTGGGGAAGGTTTTGAGCAGGGGCCGGGTGTTTTTGTAGGAGCAATGCTCGCTCCACATCACCGAGAAGATGCCCAGCTCGGTGTAGGTGGGCGGCCGGCCAAGGATCTCGAGAATGCGGGCGTACTCCTCGGGCGTGAGGTTGTGCTTGGCAACCAGCTCGGGGGTGATGGCGGGCTCGGTCATGAATGCAGCGCGGTCGCCCGCCCCGGAGCTTCTTGAACTCCCGCCGGGCGGCGACCGGACGCCGGAGCGTAAGCGCGGGGCCGAACCAGCGTCAAACGCCGGCTCGGCCGCCGCCGCGGCGGGGGGCAGCGTCGGTCACGGCTGGCCGGCCTGCCAAACATGCGCCAAGCGCGCCGCTGGGCCGGACCGCTGACCGACAAAAAAGCCCGCCGGCGGGCGACGGACCACCTGCCGGCGGGGCGGGGGAGGAATGCGCCGCAAACCGGCGGCGCGGGCGCTTCAATACTCGCGCTTGCGGGTGATGCCCGGCATGGGCACGGGGTAACGGCCGTTGGCATCGGCCTGCAAGGGCGCGGGCGAATCTTCGGTGAGGCTGTCCAGGCCGGGGGCCATTTCGTGCTCGCAGTTGAGCATGTCCTCGTAAGTGATCTCCTGCCCGGTGTGGGCGGCCATGCGGCCCATCGAGGTGACCAGGCTGGCTTCGACGCCGCGCTTGAGTTCGTTGTAGGGCTTGTCGTTGCGGATGGCGTCAATCAAGTCGTGCCACTCGTTCTGGTAGGGGTCTTCCTGGCCGGCCGGGACCTTCGATTCCCAGAGCATGTCCGAGCGGCGCATTTGCTGGGTCTTGAAAATGCGCGAAGGCAGGCCGCAGTCGCCGCTGGCGGAGGCGATGGCGCTGCCCTTGGTGCCGTGGAGGTAACTGGCGTAGTGATCCCAGCACCCGGTGATGCAACGGCCGTCGAAGAGGAACTTCGAGCCGTCGGCATAGGTGTACTCGACGGAGTAGGTGTCGAGGTTCTGGTCCACGTAGGTCACCCCTTCGGGGCTTTGGCGGTAATGGCGGCCGCCCAGGGCCTGGGCCTTGACCGGCCAGGCGTTCTTCAGCCAGCCCAGGTGGTCAATGATGTGGATGTAGAAGTCGCTGAAGTTGCCGCCGCTGGCCCACAGGAAGCTGTGGAAGCGCTGCACCTGGTAGCGCAGTTCGCTGATGCCGGGCGGCTTGGGCAGCGAGGAGAAATACCCGATCGGCCCGTGCATCCGGTAGCCGCGCTGGAGGATGATTTCGCCGATCTCGCCGTTGTGCACGCGGTCCGCCAGCTCCTGCAACGCCCGGCTGTGCCGGGACATGAGGCCCACGCCCACCTTGAGGTTCTTGCGCGTGGCTTCCTCGGCCAGGGTGAACATGCGCTTGGAGGTGGGGCCGTCCACCGTAATGGGTTTCTCCATGAACACATGCAGGCCCTTTTGCACCGCGTAGGTGAAGTGCACCCAGCGGAACGCCGGCGGCGTGGCGAAAATGGCCACGTCGCCCGGCCGCAGGCAGTCCATCGCCTTCTTGTAGGCGTCGAACCCGAGGAACCGTCGCTCGGGCGGCACGTCCACTTGGGAAGACACGCTGCTCTCGCGGCTGAGGCTGCCCAGGCTGGCGCTGAGCCGCTCCTGGAACACATCGGCCATGGCCACCAGCTTGATCGGCCCCTGGCCGCTGGTCTTGAGCGCGTTGACCGCGGCGCCGGTGCCGCGCCCGCCGCAGCCCACCAGCGCGACCTGGATCAGGTCGCTGCCGGCGGCGTGGACGTGCGGCAGGGCCACGCCCGCCAGGGCGGTGGCGGCGGCCAGGCGGGTGGAGTCTTTGAGGAAATCGCGACGCGAACGGGGCTGTGAGAAGGTGTTGTTCATGCGCGGCATCGTTTTACCGGCCGCCCCGGGTGTCAACGCGGAAAGCAGCCCGCCCTGCGCGCGCTCTTGCACGCCGGACTCGCGCGGCCGGCGGCGGCGTGGGCCCGGGCCGGCTCAGAGGCGCTCGTACTCGCCCTTGCTGACGCGCTTGAGCACGGTGAAGCCGGCGCTCTTGGCCTCGGAGACCGACAGCGGCTTGGTCAGCCGCGGGGTGTTGAAGTTCGAGATGACCCGCCGCACCGGTTTCTTGCACAACGGGCATTTCTCCAGCGGCGGCGCCGAGAGCGGCCGGCGCAAGGTGAACCGGCCCCCACAGATGGCGCAGGCGCCCTCGCACAGTTCGTACTCGTACAGCGGCATGGCGGTTTCGCGCGGCGGGCCGGACCGGGCAAAACCGCTCCGGGCCGCCGCGTGTTCAGCATACGCACGCGGTCCCGCCGGCTCAAGCGGGCAAGGCGCGGCCCGCTCGTTCAGCCCGGGATTGAGCGCAGGGCGCTCTTGCTGCACACTGCGCTCCCATGCCGGCCACGCCCCCCGACCCCGCCGCGCGCCGCGAAGTTCATCGGCGCGGTTTTGCTGCGCTGGCCGGGTTGTTTCTCGGGCTGGGGCTGCTCAAGTTCGGCAACCCGGCCGTGGTGGACCGGTTGGTGACTGCGCCGCGGGACGCGTGGGAGCTGCTCTTGATGCCCTGGCCGCTGGCCTGGGGGTACGGCCTGTGGGCCTTGTTGGCGGGCTTCGGTCTCTTGGTGGCGGAGCGCCGTTTGCCCCGGCCGCGCGGGTTGGTGCTGCTCCCGCTGGCGTGGCTGGCCTGGCAGTTTCTGGCCGCCGCCGGCACCATTGACGCGCGTCTGACGGGGCTGCACCTGCCGTACTTTGTGACGCTGGTGGGCGGCTTTTACCTCGGGTTGCTGGCCCTGGCGCCGACCGCGCAAACGCGCGTGTTCTGGCTGGCGCTGGGCGGTTGTTTCGCCGCGGTGCTGGTGGTGGGGTTCCAACAACACTTCGGCGGCCTGGAAGCGGTGCGCCGGCACGTGCTCGCGCAACCCGGCGCCGAAAACCTGCCGGCCGATTACCTCAAGCGACTGGAGGCGGGGCGCATTTTTGCCACGCTGGTTTATCCCAACGCGCTGGCAGGAGCGATCCTGCTGCTGTTGCCGGTGATGACGGTGGCGGTGTGGGCCCCGGGCGCCGGCGGGCCCCGCGTGTGGCGCGGGTTGCTGGCGGCCGGGGTGGCGGGGGCGGGGCTGGCGTGTTTGTACTGGACCAGGTCCAAGGCGGGCTGGCTGCTGGCGCTGGGGCTGGTCCTGGTGCTCGGGGGGCGCTTGCGGCTGCCGTCGCGGGTGAAGTGGGCCCTGGCCGCGCTGGTGCTGGGCGCCGGCCTGGTGGCGTTTGCGGTGCGTTTCGCCGGGTACTTCCAGGGCGGAGCGACCAGCGTGGGCGCGCGCTTCGAGTACTGGCGCGCGGCCTGGACCACCGCCTGCCAACATCCGGTGCTGGGCAGCGGGCCGGGGACGTTTGCGGCCAGTTACCGGCCGTTGAAGCCGCCGGGGGCGGAGATGACGTTGCTGGCGCACAACGACTATTTGCAGCAGGCCAGCGACTCGGGATTTCCCGGGGCGCTGCTGTACCTGGGGTTTTGGGCGGGCTCGCTGGGCGTGCTGGCGCGGCGGGTCTGGCGCGAGCCGTTGCTGTTTGCGGTGTGGCTGGGTCTGCTGGGCTGGGCGCTGCAAGGGTGGGTCGAGTTTGCGCTCTATGTCCCGGGCGTGGCCTGGGCGGCGTTCTGGTTGTTGGGCTGGCTGTGGGGGCGCACCGCGCCGGCCACAAACTGCGGCGTTTCATCCGCGTCGCCCCGGTCCACTTGAGCCGCGCGGCCGCTATTGGGTAGGGCCGGGCTGCGCCCCGGCCGCTTGACGGCGCCGATACTGCGGCACCCTACCGGTCGCCCGCCGCCAAGGCCGACCTGCCCGTTCCATCCTTGCGACAACGGCGCGTTTCCAGCCCGGGCCGCGGCCTTCCCAAGCGGCCCGGGCCCCTCTATGCTCGCGTCATGTTCACCCCCGAATGTCAGCCGCCGCCTGACCCATGAACGTGGCCGATCCCGAGTTGGGCAAGCACGCCGGCCTGGTGGTGCGCGTGGCCGGGCTGGGCCCGGTGCGCCTGTTGCGCGCGCTGGCCCAAAACCCGGAGACCGCATTGTACCTGACCGACCAGGACGGCGTGGTGGTGAAAGTGTTCGACCTGAGCTGCGGCCGGCCGGACGAGGTGGGTTACGGGCCGTACATGAACTTCCGCGCCGAGCTGGCCACGTTCGAGGAGCTGCAAACGGTCGAGCCCCTCCGGCTCTTTGTGCCCACGTTTTTCGGCGGCGACCTCGATTACGAGCGCCAGTACGCCTACATCGCCATGGAGCGCCTGCGCGGCCACAACCTGCGGCACTGGGGCGAGGACCTCGCCGCCGGCGGGTATGACGCCGCGGCGCTGGACGAGTTGCGGCGCGCGCTCCAGGAGGTGCTGGCCATCGTGGACCTGTTCCACCGCCACGGGCTGGTGTTGATGGATTTCAAGCCCGACAACGTGATCCGCCTCGCGGACGGCGCCGTGCGGCTGGTGGACCTGGGCGCGTTCTTCACCCCGCGCCACCGCCACGCACCGGGCGAGTTTCTCTACGCCGCCACGCCGGACCATGCCGAGGTGGTGATTGACGTGTCCAACCTCCAGGCCGGCGTGCCGCCCGGGCCCGCCTCGGACATCTTCTCGGCCGGCGTGGCGCTGTTTGAAATGGCCACGGGCGCCTCGCGCCTGGAGATTCACCCGGCCACGGCCGAGGAGATGCTGGCCACGCCCGCGATGTACCGCTTCCGCGATTCCCAGATTGCCGACGTGTGGAAGGCCTTTCCCCACCTCAAGGAGGCGCTGCCGCTGGTGCAAACCCAGTTGCGCGAGCGCCGCCTGCTCTTCGCCGAGTTCTGGCACCTGCTCAAGGCCTACGTCGCCGCCCGCGTGCCGGACTGGGAAAACCTCGACGCCGAACAGCAGGGCCAAATCCTCCTGTCCACCGGCACCACGTTCATCCAGGAACAACTGCCCGCGCCGCTGACCTGGCTGGCGGGGCCCATCGCCCGCGCCACCGTGCTGCGCAGCCTGCGCATCAGCAGCCTGGGCGAGCTGGCCCGCTTGCTGGGCAACCCGGCGCCCGAACACGTGCGGGCGGACGTGCTCGCCCACAACTGCCTGCTCCGCCACCTCGAAACCCTCGGCCTGCCCGGCGAGTTCGCCGAGCGCCTCAACGTCTGGGACGTGCGCCTGGACCGGCGCACCGGCCACTGGGCCATCGCCGCGCCCGCCGCCTGCTGGGAGCTGGCCGACAACGCCCCGTTTGTGTACCTGCGGCGCAGTCACACCGACGACCAGGGCCACACCTACTGGCACGCGGTGGACGAGTTCGAGGCCGACCTCACCCCCGCCGGGCGCGCGAACCTGGCCCAACTCCGCCACGACCACCGCGCCTGGCTGGGCGCGGCCGCGGCACGGGCAGCGGGGAGTTGACCCGCCGCGGGACCGCGCAGCCGCGGGCGAGCCGCCGCCTCACGCCAGCCCCACGCGCGCGCGGCCCTCGGGCGTCATCATGGCCGGGTTCCACGGCGGGTCCCACACCACCTCGACCTCCGCCGTGCGCACGCCCGGCAGGCTCAAGAGCACGGTGCGCACGCCCTCGACGAGGCTCTCGTGCATGGGACAGCCGGCGGTGGTCAGCGTCATCACCACGCGCACGCGGTCGGCGGCGGTCTCGGTGCTGTACACCAGGCCCAGGTCCACGATGTTGCAGCCCAGCTCGGGGTCCACCACCTGGCGCAGGGCCTCGAGGACGGCTTCTTCAGTGAGCGGGTTCATGCGGGTTTCACTTCGACGTCGCGTCGGCAGGTGTTGTCGAAAGACCGGCGCCCGGCAACGGCTCCAACCGGGGCCGCCAGAAGTGGCGAAACATCCGGCCCAGGTTCGCCAGGAAAACCCCCAGGCCGGCCAGCAGCGCGAGCGCGCCCGCGCGCACGATCGGTTCACTGGCCAGCGCCGCGCCCAGGGCCGCGCTCAGGACGCCGGCCAGGACCAGCCCCAGGCCGGCCACCTGGAGCCGTTCCGAGTAAAGGTCCGCCAGCGCGGGCACGCGAAACCGTCCCACCTGCCGGGCGTAGCTGTGGTACCAGACCTGGAAGGGCACGATCTTGTACAGGAACCCCAGCACCGTGAGGCTCACCACCCCCGCCAGGCCCAGCCAGCCATAGACCGTCTCCAACTGCGTCGTCAGCAGCGTGACCGGCAAGCCCGGCCAGCCCAACACCCAGCCCAGCGGCGCCACCACCGCCAAGAGCCCCAGCGCCACCAGGAAGTGCCGCAGGCCCCAGTCCAGCACCCGGCGTTTGCGGGCGCGCAGTATGGCGCGCAATTCCAGGCCGTAGAGCGCCAGCCCGGCCAGCACGACCAGCCCGGCCAACGGTTGCCAGCGGCTGCGCACGAACAGGGTCAGAAACACCCCCGCCAGGCCCAGATTGAGCAACCCCAGGGCCGCGCCCGCGCGCCGCGGATTTTGCAGCTCGCTGAGCGTGAACATGGGCACGAGCTTGAAGCTCACCGCCACGATGAGCATCACAAAGAAGCCCACCCCGCCCAGGTGCGCGTGCGCGTGCATCACCCCCAGCGGGTCAAACCGCCCCAGCCACGTGGCCGTGGCCTGCAACGCAATCAACGCCGGCCGCAGGGCATGCCCCGGCGGGAGCGTCTCCAGCGAATCGTAGGAGCACTTGGCCGCGGCCATGGCCAGGCCGGCCAGCACGGTCAGACCCAGCCAGCCCAGCGCGGCGGTGATGCCCCAGGCCACGACGTTCCAGCGCGGCACGGTGCGCAAGGTGCGGCCGAGGTTGTAGGCGAACAACCCCACCCCCGCGGCCAGCGCCGAGCCGAAGTGGCCCACCTGCTTGAGGTCCCAGCGCCAGAACATCCACACCATGCCGGCCATGCCCACCAGGTGCAGGACAAAGTGCCAGCGGGCCAGCCGCTCGCTGTGCAGCCGCGTCTCGAGCGCCACCGGCACCAGTTGGTACATCGCCCCCAGGGCCACCGAACCCAGAAACCCCAGCACCCACAGATGCGTGGCCGCGACCGTGTACTGGTTGTAATGGTAGGCGGCCAAAATGTCCGGCCGCACCGCCAGCAACAGCGCCGCCGCCGGCAGGGCCAGCACCCCCGCCACCACAAACCGCAGCGGCACCGTGACCGACGGCGCAAAGGCCGTGGCCGGGCCGCTCGCGCCGACGCCGGGGGCGGGCGTTCCGGCCGGCCGCGGGGTCGCAGCCGGCGCGCTAGGCGCGGCGAATGAGGGTGAGGAAACTGCCATCGCTCTGCTCCTGGGTTTCCGCCGTGAAACCGCGTTCGGCCAGCAGCGGGTAAAGGTGCATGGGCCGGCGGTCGGTGCGCGCCCGCAACACGGCCCCGGCCGGCAGGCCGGCCAGCGCCTCGAGAATGCGCACCATCGGCTGCGGCGGCTCCAGCCCGCGCGCGTCCACTTCGACCGTCTCCGCACTCATGACCCGCGCAGCTTAACGGTCACGCGGCCGGCCGCCTTGATGAAAATCAACGCCGCGCCCGCCTGTCAGCCAACGCGCGCGCGCTGCAGCGTTTCATGTCCACGGCCGGCCTGCCCCGGCGTCGAACCGCTCGCATTCCTCCGGCCGCCGCCACGGCTGTCATGGGATCGTTGCCTTGAGTTTACACGCCGGCCCTTATCGCCGCCGGCGTCTGCCGGCCATGCTCGGGCGTGGTGAGGACTTTTGAACCAACAAACCCTCCCGGGGCGGAGCGGGTCGCGACCGGAGCGCCGGGTGAACGCGTCCTGGGCCGCAAGGCAGGACGCGCGCGCTACGCCCTGAGTCTGGCCGGGGACGAGGGGGAAGTGCGGGCGGCGCAGACGCTGCGCTTCTTGGTGTTCAACCTCGAATTGCACGAAGGGCTCGAGAGCGCCTTCGCGACGTGCCGGGACGCAGACCCGTTTGACGCGGTCTGCGACCACCTCCTGGTCCGCGAGCTGGAAAGCGGCGAAGTCGTGGGCACCTACCGGCTGCAGGCCGGACGGCGGGCCGGGGCCGTCGAGAAACTGTACTGCGCACAGGAGTTTGACCTCACGCCGTTCGCCGGGCGACGGGACGAGTTACTGGAACTGGGACGGGCGTGCGTGCACCGGCACCACCGCAACCTGGCGGTGCTCTCGCTGCTCTGGCAAGGCATCTACGCCTACGCTCGCGAGGTGAACGCCCGGTACTTGATCGGCTGCAGTTCCCTGCCCGGAACCGACCCCGCCGTGGGCGCCCGCGCCTATTCGGACCTCATCCGTCAGTATCTGGCCCCCGCGCCCTGGCTGACGCAGCCGCACCCCGCGTTGGCCTGTCCCCTCTGGGAGTTGAGTCCCGAGCCGGCGCCGATTCCGCGGTTGCTCTCGGCCTACCTTTCCCTCGGCGCCCGCATCTGCGGCCCCCCGGCCCTGGACCGCGAATTCAAGACCGTGGATTTCCTGACGTGGCTGGACCTGGCGACACTCTCCGAGCGCGCGCGGGCACTGGTCGAAACCGCTCCCGCCAACCCGCTGCTCAAATGAGTCGGGGCCGCTTGCGGGGGCAGTGCATTGCCGCCCGGCCGTGGCGAGTGATCCGTGCGCTTGGC
>Ga0272446_1007330_pt1 | contig 11020 bp, 10 predicted proteins | sample YNPCB0061_FD_194587 | JGI IMG/M metagenome (GOLD analysis project Ga0272446, IMG submission 194587) | Hot spring microbial mat communities from Yellowstone National Park, WY, United States - YNP-CB-006-1 | ecosystem: Environmental > Aquatic > Thermal springs > Hot (42-90C) > Sediment | place...
TTGTCGGTCGATGGTCACAACGTGATAACAGTCATCAAGGATGGTCATCTCGACCGGGCCATTGAGGTGGTCGCGTAGATAGGCGGCATTGTTGAGCGCCGCATAATCATCTTCGAGGGGATGCACGATCAGCGCCGGCTGACGGACGTATCCGACCAGCTTCCGGACCGCCTTTACCAGCTGGCGATGCTCGAAAACGACCCCGCCCGGGGTCACCGGATGGCCAGCCTCTGAAACCCCACGCGATGTTCGAGCCCTCTGAATAAATTCACGAATTCGTTCATCCTTGATGCCGTGCGGCTCGTGGTGCGGGAAGCTGAAGAGGTTGGCGGCCCACTTGTGGCGGACGAGATCGAAGAGCCGCGCATACCAGGGGATCATCCAGCCATTGAGCCAAAGCGTCGGCGCCAGCAGCGCCGTGGCCCTGACCTTCGTCGGGTTTTTGGCAGCGAGCATGACGGCAAGCACGGCGCCGGCCGAAAGCCCGCCGGCGATGACGACATCGCAGTCTTTCTTGAGGTCGTCGAGGGCCAGCTCCGCGCTGCGGTACCAGTCGGTCCAGGACGATGCTCTAAGCCGGTCGACGTTACCGCAGTGGCCCGCGAGCATTGGGCAATGAACTGTGTATCCCTGTTTGGCGAGACCACTTGCGACAAACCGCATCTCTGCTGGTGCGCCACACAGCCGGTGCAAAAGCAGGATGCCCACTTTTCCGCCCTTGATCTTGAAGCCTGTGTCCACGGTCGATCCCCTCGGGAGCCAAATTTCGTTTCTGGAATGAGCTCTAACGCTTGTGGACGGATGCGGCAGTTCCACCGGTGACAAGACCCGGGCAGCCGCGCTTAGGCCGCAGCCTGCAGTGAAATCTCCGCCATCACAGGCCGCGGATGGCGTGTTGCAGCCTCGATCGCCATCAGGAGCTTTTGGGCCGAAAACCCGAAGCGGATGTTGAGGCGCTGGACGGCGGCTTCGGCAATCGCGGCGGAAACGACCTTGAAACCGCGTTCGAGCATCAGTTCCTTCAGCCGGCGGGCGGCGAAGACATCAAGCAGCGCGCGGAACCGGAGCGCGAGCGCAAGGCGCCCGTCCGCGGGACCTTCGAACTTTGCCCAGAGTTCATGTTCGAGGTCACGGATCTCGGCTTCTGTCAGGCCCTTGAGGAGCGCAAGGCCCTGTCCCCTGGCGATCAGTAGCCGCATGGGGAGGTAAAGGTCTGAAGCGTGGACCTTGGGCACATCAGCTAGGTTCAGCAGAGCAGTCACGGCGCGTCTCCCAGGTCTTCCGTTTAGGCACCAACGCCGCCGAACGCCGCCCAGGGTGACCCGGCCAGAACGATGATGTCGCGGGCCTTGAGGTCGCCGAGCTCGAAATGGACTTCCAGGCCTTCGAGATCGTCGCGCCGGTTGCGGATTTCACTCCGCTCGAAGCGGTAGGCGCGTCCGTCCTCGGCGTGGATCACGCCAACGCCGATGTCGGGCCTGAATTTCTTGATCTCTCCGTACATCCATGACTCCTTGAAGCAGCGGTCGAGGACGCATCCTCATCTGGCTGCATCATGCGGAGTGGAGCTGCCTCCCGCTGTTCCGGCGGAGACATATCAGGGGCTGTCTTGCTGGATTTCGGACTTTGTGCTGGATCGAGCGTTTAAGAACTGATGCTGCGTCCGAGACGCTCAAAAGTAACAGCGGGGAGAAGCAACGGGAGCAGAGCCGCATGCCTGCCTTCCGTGCTCCTCCCCGCCTTCAGGACCGGCGGCGGCTCCGCTAAGGAGGAAGCGCGCCGCCGCTGGCCTGCTGGGTATCCGGCTAGCGACCTTCGGCCAGGATCACCCAGCCATCGGGTTCGACCGGAACATCATTTCCCCCCGCTACTTGAAAAAAGCGTCGGCCCTCATGCCTGGGAGCAGCGGGGGGTTGCCGTCGAGGTCGATCGTGACCTCGAGCACTTCGACATCGGTCGGCCGGCGCGCGCCGCGCAGCGCGAACTGCGGAGAGGAAAGCGCAGGGGCGAGTTCCGCGACCGTTCCGTCGAATTCTTTGCCGGGATAGGCGTTGCTCTTGACCACGACTTTGCCGCCCACCTTGATCTTCGAGACATCGATCTCATCGACTTCCGCCTTGAGACGCACCACCGACATGTCGCCAAGGACGACGAGCGCCTGTTCGGGTGAAGGAGAAACCATCTCGCCGGCTTTGGCCGGGAGTTGCAGCACGGTACCGGCCACGGGCGCGCGGATGCGCGTCTTCTCGAGCAAGGCCTCCGCCACGGAAACATCGGAACGCGCCGCCTGCAGCGCCGATTCGAGGCGGCTCGGCGCCGGGACGTCGGGCTTCGACTGTGCCGAGGCATAGATAGTGCGTTCCCTCTGGAGCTTCTCCTTGGCCTTCGCGACGCGGCGGCGCGCATCGGCAACACGTTGGGCGCTGCCGGTTCCCTGCCGTTGAGCCTGGAGTTCGTACTCGAGGTCGAAACGGGCATTTGTCAGCGCACGCTCGGCCGCAAAGACATTGTCTTCGGCAGTGCGCAGGTCATCTCGCGCCTTGTCGAGCGGCTGGGCGTCGCGTTCGCGTTTGCGTGAAGCGGCTTCCGTTTCTGCTGCTTGCAGCCGCGCCCGTGCCTCGTCATCGTCGAGGCGGATCAACAGCTCGCCTTCCTCGACTTTATCGTTCAGCTTGACGTTGACCTCGGCGATGCGCCCGAGGAGCTGTGCACCGACACGGACGAGCCCGGATCTGGGTTCAATTCGACCGGGAGCCGCAGCCACCCAATCGACCTTCGGCGTGGCATCCTCCGACTTCAAAGTGTCGTTCGTTTCGGACCTCGAGCTCAAGAGATCGCCATGCGAAAGCGCGATTGCGGCGAGCGCGCCAACCGCGACGGCGAATGTCAGGAAAAGAAGTTTCGATAAGAACCCCCCACCGAAACGGCGAGTGCTGTCATCAGTGCTCATGGAATTGTCCTCCTTAAGAACTCCAACGCTGGCCGGTCGAGTTCGTCAGTCTCCGGCCAACGAGACACGAGCGACGCTAGTGATCCTAATCCCACCTGACTGTTTCCGCTGGAACAGTTCACCTGCTCGGTGAAAAATTCGGCCGGAGGCGCCCGGTGTAAACGAAAAGGCCCCGGGGAAAGTCGACCCGGGGCCCATCGCGGTAAAGACAGCGAGAGCGAGGTTTGGAAACCGTCGCGGGCTTATTGGCACATCTCGCGCAACGTCCAGCCGACGATCTTGCACGTCTCGGTACCGTTGGCATTTAAGAAACACTTACGCTCCGGAAGCCGCTGATAATCACAAAAATAGTTCCCGGAGTGCCCGGAATAGCCATGCATCGGCTTGTCGAATTTATAGTCCTGAATGAAGACCTCTTTGGCACCACTTGCGGCAGAGGCGGCCGAGCTATTGAAAAGCGCCACTCCGGCAAGCGTCGCGGCCATAACAGCAAATGCGAAGGTGTTGCTGAACGTTGTCATTTTGAAACCTCCTTGAGCTGGGCCGGTCGCCCGTGCGTTCATGTGATGGAGGCAGCCTAGCGGCGTCGATCCTGAAATGCTGTTCCGGCCGGAACACCTCGCATCATCAGGGAAATCGGCGTCGGCCAAACGACAATGTGTCGAGCGCATGGACTGATATAAGCCCATCACGGGATCGGTTTTTTTTGAGGTAGGGATGGGAAAATTATGGGCGACCGTCACGAGCCTCATCGCCATGTGGATGGCCGCGCCGAGCGTGGGTCCCTCAAATCCTGGTCGCGGCTCCGCTTACGATTTTGAGTTTAACGGCATCGACGGCCAGCCGATGAAGCTTGCCCAATGGCGGGGAAAAGTGCTGCTCGTCGTCAACACCGCCTCCTTCTGCGGCTACACCGGGCAATACGCCGGACTTCAGGAGCTGTGGACCCGCTATGAAGCGGCGGGTCTCATCGTGATTGGCGTACCGTCAAACGACTTCGGCGCGCAGGAGCCGAAGTCCGAGGGCGAGATCAAGGCATTCTGCCAAGGAGCCTACGGCGTCACCTTTCCGCTGACTGCGAAGGAGAAAGTGATAGGACCCGAGGCCCACCCCTTCTACAGATGGGCGGCCGAAGCCGTTGGCCCTCAAGGTGTACCGAACTGGAATTTCCATAAATACTTGATCGGCCGAGACGGCCGCCTCATCAGATCGTTCTCGACGAAAATGCCGCCGCTTTCCGATGACATCGTCGCTTGGATCGACGGAGCACTCGCCGAGCCAATTCCGGCGCCGGAAGCGGCTGGAGACTAGCCTCCACCTTCAGAAATCCGCCACGTGGAGCTGCTGGCGCCGAACTCGCGGCGGATCGGCGCGACGGCCGCCGCCGCCTTTATCTCCCCGCCGATTTCCGCTAGCAGACGCGCCTTGCAAAGGGGCGGACTCTCTGAAGCCCAGGTTGAAAGGGTAAGAACCGCAAGGTCAGGCGAGTTGAGGCGATATGGCAGGAAGAGAAGCTGACAAGTCCCACGGTCTGCGGTCGAGCCGCCGGCAGGTTATGGCCGGATTTGGAGGTCTCGCCCTGTCCTCTCTCGTGGGCGGCAACGGCGCGGCCCTGGCGCTGGCCGGGCTCTCGGGCAACGAGCTTGGCGCACCGCAATCATTTTCGTTCGGGACGCTGATCGGCCAGGCAGAGGAACTCGCCGGTAAGCCCTATGCTAAGCCCATTGTCCCCGCCCCGAGTGTCCTGGCGGAGATCACCTACGACGAATACCAGCGCATTCGCTATCGGTCGGAGAAGAGCATCCGGCTCGGTCCGGGGATGCACAACCCAGTCCAGCTGTTCCACCTCGGCAAGTATGCGACGGAGCCTGTCCGCATCCACCTCGTCGACGGGGGGCAGGCGCGCGAGGTCATCTACAGCCCGGCTCTGTTCGACATTCCCGATCCCCATCCGGCCAGGAAGCTCCCGTCGGGAGCGGGCTTCGCCGGATTTCGCATCATGGCGGATGACCTCAAGACCGATTGGTTCGCGGCCATGGGGGCATCCTACTTCCGGACCTCGGGGCCCTTCGATCAATACGGACTTTCAGCACGCGGCATCGCCGTCGATACGGCCATGCCGAGACCGGAGGAGTTTCCGCGTTTCAGTGAGTACTGGCTTCAGGGGCCGTCCGAGGCCGGCGCGCCGCTGACCATCTATGCCCTGCTTGAAGGGCCGAGCCTCACGGGCGCCTACCAGATGCGGACGGCACGGCTGACGGACCCCAAGGGCATTCATAAGATCGTTATGGAGATTGAGGCGCATCTTTTCGTCCGCCGCGATATCGAGCGGATTGGCATTGCGCCGTTCTCCAGCATGTTCTGGTACGGCGAAGCCACCCACAATCAACCGAGGGACTGGCGGCCTGAGATACACGACAGCGACGGCCTTGCGATCTTGACCGGCACGGGCGAGCGGATCTGGCGTCCGATTGCCAATCCGCCGCGCGTGATGACGAGCACGTTCATCGATCGCGACGTCAAGGGGTTTGGACTACTCCAGCGCGATCGCGATTTCGTCCACTATCTCGACGACGGCATCTTCTACGAGCGCCGGCCATCCGTGTGGGTCGAACCACTCGACGCTTGGGGCGACGGCGCCGTACACTTGGTCGAGATTCCGACAGATGATGAGACGTCCGACAATATCGTCGCCTACTGGGCGCCGAGCGAACCGTTCAAGGCGGGGTTGAAGAAGACGTTCCGCTACAAGCTCACTTGGCTCGACGAGATCCCGTTCCCGGAGAATCTGGCGCGAACGATCGGAACCTGGACAGGCATCGGCGGTCCGCCCGGCAGCACCCCCAAGGACCGGCCGAAGGGCGTCGAGAAGTTTGTCATTGATTTCCAGGGCAAGTCATTCGACGGGCTCGGGCGTAACGATGGTGTCGAACTCGTTGTCACTGCGTCGCGCGGGACGTTGTCGGGCGTCTATAACCATCCCGTCGTCGGCCAGCATCAGCGTTGGCGGGCGGTGTTCGATCTCAAGGCCGAAGGTGCCGAGCCGGTCGATCTCCGGGCGTTCCTGCGCAAGGGAAAGCAGGCGCTGACCGAAACGTGGATTTACCAGTATTTCCCCAGTGAGAAATGAGCGGTGGGGAACGACTGCCCCGTTTTGAAGCACCAGAAGGAGCGCTCCCTTTCCTGTCCGCGCCAAGCCCGCTAGCGTGCCGGACCTGTCTCGACCGGAAGATCGTTGATCTGGCCCCACTCCGCCCAGCTCCCGTCGTAGACGGCGGCGTTTGTCTGACCGAGAACGGCGAGCGCGAGCGCAAGCATTGAGGCGGTGACGCCTGATCCGCACGTCGTAACGACCGGCTTGCTCACATCGATCCCGGCCTTGCTGAAAAGCTCCCGGAGCTCCGCTTCCGATTTGAACGTCCCGTCCGGGTTCAAGAGGTCTTGGGAGGGAATGTTCTTCGAGCCCGGAATGTGTCCGGGGCGAAGACCGGGGCGCGGCTCTGGGTCGCGGCCTTCGAAGCGCCCCGCCGGCCGCGCGTCGACGATCTGAACGCCCGGCCTATTGAGCAGGGCTTTCATCTCCTCGAGATCGCGAATGATCTCGGTATTCTGAAGCGGCGTGTAGTGGCGTTCCGAACGTTTTGGCGGCGGGCCTTCCTCAAGGGGGCGCCCCTCGGCCTTCCATTTTCGAAGCCCCCCGTTAAGAACCGCCACATCCTGGTGTCCCATGGCCCGGAACGTCCACCAGACTCGCGCCGCGGAAAAAATACCAATCGTATCGTAGACCACGATCCGGGCACCGTCCCCGATGCCCATCTTCTTCATCCGGGACGCGAACTTGACGGTGGAGGGCAACATATGGGGAAGTGGCGACTTTTCGTCCGAAAGATCGTCGATGTCGAAGAACAGCGCTCCCGGAATGTGCTCGGCGAGGTATTCCTTTTTTGCATCGCGGCCCGCCGTCGGAAGGTGCCAGCTGCCGTCAAGGATGATGAGGTCGGGTGAAGAAAGATGACTTGCGAGCCAATCCGTCTCGACGATCCAGTTCTTGGCGGTCTGCGGCAAGGAGCACCCCGGGAGTTACAGCGTAGGTTAAGTTTTCGGCTGACAGCACATAGGCAAAACCGCCCCCGCTCGCAAGCTCGGCCAAACCGCGCTTCGCTCAACGAGGCGGGCGGACCGCCCGTTATGCTTAAGCAGGCGATTGGCTTGCAAGTGAGCGATGCAAGGAGAATTGTGCGCGGCGTATCCGCTGGTCCCGGCGCAGGATGCAGCGCTAGGCGGCGGGAAAGGCGAGACTTCCATGTTTTTCAAGGCCATCGCACTTCTGATGACGGCCATCGTCGCGTATTTCGTGATCTGCAACGATTTCGACTACGAGAAGGCCATCATCTTCGTTCTGCTGCCGGCGTCCACGATTCTGAGCTATCTGCTCCTAGGCACCGCCGACTAGCTGCGCAGGCATCAGCCGATCCCTATATATCGGCAGAGCCGGCCCTTCGACCTTTGTCATTTCCGTTGTTTTTGGAGCCGCTCCCGCGTATGACAGCGGCTTCCCAGCCGACCGTGTGCCGGAGCCCTGCTTGCCCTGCAGGAGGCTTCCCATTGCGGCAAGGGACAGTGGCCGTCGGCGTCGCGAGGCACCGGCGGCGCAAACGTGAGTAGCGGGAGCGATTGAGGACGGCGCTTAAGCGGGCGTGGCGGAACTGGTAGACGCACTGGATTTAGGTTCCAGCGGCGCAAGTCGTGGGGGTTCAAATCCCTCCGCCCGCACCAGCCGAGCGGCCCAAGGTCTTTGCCGGCGAGGCGATGGCTCCCTAGATTATTTCGAGCGAAGAGCCCGGCCCCGGGTCTCAAGTCAGGAAGAGGACGATGCAGGTCACTGAAACAGCAAGAGACGGACTGAAGCGCACCTTGAAGGTGGTCGTGGGCCAGGCGGAGCTCAGCGAGCGCTTCTCAGAGCGTCTCGATGAGTTGAAGGACCGCGTTCAGATCAAGGGCTTCCGCCGCGGCAAGGTCCCCTTGACGCACCTGAAAAAACTCTACGGTAGGTCGTTGATGCAGGAAGTGATGGAGCAGGCGCTGAACGATACCAGCGCCAAGGCCATCAAGGAACGCAACGAGCGCCCGGCACAGCAGCCCAAGGTCGAACTCGTGGACGTCGATGAGGGCGCTTTCGAGCGCATCATCAATGGCGAAGCGGACCTTGCCTATCAGATGTCGTTTGAGGTCTTGCCGCCGATCCCGCTCGCCGATCTGAAGGCGATCAAGCTCGAGCGTCTTGTCGCTGAGGTCGACGATGCGGCGATCGATAAGGCGTTGTCCGACCTCGCCGAACGCAACACGCAGTTTGAAGCCGAGGAGGGCCGCGCGGCGAGCGAGGGCGATCTCGTGACGATGAACTTCGTCGGCCGCATCGATGGCGAGGCCTTCGAGGGCGGCTCCGGCGAAGGAGCAAGCCTCATCATCGGCCGCAAGCAGTTCATTCCGGGCTTCGAGGAAGGCATTACCGGGATGAAGGCAGGCGATCAGAAGGTCGTCACGGCAACCTTCCCCGAAGATTATCCAATAAAGAATCTCGCCGGAAAAACCGCACAATTTGATGTCTCGGTAACGGCCGTGGCCAAACCTAAGAAGCCGGAAATTGATGAGGAATTCGCCAAGGGCCTCGGCGCCGAAAGCCTGGAGAAGCTGCGCAGTTTCGCAAGTGAGCAGATCAAGCGCGAATATGACCAGGCCTCCAGAGCCAAGCTGAAGCGCGAGATCCTGGACGCGCTTGATGCGGCTCATAAGTTCGAGCTGCCGGCCTCTCTTGTCGATTTCGAATTTAACAATATATGGACTCAGCTTGAGAACAATCTCAAAGCCACGAACAAGACGTTCGCCGACGAGGGTAAATCCGAAGAGGAGCTTCGCGCCGAATACCGTGGCCTGGCCGAGAGGCGGGTTCGTCTTGGCTTGGTGATCGGCGAGATTGGTGAGAAGAACAAGCTGCAGGTGACGCAGGACGAGCTGCGGCACGCACTTGTCGAGCAGGCACGCCGCTACCCGGGCCGGGAAAAGCAGGTCTACGAATATTATGAGAAGACGCCGGGTGCGCTGGCCGAACTCCGCGCACCGATTTTCGAGGACAAGGTCATCGACTTCGTGCTTTCAGAGGCGAATCTGACGGAGAAGAAGGTGACCCGGGACGAACTGTTGAAGGCTGTGGAAGAGGCGACCTCGCGCTAAGGTGCGTTTCGACGGGGTCTGCGCCGGCCGCCATACGGGCGGCGCAATCTTTGCAAGGCTTGGGGCGTGCGAGTTGACTGGTCCGGCATAAGGACATGCCAGCCAGGGGAAATGAGGAAAGACGAAGGCGATGCGCGATCCGATCTATACCGTGACGAATACCTTCTGGCCCATGGTTGTCGAGCAGACGACGCGTGGCGAGCGCGGCTATGATCTGCCCTCGCGCCTCCTCAAGGAACGCATCATTTTTGTGACCGGGCCTGTCGAGGATCACATGGCCGCATCGATCTGCATGCAGCTGCTGTTCCTCGAGTCGGAGAATCCCAAGAAAGAAATCTCAATGTACATCAACTCGCCGGGCGGCGTCGTGACGGCCGGAATGGCGATCTACGACACGATGCAGTTTGTGAAGCCGCCGGTGGCGACGCTGTGTATCGGCCAGGCGGCATCGATGGGTTCGCTGTTGCTCTGCGCAGGTGAGAAGGGCATGCGCTATGCGCTCCCGAACGCCCGCATCATGGTTCACCAGCCCTCGGGTGGCTTCTCGGGTCAGGCATCTGACATCGAGCGGCATGCCGAGGACATCATCAAGATGAAACGGCGCCTCAACGAGACTTACGTGAAGCATACAGGTCAGACGTATGAGGTCATCGATAAGACCCTTGACCGCGATTACTTCATGACCGCCGAGCAGGCGCGGGACTTCGGGATCATCGACAGGGTCCTCGAGAGCCGCGACGAGGTTGATTCCGGATTGTTCGAGGCCAAGGCATCAAGCTGAAGGTGCAGGCGCAACGCACATTGATTGTCATCGCACGTGGTCGAGCGAGCAGCCTGTTGACCGGCAAAAGAACAAATGCCGCACAGGGGTGCTCGGAGTCAGGTGAATATTAAGATTGAAACGCGGTGTTGCCCCCTCGTTCACCAACTGTGGCAATAGCGCCGCTTGCGGGACTGGCCGGGGTAGGGTCCATTAATCCAATCTTGATCTGCTGAACGTTAGCGTGCTCAGATTGAATCCGAGATTTCACGTCACCGCAGAACCGGCGTCGCGCCAGACGTGAATAGCGGGCCAAAGCAGGAACATCCAATGGTGATGGGTCTTGCAGTGAAGGTGAAAAAGACATGGCTCAAGAGAAGAACACTCTCTACTGCTCTTTTTGCGGCAAGAGCCAGCATGAGGTCCGCAAGCTGATCGCCGGTCCGACGGTATTCATCTGCGATGAATGCGTCGAGCTTTGCATGGACATCATCCGCGAGGAGAACAAAAATACACTCGTCAAATCTCGCGACGGTGTGCCGACGCCCCAGGAGATTTGCGCGGTTCTCGACAGCTACGTGATCGGGCAGGCTCACGCGAAGCGTGTCCTCTCCGTCGCCGTGCACAATCACTACAAGCGGCTCAATCACGCCTCGAAGAACAACGACGTCGAGCTTGCGAAGTCGAACATTCTGCTCGTTGGCCCTACCGGCTCGGGCAAGACGCTGTTGGCGCAGACCTTGGCGCGCATCCTCGATGTGCCATTCACGATGGCCGATGCGACGACGCTGACCGAGGCCGGCTACGTCGGCGAAGATGTCGAGAACATCATTCTGAAGCTGCTGCAAGCGGCCGACTACAACGTCGAACGGGCCCAGCGTGGCATCGTCTACATCGACGAGGTCGACAAGATCAGCCGCAAGTCGGACAACCCCTCGATCACGCGCGACGTATCGGGCGAAGGTGTGCAGCAGGCGCTTCTGAAAATTATGGAAGGCACGATCGCCTCGGTTCCCCCGCAGGGCGGCCGCAAGCATCCGCAGCAGGAATTCCTGCAGGTCGACACCACGAACATTCTC
>Ga0272446_1007331_pt1 | contig 11020 bp, 11 predicted proteins | sample YNPCB0061_FD_194587 | JGI IMG/M metagenome (GOLD analysis project Ga0272446, IMG submission 194587) | Hot spring microbial mat communities from Yellowstone National Park, WY, United States - YNP-CB-006-1 | ecosystem: Environmental > Aquatic > Thermal springs > Hot (42-90C) > Sediment | place...
ATCGGGGCGAGCGCAAGAACTTGTTCGATTTGCGGCGGACGGCGGTGGTTCATAATCTTCACGTCATCGCCCGTGCGCCAGCGATGGCCAACGCAGCCTGAAAATACTCTACCGGCGCTCTAGATGTTCGATTTCGGCGCCTGGAGGCGTTTGCTTGATATTCCTGACGTTCTCCGCGTTGACGGCGGTTAAGTGCGTCGCTTTTGTTTGGAGCACTGGCGTGTGAGATCAGGAGCTGGATCGCATCAACGTGCCAGCCGTTCGTCGCGGTTCGCCCCATCATGATGATGATCTGCACGAGTTGTTAAGCGCGGGGTAACCAGGGTTTATCACATCCTCGACGCTGCCGTTGAATCCCCGCGCTTACTCCAGCCGCCTATCGTGCGGTGTGCGTGACTTGCCCGTCTCAGGCCCCTGCTACGCCGCAGGGGGCGGCAGGAAGACGACGCCGTAGCGCTCGCCAGCGGCGATCAGCCGCGGGATGTCGGGTGGGGTCGCGGCGGGGGGCGGCAGGGTCAGGGCGCCGGCGGGCTCGCTGAACTCCTGGAAGTAGCGCTCCACCCCCGCCGGCGTGCAGAGGATCAGCGCGTGGGCCTCGGGGGTCTGGAGCTGGAATCCGTGCGACACACCGCGGGGCATGAGCACGGCCATTCCCGGCGTGCCCGTGACAACCGCATCGCCGATTACGACGCGGATTTCGCCCGCGAGGATGTAGAACAGCTCATTCTCGCGCTCGTGGGTGTGGGGCGGTGGCTCCAGGCCCTGCTGGATAGTGGCCTCGATCAGAGCGAACTGGCCATCGCTCTCCTCACCGGTGATGAGAAAGGTGAACAGGTGGCCCATGTACCAGGCGGTGCGCTCGTCGAGCGCGCGCCGGCCGGTGATGACATTGGTCTGCTGACTCATTGGAATCTACTTTCTCAGGGTTTCAGCAAGGAACTTCTAGCTTTACCGTCGTCGTGTCGCCTGATGAACATTCAGTATGAAAAACCGGTAGACGCTCCGCCGTGGCCCTGAAGGGCTCGGTTCGCAGGCGCGAAGGCCGTCTGCACGGCCTTCAGGAGCCAGTGCAGAGCCGCGGGCTTTTAGCCCGACGGCGGGCGGGCGGTCTGCCGGTTTTGATTTTTAACCTTCATTAGGCGGACTGCCCGGCAGCGGCCAACAGGTGGCGCGATTACATCTCTAACAGACCTGGGGATCAGTGTCGATGTCCATTTCACGCATCAGCAGCCGTGAACGCTGGCGGTTCGCCCGCCAGACCCGCACCAGCATGCCGGGCGTGAGCAAGCTGCCGGGCGGCGCCAGCAGGTTCATCACCCGGATGAAGGCCGCGCCTACCATCGGGTCCACCAGTGTGGCCCGGTGTACCGCGGCCACGTAGCGGTTGAGCAGATCCACGCCGGCAGGCTTCGGGCCGGTGGTATCGGGGAAGCGGAAGTCCTCGCCCACCGCCAGTTGCCAGGGCGTATCAATCACCTGCGCGGCCCGCTTGAAGAAGACGGGCGCCAGGCCATCCAGCCGGCCCATGCGCGCGGTCAGCAACTCGTCGAGCGCGGCGGCCTGCATCGCCGCCGAGGTCATGCCCTGGCCATAGGTAGGGTTGAAGCTGCACACGGCGTCGCCGAGCACCAGGTAGCCCTCCGGGAAGCGCGTGAGCCGCTCGTAGTGGCGGCGCAGGCTGGCCGGGAACTTGTGGGGTATGATGTCGCTCAACGGCTCGGCCTGGCTGATCAGCGCGTAGATCTCCGGCATGGGCAGGCTGCGGGCATACTCCAGAAATCCCTGCTCGTCAGTCGGGGCGTGGTCGCCGGTCCACCCGCCCAGCGAGACGATCCAGCGCTCGCCCTCGATCGGGAACATGCCGCCAAAACGGCGTTCGCCGGGCGCTTCTGGAGTGTAGAGCAGCCAGTCCTGGCCGCGCGGGTCGGCGGGATCGCGCCGGTAGAGGCGGGTGGCGTAACCGACGTTGACCTTCACTTCGCTCTGGGGCGGCGCCGGGTAGCCGAGGGCGAGCAACCACTGCGGCGTCTGCGAGCCGCGGCCGGTGCAGTCCACCACCAGGTCGGCGGTCAGCGTCGCCGCCAGGGATTGCGCGTCGCGATGCTCGACGCGCACGCCGGTGATACGGCGGCGGTCGTCGCCGGTCACCAGCCCGCGGATGGCGCAGCTGTCCAGCAGCGTCACGTTGTCGCGCGCCAGTGTGCGCTGGCGGATCAGATGCTCCAGGAAAGGCCGGCTCATCAGTGCGCCCTTGCGGCCCATCGTGAAGCGCCGGCGATAACCGCCGTAGGTGTACCAGCACATATTGGCGGTCATATCGATGACCAGGGCGCCGCCTGCGGCAAGCGCGTCCGGCAGGTCGGGATAGTAGCGGGTCATGATCTCGAGGCCACTGGCCAGCAGGCCATGGAGATGCCGCGTTTGCGGCTGGCCCTTACGCGCCTCAGGCTGGTCAGGCACCACATCGCGCTCAACAATCGTCACCTGAGCGAAATGTTTGCTGAGCACCCGTGCGGTCAACAGGCCGGCCATACTGGCGCCGAGCACCAGGGCGTGGCTCGTGGCGGATGGGGTAGCCATACGGTCGTTCTCCTCGAATGTCTTGCTCACAATACACAGGTAACCCGTGGGTGATGCGCGGCGCGAAGTACCCGTATCCACGGGGCAACCATGATCTGAATCACGCCTCACGCTACGGCCTGATCCCGTGCGCCGGGCGCAGTGGCCAGCAGGCGAATCAGGCCATCGTGGCCCCAGGCCATCACCACATCGTGGTTCCAGACGAAGAACGGTCGCGCCAGCGGCGCCACCAGGTTCATCCAGGCTTTCGTCGTGCTGACGTGCCAGTCGTAGCGAACGGTGGTTCCCTGCGCGGTCTCGCTGAACGTCCAGCGCCCCGTGCCCTGCAGTTCGCCCCGGGCATGGCCCTCGATGCGCTGGAGGGGCTCGACATGTGTCGTCTCCATCGTGAAACTGAGGCGATAGGGAAGTTTGCTCTTCCAGGTGTAGCGGTGGATCGCCCCGACCCCCCGGCGGTCGCCGTCGCGCAGCCGGATCACGGCCTCGACCCCACGCCACCACTGCGGCCAGCGTTCCACCGCGGTGATCGCCGTCCAGATCGGTGCAACCGGCGCGGCGATCTGCCAGATGGTGGTAAAGGCGTAGTCTGCCATCGGTGAACCTCCTCTCGCGCGGCGCATTGCGTCGTCAGCAACAACTGACAGGCGCAGTATGCCGCGCGGCGGTGGTCACCTTCCAGCTCGAAAGGCGCTCACTTTACGTTCATTGTTGGTTCAGGGGTGTCAGCTAGAGATCCGGCAGGAGGCCAAGGCCGCGCAGCATCCCGGCGACGTCCCAGATGGTCAGGCTTTCGTGGACCTTGCCGTCGCGCAGTACGAGGCGGTTGACACCGCGGGCGGCAACCCGGCGCCCGCTGGGAGGGATGTTGAGAATTGGTCCGCTATGGGTGGCAAAGGCGGTCCAGAACAACGCCACCCGCTCGCCGTCGATCACCATATCGTCGGGGCGGATCTCCAGGTCGGGAAACGCCCGGTAGTAGGCCTCAAACATGAGCTGAACACCGGCACGGCCGGTCTGCGGCTGGGCGATCGCAATGTCCAGCCCGTAGCAATCTTCGGTATACCATTCAGCGACGCGTGCCGCGTCATGCGCGTTCCACGCCGCCACCAGCTGCTCAATAATTGCCAACGTATGCTCGCGCATCACCATGCTCCCCAGAACTCAGATTCAGAGCGTTGCTATGAAGATACCGCAGGTGCACGATAAATCACCAGCCCATAAGGTGCTCATCCATTGACCATGTTTTGATCAATACCGCGGCGGTCAGAGTTGTAGACGTCGACGCCACCGACCTCGATGTGCCAGAGGATCTCGGTGATGCGCGCCACACCGGCCTTGAGGTGACGGCGGTACGAACTCAACGGCACATCGAGCAACTCGGCAGCCTGCTCCTGGGTTGCCGCCGGCTGGAGATGGGTATGATGCACGGCGCGATAGAACTTATGCTCTCGCGGCGACTCGCGCAACTGCTCAGCCGCCTGTTTGAGCAACTCGCGCAGGGTAGCGACGCGCGCGCTATCGCCGGCAGCGGCGGCTACCCGCTCAGTCACGATCCGCGAGCGGAGCAGCCCATTGCCGTGCAGTACGTCAGGGCGTGTATAGTTACGAAGTGCATGTTCCACCGCCTCGCCAAACCCTTCGCGGCTCAAGACCTCCACGCGCGCCGGTGCGGGTGGCTGGATCGTCTCGGGCGCGGCAGCAAGCTCGCGCTGGCCCAGCAACTCCAGCCATGACAACGGTGGCATGGTGCGCCAGTCGTGGCCGTACACACCAAAGGACCGATCGCCCACCTGGAAATCGAGCTCCGCGAGGCGGTACAGTTCGGCGTAGGCAAAGACCGGTCGCCAGAATTCCGCGTCGGCGCAGGCATAGAAAGTATAGGCCAGGCCAGGCGTAAAGTAATGGCGTACCATGGTCACAAAGATCAGGCTCTGGATCGGCGAGATGGCCTGGTAGCTATCGGCGGCCAGCCAGAAGCGGAAATACGTGGCGCGTTCGCCCGCGCGAAGCGGGGCCTGGCGCTGCAAAAATGCCCACGCGCCGGCCATAGCCGGATCGGTCGCCAGGTCGCCGGTTGAGGCGCGCTCCAGGGCCAGCAGCGTCACAAACCCCACTGCCCCATGTTCGGCGTCGCGAAACACCACCACGTTTTCGGGCTGGCGCGCCAGCCAGTAACGAGCAATCTGGGCGGCGGCCAGGCCTTCATGGTGGGCGACCATGGCACTCAGTGGCTCCAGGTCGTCCGGGAGCAGGCGATCGGGTAGCAAGCGGCCAGTGGTCTGCCACTCGAAGAAGGGGCGCACCGCCGGGTTGTCGCGGTGCAGGTAGATGAAGTCGAACAGCACCAGTTGTTGTTCGATCCCCTGTGTCTGGTGCAGGCGCTGCGTGTAGTGCACCCGGGCGCGCCGGTGCAACTCGGCGTACCACTGCGGGTTGCGCCAGCGCAGATCGGCCACGAGCGCCTCGCGGGCGACATCGTGGGGAAACAGCCCGTCGGGATGCGTCTGGACGAAGGACAGCCCACGCAGCCACGTGAAGAGATCGTGTGCATCGGGCACCGCCAGCATCTCGGCCAGCAGCGACTCGGTCGTCACGCGCATTAGCGCGCAAACCTCCAGTGCCGCGCGGTGCGCCGGCCCCGGAACGCGCTGCAGGAAACGCTCGAGCAGCAGCGTAACGACATCGTGGACCTCGGCCGGCGCAAAATGGTAACCCGGTCGCTGGTCATACAGGTCGGCAACCAGCGACAGCGCCAGCGGATAGCTATGGGTAAAGCTGAGCACTGCCGGGAGATCCGCCTCGGGGATGTTGCGCTGCGCCAGGTAGGCGCGAGCTTCAGCGGGGTTCAGATTGCGCAGCGGCACGATCCGCAGCAGTTGCTGCCACCCCGGGTCGGCGCGCCAGGCTGCGGCGGGCGGCTGACGGCTGGCCAGGATCACCAGCCCCTGCTCGGTCAACTGCGGCAGAAAGACCTCGCGTAACCAGCTTTCCAGCGGAGCGAGCAGTTCGAACGTGTCGATCAGGAGCACCCAGCGACCCTGGCGCACCGCCAGCGCCGCAGCGGGGGCACTGGCCGGATCGAGGCCCATCGCCAGCCGGAGCGTGGCGAGAAAGGCCTCGGGTGTGGCCTCCACGTTGCGCCCGTCGATACTCCATACCGTGGCGCCTGTCCGTTCGGCCAGGTGGGCGTACTCGGCCAGCAGGGTCGTCTTGCCGACACCACCCGGCCCGTGGACGTACAGCACAAAAAACGGTAGTTCTGTCGTCGCCAGGGCCCGCGCGAACAATCCCACCTCATCTGTACGGCCCATGAAGTGCCTGCGCCGTACACTGTTCAGGCGATCGATCAGTCGTGACGCCATAGGCTCCCCGCGAAGGTACGACCTGTGCAGTGCAAAACGACCGTATGTAGCCCGGCATTATAGATCGCGCCCCTGGCAATGTCTACAACCGGTACCTTGCAAAGATGTCGCAAGATACACCGACGTCTGCGCTCCCTGCTCAGGCGTCTGCGCCGACAGACGCATCCACCTGTTTTGGACGAACCATCCCTGTATGCCAGTAGCGCCGACCTGTTGTCCCCATTCCGGCGAAGGGAGGCCGACAATTGCGACATTGCCCAGTTCGCCGAGCGCCAACGGCACAATGCTCCGCATCGCTCGATCCTGGTGCGCCGGGGGATCGGCGCGATCGCCGTGAATGGCGATACGGCGACGGCCGTCACCCGGGAGAACTGGAGCAACCAGGAGGCCGGCGCCGTCGCGTTGGAGCAGACCATCGTGCAGGTGACCGATACGCTGCGTTGGGATGCTGCGGCGGGGAGATGGCTGTTTGTCGGGACCAGGCAGATGCCGATATGAGCCGGTGGGTGCGTAACGCGAAGCCGCCTGCTATAATGCGTTCGGATCAGCAAACAACGTATACGGGCAGGTTGCGTGTATGGTCGGCGACCCTGGTACCAGCAATCAACCATCTACCAGCCCATGCCCCTGATCGGCCGTGACGAGGCCCTGGCTGAGCTGGCGGAGCTATTGACGGGCGATGCGCCAGGCGAGCTGCGCGCCGGGGTTGGCTCAGGTATCACGCTGAGGAGAAGCCGTATGCCAGGCTTTGCCCGGAATTGGGTTCGATGCCGTCCCCTCGTGAGTTTCTTCATTCTGGCGTGCCTGTTTTCCTGGCTCATCGCCCTGCCGTTGGGTCTGCTGGCGCGTGATGGCATCGGCTCTGATCTTTTCGCCCTGCACTACCTCACCGCCTACGGCCCGGCGCTCGCCGCATGTGTGGTGCTCAGCGTCGAGGGCGATTTCGGGAGCGCGCTGGCGGCGCTGCGCGATCGTTTCACCCGACCTTTTTCGCGCTACTGGGCTATCCTTGGGGCCGGCTTGCCGGTGCTCCTCTTTGCCGGAGCTGCGCTTCTCCAATGGATCACCAGCGGTCTCTGGCCCGACCTGCGCCTGATCGGGCAGGTTGGTTTCCTTCCGCTGCTGGCGCCAATCAGCGCGATCCTCCTCTGGCTGGTCACCTTCGGGCTCGGTGAAGAGCTCGGATGGCGCGGCTTTGCTCTCCCACGGCTGTTGCAGCGTAGCGGCCCGATCCGCGCCTCGCTCGTCCTTGGTGGATGCTGGGCGCTCTGGCACATACCATACTTCCTCTACCAGCCATCTTATCGGGCAATGGGCTGGCCGGGCCTGCCAGTGCTGGGAGTGAGCTTCGTGGCAACCGCGCTGGTCTTCACCTGGCTGCTGCTGGGCGCACGCGGCAATCTCACTCCAGCGGTGCTGTTCCATGCCGGATTCGACGTTGTCACCGGTTCTGCCGTCGGTGAAGGACTGGTGGCGGCAGTGATGAGTGCCGCGGTCTGGATCGGAGCGCTGGCGCTCCTGATCTGGTGGAGCGTACGTCCGCAGGATACTCTCGGTGGGATTGCCTGAATCATTCGATCAGACGCTGCGGGTCTGGGACGCGCAGAGCGGCCGGGAGCTGCGCCAGCTTGCTGGCCACACCGACGCGATCGTCGGCGTCGCCATCTCACCTGATGGACGCTATATCCTCAGCGGTAGCCTCGATCGCACGGCACGGCTGTGGAATCTGGCGACCGGGCAGGAGGTGTGGCGGTTCGTTGGCCATACGGGAACGATTGGCCTTGCAGGCTATGTGTACATTCTCGCAAATGGCGAAGTGACCGGGTTCGTTGGCCATACGGGAACGACTGGCCTTGCAGGTGCAATCGCCTTCACGCCTGATGGCAGGCGCATGCTCACCGCCGGCACCGCGCGCCTGTGGGACGTCGAGATCGCCGACACGGTCGCCGATATCTGCGCTTGCCCGCAGTGTGACTTCACCCCTGAGGAGCGCGCGCAGTATGGCATCCCCGACGATGGGCCGACCTGTGCGAGGCGGGCAGGGTGCTGAGGAAAGGTGCAGCATCATGGTTCGTGCCGGAACTGCTCTGAGGAAGGGGTTGTGTTGACTCGCCATGGCGCGTAAAAACAAGGTGTCTTTCACGTGGTCATTGTTCGACTGCTGAGCGCGCGGCAGGTTGATCCATTCCTGGTCGAACAGCTGAAGGACGATCGCCCATGACAATCAGGCTGGCTCTCACCCGTTCGCAGATCCTTGCGTTTCGGTGCCGTGTTGCGGCCCTCGATGAGCGGCTGCCACGCGGTCAGGACTCGTTGCGGCATGCCGCATGGGCGGGTTTGCAGGACAGTATGCCACGCGCCGCGCTGCTCTCGATCCATGCGCGCATGGCCGGTACCGAGCCCGCCAGCTGGGAGGATCCGTCGCTGGTCCAGGTCTGGGGGCCGCGCTTCAGTGTCTATGTCGTCGCCGAACGCGATCTCGCGGTCTTTACGCTCGGCAGGCTGCCGGATGAAGCCGGGCCGCTGAAGCGGGCGCAGGATATCGCCGCCCGGTTGGGCGCGGCGCTGGCCGGTGCACGGATGCCATTCAGCGAAGCGGCGCGCATCATGGGCGAGAAGGACGTCAACCGGCTGCGGTATGCCGCGCCGACCGGGACGGTCGTGATGCGCTGGGACGGTGCGCGCCAGCCCGAGATCTGGAACGTGCCGGCGCCGGACATGGATCCGCACGAGGCGCGCCTCGAACTGGCCCGGCGGTACGTACATGTCTTCGGTCCCGCCACCCCCGAAGCATTCGCAACCTGGGCCGGCGTGCGTCCCACGCGGGGCGTTGCGGCCTTCGCGGCGCTCGATCGGTCGTTGACGCCCGTGCGCACACCGATCGGCGAGGCGTGGATCCTGAGCGAGGATGAGCCACTGTTCGGTGCGGCGGCCCGCCCACCTGCCCCGGCCCGGCTCCTGCCGAGCGGCGATACCTGGTTCTTACTGCAAGGCGCCGACCGCGAACTCCTGGTTCCCGAGGAACGTCACCGCCGCGCCTTGTGGACGTCGCGGGTCTGGCCTGGCGCCCTGCTCGTCGACGGTGAAATCGTCGGCACCTGGCGGCGCGCCGAGCATGTGCTCACCATCCAGCCCTGGCGTCGCCTTGCAAGCTCACAGCGCGCTGCGGTCGAGGCAGAGGCGGGCACATTCCCGCTCCCTGGGGTCAATCGGCCCATGGAGATTCGCTGGGATAACAGTTACGATGAGGAGACGCATCAACAGTGAACTCCCTCGTCAGGAATGCGTCGCAACACCCTCACTGTGACCAGGATCCCTAGTGCCCCGAGGATCAGGAACCCCACTATTGGCCCAATCCATTCCGCTGTGGTAAAGGTGATACCAGCTCGGATCTGGCTCGCAGTCATGGCGATTATCGTCGGGACCAACATAACAATCAGGATAAGTAGCGGAACAGCGATAAGGTACCCGAGTGGATTTCGGCGCAGCACGAGTACACCAGCAATGAACGCCGCCGGAACGATTATAGCGAGGTCAAGCGCGTGCGTGACCAGCGTGGTACTGTGGCCGAGTAGAGCAGGCGGATTCCCGGTGAGAAGTGACGTGAGTGGAGCTTCGAGCCAGACAGCCGATGTCAACAACCCCGACGCCATGAGGAATCCACCGATGAAACGGTGGGATGGCCCATCAGCGAGGCAGGTCATGAGCTGGGGAACGTTAATCACGGTGACGAGGAGTACCAGAGCATAGAACGAGGCACTGAACAACGCGACATAGACCAGGAACATCGCGTTGAAAGCTATACCGACGGACAGAGTGGCATAGACATAAAGGAAGTAGGTAAGCACTCCCGCGAGCAGCAACCCGCCTCGTGCCGAACGGCGCCTGTAGCGCATGGCTGATAGCACCAGCAGTGGCACACCGAAAAGGAGTGTCACGAAGTCTACGCCGCGCTGGCCAGCTCCTGCCATCAGCGAGTCGTAACGGTACAATCCAATGCCGTATATTTGTGCAGCCTCACCACGCACTGTTGTGAATGCGTGGTTTGACTGCCCGCCATGAAAAAACAGACCACTTCCGGCGGCTACGACAGCCAACAGCCCGATTAGCCAGCACAACATGATGATCAAGCTTGATGTCTTCAAGAGTACCACTCCCAGATTCCAGCGGTCTGTGTACGTGAACTAGTCTGGGCGCAAGAACAACATCTCTTAATAGACACTTGACCAGTATTCGCTGCGTTACTTGCGAAAGCCTACGTCTCACAGACCAGGCCCACCTATTGATTATACGGATTCCGCTGTTCTTCCCTCCAGGTCATCTTATACGGATTCGGTATAATCTATCCCTGGAGTTGCATGCACGGAAATTCTCCTGTATATATCCCTGTCGACGGATGCGCTACGCCGTATGCCCAGCCGTCGATACCAACACAGGAGTCGCCGTTTGTCATCTGGGAAATGGAACCAGAACCCAGGAAATTGCTGGACCAGGTCCGGGATGCGTTGCGCCTCAAACATTACTCCATTCGCACTGAACAGGCCTACGTCAACTGGACCAGACGCTTCATCTTCTTCCACCACAAACGCCACTCCAGGGACATGGGCGTTCCCGAGGTCGAAGCATTTCTCTCCTACCTGGCAGTAGACGAGCGAGTCGCCGCCTCTACCCAGAATCAGGCTCTTTCCGCCCTCCTCTTTCTCTACCGCGAGGTGCTCCACCAGAACCTGAGACCGGTTGATGCCCTGCGCGACCAAAAACCAGGCGCCTGCCCACCGTCCTGACTCGCGACGAGGTGCAGCGCCTCCTCGGCCAGATGTCTGGTACGCACCAGCTGATGGCCAGACTGCTGGATGGCTCTGGCCTGCGGCTTGGAATGCTTGCGCCTTTCCCTCCGACCGGCTGTCGGTCGACCCCCGTGCCGGTAATGTTTGCTGTCCGCTTCACTGCACTGGTTGGCGAACCGCCGGCCGAATACCTGACTCGCTGGCGTATGCAGATTGCTTGTCGATTGTAGACTGAAGACTCCTCTTTGCGTATCGGTGAAATTGCCGCCCGTGTCGGCTATCGCTTTGAAG
>Ga0272446_1007332_pt1 | contig 11018 bp, 12 predicted proteins | sample YNPCB0061_FD_194587 | JGI IMG/M metagenome (GOLD analysis project Ga0272446, IMG submission 194587) | Hot spring microbial mat communities from Yellowstone National Park, WY, United States - YNP-CB-006-1 | ecosystem: Environmental > Aquatic > Thermal springs > Hot (42-90C) > Sediment | place...
ACCCCTGAACCGGCGCGACCGGGCGCCATGGCAACTGTTCCACCCGCACTTCGATGAGGTTGCCCGGCCGGTGGCGCTCTATTCGGACACTCGAGGCCGGAACCAAGCCCAGGGTGTAATGTTCTACCGCCCGGGCGGCGCAGGGGGCGGGGTCGGCGCAATTCACCCCGAAGTAGGTTTCCGGAGGCGACGCCGCCAGACGCGCGGCTTCCCCAACCGCCGCTTGCAGGAGGCTGCGAGCAAACAGCCCCAGCGACAGATCCACGCCTCCGCACACCAGCGCCAGCATGGGCAACAGCAGGAGCGTGGTTTCGATTACGGTATGGCCGCGCCGCCGGATGGGCATAGGTGTCCGCAGCTTTTCTATCGGCAGGAGGGCGGCTGCGCATTATGGATGGAGAGCGGGGGAGTGGATCGAAGAGCGCTGGTTTTTCTAGAATGGGGCGATGCCAGAGCAAACAGGCAGTTTCGAAGAAGGGTTGAAAGAGCTGGAAGCGGTGGTCAAAGAGCTCGAATCGGGCGAATTGCCGTTAGAGCGGGCGCTGGAGCTTTATGAAAAGGGTGTCGCGCTGAGCGAGAGGTGCCGGAAGCAGTTGGAGGAGGCCGAGACTCGCATCGAGATGCTAACTAAGAAGAATAACGAAAAAAGCGCATGACCTTAAGCGAATATCTGGCTCAGCAGACTAAAAAGGTTGAGGCGGCGCTGGACCGTTGGACGCCGGCCGAGTCCACGCCTCCCGAGACCATCCACAAAGCGATGCGGTACAGCTTGTTCGCCGGCGGCAAGCGGATTCGTCCCATCCTGGCGATTGCGGCGGCGCAGGCGGTGGCGGGCGAGGCCGAAGGCATCGAGGACGCCGCTTGCAGTCTGGAACTCGTCCATACTTATTCGCTCATCCACGACGACCTGCCGGCGCTCGACAACGACGACCTGCGCCGCGGACGGCCGACCTGTCACAAGGTCTTCGGCGAAGCCATGGCCATCCTGGCGGGCGATGCGTTGCTGACGCTGGCGTTCAAGGTGCTAGCCGAGTTGCCCGGAGTGGATGCGGCTCGCCGGGCTGCGCTGGCAGGCGAGCTCGCCCGGGCGGCGGGCACCGAAGGCGGGATGATCGCCGGACAAGTTCACGATCTGGAAGGCGAGGGTCGGCGGCCCACGGCCGAACTGCTGGAACGGATTCACCGCGCCAAGACCGGTGCGCTGTTGAAGGCCAGCGTGCGCATGGGCGCAATTTATGCGGGCGCAAGCGAGGATCAACTTTCCGCGCTGAGCGAGTACGGCCGCCACGTGGGACTGGCGTTTCAAATTGTCGATGACATCCTTGATGTGGAACAGCCGTCCGAGGTGCTGGGCAAGACCGCGGGCAAGGATGCCGCACAGCACAAGATCACCTTCCCGGCGGTCTACGGCCTGGCGCGGTCGCACGAGATGGCCGAGGAGGAGCTGCGGCTGGCGGTCGCGGCGCTGGAGCGGTTTGACAGCCGGGCCGAGCGCCTGCGAGAGATCGCCCATTTGATCGTGCATCGCAAGAAATGACCGCCGGCGCAGCCAAGCGGCGCATTGACCAGTTGCTGGTAGAGCGCGGGCTGGCTCCCACGCGGGAGAAGGCTCGCGCGCTTATCTTGGCCGGGTGCGTCACGGTGAACGGGCAGCGGGTGGATAAAGCGGGCCACATGGCGCCGGCGGATTGCCGGCTGGAGGTGGGGGCAGGGCTGCCGTATGTCAGCCGCGCAGGCGTGAAGCTGGCGGCGGCGCTGGATCACTTCGGCATTGAGGTGGAGGGCAAGGTTTGCTTGGATGTGGGCGCCTCTACCGGGGGGTTCACCGATTGCCTGCTGCAACGGGGCGCGCGGCGGGTTTATGCCATCGACGTCGGCGTGGGACAGCTCGACTGGAAGCTGCGCAACGACCCGCGAGTCGTGGTCCGGGAGGGCGTGAACGCCCGTTACCTCGGCCCGGAACACGTGCCCGAACCGGTGGACCTTGCAACGTGCGACGTAAGCTTCATTTCGGTTACTCTGATTCTTCCGGCGGTGGCGCCGCTCATCCGGGAAGGCGGCGGGTTGGTGGCTCTGGTGAAGCCGCAGTTTGAAGTGGGCCGGGGCGAAGTAGGAAAAGGCGGCATTGTCCGGGATCCGGAATTGCACCGCGCGGCATGCGCCAAGGTAGTGGCGGCTGCCGAGCGGTTGGGCTTCTGCGGCGCCATCATGGAAAGTCCCATAACCGGCGCCCAGGGCAACAAGGAGTTTCTGTACTATGCAACCCGTTGAAGTGGTCGGCATCATGACCAAGCCCGACGTTCCTCTGGCCTGGGACATCGTGCCGGAACTGGTGGAATGGTTGTGGCGCAAAGGCATTCAGGCGCGCTACGACGAAGAAACGGGAACGTATTTGGGCAAGCGCGGCCTGCCGCGCGAGGAAGTGCCCGAAGGTGTGCAGTTGCTGATCGTGCTCGGCGGCGACGGGACGCTGCTTTCGGCAGCGCGGGCGATCGCCGGCCGCGACATCCCGCTGTTCGCAGTCAACCTGGGCGGGTTGGGATTTCTGACGGCCATTACCGCCGAGGAGCTATACCCGGAACTGGAAAGGGCCTTGCGGGGCGAGCACCGGGTAGGCCACCGCCGGATGCTGGATTGCGCCTTAATCCGGCGCGGGCAGACGGTTTCCACGTATACCGCCTTGAACGACGTGGTGGTCACCAAAGCGGCCCTGGCGCGGATGATCGATCTGGAAACCCACGTGGACGCGCAGTTGGTGTGCTCTTATAAGGCTGACGGGTTGATTGTCGCTACGCCTACCGGCTCGACCGCCTACTCGCTGGCCGCCGGAGGGCCTATCATTTTCCCCACGGTTCAGGCTCTGTGCATCACGCCTATCTGCCCGCATATGCTCACCAACCGGCCGGTTTTGGTGCCGGATACCTCGGTCATCCGGGTGGTGGTGAATGCCGAAGATAATTCGGCTTACCTGACCATAGACGGACAGATCGGACAGCCGCTGCTGAGCGGTGATCTGATCGTGTGCCGGGCGGCGGCTCAGGCGCTGACCTTAATCCGCCCTCCGAAGATGAGATTTTTCGACGTATTACGGTTGAAGCTGAAGTGGGGAGAACGATGAGGCGCCTTTCGCTCACGGGTTGGATTTTCGTGGCCATGGGTGTGGGCATCCTGTGGGGAGTGGTATCTCCGGAAACCGCGGGGGCGTTGCAGCCGGTGAGCAACATCTTCTTGCGGCTGGTGAAATCCATCATCGCACCCCTGCTGTTCGGGACTCTGGTTTACGGCATTGCGGGGACGGGCGACATCAAGGCCATGGGCCGGATCGGCGTGAAGGCGATTGTGTATTTCGAGATCGTCACCACCGTCGCCCTTTTCCTCGGCTTGGGAATCGTGAACTTGGTCAAGCCCGGCGAAGGGATGAAGCTGGAAGCGGGACCGGCCGAAGGTCTACCGCAAGCGCACGCCACGCTGACCGCGGTGCTGGAACATACGTTCCCGGCCAGCGTGGTCGATGCCATGGCCAAAGGGGAGGTGTTGCAAATCGTGGTGTTCGCCTTCCTGTTCGGGGCCGCCTGCGCGGCCATCGGGCAGAAGGCGGCGCCGGTGGTGACTTTTTGCGAATCCCTGGCCGAAGTCATGTTCCGCTACACCAAGTACGTGATGTACATGGCGCCCTTCGGGGTGGGCGCGGCCATCGCGGTGACGGTCAGCAAGAAGGGCTTCGCCGTGCTAGTGCCACTGGGCAAGCTGGTGCTCACCATGTATGCGGCGCAGTTCATTTTTGTGGTCGTAGTCCTGGGGGCGGTGGTGGCCATTGCGCGCGTGCCGCTGCGCCCGTTCTTTCAGGCGGCCAAGGAACCGTTCCTCATCGCCTTTTCAACGGCTTCCAGCGAGGCGGCGCTGCCCAAAGCGCTGGAGAACATGGAACGCATGGGCGTGCCAAAACATATTGTCGCCTTCGTGATCCCCACCGGATACAGCTTCAATCTCGATGGCAGCACGCTGTACCTTTCGCTGGCCTCGATCTTCGTCGCCCAAGCGGCGGGCATCGAATTAAGCTGGGGTCAGCAACTGCTGATGATGCTGGCCCTGATGCTGACCAGCAAGGGCGTGGCCGGAGTGCCGCGGGCCTCGCTGGTGATTCTGGCGGGCACGCTGGCCACCTTCAAGCTGCCGATGGAAGGTGTGGCGGTGCTGCTGGGCATCGACGCGGTGCTGGACATGGCGCGCACCTCGGTTAACGTTCTTGGAAACTGCCTGGCCACGGCGGTGGTCGCCCGGTGGGAGGGATACTCCCTGCGGAAACAAGAACCCGTGCAAGCCGGCACACTCAACTGAAGCCGGGCGACGGTGCGCGAGCCAAAGTGGTTGAGCCTGAAGGCTCGCGATTACAATTTGCCGGCCTTGTACATGGCCGCCATTTCGGAAAGCGGGATCGGCTCGTAGTCGCCGGCGTGCCCGGCTTGACCGAACTGCCTCATCCGCTCGGCGACGACTTTTTTCATCGCTTCGCGCGCGGGCTTGAGGTAGTCGCGGGGATCGAATTTTTCGGGGTTCTCAAACAAGACCTTACGGATAGCGCCGGTCATGGCGAGGCGGTTGTCGGTGTCCACGTTGATTTTTCGGACGCCGTTGCGGATGCCGAGCTGAATCTCTTCGATAGGTACGCCGAAGGTGGGCTTCAGCTTTCCGCCGTACTGGTTGATGATGTCCTGCAACTCTTTAGGGACGCTGGAGGAGCCGTGCATGACCAAGTGGGTTTTCGGCAGCCGCTGGTGGATCTCGATGAGGCGGTCCATTTTGAGCACTTCGCCGGTGGGCTTGCGGGAGAATTTGTAAGCGCCGTGGCTGGTGCCGATGGCGATGGCCAAAGCGTCCAGCCCGGTCTTCTCGACGAATTCGACGGCTTGATCCGGGTCGGTGAGGTGGGACAAGCCGTCCGTACCGGCGCCATGGCCGTCTTCGATGCCGCCCAGGCAGCCAAGCTCGCCTTCCACGGTGACGCCTCGCTCGTGCGCCATTTCGACCACTTCGCGGGTCACCTTGACGTTGTAATCAAAGCTGGAGGGAGTCTTGCCATCCTCGAGCAAAGAGCCGTCCATCATCACCGAGGTAAAGCCCATCTCGATGGCGGACTTGCAAGTGGCGGGGCTGTTGCCGTGGTCCAGGTGCAAAGCCACCGGAATTTCGGGGTACAGTTCGGTGGCGGCTAGCATCAAGTGGTACAAGAACCGGTCCTGGGAATAGGAGCGGGCGCCGCGGCTGGCCTGGATGATGACCGGCGACTTGGTTTCGCGGGCGGCTTCCATGATGGCCTGGATCTGTTCCATATTGTTCACGTTGAAAGCGCCCACGCCGTAACCGCCCTTGGCCGCTTCATCGAGAAGTTGACGCATTGAAACTAGGGGCATGAGAAAAGTCTCCTGAATCGACTGCTGGTGGTTTTATAACCTTCCAGAGTAGCACTTTCGGAAGCTCGACAACCGGGTGAAGAAGCGGCGGGCGCGGGCGGCGTCGTTCCAGATTTGCGCTTTTAACGCCGCGGCGGATTCGAACTTGCGCTCCTCGCGCAAGCGATAGAGGAACTCCAGGCGCAGGCGCCCGGGATTGGGACCGTCCAGCGGATCGAGCAGGTGGGTCTCGATGGTCAGCGGACCCGATCCGAAGGTCGGGCGAACGCCGACATTGGTGACGGAGGGCCAGCGGCGCCGGGAAGCAGAATCGGTTGCACAGGTAATGTAGACGCCGGCGGCGGGGAGCACTTCGGCGGGGGTCTCCAGGTTGAGGGTGGGGGCGGTTTGCCGGCTGCCGATTCCCCTGCCCCGCACAACCGGTCCCTCTAGAGCATAGGGGCGCTCCAGAAGCCGCGCGGCCCGAGAGACTTGGCCGCTTTCTATCAGCCGGCGGATGACCGTGCTCGACACCAATACGCCCCGCCGCCTTACCCCACTGACGATTTCCGTGCGGAAGCCGTAGATTTCGCCGAGCGCCGCCAGCACCGCCGCGTCACCCGCCTGACCTCCGCCGAAGCGGAAGTTTTCGCCCACTAACACGGCGCGGGCTTGCAAAGCGCCAACCAGCACCCCGCGAACGAACTCTTCCGGGGTCAGGCTGGCGAAACCGCGGTCAAACGACAGGATGACCACCCGCTGGATGCCATTCTGGCGCATAAGTTCGGCGCGTTCCTCCAGGGTCGTCAACAGGCGTGGTGCTCGCTCCGGGGCCACTACGGTGGCGGGGTGGGGATCAAAAGTCAGGACGGTTGGGACGGCGTTGATCTCCGCAGCTATGGCGGCAGCCCGCTGAAGCAGCCGGCGATGCCCGGCATGGACGCCATCGAAGTTGCCGATGGTGACCACGCTTGGCCCGAAGCCGCTGCCGATGGACTCCAGTCCGCGATAGATCACCCGGCGTCCTCCACTTCCTCCACTTCAATCTCCAACCCATCGTATGCCGGGCGTATGTGGGGAGGCAGCGAGCTCTCCAGTTCGGCGTGGCTCAGGTCGTGGCAGATGTGAGTGAAGAAAGCCCGCCTGGGCCGAAGTCTTTCCACCCAGGCGACCGACCGCTCAACGGTGGAGTGTGTCGGGTGGGGAGTGTGGCGCAAGGCGTCAAGAAAGAGTACATCGAGACCTTCCAGCAAGGGGACCGACTCCTCCGGGATGTCGCTGTGGTCGGTCAAGTAAGCAGCCCGCCCGAATCGGAATCCATGAGAGACGCCGCTGCCGTGCGCCAAGCGGACGGGAAGGAATTCGAGACCCGCGATGCGGATAGGGGCGGAATCAAAGCTGTGGCAGGCGATTTTGGGACGCGAGGATTCCGATCGCCCGCTGGCGAAGATATAGGGAAAACAGCGCTGTAGCGCTTCAAGGGTTTCCGGCGTCCCATAGACGGGAATGGGGTCCCGGCGGCCATAGTTGAAGGGGCGGACGTCGTCTAAGCCGAGGATGTGGTCGGCGTGCGCATGGGTGTAAAGGATGCCGTCGATGTGGGAGATGCGGGCGCGCAGGGCTTGCTGGCGCAGGTCGGGCGCGGTGTCGATGAGCACATTGACCCCGCCGCGGCTCACCAGAATGGAGGGCCGGAGCCGGTTGTCGCGGGGGTCGGTAGAGGCGCAAACGGCGCACGGACAGCCGATCGTCGGCACCCCCACGCTCGTGCCGGAACCCAGAACCGTGATTTTGATGGGTTCGCCGGCGGCTGGCATTCAGGACTGCTTCTTGCTTTCTTCGAGAATCTGGATATAGCGGAAGCGCAACTCGGTGAGCGAGTTATCGAGCAATCGCTGCTCCTCCAAGGAGAGGTTTCCCTTGGTCTTCTCCTGCAAGACGGCCAGCAGATCGATGGTGTGCCGGGCGGCTGGAAGATCGGCTTTGGGCCGTTCCTGCCCCTCGGGTGCAGAAAACAGCCCAAGCAACATCTCCGCCTGGGTCTTCAACATGAGGGTGATCAAATCGATGCTGGCCGGAGGGAAGGCGGGTTCCTGCTGCGGGCCGCTCATAGGCTCATTCTTCCTGCTTGAGCTGCTGGGCTAAGTAATTTTCGTAGCCCATTTCCTGGATCATGTGCAACTGGGCTTCGAGCCAGTCAACGTGGTGCTCCTCGTCGGTCAGGATCTGTTCGAACAGTTCTCGAGAGCCATTATCGCCGGCATCCACGGCCGCTTGAATGGCGCGGTTCAGCCGGGGAATGGCCTCCAGCTCCAAGGCTAAGTCGTTTTCGAACTGCTGCTTGACGTTCTGGCCGATCCGTAAGGGGAACAATTCGTGCATGATCGGGGTTCCTTCTAAGAACAGGATGCGTTCAATGCACTTTTCGGCGTGCTTCATCTCGTCGATGGATTCCTTCTTGACGTAGCCCGCCAGGCGTTCATAACCCCAGTTTTCGCACATTTCGGCGTGCAAAAAGTATTGGTTGATGGCGGTCAGCTCAGCTTTCAGAACTTCGTTGAGGTAGGCGATAACTTTGTCATTTCCCCGCATGCTATTGATTCTACCCGAATTGAGCCACCTGGCGCTAAAGGACGGCGGTCTCAGTCCGATAACAAGGTGAAGAGCGACGAAGGAAGGGGCAGCTATGCTGCGCAGCATCATAATTGGTCCAGACGATGCACTCGGCGAATACCTGCAGAACTTCCTGCAAAGTTTTGGGCAGGTCGCGGTTCTACGGCGAGTGGCGGGCTATCCGGGAGAGATCGAACTCATGCGGGTCGTGCGGGCGCACGCGCCACACATCGTGTTCCTGGGAGCCAACTCGGTAGCCGAGGTGGGTAGGATTGTGGCTACTTTGGAACGAGAGACGCCGGGGGTCCAGGTGGTGGGACTGCACCGCACCCGTGACCCCGAGCTGCTGCTCGAGCTGATGCGAATGGGGGTCCGCGAGTTCCTGACCCATCCGCTGGACGCGAGCGAATTCAGGTCGGCGCTAGCACGCATCGAAGAGAAATTGGAACGCGAGCCGCCCGAGCATGGCGCGACGGACCGGGTCTATGCCTTTCTGCCTGCTAAAGCCGGGGTGGGGAGTTCCACAATCGTCTTAAACGTCGCCCTGGCGCTATCTGGAATCCCGGACAACAAAACGCTCTTAATCGATTTCGATTTGAGCTGCGGGATTCTGCGGTTCCTGTTGAAGTTGGACAGTTCCTATTCGGTGGTAGACGCCTGCGAGCGGGCATCGAGCATGGACGAGGAAGTGTGGCCCCAACTAGTGTGCAGTTACAACGAGTTGGATCTCCTACACTCGGGTGAAGTAAACCCGCACTTACGCATTGAAGGCATCCAGGTGCGGTATCTGTTGGATTTCGCGCGCCGCTACTATGACGTCATTTGCGTGGACCTGTCGGGGAATCTCGAAAGATACGCGGCTGAAGTCATGCAGGAGGCCAAGAGGATCTATCTGGTTACCACTGAAGAGATCGCCGCGCTACATTTGGCGAAGGAAAAGCTCAAATTCCTCCACACCCTGGATGTGGAAGACCGAGTTTCGCTGCTGATTAACCGAACCCAGAAACGCAGCCGGATCTCGCCGAAAGAAATCGAGCGACTGCTGCGCGTGCCTGTCGCTGCCACGTTTCCCAACGATTACCCTACGGTTCAGCGGGCCACCCAAGAGGGAACGGCCGTGGCATCCGCCTCGGATTTAGGCAAGCGCATTCAGGAATTTGCCCGCACGCTGGCGGAGATCCGGGTTTCTCCTACCGAGACCGCCAAAAAGCGGCTGAGCGAATTGTTCTCGCTAAGCCTGTTCCACGACAAGCGAGCTCCCGCCGACGCTTGATCCCAAATCCGCAACGAGAGGGTGGTAGGCTCTCTTTTGGGACTAAACAAGGAGAGCCACCCGAATCATGCAACGCAGGGAGTTCCTTCGACAACTGACTGCTGCTGCCGGCGGCGGACAGAGCGGGCGGAACGTGGCGGCGGGCGGCCGCCGGCCAAAACCTAACATCATCGTCATCGTCGCGGACGACCTCGGTTACGCTGACGTGGGGTTTCAGGGTTTGCGTGATTTCGAGACCCCAAACCTGGACCGGCTGGCGGCTTCCGGCGTGCGCTTCACCAATGGCTATGTAAGCCATCCCTACTGTAGTCCTTCGCGCGCGGGCATTCTTACCGGCCGCTATCAGCAGCGCTTTGGGCATGAACACAACCCTCCTTATGCTCCGCACGATGAGCGGATCGGGACGCCGACGGATGAAGTGTTTCTGTCGGAGACGCTGCGCCAAGCCGGCTATCGTACTGCGGCCGTTGGTAAGTGGCACCTGGGCGATGCACCGAAGTTCCTGCCGCACAATCGCGGCTTCGATGAGTTTTTCGGCTTTTCCGGGGGAGGGTTTAACTATTACGGAGTCTCCCGTAGGGGCGCTGCGGCGGAGTTCATCATGCGAAATGGGGAGCCGGTCCGGCCGGAAGAGATTAGTTACCTGACCGACGACTTCACCCGAGAAGCGGTGAACTTCGTCCGGCGCAACCGGGAGCGGCCTTTCTTCTTATATCTCGCTTACAACGCGCCCCATAGTCCCGATCAGGCGCCGCAACACTATTTGGACCGCGTCTGGAATATCGAATACGGCCAGCGGTCCGTTTACGCGGCGATGGTGACGGCTATGGACGACGGCGTCGGCCGCATCCTCTCGGTATTGGATGAGCTGGGATTGAGGCAGGACACGCAAGTCTGGTTCCTCAGCGACAATGGCGGGCGTCGCGACGTAGCCGACAACCGGCCTTTGCGGGGCCACAAGGGATGGCATTTTGAGGGCGGCATCCGCGTGCCGTTCGTCGTTAGTTGGCCTGGGAAACTAGCCGGCGGCCGGACCTACGACCATCCGGTCATTGCCCTAGACATCTTCCCAACGGCGGCCGCAGCGGCAGGAGCAAGCACGGCGAAATCGCGGCCGCTGGACGGTGTGAATTTGCTGCCTTATCTGGAGGGAAGCAACCGCTCGGCGCCGCACGAAGCCCTGTTCTGGCGCGAGATAGGCGGCCAAGGCTTCGCCGTGCGGTGCGGTTCCATGAAACTGGTGAAGCCGGCCGCCACGGACCGGATTCACTTGTTCGATCTGGAAAAGGATCCCAGGGAGGCGCGGGACCTCGCCGGGGAACGGCCGGCGGTAGTGCGGGAACTGAAAGAGCTATACGCCCGATGGAATGCTCGTAATACCGCCCCGCTATGGACGGATGAGCACGCAGAAAACGTCCGCAAAGAGCGGCAAGCGGTCATGGATGCGCGCCGGCGTGCGCTTCCGCTCCAAAAGCAGAAATAAGCAGGAAAATGCGGCACAAGCTCGGTCTCGCCTATGCTCATCCTGTTTGGCTTGCTCGGCTGAGCGCTGGGGCGCCACAGCAGACGCGTGCACTGCCCCCCTGCGGGACGGCGTTTCGGTGAAATCTAAAACAGCGCTTTCAGCGCAAACTGAACGATCCTGGGGTCTCCGGCGCTTTCCAGCCTGGCAAACCGCGCCGGCGTGTTCACGTTGCCGTTCGGGTTGCCGAAGCTGGGCGTGTTGAAAGCGTTGAAAAGCT
>Ga0272446_1007333_pt1 | contig 11018 bp, 8 predicted proteins | sample YNPCB0061_FD_194587 | JGI IMG/M metagenome (GOLD analysis project Ga0272446, IMG submission 194587) | Hot spring microbial mat communities from Yellowstone National Park, WY, United States - YNP-CB-006-1 | ecosystem: Environmental > Aquatic > Thermal springs > Hot (42-90C) > Sediment | place...
GACGTCGCGGAATTGCTCGCCACGTCGAACCCCGCCAGCGGCCTCGACGCCGTCTTCCGCCAACGCGCGGCTTCAAGCCGACGGGGTGTTGATCCACCGCAACCCGGGCAGCCTCGCCGTGATGACTGCGCGGCCGCGTGCGCAGCGAAAGGCCGCTGCGTCGGCGCCTCGCGGACTTGAGCCGGGCACGGACGATGCTGAAGGACGCGCGCGTGCGCGTCCTCCTCGCCCTCGTGCTGATTCCGGCGGTGGTGCTGGCCCAGGAGACGCCCGCCGACTGCGAGGCCACGCCCGACGCCCCGGGCTGCCGCCGTCCCCGCACCGTGTACGTCCCGCAGGCGGGCGCCGGGAACCTGCCGGCGCCGGCGCCGCGCTCGGGCTCCGTGCCGTCCTCCGCGCCCGCGGCGCCCTCGGGCAGCGCGCCGCTCAACACCGTGCCCAACCGCGGCGGCATCGGCGGCGCGGGTGAGCTCGGCCTGCTCGTGGCGGTGGTGGCGGTGGCCCTGCTGCCCGTCATCATCTACGCGGTGGACTCGGACGCGCCGCCCGAGGTGAAGGACCGCTGGGCCACCTTCAACGCCGAGGTGCGTCTGCTGGGCGGCGGCGCGTGGACACCGGACCAGGTGACGTCGCCCGGGTACCTCGCGCCCAGCCTTGGCGCGCGCGGCGCCCTCGGCTGGAAGGCCATCGGCGCCGACGCGTCCTTTCGCACGCTGCCGGGCGCGGGCTTCCAGTGGGACGCGCACCTCCTCGTCCGGGTGCCCCCGAAGGCCCACGTGCAGGGCGCGCTGGCGCTCGGCTACCGCGGCGTCGACTTCCACGGCACGCGCGTCGGCGGCTTCGAGGTCGCGCTGCCACACGAGTACGTCTTCTGGCGCAACGGCCCGCTGCAGCGCTTCGGCCTCGAACTTCGCCCCGCCCTCCTCGTGGGCCCGCCGTCCGTCGACCTCCGCCTCGACGCGGCCCTCGTCATCCCCATCTACGGGCCAGTGACGGCGCGCGCGGGCGGTAACGTGTACTCCTTCGGCCACGCCGTGCGCTGGGGCTTCGAGGCGGGCGTCGTCGCCGAGTTCTGACTGGCCTGCGCGTCAGTCCAGCGGCCGGCCCTGGATGGTCTCGTAGAGGAACGCGCGGGCCTTGCGCCAGTCGCGCCGCACGGTGCGCACGGTGACGCCGGTGGCCTCGGCGATTTCCTCCTCGCTGAAGCCGGCGAAGAAGCGCAGCTCCACCACGCGGGCGAGGCGCTCGTCGACGGCCTCCAGCTTTGACAGCGCGTCGTGCACCGCCAGCGCCTCCTCGTGCTTCGGCGTCGACGACGGCTCGGCCTCGCCCGGGGGCGCCTGCCGGCGCAGCGCCAGCTTCTTGCGCGCGTGGTCCACCACGATGTGCCGCATCGCGCGGGCGGCCAGCGCGGTGAAGTGCTGTTTGTCGACGATGCCCGCCTCGTGCCCGGCCAGCTTCAGGAAGGCCTCGTGCACCAGCGCGGTGGGCGTCAGCGTCGCGCCGGGCGCCGCCGCCCACCTCGACGCGCTGCGCGAGGTCGCCGTCAAGCTGGCCGCGCTGTACCCCGATGGGCACCCAGAGCGCTCTGCCGCCGCGCTGGCGCTGGCGAAGGGTCTGCGGGCCGCGTCGCGCGCCGAGGAGGCCGCCGCGATACTCCGCGAAGAGGTGACGCGCGCCGCCGCGTGGAACCCGAAGTCCCCGGAGCTCCCGGCGCTGCGCGACGCGCTGGCTCGCTGAGGCCGGGCGGAGCGTCGCGAGGCGGGCGCAGAGGCGCGTGGGCTTGCGAGAGGCGTACGGAAGGCGGGTCGCTCCGCTACAGTCCGCGCCGCGCAGTCCTCTCTTCGCCGTGGAGGAGTCCCATGAAGGTCCCCGTGAAAGACGAGATTCGCCGCTCCGCGAAGTTGAACAGCTTCGAGGCGTACCAGGCGATGTATCGGCAGAGCCTCGAGGACCCGGAGGGCTTCTGGATGCAGGAGGCGAAGGAGCGCCTCACCTGGTTCCACCCGCCCGACTCCGCGCTCGACGTGGACCTCGAGGAGGTCGACTTCTCGTGGTTCGGCGGGGGCCGCCTCAACGTCTGCTACAACGCCGTCGACCGCCACGCCTCGCGCACGCCCAACAAGGTGGCCTTCATCTGGGCGAAGAACGCGCCGGGTGAGTACGAGCGCATCACCTACCGCAAGCTGAAGCACCACGTCGGGCGCCTGGCCAACCTCCTCAAGTCCCTCGGCGTGCAGAAGGGCGACCGCGTCTGCCTGTACCTGCCCATGGTGCCGGACCTCGTGTACGCGATGCTGGCGTGCGCGCGCATCGGCGCGGTGCACTCCGTCGTCTTCGCCGGCTTCTCCGCCGACTCGCTGCGCGACCGCATCATCGACGCCGGCGCGAAGGTGGTCGTCACCGCCAACGAGGGCCTGCGCGGCGCCAAGGCCGTGCCGCTCAAGGCCATCGTCGACGAGGCGGTGGAGGGCCTGGGCGTGGTGAAGCACGTGCTCGTCTCGCGCCGCACGCCCACCGAGGTGCCGATGGTGGACGGCCGCGACCTCTGGCTCGACGAGGAGACGGTGAAGCACCGCAGCACCTGCCCCGTGGAGTGGATGGCCGCAGAGGACCCGCTCTTCATCCTCTACACCTCGGGCAGCACCGGGAAGCCCAAGGGCGTGCTGCACACCAGCGCCGGCTACCTGCTCTACGCGATGATGACGTTCGAGTACGTCTTCGACGTGCGCCCGGGCGACGTGCACTTCTGCACCGCCGACATCGGCTGGGTGACGGGCCACTCGTACATCGTCTATGGGCCGCTTGCGCACGGCACCACCACCGTCGTCTTCGAGGGCCTGCCCACGCACCCCGACGCGTCGCGCCTGTGGCAGGTGTGCGACGACCTTCAGGCCACCACCTGCTACACGTCGCCCACGGCGCTGCGCGCGCTGATGCGCGAGGGCGCGGGCCCGGTGAAGAAGACGAAGCGCTCCAGCCTGCGTGTGCTGGGCACCGTCGGCGAGCCCATCAACCCCGAGGTGTGGAAGTGGTACCACGACGTCGTCGGTGACGGCCGCTGCGCCGTCGTCGACACCTGGTGGCAGACGGAGACGGGCGGGGTGCTCATCACGCCCCTGCCCGCGGCCATCGAGCCCAAGCCGGGGAGCGCCACGCTGCCCTTCTTCGGCATCGAGCCCGTGCTGGTGGACGAGAACGGGAAGGAGCTTCACGGCAACGGCGTGAAGGGCAACCTCTGCCTGCGCCGCCCGTGGCCCGGCCAGGCGCGCACCCTGTACGGCGACCACCGGCGCTTCAAGGAGGTGTACTTCTCCGCGTACCCGGGCCTGTACTTCACCGGCGACGGCTGCACGCGCGACGAGGACGGGTACTACTGGATTACCGGTCGCGTGGACGACGTGCTGAACGTGTCAGGCCACCGCATCGGCACTGCGGAAATCGAGAGCGCGCTCGTGGCGCACGAGACGGTGGCCGAGTCGGCCGTCGTTGGGATGCCGCACGACTTGAAGGGGCAGGGCATCTGCGCGTGGGTGGTGCTGCGCCAGGGCCAGGAGGACACGGACAAGGCCCAGGTGGTGGGCATGTTGAAGGAGCAGGTCCGCCACGTCATCGGCCCCATCGCCACGCCCGACGTGGTGCACGTGGTGCCGGGCCTGCCCAAGACGCGCTCGGGCAAAATCATGCGGCGCCTGCTGCGGAAGATTGCGGAGGGGCTGCGCGACAACCTGGGCGACACCACGACGCTGGCGGAGCCCCAGGTGGTGGAGCAGCTCATCGCCGTCGCCGACGCGCACGAGGCGAAGCAGGCCGCGGCGAAGAAGAAGTGAGTCAGCGGCGCGCGGCGCGGCGCCCCGCGAAGAGCGCGAGGAGCGCGAGGAGCCACGCCCCGGCGTCCCCGGCGGGCGTGGTGCACGCGCAGCCGTAGGTGGCGAACTCCTGCGGCCCGACGGCGCCTGCGTCGGCGCCTGCGTCGGCGCCTGCGTCGGCTCCCTCGCCGCCATCGGCCAGCGCTCCCGCGTCCGTCGTCGCGCCCGCGTCCGCGGTGGGCGGGCCGGCGTCCGGCGTCCCTGAGTCGGGGCTGCCTCCGTCCACCGGGACGCCCGCGTCGGCCATGCCCCCGTCCGAGCTCATCGGCCAGGTGAAGGGGCCCAGGACCCGGGCATGCAGCTGCACCGCCAGCGAGGCCTGTTGGAAGAGTGGGTACACGAGGGCCACTTCGCCGGTGGACGAGGGTGCCGCCACCGGCTCTCCCACCAGCTCGCCGGCCAGTGCCGGCACCTCGCGCTGGATTTCCAGGATTTGGCCGTCGTCGGTGATGCGCGTGGTGCTGAGGCCTTCCTTGTCGAGGATGAACAGCAGCCAGCCTGCGCCCGAGGGCGCCACGGCGAGCGCGCGCACAGGGGGGGCGAGGACGAAGGCGGAGCTGACAACCGGCGAGCTGCTCAGGCCGCCCACCAGGTAGCCCACGCGGTCGGCCGGCGACTGGATCGTCTCGGCCCAGGCCCAGAAGACGAGCGGGGCGTTGGGGATGTCCTTCGCCGCCACCGCCGGCTCGACCTCCGGCGCGACGTCGCGCGAAGGGGAGAAGGGCACCAGCGGCTGGACGGGCCCGGGACCGTTCGCGAGCTCGGCATTCGACAGGTACCAGAGGTTGCCCTTCGTCGCGCCCGCCGTGCGGAGGAAGAAGGGAATGAACACGCCGCCGGTGACGCTCGCGCTGGCGCGGAAGGGGTGTTCGGCCGAGGGAAGCGAGCGCCCGGTGATTCCGTCCGGCGCCGTCGAGTAGAGGGTGGACGCCGTCCACTGGAGCTCGTAGAGGTCGGTCGCCGCGCCACCCAGGCACGACGGCGTAACGAGCGTCGGGGAGTTGAAGGTGACGACGCCGCCCGACTGCGTGAGGTTGCCCGCCTGCGTTTTGCCGGCGAGGTCGGCACGCCAGACGACCGAGCCGTCGGGGCGCACCGCGAGGGCTGGGTTCACCTCCGGGATGCTCATCGGGGCCCCGAAGCCGACGCCCCCCGAGAAGGTGACAGCGCGGCCGTCGAAGACGGTAGCTGACTCTTCCTCGTAGACCAGGACCCAGCGGTCGCCGGCGCTCGCGACCGAGGCCCGCCGCTGAGCCGGCGGCGCGTCGCCGACGTTTCGGTAGCCCGCGTCGAGCTGCAGCCCGCTGGGCTCCAGCCCTGGCGTGCGGAGGTGCAGCACGCTGTCCCGGCCCGTCGTCGTCACCAGCAGCGCTCCCAGGCCGTTGGTCGCCAGCGCGGGCGTGCCTTCGCCCGGGACGAGCGTCAAGGGCCACACGCCCGCGTCCAGCGCGAAGGTTTGAAACCAGGTGTTCCCTGTGAACTCGACCGCGGCCCCGCAGCGGCCCATGGCGTTGCTCACCACCTCCGCCTGGCGAGAGCCCAGCGGGAGGTCGAGCGTGGCGCTGGCGTTCGGCGATGGGAACACCCACGCCTGGTACTGGCCGTTGGCGACGTTGGAGTCGGACGCCAGCAGGCAGTTGCCTTGGGGAGCCAACGCCACGTCGTCGAACAGGCCACTGAGGTTGAAAAACGTCCCGGAGGTCTGGTTGACGGGGATGCTGATGACCGGCAGGGCGCGGGCCGAGTCGATGAAGGCGAGCCGGGCGCCGAAGCTCATTGGCGCCAGCGACAACCGGGCGGGCTCGCGCAGGGCATTCGGCGGTCCGCCCGGCCCCTGTGCGACTCCGCCGTCTTGCCCCAGCCACACCAGGTACGCGCGGCTGTCGGCGGCGCTCTTCCACGCCAGCGCCGTCGCCGAGCTGCTGGTGGCGGCGGCGAGCCCCGACACCTCCGAGCCGGGCTCGTACAGCGGAGGCGGGCAGCTTACGCCGCCATCGCCCGCGACGACGGCGTGCCGAATCACCACCCGGCTCGGCTCGCGCTCCGCCCAGTACAGGTCGACCTGCCGGCGCGCGAGCACGGCCGTGACGGCGAGGGGACCGGTCGGCTGGGCCTCGCACACGGGCGCGGTGCCACGCGGCAGGCCTCCGGGGGCGAGGGTCGTCATCCACACGTCGCGTCGTTGGCTGTCGTCGATGCGGCGCGCACGCAGGGCGTCGAGCCGGTCGTCCACCCAGGTGACGACGTACTCACTCCCGTTGAAGGCCGCGCGCGGCGCGCTGCCGTGCACCGGGTACAGGCCCGGCGATGGCGGGAGCGGGTAGTCCGTCTGGGCCAGCAGCGTGAGGACGAGGAGGGACGTCATGGGGGCGCGGCGAGTCCGAGTCTAGGGCGGCGGCCGCGGTCGTGACATCTCCGGGCCGTCAGTTCCGTGGCGCGAGGTTGAGGCACGTCGACGGCCGCCTCGCCTGCAGCCGCTCCAGCGTGGCGTCGGTGCCTTCGCAGGCGAGCTCGATGCCGTAGTACATGCGCTGCCAGTACGCCTCGTCGCCCGGGCCGTCCTTCTTCAGGCTGGCGATGAAGAGCGAGTCAATCTGGTCCAGCACGTCCTGGCGCTGCCGCATCGTCCACTTCTTCCTGAGCGGCAGGTCGAGGAAGAGGGCGCGCAGCTCCTCGACCTCGTGCGCCTGGCCCCACTGCTCGGGCACCGTCTTCAGCGTCGTCTGCTCTCCGGCGATGCTGCCCGCCAGCATCGAGCGGTACATGCAGTCGCGCTTGTCGGGGGCGTAGTTCTCCACCGAGGCCCGCAGCATCTCCAGCTGCTTCTTCGCGTTCGACGGCGGCAGCATGCGCGAGGCCAGCACGCGCGCCTCCAGCTCGGGCACCGACAGCTTCGCGAGGGACGGCTCGTAGAAGTCCATCGCCGGGCAGGCGCTCACCGGCGGCGCGGGCGCCGTCACCGTGGTGGTGGTGACGAGCGGCGGCGGCGCGGGGCGCAGGGCGAGCGCAGCCACGGCGCCTCCGAGGAGCAGCAGCAGCGCCAGCAGCGCGGGCACGAGGAGGTGCTTCGGCGGCGCCGGCTGCGGCGCGACGGGCGCGAGCGGCTGGGGCGGAGGCAGCGGCGTCGCGAGCTCGGGCTTCGTGCTGGCCAGCGGCGCGTTGTCGACGGCGGGGCGCAGGGGCGTACCGGCCGCGCGCCACTGGGGGTCGGCCAGCGCCATCAGCGCCGTGACGAAGCGCGCCATGTCGGGGAAACGCTGGGCCGGGTCCTTCGCGCAGGCCGTGGCGAGCAGCGCGTCGAGCGCGGGGAAGTCGCGCGCCGGCTGCACGTCGCGCACGCGGGGCAGCGGCTCCTGCAGCTGGTTGAGGAGCAACAGCGGCGTGGAGGTGGCGGTGTACGCCTCGCGCCCCGTCACCATCTCGAAGAGGAGGAGGCCGAGCGCGTAGACGTCGGCGCGGGCGTCGACGGGGCCGCCCTTGATCTGCTCCGGCGCCATGTAGCGCGGCGTGCCGGCGAGGCCTCCTTCCGCGGTGAGGCGCGCGCCGGCGTCCTGGGTGAAGCGCGCGATGCCGAAGTCCAGCACCTTCACGTGCGTGCCGGCGAGGTCGGCGCGTACGCGCACGTTCTCGGGCTTGATGTCGCGGTGCACGACGCCGCGCGCGTGGGCGAAGGCCAGCACCTCGGCGATTTTCAGCGCGATGTGCCGCGCCTCGGCGAAGGGCAGCGCGCCGTCGCGCTCGAGCCGCGTGCGCAGGTCCTCGCCCTCGACGTACTCGAAGGCGATGTACAGCTGCCCGTCGGCGTCGCGCCCCGCGTCGAGCAGCTGCGCGGCGCCGGGGTGGGTGACTTCGAGCGAGACGCGGGCCTCGCGCATGAAGCGCTGCACGAAGGCCTCGTCGTGCGACAGCTGCGGCGCGAGGAACTTGAGCGCCACGCGGTTGCCCACGCCCACCTGCGTGGCGAGGTACACGGTGCCCATGCCGCCGCCGCCGAGGCGTTGCTCGACCGCGTAGCGGCCGGCGACGAGCGGCTTCTTCAGGCTGCTCGAGGAGACGAGCGTCGGGTCGGTGGGCTCTTCGCGGGACACGGGAAAGGAGTCTGCCAGAGCCCTCAGTCGGCCGCGTAGCCGGCCTGCGCGGCGCCGGCCTCGAGGCGCGCCTCGGTGACGGTGGCCCGTCGATGGGCGGGCGCGACGTCACCGGGCGACGCGGGCGGCGCGCTGGCGGGCCAGCGCCAGCTGGCCTTCGAGGAAGGGCTTCAACTCGCGACCCTCCGCCGCCAGCTGCTGGGGAATGAAGGACGCCTTCGTCAGCCCGGGCAGCGTGTTGATTTCGAGCAGCACCGGACCCACGCGCGTGAGAATCATGTCCGTGCGCGAGTAGCCGAAGCAGCCCACGGCCTGGTGGGTGGTGACGGCCAGCGCCTGGGCCGCCGCGCGCTCGGCGTCACTCAACGCCGCGGGCGTAATCTCCTCGGTGCCCTTGCCGAGGTACTTGCCCTCGAAGTCGAAGGTGGCGTCCTTCGCGAAGCGCACCTCCGACACCGGCAGCGCCCGCGGGCCCTGCGGCGTGTCCTCGACGCCGACGGTCAACTCGCGCCCCTCGATGAAGACCTCGGCGAGGTAGGTGAGGCGCAGCCGCGCGAGGAGCTCCGCCGCCTCGGGCACCTGGGCCGGCGACTTGAGGTGCACCAGGCCGTGGCTGGAGCCGTCGGCCAGCGGCTTGAGCACCCAGCGCGGGTGCGTGGCCAGCAGCTCCTCGAGCGCGGCGGCGCAGGCCTTCACGTCCATCGGCTGCAGGACGCGCGCGTCGGCGACGCGCACCCCCCGCGCGGCGGCCAGGGCCTTGGCCTGCGCCTTGTCGAAGGCGTGGGCGCTGGCGGCGCTGCCGGAGCCGGTGAAGGCGAGGCCGTGTGCCTCGAGGGCGCGCTGGACGGTGCCGTTCTCCCCGTCGCCGCCGTGCAGCGCGAGGAGGAAGGCGTGGCCGCGCGCGTCCGGCGAGGCCAGCGCGTCGGCCAGCGTGGGGAAGGCGTGGCCCCGCTTCGGCGTGAAGTCGCTGGTGAAGACGTCGCCGTGCGCGGCGAGCTCGTCGTGCGTCACGGCGAAGACGGCGCCGGACGGCGACCAGAACCACAGCGCCGCGTCGGTGAACAGGCGGCTCACGTTCTGCGCCGACGCGACGGACACGCGGCGCTCGGACGAGTTACCGCCGAAGAGGATGAGGACGTCGGAAGCCATGCGCGGGGGTTTACTGCACTCCCGCGCGGCGCGTTGAGCGCTTACACGTCGGCTTGGACGGCCGCGGCCAGCGGCAGCGCCTCGGCCGACGCGATGAAGCGCAGGTGGTGCGCCGTCTGCGCGCCGCGCGTGGTGTGCGAGATGACCTCCGCGGACGCCGCGTGGCCCTTGTACAGCACCACCACCTGCGACGCCGGCAGACGCTCGCCCAGGATGAACATGGCGCCCCCGCGCGAGATGTCGCCGTGCACGTTCAGCACCTGGCCGCTCACCTTCACCTGGAAGTCGCAGGCGATGCGGCGGCTGCGGCGCGCGGCGGCGGTGCCCGCTTCAGGGAACTGCGCGGGCGGCCAGTTCGGGTCGCGAATCAGCCCCTTGTGCACGCCCCACGACGGCGAGAACTGCGCGTTGGCGTGCTTCTTCGTCTTGCGGTGGATGCTCGAGCCCGCCGAGCCGGCCCGCGTCATTGCGTCGTACATGCTCAACCCCCTTCAGGTGAGAAACGGTGATCCACCAGATGCGCCTGCCCGGAGGCAGAGTCAAGGCCGCCCTCGTTCCTCGCTGATGGCACGTAGCAGGCGCGCGCCGACTTGCTACCGTGCGCCGCGGTGCGGGCCCCCGGCGAATTCGTCAGCGATTGGTTGGCCTTCCACGCGGCGCGCACGCCGGACGCCCCGTGCCTGGGCACCCCAGCGGGCGGTTGGTTGACCTACGTCCAGGTGCAGGCGCGCGTGGAGTCCTTCACCGGCGTCCTCGCGGCGCTGCGCGTGGGGCCGGGCGCGCGCGTCCTCCTCGCGCTGCCCAGCGCGCCAGCGGCGGTGGTGGCGTCCCTGGCGGCGCAGTCGCTGGGCGCGGCCGTCGTCGAGCTCGACCGCGAGCGCACCGGCGAGTCGCTCGCGTCGTTGGCCAAGCGCGTGCGCGCCACCGTCGCCGTCATCGCCGGGCGCGACGCGGCCACTTGGGGCCGGGTGGCCGCGCTCCGGCACCTCGTCGTGGTGCACGCCCAGCGCCCGCCGCCGCGCATGCACGAGGTGCTGGGCCAGCGCCTCGCCGCGTGGCTCACCGACGACGGCGCGCTGCACGACGCCGCCCACACCGAAGCCCCGCCGCCGCCGCGCCGGGACGCGCAGGCCATGGCGCAGCTCGTCTTCACCTCGGGCACCACCGCGCAGCCGCGGGGCGTGGTGCAGACGCACCGGAACCTCTCGGCCAACGCGCACAGCATCGTGGAGTACCTGGGCCTCACCGCGGACGACCGCGCGCTGCTGGTGCTGCCGCTCTTCTACGTCTACGGGAAGTCGGTGCTGACGACGCACCTGCTGGTGGGCGGCGCCGTCTTCCTCGACGACCGCTTCATGTACCCGGGCGTCGTCCTCGACGCGCTCGCCGCCGAGGCGTGCACCAACTTCGCGGGCGTGCCGACGACGTACGAGCTGCTCCGCCGCCAGGTGGACTTCTCGGCGCGGCGCTTCCCCGCGTTGCGCTTCCTCACGCAGGCCGGCGGCGCGATGAGCCAGGACACCATCGCCTGGGCGCGCGCCACCTTCGCGCCCGCGCCGCTGGTCGTCATGTACGGCCAGACCGAGGCCACCGCGCGCCTCGCGTACCTGCCGCCCGCCCTGGCCGAGGCGAAGAAGGGCACGGTGGGCCGCGCCATTCCCGGCGTGGAGCTGCGCGTCGTCGACGAGGCCGGGCGCACGCTGCCTGCGGGCGAGGCGGGCCACCTCGTCGCGCGCGGCGACAACGTCATGCCCGGCTACTTCGAGGACGACGCGGCCACCGCCGAGGTGCTGAAGGACGGCTGGCTGTGGACGGGCGACCTCGCCTCGCAGGACGCCGACGGCTTCGTCACCATCCTCGGGCGCGCGCGCGAGCTGCTGAAGCTGGGCGGGCACCGTGTCAGCCCGGTGGA
>Ga0272446_1007334_pt1 | contig 11015 bp, 13 predicted proteins | sample YNPCB0061_FD_194587 | JGI IMG/M metagenome (GOLD analysis project Ga0272446, IMG submission 194587) | Hot spring microbial mat communities from Yellowstone National Park, WY, United States - YNP-CB-006-1 | ecosystem: Environmental > Aquatic > Thermal springs > Hot (42-90C) > Sediment | place...
TTGGACTGCCCAAATACAGTTGCTCTTTTTTACTTAGCGATTCAAAATAGGCTCATTCAGTGAAAATTAGTAACCTTTTCCTATAAAATTAGTAACTTTTCCTATTTACTTTCATCTATTTCCTGCGTTACTTTGTGATGTAATTGGTACTTACGTAAGTTTAATCTGGAATCTTGGAATTATCAATCTTTGAAAAAATATCAAAAAATTTAACAACAATAAAAAATCGTAAAAAGTTAGCAAAGGGCGTGGTCGCCCTCTCTATGGCACTCAGTTTTGGAACAGCTATTCTTGCTCCTACGCATGAGGTAGTGGCATCTTGTGGATGCAAAAATAAAGCTTGTGTTTATACTGTTCCAGAGCTAGGTAGTATTAGTGTTGCGTGTAAAGATACGGGCAGTATGTGTAATGCAGGCTCGGACTGTCTCCAATTTTAGAATCAAAGAGGCTGTTCAACTGTATATTATGTGAATAATTACAGTTTAAGAACAGCCTTTCTGCTTTTAAAAATTAAAATTATTTTAATCAATTGATTTTTAACTGTTTGTGTTTAGAATAATCTAAAAAACCACCTTTGTTTAAGTATATAATTGAAAGTAGCTATGACAAAATATGTAATCATTATCTTTTTAATAAGCATGGTTTGTATTTCTTCTTGTACAAAAGAAATAGAGGATAATCAAAATATATCATACGATTACACTTTAGAAGCTGTAGATACTATATCTATTGAATTAGATTCTACTACCTCACCTAAAATTGAGGCGATAAGGTATTTAGAAAACAGTGCCGAACTTGCTCTTCTGAATAAATCAACTTATCAAATTATCTTGTATGATTTGAACTCAGGGAAGCAGATAAAAAAAATAACTTTCATGAGTGAAGGTGAAGATGGGATTCCGTCAGGGATAAAGGGTATGTATTACTACTCGGAAGACTCAATTTTTATATCAAATGGATATAGTATTTTTTTGTGTAATAGTTTAGGGAAAGTATTACATAAATATAGTCTAAATGCGGAAAATATTTCCTACTCATTCCAAGTTTTCTTCCTTACTCAAGACCAGCCTTTTATAAAAAACGACTCTTTAATATGTGCCATATATGCTGACTTGCCTTCGCTTAGCTTATCTGCCTTCAGAAATAAAGTAGCAAGTGTTTTTGCCTTAAATCTCAAAAACGGCAAAGGAAAATGTATTGCTTTTTATCCTTCAGATTATGAAAAAGGATTATATGGTAATAATTATACATATACATTTTTAACAACAAATCCAGATAAAAGTATCATTTATTCATACCCCGTAGGTGATTACATTTATAAAGGAGGAGGAGAAAAAATTTTTGCTAAGAGTAAATATATAGATAAAATTACTCCTGCGAATACAATTGAAGATAACCCAATGGGACATACCTCTTTTTTTGTAACCTCTCCGTCTTACGGACCGATATATTATGACAAATACCAAAATATGTATGTGCGAGTTGCTGAGATGCCTCGTTCTAAGGAAGATTTTATAAATAAGAAATGGTGGAAGAAAAAAACACTTATTCTTCTTGATGAAAAATTAAAGATTATAGGGGAGGTGCAAGTAGAAAATGATTATCTCAATGTTTATCAATGTTTTTCTACCCCTGATGGGTTTTACATAACCTTAGGCTCTAATAAAGATGAAAATAAAAAAAGTTTCATCGGATTTAAACTAAAACGAATTGTTGATGAAAAAAATACACATAATTAGTTGTTTTATTGTGCTATTGTGCATTTTTCAGAACTGCGCAAGCCAATCAAAAGAATACGCAAATCTGATGCACTTATTTGAACAGTATAATACTAACTCAGGTTTACAAAATAATCATGTTGTTATGATTATTCCTATCGATTTAGGTTGTCATTCATGCATAGATAAATGTGTTAAACTAATCCGAGCAAGAAAACTCGATTATGCTAATATTCAGATAATTTTCTCTTGTTCAAATGAAAAAGATATGCAAATATTTTTTCATACAAAGGATATTCAAGTTCATAAATATGTAAATATCATTTTAGACACAAAAAATATTGCCTTTATAAATAATTTAGTTTTTACTTCACCTATCATATATTATCTTAATAAATCTACTATAGTCAGAAAAGTTGAACTTACACCTATTAATATTGATAACGAATTAAATAACTTAATTTCTTTAAACAAATGAAAACGTTACTAATGCTCTTTATTCATCTTTGTTATTTCTCTGATAATAATGATTGTCAAAATTACATCAAAGAGGAACTACTTCCTCTACAATTTGCAGGAGAAGTAGTAAGTAAAGAAATAAGAAAAGACAACACCCTTGTCATTACGATAAAAAATGAAACGGGAGGAAGCCAGGAATATACTTTTAATCTAATGCAGATTGACGATAGTGGTTTTGCTAAAAAATTAGAAAAAGGGAACTGGGCTATCAAAAAAAAATGCGAGCAGGCATTTAAAATAGCAATTATAAACACAAGTCAGTCTGCAGATATTTTTACTTACCCAGTTAAGTGTAGATGATGCCCTTCCTCCACTCCTTTTGGACTACCACCACTGATATTTTAGCCCTCAAAGGAGGCTTTGCTCATGCCAAGTTTCACCTGATGAGTTGGGCATTGAGTAGCTTGCAGGTTCGGAAGTTTTATGACAATTTGGAACTCTACACTGACAGTTTTGGCAAAGAACTCTTGGTAGAGCGACTCGGCTTGCCCTATACTGCGGTGCGTTTGGACTTGGAAGGTTTAGATTTTGGCTTGCCCAAGCTGCTATGGACCCCTAAGAAAATGTATGCTTACGCCCAGCAAAATACACCTTTCTTGCACATAGATGGAGATGTGTTTATTTTCAAGCCATTTGAGGAATCCTTGCTTTCTGCTCCTTTGGTAGCGCAGAATTTAGATGTAAACATGGATTTTTATAAAGAAGTGTTACAAACCGTACTGCAAGAGTTTGAGTACGTCCCAGATTACTTAGAGAAGGATTTTGACAAAGACATCATAGCCGCCAATGCAGGCGTGATTGGCGGCACTAACTATATATTTTTCAAAGAATACGTGCAAGAGGCGTATCAGTTTTTAGACAGGAACAGGGCGCATTTGGAAAAAGTGAATTTGGACTACCTAAGCACTTTTATAGAGCAGTATTTGTACTATGCTTTTGCTCAACACAAACAAATGAAAATAGCCCAAGTAGTCAAGGAAAACGTAAGCCCTACCTATTTTCCCGAATTGTTTCGCTTTACAGATTTGCCCAATCGGTGCAGTTATATTCACCTGATGAACGGCAAACCTTTTCCTTCTTTTTGTGAAAGTTTGGCGCAAAGGCTATATATAGATTATCCTGAAATGTATCAAAAAGTCTTGGCTACTATCAAAGACCTTATGCCCAAAACCACAATTGCAGTGGACAAACCTACTGAAAATGAAGCACTATTTTATAGAACCCAATTTGTATTAGAGGCATGGGCAGGAGTAGTGCTAAACAGCGAAAACGAAATAGTTGATGATTTTATAGAAAGGCTTGATAGCCTGATAGATAGCTTGCTCGAAAGCAAAGCAAAAGAGTTGGTGCAAGAAGTAGCAAGTTTTGAGTTGGAGAAATATGAATTTAGGCAGTCTTTGCCCACTTATCAGGAATTGAAACCACATTTTCAAAAGAAGGTTGTGCAAGTAAACCAAGTATTAAGTTTACCCATAGAAGCAATTTTAGATACAGAAATTGTCCTTAGTCCTTTTGCCAAGCTAATAACTACGGAGTGGAATTGGGTGGAGAAGAATGAGTTTGCTTTGCAAAGGCATGGTTTTGACTACTTGGCAAACCTGCACCAAGACAATGCCTATTACAAAGTAGCTTTGTTGATTTGTATAGAGCAAACAACCCTACAGGAAATGCTTTTGGACGTAGTAAGTAGCTTGTTGTTGGAAGCATTAGAGGAAAAGCAAACAATGAGAATGGTGATAAACCAAGTTGTTTCACAAGTAAAAAATCACCTCCCCAATATGACAGAAGCACAACTTGCTGATTTGCTTTTAGATAAAGTTCGTTATTTTTTGTATCATCACGTTTTACAGTTAGCCTAATTTTTTAGTAAGCCTTCCCTATTTTCCCGCTTTTTTAACACGCCAAATTTGCAAATAAGAAAATCTACAAGTAACTTTACTTACTCCAATTTTATAACACGCACACGCACACGCACACGCACACGCACACGCACACGCACACGCACACGCACACGCACACGCACACGCACACGCACACCAGACGGGAGTGCCAATTTCCTTTTTTACTTTCTTTCAATGTACCGCTCTTGGCGATATAGCTGATAATATGATATAGGAGTGTGCTATTTTATTTTTTTTACCAAACAAAATCTTTGAAAAATTACTATGACTTTAGAAACCATTGTGATAGAGGTAACTACTATCGAGAACCTCACAGACCGAGAACTCCAAATCATGCGCCTATTGGCAGAGGGAATGCTCAATCACCAAATCGGGCAAGCACTAAGCATCAGTACGCACACTGTAAAAAACCACAAGGAAAATATCAAGGCAAAGCTAAAAATAGCAGACTGCAACAGCCTGCTCAGAGTAGCCATCAAGTATAGTGAGTATTGGCAGGCTTGAGGCTTTATTTGGCAAATAAGCTAAAAAATAGTAAAACTTGACTACTGAAAATGAGCAAATTAGTAAAGTTTTCCTATTGACTTTGGGTTTGATTATGCCTTACTTTGTAGAGTACTTAGCTAAGACGAATCACAAAATCTTTAATCCTTAAAAAAATTGAAATTATGAAAAATCGTAAAAAGTTAGCAAAGGGCGTGGTCGCCCTCTCTATGGTGCTTAGTTTCGGTGGTGCTATCATTGCCCCTACGCATGAGGCGGTGGCGAGTGGGGGAGGAACTGTACTTTATGGAGGATGGGCTTATGGAAACGGACCTTCTCAACCTCCAACGGGTTGTGCTTGTCCTTGGACGCCTGAATGTACTTGTATCATTCTTGGTGGAAAGCAGTAGGCAACACTTTTACTTTATGGATTTCGTGTCAATTATGAACTACTCACGAAATCCATCTTAAAAGAATCAATTTTTTAAACTACTAATATTTATGATGAAAAAACTTTTTGTGAATAGTATATTACTCATTTTCCTGTTGTTATCTGTTAAATGTTCTGAAAGAAAGACAGGAGAAGATAGCACTGTAAATGACAAATCCTATAATGATAATGATGCATACAAACTCACTATTATTGATTCTATTACAGTAGATAAAATAGGTTATCTCACACCTGTCGAGTATAACAAGCGTAATCAAAATATCCTTTTTTATGATATACATTCTCAAAATATTATAGAAACAGATTCTCGAGGAAAAATACTAAACGACTTTTTCGCCAAGGGAGAGGGAGATAAAGAATACGGTAATATACTAAGCAATATCGGCTATTATAACGACACTTGCTTAGTGCTTGCTGGCACAAAAGGCTATTTCTTTTATAAAACAGACGGAAGTTACCTTTATCACATAGATTTGAAAAATCCTCTCGCCCATCCTATTTTTCAAACAGGAGAACGTATTAGGGAAATACAAACGAAAAGTAGTACATTACTTGTTTCATGGTTTATGCCTGCGCTCCCTATGGAAGAGATGTTGGATTTTAGGTCTAAAAGTTTTTACGAAAAAATGAAATTTCTGACCTTTTACGATATAAAAAGTAAAACTTATAAAATCAATTTTGGCTACGAACCTGAGAGTATTTTCAGAAAATATGACTACCTCTATCCCGCAGGAAAATTCTCTGCATTTGATTTTAATTACGAGCAGAATGCTTTTTATGTCATTCACAACCCCGATACAAAAATCTATAAATACAATTTTTCTGACAGTCCCGTACTTACCCAGATTATTCATACCAACCCACATCATTTTGTATTACCTTATAAACCCCCTTTTAATACCACGTTTACTACCGAAGACCAAGTAAAAGCCATGCATATTAATAGCGCGCTTTTAAGCATTAATTCTATAGATGACCTTACCATTTTGACTTACCATACCACTCTCCCAGAGGAGGTATATAATGGAATGAAATCTCTGAGTGAGGTACCCTCACTATGGGCTAAATATCATAAATGCTATGCTGTGATAATGGAACAAGATAATAAGGTGGCAGAAGTGGAATTACCAAGGCAATGTGTAGATGTGGGTTTCATAAAATCTCGTGATTATATCTTTATGAGGACAAATACTGAAAATGTAGAATATGCTGAAGGCTCAATTTTTTATATCTGTAAATTAGAAAAAAGATGAGATTAATAATTGCTTTATTGGTGCTATCCACTTTTTCTTGTCAATCGCAAGAAGAAGATAAATCTTCTCAAGCGGAGAGCCGCCTATACGTCTTAGGAATATTGAAAAGACATCCTTCTACCGAATTTATTGTTACAAGTGAGTTTGAATGTTCTATGTGTGTGGGAGAATTTATCCTGCGAACAGAGAGTAAATATAAACGGAGTACTGCCCAAGAGAACAATAAATCTATAATAGGTCTTATATATATGAGCAATAAAACTCCACATAGTGAAATTAGAAAACTACAAGAAAAGACATCAAGTATTGTTAAGTGGTACTATACAGACAATTTGGAATTAATGAAGTCTTTAGGCAATATTACTGGCAAAAAAGCTGGTCTCTATTACGTGGAATTGAAAGGAGAAAATTTGATTGTAAAATTACTCAGTTCATATTGATTATCAATTTAACCCCATGCACTTCTTCCACTCCTTCTGGACTAACACGACTGACATTTTAGCCCTCAAAGGAGGCTTTGCTCATGCCAAGTTTCACCTAATGAATTGGGCTAAACTTTTAGTAACCTTTTCCTATTTTCCCGCTTTTTTAACACCCCAAATTTGCAAATAAGAAAATCTACAAGTAACTTTACTTGTATCAATTTTTGACACGCACACACGCACACACGCACACACGCACACGCACAACAGAGAGGTTTTTTTTATGTTCCTTGCTTTTTCAATGTGCTGTTGATAATAGCATGATGATTTATACCAAGGAAGGCAGGAGTGTCTTGCGGCACAAGCTATTTGTTTTACTAAAAACCTTTTTTTCAAACTATGTTAAATCCTTCAAATCGGCTCACCAAAACTGAGCAAGCTATCTTTGAAATCATTGGAAAGGGAATCATTAGCAACATCTCTATTGGTAGGAAGCTAAACATCAGCCAACATACTGTTAAAAATCACAAAGAAAACATCAAGCAAAAATTAAAGCTCTCTACTTGCGAAGAACTTTTGGAGTTTGCCGTGCAGAATAGTTCATTTTTTTCAGAAGGAAAACCAGAAGAATGAAAAAAATAGTAACATATTACTACTCATTATCAGCAAATTAGTAACATATTACTATTGACTTTGCGCTTTTTTCTGCTTTACTTTGTAATGTACTTTGGTACTTACGTAAGTTTAATCTGGAATCGGGAATTTGAAATCTTTTTGGAAATTTAAAAAACTTTGAAATTATGAAAAGTAAATTGAATAGAGTCATTAGTATTTCTTTTATTTGTGCTTTTTTATTTACAGCATTTAGCCTTATTCCTTTAAATGGACACGCTGATTGTGTAAACTGTACCAGTGGTTCAGATGAAGAATGCATAAGAGTTATTGTAGGCAACACGGTTCACATATTCCATGGAAAGAGAAGTAATTGCGAATAATCTGTGCATGATATATCCACTTAACTTCGTTACTGTAAAGCCTACTTCTTTACAGTAACTTGAACATTAAAAAGAGATTTTAAAGCAAATAAAGAGCATGAGATATTATAAAAACATCTGCGGGCTACTTCTCATCATCATGCTTTCATGTTCAGAAGACCAAAATAAACAAGCTGGTACTTTGCAAAAAGCTATTACTGATGACTTCAATCAAAGGATAAAACTTACGGGTTTAGCTCTTAATATTCCAAGTGATAGTATTGGGACAGTTTTGTCAATGAAAGTCATAAAAAACTATTTAGTAGTATCTGACTTAGACAAAGATTTCCTATTCAAGCAAATAGATATAAATACTGGTCGGATTCTTAGCAAATTTGGCAAAAGGGGAGAAGGCAAGGGGGAGTATTTATTTCCTTCTTTTGTGCAGTTTTTAGGAAATGAAAAAAAGATTGGCTTGTTTAATAAGCCTAAACTTGAATATCTTTTGATAGATATTGATGACTTGATTGAAGGGAAGGAAGCACAGAGTAAAGCAGGAAAATTTAGTGTTGATTTTCAGCAAATTGTAAAAATAGGAGAAAATTTCGTAGGAGTGGGCTTGTTCGAGAACAGATACGCTCTGACAGATAGCCAAGCAAATATTTTAGGAACCTTTTTAGAATACCCTTTTAAAGAAAAATTAGAAAAAGTCAATTTTCGTGTTTTGGCAATGGCTTATCAAGGCGAATTACTGGCACATCCTAAGCAACCTATGTTCGTTTTTGCAACCAGCAATGGAGTCTGTATAGATATTTGTGAAGTAACTAATAAAAATATTAAAACTATTCGCCAAATACATTTATCCTATCCGCTGTTTGAAGGTACAGAAGGACAGGCGATAAGTGCAACTATGCTCGAGGGTTCTCAAATAGGTTTTTTAAGTGTTAGTGTAACAGAAAATTATATTTATTTATTGTACTCAGGGAAAGCAATAAAAAAGAAAGATGATAGTGCTTATATATCAAATACAGTTTTGGTTTATGATTGGCAAGGACAGGCTAAAAATATTTTTGAGTTAGATGGAAATGCAAGCCAAATTGCAGTAGATGAATCTGATAGTCATCTATTTGCCTTTTTCAATGAAGAAAAGCCCTATTTTAAAGCATATACTCTATTGGATAGATAGTTGAGATTGTATCTATAAAAGTAATTTGGAAAAAATGACTAACCTCTGGTTTTGGTGGTGTTATCCTTGCCCCTACGCATGAGGCGGTGGCGAGTGGGGGTGGTTGTGGCTTCCCATGTTGTACTTGCAAAGGAGGTAGATATTATTGTGGTGGTTATAATGGGGGACCTTGTGGAATCAAATATATGAATATTAATTAATTAAAAAATTTGATATTACCGCGAAATTATTAAATAGCATGAGAGAAACTCATGCTATTATTTATTTTTAAATTAAAAAACTAATTCATGAAAACTATTATTTCATCATTTATCAAATACTTACTTTATTCTTTAATTATTTCATTGTGCAGTTGTTTCAATAGCACACAAGATATTAAAGAAAAAGAACGCAATTTTGCTAATAATCTCATTGTAAGTGACACACTTGAAGTGAAATTTCCTATCAATGATATGCAATATTATGATGGATATTTATATGTATATGACAATTCAGATAAAAAACTGAAAAAATTAGATAATAATGGAGGAGTATTAAAAACGTATGGGAGAATGGGACAGGGACCTGGCGAATTTAATATGATGGTTGCTTGGGAAATAGATTCATTGATTAAAATTGCAGATTCTGAAAATCTTAGAATCTCATATTTGAATAAAGACGATTCTCTTATTCAATACTTTAATTTGAAAAAAGCCTTTGTAAGAGCTGTCCATTTATCAAAAAGTAAATATTTACTAAAAACGTTTGACTCCAAAGGAAATCAAGTGGCTGAGATGGTAGATTTTGAAAAAGGCGAAAGCAAGTATATTGAAACACCCATTCCCAAGACCAACGATGGTGGATTTGCCTCTGATGGTTTATTCGTCAAATTACCTAACGGCAATAATTTACACATTTCTTTTTGGTTGAGTAATTTTTTCTGTTTTGATAGAGATATGAATATTCTATATCAAGGAAATACGATTGATAGAACAAGTCAAGCTCCCAAAATAGTGGAGGGAAGTCTGCCAAAAGGCGTAAAACCTGCCAATTTTTGGGCAAGTGCTAACAGTAAGTATTTTTATGTACTTTCAGGTATCAGAACACAAGGTATTACGGAACAGATGTTTAATGACAATAGAATTGTAGATGTTTATTCTATACAAGATGGTTCTTATTCTCATAGCTATTACCTACCAAATTATAAAGGCAGAAAAGCAGAAGTAATTTGTGTGTCTGAAAAAGGTATTTACGCTATGCAAGGAGAATTTATTTTATACTTCAAATTTGAATAGTTTATGAACCTCCTCCTCTCTTTCTGGACTAATACGACCGACATTTTAGCCTTGCTTAGGGCTGTTCTACAGGAGGAAGTGTTCTTTGTGCAGTTTGTGATTGAGTGGTCAAAGCTAATTAATTGGTAATAAATTAACAAATATGAAGGGAGATTTTATTTCCCTTCATATTTGTTTTTGAAACATCATTAACCTGAAATTTATGTGTAAAACTTCTTTCTATGATTATATTCTCTATGATGAACATAGAAAGGTGTACTACCGTTTTGTAAAATTAGGCATAGAGAGTAGCCCTCAAGATGATTTAGAGAAACTTTCCTCTTTTCCGCCTTTGGTAAGCATTATCATCATAGATGACAATTTCAGGAAAGTTGGTGAGGTAGAATTACCCAAAGGCAAGTTTCTGTTTAGCAATGCTTTTGTTGGAGAAGAAGGACTTTATATCTCCAATAATCACCCAAGTAACCCAGAAATGCAAGATGACAAACTAAGTTTTACATTATTTGAATTAGTAAAAGAGTGATAAAGGGGATTGCAGTTATTTTTAGTAACCTTTTCCTATTTTTTCTTTCTGTTTCCTTGCTTACCTTTGTCCACATGGTCAAGTTCTTATCGAATGTTTTTTCGCAACAAAAGTTTGGAAAGCACAGCCAAATACACTAACTTTACTCTGCTAAACTTTCAACACGCACACGCACACGCACACCAGAAGGGTGTTCTTATTTTCCGTACTTTTTCAATGTGCTGTTGATAATAGCATGATGATTTACATCAAGGAAGGCAGGAGTGTCTTGCGGTGCAAACTATTTGTTTTACTAAAAACCTTTTTTTCAA
>Ga0272446_1007336_pt1 | contig 11013 bp, 9 predicted proteins | sample YNPCB0061_FD_194587 | JGI IMG/M metagenome (GOLD analysis project Ga0272446, IMG submission 194587) | Hot spring microbial mat communities from Yellowstone National Park, WY, United States - YNP-CB-006-1 | ecosystem: Environmental > Aquatic > Thermal springs > Hot (42-90C) > Sediment | place...
ATACAGGTCCGAGGTGGTCATGATGCGGTTCCTCCTGGATGACATCTTCTGGCAACGTCATCGTACCAGAATCTGGCGTCGTGACCACCTCGTTTGCCCAGGTGAAACCCCCTGAGGGCGGAGCCCCGTTGGCCGGGGGTGCCGGGGGCCGGGCAGGCCCCCGGCCCGGGGGCGCGGGGGCGGCGCGCCCCGCTGGCTGTGATGGGGCCGGGACAGCGTCCCGTGGGTGCCGGGGGCCGGGCAGGCCCCCGGCCCGGGGGCGTTTAGGGGCAGACAGAACATCCGAGCCAACGCGGCTTCTCCCGCATTGGGACGCCCCAGCGCACGGCTCTGGTCGCCCCGCTTCGCCAGGCTCAGCGCAGGCGCTTCGCCAGGCTCAGCGCAGGCGCTTCGCCAGGCTCAGCGCAGGCTCTCCCGCGCGCGGGAGAGGGGCAGGGGGTGAGGGCCAACCAGCGCATCCCAATGCCATAACGCCCGTCGGCGCCCATCCGTGCTGTCCGCCCCTCAGCCCCAGCGGCGAGGGGCTGGGGCTGAGGTCGGCAATGCGGTATGTTCAACAGGAATTGGTATAATATGGGCGTGCAGGCGCTCTGCGAACGTGCAGCAAGCAAGGATCGACCATGGATGCGGACCGGCGGGACGAGTTGAAGCGGCTGGCGGCCGAACAGGCCGTGCAGCTGGTCGAGTCGGGCATGGTGGTGGGCCTCGGCGTCGGCAGCACGGCCATCCATGCCATACGGCGCATCGCCGCGCTGCTCGAGAGTGGCGCGCTGCGCGATGTGGTCGGCGTGCCGTGCGCGGCCAGCGTGGAGTACGAGGCGCGTGCCCTGGGCATCCCGCTCACCACCCTCGATGATTGTGTGACGGTGGACCTGACGATCGACGGGGCGGACGAGGTCGACCCGCGCGTTAATCTGATCAAGGGCGGCGGCGGCGCCCTGCTGCGCGAGAAGATGGTCGCCCAGGCCTCGCGCCGCGAGGTGATCGTGGTGGACGCGACCAAGTTGTCGCCGGCCCTCGGCACGATCTACCCGCTGCCGCTGGAGATCATCCCCTTCGGCGCCCACGCCACCGCGCGCTTCGTGGCCGGGCTCGGCGCACGCACCACCTTCCGGCGCACCAACAATGGCGACTACTATCGTACTGACCAGGGCCATTTGATCCTCGACTGCGCCTTCGGGCCGATCGACGATGTGGAGTCGCTGGCCCTGGCCCTGGAGCGGCGCGCCGGGATTGTGGAACACGGGCTCTTCCTCGGGCTCGCCACCGACCTGATCGTCGCCAGCGAGGAGGGAGTGCGGCACATCACAGTGAGCACGGGCGCGCAGCACACGCTGTGCACCAGCCACAACCCTGCGCGCTGACCAGGAGCCGCCAGAGCGACAACGCTCCCCCTGTTGCGGTCACAGTATGCTTATCGCCCCATCGATCCTCACCGCTGACTTCACGCGCCTGGGCGCCGAGGTCGAGGCCGCCTTCGAAGCCGGCATTCGCTGGCTGCACCTCGACGTGATGGACGGGCGCTTCGTGCCAAACATCAGCTTCGGGCCGCTGGTGGTGCGCGCCCTGCGCCCCCTCGCTGAGCGCTTTGGCGCCGTGCTGGACGCCCACCTGATGATGGTGGAACCGGAGCGTTACCTCGAGGAGTTCGTCGCCGCTGGCTGCCAGTATGTCACCGTGCACGTTGAGGTCAGCCCTCATCTGCACCGTACGCTGCAGGCCATCAGGGCGCTTGGCGCACGCCCGGGCGCCGCGCTCAACCCGGCCACACCACTCAGCGCCCTGGAAGAGATCCTCCCCGAGCTGGACCTGGCCCTGGTGATGAGCGTCAATCCCGGCTTCGGCGGCCAGACCTTCATTCCGAGTTGCCTGGACAAGGTGGCGCGCCTGCGCCGTCTGCTGGACGCGCGGGGCCTCGATCGGGTGGCCCTGCAGGTCGATGGCGGCGTCAACCCCGCGACGATCGGCTCGCTCCGCGACGCAGGGGCCACCGTCGCCGTGGTCGGTTCGGCGTTCTTCACGCCGCAGCGCAGCCCGGCCGCGTCGGTCGCCGCGCTGCAGGCGGCCCTCAGCGCTCCGCGTTGAGCGGGATAGGAGTACTGCTTCACGACGTTGGCACAGCACGCACGCCTTACGCCCTGTGCGAACGTGGTGAAGCACGACACGTAGGACCGATGCCGGTGGGGCCGCAGCATGGGCTGCGGTCGTGCGAGAGGTAGCATATGTTGCTTGCGGGCGATATCGGCGGCACCAAGACCATCCTGGCGCTCTTCGCCCGTGAGGAGGGGCCAGGTCGCCTCTTCGCTGAGGCAACCTTTCCCAGCGGGCAGTTCGGCAGCCTGGAGGAGATCGTCGGCCAGTTTCTTGCCGCGCACCCGGCCGAGGTCGAGGGCGCCTGCTTCGGCGTGGCCGGACCGGTGATGGGCCAGCGCGCCGAGATCACCAACCTGCCCTGGGTGATCGACACCGCTGTGCTGCGTGACCGTCTCGCTGGCGCGCCGGTGGCGCTGATCAACGACCTGGAAGCGGTAGCCCAGGCCGTGCCGCACCTCAAGCCCGAGCACCTGGCCACGCTGAACCCCGGTGAGCCGGCGCCCGCTGGCACGATCGCCGTGATCGCGCCCGGGACGGGCCTGGGCGAAGCCTTCCTCACCTGGGACCACGGTCGCTACCGGGCGCACCCCTCCGAAGGCGGTCACGCCAGCTTCGCGCCAACCACCGCCGCCGAAGTCGACCTGCTCCAGTACCTGCTTGAACAGCACCACCACGTGAGCTACGAACGGGTCTGCTCCGGCCTGGGCATCCCCAACATCTACGGCTACTTCCGCGACCGGGTTTTTAAACGTGAGACGCCCGAAGTGGCCACGCAGCTGGCCCTGGCCAGCGACCCGACACCGGTCATCGTCAGCGGAGCCTTGAACCCGGCGTCACCGTGCCCGGTCTGCAGCGCCACGCTCGACTGCTTTCTCGGCATCCTCGGCTCCGAGATAGGCAACCTGGCACTGAAAATGCTGGCCACCGGGGGCGTCTACCTCGGCGGCGGCATTCCGCCACGGCTGCTGACCCAGCTGCGCGGGGGGCGCGTGCTGGAAGCGATGCGCAACAAAGGTCGCTTTCGCGAGCTGATGGAACGCGTGCCGGTCCACGTCATCCTCAACCCGAAGGCCGCCTTGCTCGGGGCAGCGGCCTACGCGCTGATGGACTGATACCAAATCCAGTTGGCAGTTCCGCATTGTCGTTGCCGTCATCGCTCATCGTGACGCCATGTGCGGCAATCTGCAATCCAAAATCTGCAATCGGAAATGGTATGAGAGCACGCTACGATGGCCACCCAGGGCTTGACACGCGCGCGGGAAGGCCCTATGATAGTGTAGCTTATACACTATCACGAGAGCGCGTCATGGAGCCAGCGACGAACCCCCAGAGCTACGACCCCTCGCGCTACGAACGCCCCTCCGTCACCGTTGACGTGGTCATTTTCACCCTGATCAGCCAGGAACTGCACGTGCTGCTCGTGCAGCGACGCCACTGGCCCTTTGAGGGCTTCTGGGCCATCCCGGGCGGCTTTATCAATATGGACGAGTCGCTCGAGGCGGCGGCCCGCCGTGAACTCGAAGAGGAGACCGGGGTCCGTGACGTCTACCTGGAGCAGCTGTACACCTTTGGCGACCCAGATCGCGACCCGCGCATGCGGGTGATCAGCGTGGCCTATATCGCCCTGGTGCGCGCCGACGCCCAGAAGATCGCGGCCAGCGAGGAGAGCACCGATGTGCGCTGGTGGCCAGTACGCGCCCTTCCTGAGCAACTCGCCTTCGACCACGAGCAGATCCTGGCCTATGCCGTCGCACGGCTGCGCTCCAAGCTCGAGTACACAACCCTCGCCTTCCAGTTGCTCCCCGAGCTCTTCTCCATCCTCGAACTGAAACATATCTACGAGCAGATTCTCGGCGAGAAGCTCGACAAGGGCAACTTCTACCGCAAGATCAAAGAGTCGAACCTGCTGGAGGAGACCGACGTGATCCGCGAGGGCCGCGGCCGCCCCACCCGGCTCTGGCGCTTCCGCCGCGACCGGGCCAGCGATAAGCAGTTCGTCTTCCGCTGGCGCGAAGACCGTATCGACCGGTGAACAGGCGCAGCTCAGTACCCTTCGCGACGGTCTGCGGCCTACCCCGGCCGTTCGGCTGGGCCGTCACCCTCGTCCCGGCTCGGGTTTGGGGGCGAACAGAACATCCGGGCCAACGCGGCTTCTGCCGCATCGGGACACCCCAGCGCAGGCGCGTCGCCAGGCTCAGCGCAGGCGCGTCGCCAGGCTCAGCGCAGGCGGGCTTCGCAGCGGCTAGTGCAGTTCCAGGCGACCTGTTCGGGCATCAGCGCGACCTCGACCGTGTCCAGATGCGTCGCGCCCAATCTACAATCGCCAATCTGCAATCTGCAATTGCACGAGCCCGCGGCTTCAGTCGCCGGGCGGACGACGTTGACGTGGCCCTGCCGCTAACCCGCAGGTAGTGGCCCGCTGTGGTAAGATGCGTCCATGCGACGAGCTCTTCGCAGCCTCGGTGGCGTACTGCTTGCCGCGCTGCTGAGCGCCTGTGAGGTGGTCAGCGCGCCGCCCCCTGATACACCGCCCGCCAGTGCCGTGGCCGGCCCTGCCCTCGCGGCGACGACGATCCCGCCGGCCCCCGTGCTGCTGCAGCGAGCCCTGGCCGCGCTGGCCATCGGTGATGACAATGCCGCCGGTGCCGATCTGAGCGCCCTGCTGCAGCGCTACCCGGAGGCCGCCGAGGCGCTCGAAGCCCGCTACTACCTGGCCGAGAGCTATGCCTACCGTGGGCGCTGGACCTCGGCGGTCGAGGTGCTGGGCGCCTTCCTCGCCGCGGCGCCGCCGGAGCACCCCCTGCGCGGGCCGGCGCTCTTCTGGCTGGCCCGCGGCCACGAAACGGCCGGCGACCACGCCGCCGCGATCGCCGCCTACCAGGCCTACCGCGCCCTCGGCACGCCAATCGAACCCTACGCGGCCCTGCGCCAGGCTGCCCAGGCCCGCGCGCTCGGCCAGCACGCCGAGGCGGCCACCGCCTACCTGCACGCCGCCCGTAGCCCGATCGTGCCCGGTGAACGGGCCGGTAGCTACGAGCAGGCGATCAGCCTGCTCGTCGCGAGCGGGCGCCCCGCCGAGGCCCTGGCGCTCTACCCCGAGGTGCTGGCGCTTGCCGAGCAGCCCGCCTACCGCGCGCGCATCCTGGCCGCGGCTGCCGAACTGGCTGCGGCCGAAGGACAACCCGCCCAGGCCCGCGCCTGGCGGCTGGAGTTGCTCGAAGCTGCGCCCACAACCCCCGAGGCGGCCAGCGTGGCCGACCAGCTGCTGGCCGCGGGTGACCCCGCACTCAGTCCCGCCCAGGCCGGGCGCTCCTTCTTCGCAAACGAGCGCTGGTCCGACGCGGCGATCCAGTTCGAGCGGGCCATCGCCGTCGAGCCCGACCTCACTGCGGCCAGCGAGCTCCAGCGGCTGCGCGGACTGGCCCTGCGCGCGATGGGCGACATGGCCGGCGCGCTGGCCGCGCTGGCGGAGGCTGGCGCCCGCGACCCCAACAGTGAAACCGGCCGCCAGGCCCAGCTCGACTGGGTGCAGACCGTCGGCCAATCCGGCGAGACCGAACGGGCCATCCAGGGCTATCGCGAGTATGCCACGGCCTACCCCGACGACCCGCGCGCCCCCGTCGCGCTCGATCGGGTAGTGCAGCTGTGGGAGCGCCTCGGCGATAGTGAGGCAGCGCTCCAGGCCCGGCGCGAACTGGGGCAGCGCTACCCGACCAGCGCCGAAGGGCGCGCGGCCCTGCACCGCGCCGGGCTGGCGCTGCTCGCGGCCGGACGCAGCGGCGAAGCCCGCGCCGCCTGGCAGACACTCGCCGACGCCAATCGCGGGCCGTGGCGCGCACGCGGCGCCTACTGGGCCGGTCGCACGGCCAGCGCGCTGGGCGACAGCGCAGCCGCCGAGGCGCTCTTCGCCGCCGCCAGCGCAGCCGCGCCCGATAGCTACGAGGGCGTTCGCGCCGCCGAGTTGCTCGGCGGCGTGCCCCAGGGCAGTCTGCCCATCGGCGCGCCGATCACCGCGGAGCAATGGGCCGGGCTGGAGGCATGGCTCACCACCTGGGCAGGCGAAGCGCCTCCCCCACCCGCCGACGATGGACGCACAACGCGGGCGGCGCAACTGGCCCGGGTCGGCTTGCAGCGCGAGGCGATCAACGAATGGCGGGCAGGGCTGAACGCAGCGACTGGCCAGCCCTGGCCGCTCTTACGCCTGGCGCGGACCGCCCACGAGGCGGGCGTGCCTTCCATCGCGCTGCTGGCCGCCGAGGAACTGGCCGGCCTGGCCCCCGAGAGCGCCGCGCCCCCGCCGCTCACCCTGCGCCGGCTGATCTTCCCCACGCCCTACCCCACGCTCGTCACCCGCGAAGCCAGCGAGCGCGGGCTCGACCCGCGGCTGCTCTACGCCCTGTTGCGCCAGGAGAGCCTCTTCAACCCCGGAGCAACCTCGTGGGTCGGCGCGCGGGGGCTGGCCCAGATCATGCCGGAGACGGGCCAGGGCATTGCTCAGAACCTCGGCGTGAGCGACTTCCATCTCGACGACCTCTACCGCCCCGCGGTGAGTGTGCGCTTCGGCAGCTACTACCTGAGTCGGCGCCTGGCCGACATGGAGGGCAGCGTCCACGGCGCCCTGGCGGCCTACAACGGCGGCCTGGGCAACGCCCAGCGCTGGGCCGGCGGCAGCAACGTGGCTGACCCGGACCTCTTTACCGAGGCGATCGACTTTGCGGAAACGCGCGGCTATGTGCGGGCCGTGTACGGCTTCTGGGGGGCCTACCAGGGACTCTACACGCCGTAGGCACCGACCGTTGTAGCCCTGGCTCTACCACGGCCCGCCCGGCGGCACGAGCATGCCGGCGACCGCGTGTCGGAAACTACGAAGGACCATCCCCAGGGCGCTTGCGCTGCGGGCCACTGTGGTGTACGATCACGCTATGCCTGTCATGATCAATCTCACCAGCGCCGAGCACGGCGGGACGGCGCCCGCATGCGGCACCGGCGACCATAGTAGCTGCGGCCCCGACTGTGGCTGTGGCTGCCCCTACACCGGCATGGTCGAGCAGGGGCGCACCGAGCTGATCGCCGACGTCGAGGCGCGCTATCCTGGCGAGTGGCTGGCCTTCGTCATCCCTCCCGGTGAGGACGAGTACGCCCCTGAGCGGGGCATGCTCGTCGTCCACAGCCCCGACGACCAGGAAGTCTGGGAGGCCGTCGCCCGCATCACCTTCAACCAGGTCGTCCACGTCTACTTCAACGGACCGCTCGACGCATACCTCGCCTGGGCCGAGCGGGCATAGACACCGTCACGTCCCACCTACAGATCAGTCGTCATCGCCCTGGGCCTCACCACTGCCGCGATCGCTGCCTTCTCCACCGAAGGTAGCAGTGAGGCCGGCGATGAGTTGTTGCGTCTCCGCGAGGGTGAGATTTGCCTCAGGGTGGAGCGGCAGGTAGAACCAGAGCGGCATCTCACCCTTGCGCACCGCCTCGGCAGCCTCGTCGCCCTCATTGCGCTGCTGGCCCCACAGCGCGACATTGAACGTCTTGCGCCCCTCAACAACATCGCGGGCAATCAGCCAGGAGACCGGCGCGACATTGCTGTACCAGGGCCAGGCCGTCTGGTTGCTGTGGCAGTCGGCGCAGGCACGCATGAACAGGGCGCGCGTCTCGGGACTATTCCAGGGTGGCTCGGCAACAACCGGCAGGTTGGTGTGGTCGCGCCCGTAAGGAACGAACTGGATCGCCAGCAGCAGCACAAGATGGATGGTCACAGTTCAAGACTGCGCAGCCGCAGGCTGTTGCTCACCACAAACACTGAACTGAAGGCCATAGCTGCGGCGGCGAGGATCGGGCTGAGCTGCCAGCCGGTGAAGGGGTAGAGCACACCGGCTGCCACGGGGATCAGCAGCACGTTGTAGATAAAGGCCCAGAAGAGGTTCCAGCGGATAGTGCGCATCGTCGCCCGGCTCAAAGCGATGGCCTGCGCCACCCCGTTCAGGTCGCCGCGCATCAGGGTGATATCGGCGGCCTCCATGGCCACATCGGTGCCGGTGCCGATCGCGATGCCCACGTCGGCCTGAGCCAGCGCCGGCGCATCGTTGATGCCGTCGCCGACCATGGCCACCACCCGGCCCCCGGCCTGCAGACGCTGCACCTCGGCGGCCTTCTCGCCCGGCAACACCTCGGCCAGCACCCGGTCTACGCCAACCTGGGCCGCGATCGCCGCGGCGGTGCGTGCGTTATCCCCGGTGAGCATCGCCACCTCGCTGCCCTGGGCGCGCAGGGCGGCGATCGCGGCCGCCGAGCCGGGCCGCACCGTATCGGCCACCGCAATCAGGCCCAGTGGCGCGCCCTCAACGGCGACAACCATGGCGGTCTTGCCCTCCTGCTGCAGCCGCTCCACCTCGGCAGCCAGCGCCCCCAGCGCCACACCGCGCTCGGCCATCAGCCGGGGTGTCCCGACCAGCACCAGCTGACCATCCACCTCGGCCTCGATGCCCGCACCGGCGATGGCCGTGAAGCGCGCCGGGCGCATGAGCGCCAGGCCCTGCGCCTGCGCCGCGCGCACAATCGCCTCGCCCAGCGGGTGCTCGCTCCGGCTCTCAGCGCTGGCGGCCAGCTGAAGGATGAAGGAAGAAGCATGAGGGATGAGCTCCGCTTGCTCCACGGCGGCGGACCCGCCTGCGGGCAGGGCCTGCAAGGATGGCGTCCGTCTGCCCTCATCCTTCATCTGAACGATGTCGGTGACTGCCGGCTTGCCCATCGTGATCGTGCCGGTCTTGTCCAGCACCACCGTCTGAATGTGGGTTGCCCGTTCCAGGCTCTCGGCGTTCTTGATCAGGATGCCCCGTTCAGCACCCACGCCGGTGCCGACCATGATCGCGGTGGGCGTGGCCAGGCCGAGGGCGCAGGGGCAGGCGATCACCAGCACGGACACCGCGAAGATCATAGCCCGGGTGAAGCCCACATCGCCGATGAAGAACCAGACAAGGAAGGTCGCCAGGGCAATGATGATCACTGCAGGCACAAAGACGCTTGCCACCCGGTCGACCAGGCGCTGCACCGGGGCACGGCTACCCTGGGCCTCCTGCACCAGGCGGATGATCTGCGCCAGGGCCGTCTCCTTGCCAACCCGGGTGGCGCGCATCTGGAAGCTGCCGCTCCGGTTCACCGTCGCACCGATCACCTGGTCGCCGGCCTGCTTCTCGACGGGCAGGCTCTCGCCGGTGACCATGCTCTCATCAACGCTTGACTCCCCGCTCACCAGCACGCCATCCACCGGGATCTTCTCGCCGGGGCGCACGATGAGGATCTCGCCCACCCGCACCTCGGCCACCGGCACGTCGATCTCCCCGCCGCCGCGCACGACCCGCGCCGTTTTTGGCTGCAGGCCGATCAGGCTTTTGATCGCGGCGCTGGTCCGGCTCCTGGCCCGCGCCTCCAGGTACTTGCCCACCAGGATGAGCGTGATGATCAGCGCCGCCGTCTCAAAGTAGACGTGGCCGGACGCACCGCGCAACATCAGCCACAGGCTGTAGAAGTAGGCGGCCGAAGAGCCCATGGCGATCAGCGTATCCATGTTCGCCGTGCGGGCCCTGAGCGCCTTCCAGGCATGGAGATAGAAGTCCCACCCGCTGTAGAACTGCACCGGCGTGGCAAGGACCAGGAAGATCCAGTTCCAGAGGTCGTACACAGCGGGGTAGGCGTGGCCCATCTGCGCGCCCGGCCCCATCGCGCGCTCCATGAGTTGCTGCGCCTCCAGGGCACGGCCAACGAGCCAGGGCTGGATGAAGCCGACGTCGCGGGCCATTGAGAGCACAAAGAGCGGCAGCCCCAGCATCACGCCCACCAGCAGCTGGCGCCGCTTGTGGGCCAGCTCGGCGGCCCGGGCGGCCGCCTCCACATCCTCGGCATCGGCAGCGCTGGCGCCCGCCGTCGCAATCACCCCGTAGCCGGCCTGCTCGACCGCGGCGACGAGCTCGGCATAGCCCACGCTGGCCGGCGAGTAGACCACGCTGGCCCGCTCGGCCGCCAGGTTCACGTGCGCCGCCAGCACGCCGGGCACGTTCTTCAGCGCCTTCTCAACCCGCGCCGAGCAGGTGGCGCAGGTCATCCCGGTGATCGGCAGTTCGACCTGGTCGGTGACCACGCCGTAGCCGGCCTGCTCGACCGCCGCCTGCAGCTGCTGTGGCGCCACGGTCGCCGGGTCGAAGCGCACACTGGCCTGCTCAGTGGCCAGGTTCACATGCGCCGCCTGGACGCCGGGCAGCCTGGTCAACGCCTTTTCAACGCGCGCTGAGCAGGAGGCGCAGGTCATCCCGGTGATCGGCAACTCGATCTGTTGTTCGGCCATCCTGGCACCCTCGACATGCATCGGAGGGCCAAAGCACTGGCTGCGCCAATGTTTTGGCCCTACGGGGCGGGACTCACCTCCTCGTAGCCGGCCTCCTTGATCGCGGCCACGATCGCCGCCGGGCTCACCCCCGCCTCGTGTTCGACCGTCACGACCTTGCTGGCCAGATCGACCTGCACCGCGCTGACCCCGGCGAGCTTACTGACCTCGGCGGTGACGGCACGGACGCAGTGCTGGCACGAAACGCCGGGCACCAGATACTTCTCGGTCTGCATACACTGTGCTCCTTCCTGGTTGCCTGTCAGCCGTTGTGCCCAGGCTCAACGACCAGAGGTATTGTAGCAGATCGGTCTCAGGCTGCGCAGGGGCCGGGGGTGCATGACAGGGCTGATGCAATGGCTGGCAACCTCCGTTTTGCCCACGCCGGGTGCGCGGGCGTCCCGCCCGCCTACCCTCTCAGGTGGAGGGTTTTTGGCGGATGGCGTCCTGATGCGCTGCTTGCCCTCACCCCCCTCCCCCCCTCTCCCAACCTGGGAGAGGGGGGTATGTTGTTGGCGTTGCGGTGCGCCAGCTCCGCT
>Ga0272446_1007337_pt1 | contig 11013 bp, 8 predicted proteins | sample YNPCB0061_FD_194587 | JGI IMG/M metagenome (GOLD analysis project Ga0272446, IMG submission 194587) | Hot spring microbial mat communities from Yellowstone National Park, WY, United States - YNP-CB-006-1 | ecosystem: Environmental > Aquatic > Thermal springs > Hot (42-90C) > Sediment | place...
TTACAGCTAGTGAACTTGAAAATAACTTGTATCAAGCAATGAACGAAGATTTGAATACCGCAAAAGTCATTGCAGAATTATTTAAAATCGTTGATAAAATCAATGCCGTAGATTTAAAGCATGAAACCCTAACTCAATCAGAAGCAACAGCTATAAAAAATGTAATGAACCTTTGGTTAAAAGAAATTTTAGGAATTCAAACAGAATATCGTTCTAATGAACAATTCAATGAAGTCATGCAAATTTTAATTGAATTAAGAAATGAAGCTAGGGCACAAAAAAATTATGCGCTTTCCGATACTATCCGGGATAAACTACAATCCGTTCAAATTACTTTGAGAGATAGCCCCGATGGCACTGTATGGATAAACAACCAAATAACATAAAGGTTTAAAAATAATTTGGGCGTGCCCTCGCCTTACTCGCCCCACTACGCTACGCTTCGTGCGGCTCGATCGGCAGGGTCGGGGTGAACCTCCCTATAGGGAGGTTGCTCAGCAATCCCTTGGGCACTTCGCTACGCTCATCCCCAAAGGCAGTGCCGCCTTTGCCGCTCCTAACATTGGAGGGGTGTCCGAAGGACGGGGTGGTTTCGCCGCCCTCCGCATCCCTCACGCAACCACATAGTAACACAAGCATCCCTGCTTGTGGATAGCAACCCAAGCATCCCTGCTTGCAGACATAGCAACCCAAGCATCCCTGCTTGCAGACATAGCAACCCAAGCATCCTTGCTTGTAGAAATAGTAACACAAGCATCCTTGCTTGTAGAAATAGCAACACAAGCATCCCAGCTTGTACCCAACCTCTTAATACCCCTTAAATTCTCAATGGTTTTTCAATAAATTTTAAAAGGCTCCTCCGCATCCCTCACGCTCAAAAAAGTATCAAAAGCATCCCTGCTTGTAACCCCTCTTAATGCCCCTTAACTTCTTAATGGTTTTTCAATAAATTTTAAAAGGCTCCCTCCGCCTCCCTCACGCAATCACATAGCAACACAAGCACTCAGCTTGTACCCAACCTCTTAATACCCCTTAAATTCTCAATGGTTTCATTTTATACACTTATATTGGTTGTTTCTTTAACCACCTTGTAGAGTTTATCAGAAGGGCGAACTTTTTCGGGCAATTTAATAGAAAAAATATCACCTTTTTTTACTTCGTTTACAGGATTATTTTCTAATCGAATTTCCTCTACGATTGCTTTTACTAAACCGGTTTTTGCTCCGGTAATAATAATTTCATCAGATAATTTTAATTGATGAGTTTCTAATTCCACTTCGGCAACAGAAATTTTATCAAAAAAATTACGAATTTTACCGAGATAAACTTTTTTAGTGGTTGCAGCGGAGCCATGATTTTTGCTCCATTCGCCTAATTTTCTACCGAGATAATAGCCGTCCCAGAAACCACGATTATAAACCGTAGCTAACCTTTCTTTCCATTCTACGATTTTTTGTTCATTATAAGAACCCTCATAAATACTATCAATAGCTTCACGGTAGCATTTAGTAGTTTCGTAAACATAATCAGCGGAACGTCCTCTGCCTTCAATTTTTAAAACGCTTACACCCGATTTGATGATTTTATCTAAAAAATCTATTGTACATAAATCTTTTGCAGACATGATATACTCATTATCAATTTCTAATTCATAGCCTTCTTCTTTATCGATTACAATGTAAGATCTTCTACAATTTTGAATACAGGCTCCTCGATTTGCAGAAGCATTATGAGAATGTAAACTCAAATAACATTTACCAGAAACCGCCATACACAAAGCACCATGACCAAAGATTTCTAATCTTACCAATTCACCTTTCGGACCTCTTATATCTCTTCTTTTAATTTCTTTTGCTATATCTTCGACTTGGCTTAAACTAAGTTCTCTTGATAAAACCATTACATCAGCATAAGAAGCATAGAATTCTACGCTATCTATATTAGTGATATTACATTGAGTAGATATGTGAATGGGCATTGCAATTTTTTTGGCATAATTCATCACTGCATGGTCAGAGGCTATAATAGCGTCTATACCGCTTTCCTTTGCAGCAGTAATAATATCTTTCATGAGTTTGAGGTCATGGTCATAAACAATCGTATTTAAAGTAATATAAGTTTTGATTTGGTTTTCTTTGGCAATTTGTGCAATCTCTTTAAGGTCTTCTAAGCTAAAATTAATCGAAGAGCGTGCTCGCATATTGAGTTGTTCTACACCAAAATATACAGAATCACAACCTGCTTTTATAGCAGACATCAAAGCCTCAAAACTCCCTGATGGAGACATCAATTCCAATTTTTGCATATCTTTTTTATTTTCGTAAAGTTACTAAACTTTTTTACAACTTATGTAGTTCATTCAAATAAATACTTTTTTGATGTTCATTTTAATAAATCTGCGATTTGATGAAATACTTTTTGATTTTCTGTTGCTTTTAATGCGTTTAAAATATCAGATTTTTCTTGTTCTGTTAAATGGAAACTAAGGCTTGCACTTCGATATTCATTTGAAGGAATATACTGCAATTCATAAACTTGTAATTGATTTCCAAAAATATACTTAGCATGCTCTAAAAGCATATCATTCATATAATCCCCATTGTTTGAAATAGAATTATAAGAATCAGCAAGTACAGAAAGAAAATCGGTAATTATCGAATTTTTTTCTACTTTTTCAATTTTTTCTTCTTGCTTTGTATCACGAATTTGAAGAATAATTATTTGATGAAATTCATTTTTGAAATGTTGTAAAAAACGAATTAAATACGTTGAAGCGGTGGTGATACCAAAATTATCTGTTACACCGGCATCCATGACTTCAATAGACGGAATGGTCGGTAACTCTACATTAGGCAAAATGTATGGAAACGTTGCGTTCATACGAATAGCAGAAGTCATTAACAAACTATCCGGTTGGTAATCTTTAAACAATTGTTTCCATTCAATATAATGATTTTCATTTGCATAAATGGGATTAAAATGAAATTTTTCGCAAAAAAAGGAATTATTCATAGGAGAAATTAATAGTTTCCTACCGTCGTTTACAATGGTAGGAGTTAAATACAATATAGGAATTTGAGCATTTTTTTCTGCTTGGTAATAATCACCGATGGTTCTTTCATTCCAAAAACCTGTATTATAAACTAATTGATTTTCAAAATGATATCCTCTTTCTTTTCGATAAGTTTGATTTTTGACATCAACATACAAAGGAAGAGTAAGCAATTGAGTAGCCATTGAAAAACTGATTCTATTCAAAATATCTTTGGAAACATTTTCTTTATGAATGGGTAATAATTTTTGTTCTAACGAATAATTGAGAAACAACATTTCTCTATAATAGGCAGCGCCAATCATACCACCAGAAGCACCTGTTATCATGTAAAGATGTTTAGAAAATTGATTATTGGTAACAGAATCTAATTGTTGTAAACAAGAAACCGTCCATAATGCGGAACGTGACCCCCCACCCGAACAAGAAATGATAATTAAACTCGGTTTATTTTTTTGAGTAGATTTTTTCCATGCAAAAAATCTTTCTTTATGTTCTTGAAAAGATATCTGATTTTTTAAGCTATCACTTTGAGAGTGAATGAAATTATAATCATAAAAAATTTTTTCATTAGATGGGTATTTCAAACCAAAAGCAAAAGAAGTGGGTCTCCAACCACTGATATCCCTAAACCAAAATAAAAAAGATAAAATCACAATTAAAACGATTACACCCATTTTTCTAAACCAAAATAGCACTGCACCGTAAAACATCATCAAAAAACTAAATAACATGAGATAGGAAGCTGCAGCAGGAATTTGTACATAGGGTACTTCAGCAAATAAAGATAGTAAAGACAACAAAACAAAAACTACTAACTGAAATAATAAAGCATTATTATGGTTCTGACTTAATACTTTTAAAAATCTTTTTTTATCTTCTTCATCAATGGGGTGAACTCTTAATCTTTTGAGTTGTATAGACAAAAATGTTCTTACATAAAAATCGTTATTTCTTTTGTATAAAAAAGGTCTTCTTGCTAAACCCAAAGGGTCAGAAAAATCTTCGAGAAGTCTTTTTCCTAAAATTTTTTCTGCATTTTTATTGGTTAATTGAAAATACCCTGAAACTAAAAGTACCCATGCAATACCACCAAGAAATAACCCTAAAACTAACAAAAAAGGTGTTTGATGATAATTCTCTTTTTGATTGAGCTGGAAAAGAAATAAATTTACCATGTAAAAAATCCAAAAAAAACCGGGTAATAAAGAATTGTTCAAACAAAAAGTAAGGAAGGGTTTTCTTTGAGTAGCTAAGAAATAAAATTTTGAGCCGTCGAGGATATAGTTAGTAAGATGATAAGAAACTGTAAAAGCCCCTAAAAACAGACCTACCAAAAAAGTTGAAAAAAAACTTATAGAGCCTTGATAGTCTGGGTCTAAAAATAAATAAGGACCCCCAAAAGAAACCAAAAGATACTGCCCAACCACAGCAAACAAAAATACCCACATCAACACTGCAATAGGGTACCTTCTAATTTGCGAAGCAAGTAAACGGGTAGGTAAAAAAAAATATAAATCAACGAATAATTTTTTAACTAATGGAAACCAATAACGTTTATTCATTGGATTAGAGTTATTTAATTCCCAATAATTCTACATAAAAAATCAATGTAGAGTTTGCAGGAATTTTTTCTCCCATAGCTTGGTCACCGTATCCTATGTTAGGTGGAATAATCAAAATAGCTTGCCCACCGACTTTTAGTTTAGGAATTCCTTCATCCCAGCCTTGTATTACTTGTCCTTTTCCGATAACCGTTTCAAAGGGAGTACCTCTTTCAAAAGAAGAATCAAAAGTATTTCCATTTGTTAAAGTACCATGATAATGTACTAATACGCTTTGACCTGGCTGAGGGTGATTCCCCGTACCCTCTTTTACAATGTAATACTTTAAACCTGATGGTGTAGTAATAATCTTTGAAGAGTCCTCAATTTGCCATGGGGTAAATGTTTTTTTACTTTCAGTATTTTGTGATGTATTTTCAATAGGTGTGTAATACGTTTGGTCCGATTTTTTTTTACACCCATTTATAAAAAAAGTTATCAAAATGATTGCTACAATAATTTTCATTACCAATATTTCAATATGCAAATTTAGGGTATTTTCTTATCAAAATTTCAAGATTAATTTACAGAAAAACTAAAAAATTCCCGTTTAAAATCATTTTGGAAAACTAACCAATATTTACCAGATGGTAATTTTTTGATACGTAATAAATTTTGTTGATTGGCGTAAATAAAACTATTGAATAATGTACTAAGCTCCTGCATTTTTTCATTGAATAGTTTTACTCTCATATTTTGAGAAAAACTTGATAAAAATCGTAAACTGATTTCTTGCTGCGGGTTAGGTTTTTGAGGTAAAATTTCATACCAAAAATCTTTTTTGTTTTCTTTGGTTTCAACTTCAATTACTTTTGTATAAGTTTTTACTCCGAATTGGTCCAGTGAAACTACACGGTAATAAAGCGTTTGATTTAAAGGAACTTCAGAATCCGCAAATTTATAAATTCCACCTTTAAAAGAATTGCTCGGTTCTATCCTAAAAAGTGTTTGAAAGGTGTTTCCATTCATTTTTTGTAATTCAAAATAAGCGAGGTTTTCTTCTGTGCTCGTTTCCAAATAAAAATTTACCACATGGTTTAAAAAACGGTATCCAAAATTTTTGAATTGTACTTGGGAATACAATTTTTTATGGGGATATACAGAAGTGATTCTCCATTCATTCAAATATTGTTCAAAACCAATAGCAGGGTCTTCACCCATAGGGTAATATTTCCATTTAGGAAAGTTGGGTTCGGGTATTTCATAGTGAATAATATTACCATTACCCAGTATTAAACGATTTTTTTCAGGTAAAAAAGGCACATCTTTCAATTGTGAAAAGTAAAATCCATCAAGAAATTGTAAATATGGGCTAAACAATACCACGTAATTCCCTTCGACATTTTTTTTATACGGTTTGAAAAGAAAATCTTTACAAGAAGTTAAATCTAAATCTGGTTTTATGATGCTATTTTTTTGAGCTAATATATATTTTTGGTTAGGCAATAAATAGGTTTTAGAAGGAATTTTGACAGAATAGTCTCTTGTAATGACTAAGTAATCACCGATATTTACACTAGTATTTCCGATATTCAAAAGCTCGACTCGATGAGTATTACTGAACCGAAAATCTCCCGGAATAAATTTATGTATAATAATTTGTGCATTTAATCGAAAAAGAAAAGCCCAAGAAAGAATGAAAAATAAGAGATAAAAAATGTATTTTTCATTCATGGAATAAAATTTAAAGTAAACCGATAAAAATATTTTTGGGTTCTGTATAAAAATGCAAAGCTTCTAATCCACCTTCTCTTCCGATACCGGATTCTTTCACACCACCAAAAGGGGTTCTTAAATCTCTAACCATCCAATTATTCACCCAAACGATTCCGGTTTCAAGTTCATCAGCCAGAAGATGAGCTCTTTTTAAGTTTTGTGTCCAAATTACCGCACTTAAACCATAAGCAACACTATTGGCATATTCCAAAACCTCTTTTTCGGTTTCAAAAGGTGTAAGAGTAACCACGGGTCCAAAAATTTCTTCTTGGTTTACGGCACAATAGGGGTCTAAATTTTCTATAACCGTAGGTTCAATAAACCAACCATTTCTACAGCGTTCATTAGGAACTTCCGCAATTTTTCCACCACATAAAATATTTCCGCCTAATTCTTTTGCTTTTTCAATGTAATATAAAACTTTTTGAAACTGAGCTTCTGAAACAATAGCCCCCATAGCTGTATCCGGCAAACTGGGGTCATTAGGAATCAATCCTTTTACTTTGTCTATAAATAATGGTTTAAATTTTTCGTAGATATTTTTTTGAACAAAAAACCGTGAAGAGCATAAACAAATTTGCCCTTGATTATTAAAAGCACCACGAACGCTAATTTCTATACACCTTTGTAAATCGGCATCGTCAAAAATAATAGAAGGATTTTTACCACCGAGTTCCAAAGAAATTTTTTTTAGATATTGACCCGCATTTTGAGCAATACGTTTACCGGTAGCAGTGCCTCCCGTAAAGGAAATAATAGGAATTTTAGGGTGCGTAACGATAGATTCTCCTACATCTACCCCTAAACCGTGAACAATATTTAACACACCTTTTGGTAAACCCACATCATCACAAACTTTTGCAAGCAAATAAGCGGTATAAGGAGTTACCTCGGAGGGTTTTGCTATGGCTGTATTACCGACCGCTAAAGCCGGAGCAATTTTCCATGTAAGTAAGTACAAAGGCAAATTCCAAGGTGCAATTAAACCCGCAACTCCGAGCGGTTTACGTTTTACATAATTAAAACCTATTTTTCCCATATCATAGCTTTCCTCATGGGCATGCAAAATAGCCGTTGCAAAAAAACGAAAATTCGATATAGCCCTAGGTATATCCACTGAACGCGCCAAACGAATAGGTTTACCAGTATCTTTTGACTCAGCTTCTGCAAATTCCTCCAACCTTTTTTCAATAGCTTGTGCTATTTTTAGTAAATAATTACTTCTATCTTCATTAGAATATTTGCTCCATTCTGTAAATGCAGCCTTAGCAGCTTGATAAGCATTTTCTACATCGATTGAATTACTTTTGGGAATTTGACTATATACTTTACCCGTAGCAGGCTCATAATTTTCTAACCATTCCTCAGAATGAGATTTTACAAAACTTCCGTTGATATAATTGAAAATTTTTTCCATTTTTTATTTACAATAATTTTGATAGTTTTTAGGTGCATAAATAGTTTCTTTTAAACTGATGGCTTTTTTCCATTCGCTACAGGCTTCTTTCATTTTACCCATCTCATAATAAATTACACCACGAGTGTTAAAAATCATACCGTCATTAGGATTTAACATGATTGCTTTTTTGCAGTCATTCAAAGCTTCTAAATGCTTATTCATTTTCAATAAAACAAAAGAGCGATTCACATAAGCTAAGTAATAATGAGAATTTAGTTGAATAGCTTTGGTATAATCGTCATAAGCAGCTTGCCAATTTTGTAATTGAATATATACAGTTCCTCTTTGGTCGTAGATTTCGGGATCATTCGGATTTAAAGCTATGGCTTTATTGTAATTTTCCAAGGCTTCCAAATACCTTTGCAGTTGTGTTAAGGTAATGGCTTTTTCATGATAAGCTTCTATGTTTAACGGATTGATATTCAAGGCTTCATCAAACTGTTTTAGAGCTTTTTCATATTCTTCGTTATCATGATGAATAGTACCTTTAAGAATCCATGCTTCTTCGTATTTCGGTTCTAATTGTAAACATTTATCAATAAAAAAAAGGGCGGAATCATACATTTCTAAAATTTGGTAAGTCCATGCTAAATTAAAATAAGCGTCTACAAAAGTAGAATCTAATTCAAGTACCGTAACATAATGGTCTAATGCTTTGGAAAAAGATTTCGTAGTTAAAAAAACATTTGCCTTAGAAAAATAAGCAATAGAAGACAAAGGATCTAATTTCAAAGTTTTATCAGCATCCGCCAAGGCGTTTTTATTATCTCCTAACAAAAAATTTACACTACTTCTCAAAGCCCATGCTTCCGAACGATTAGGATCTAATTGAATAGCTTTATTAAATAACTCCCAAGCTTTTTGTAAACTATCCGACTCATAGTATTCTTTACCTTTAATCAAATAATCTTGATAAGTCTGTGAATAAAGAAAGTTAAAAAATAACGAAAAGATGTAAACCCTAAGGCATAACATATTATGACTTCACTTTTTGAAGAGTTCTTTTAATTTGCTTGATATGGTGTTTTTTATGAATAATAAAAAAATCCAACATTTGTTCAATGTTCATATAACCTGTAATAGGATGCTTAAAAAAAGCTTTATCGTAAGCACCTTCTGGAACTTTTTCAATCACTTTCCAAAGTTCCTTTCTTGTCATATCCCATATCATAGATAAATCAGCAAAAGATTTTGGTGCAGGAATTTGACTTACAGACTTCGGAGCTTTAAATTTTAAAGGTAAGCTTAAAGCAATTTTCATTATAAAACCTTTCCATTTGCTTTTAAAATCAACAGGTTTAGCCTGGTCTGCTTTTTCAATCTTATTACGAATATAACCAATAGATAACTGTTCAATAACCATCAAATGATTACAAATCTCTATTACTGACCACTCATTATCGGAGGGCTTCTTTTTTAAAATTTCGTTATCTATTCCTTCAGTAAGTTTGATGATATCATTTCTTAAACTTTCTAAAGTATCAAATTGGGATTTCCATTTTGTTGGATTCATTATTCTAATCTAAATTGCGAATTTACAGTTTTTTGAACTGAAACTCAAAACTTCATAACAGATTATACTTTCAGCTCGGTTAGTACTTCACGAATTACCTTGATAGCCATATCAATTTCCTGTTTTTGCATGATAAGAGCAGGTCTAAATCGAATGGATTTTTCTGCACAACCCAAGAATAAAACACCCTTAGCCATACCAAGTTTAAGAAATTGATTTCTTAAATCAGCGTTAGGTAAATCAAAAGCACACATGAAACCTCTACCACGAATATTACTTACTTTATGTTCTTGTGCAACAGCCTGTAACTCTTGTAAAAAGTACTCACCAGTTTTTGCTACATGTTCAACTAAGTTATCATCATGAATAATTTGTAGAATTTGACTGGCTCTTACCATGTCTACCAAGTTTCCTCCCCATGTAGAGTTAATTCTTGAAGGCACTCTAAAAACATTGGTTTCTATTTCATCAACTTTTTTTCCTACTAATATTCCGCAAACCTGCATTTTTTTACCAAAACAAAGAATATCAGGTCTTGCATTTTCGCCAAAATGCTCGTGGCACCAGAATTTGCCCGTTAAGCCTACTCCTGTTTGAACCTCATCATAGATTAACATGCACTCATTTTCGTCTGCAAGTACTCGTAATTTTTCAAAAAATTCTTTTCTGAAATGATTATCCCCTCCTTCTCCTTGAATAGGCTCTATAATAATCGCACAAATTTCATCAGGATTTGATTTAAAAGCCTGTTTAATTTGCTGAATAGCAAGATTTTCACGTTTTAATAAGTCTTCGTAACTTTCATCGCTGTAAGGAAAACTAATTTTGGGATTGATTACACGAGGCCAATCATTAAATTTTGCAAATAAATTAATTTTTGCAGGATCCGTATTGGTTAAAGACATTGTGTACCCAGAGCGACCATGAAAAGCTTCCTTAAAATGAAGAACTTTTGTTCCAACTTCCTTTGTATACCCTTTTTGAAAGTTTTTTTGTACTTTCCAATCCATTGCCACTTTCAAAGCATTTTCTACTGCTAATGCTCCCCCAGCAATAAAAAACGCATGCGGTAAATAAGAAGGTATTCCAATTCTTGAAAACGTATCTAAAAACTCCGCATATTGCGTTGTGTAAATATCTGAATTCGATGGATTAGTCAAAGCAGAAAGTAACAAATTATGTTTAAAATTCTCATCATTGATCATCTTCGGATGGTTATAACCGATGGGCAAAGAAGCAAAGCAGGTAAAAAAATCTAATAGTGTTCTTTCGTTTTTAGAATCATAAATAAAAACTCCTTGACTTTTTTCTAAGTCTAACACTAAATCCCACCCATCTTTCAAAATATGTTTTTTTAATGTTGCATCTACTTGTTTTGGACTGATTGTGATTTGATTTCCCATAATACGATGTTTTTTGCAAAGTTACAAAAAAAGACTTCGTAATCAACAAATAAAAAAAAAAAAATGTTAATAAAGAGGGCGTGCCCCTTGCACGGAGTGCTGAACCTCCCTTCCCTCCTATTAGGAGGGATACAACCTCCCCTTCCCTCCTATTAGGAGGGATACAACCTCCCCTTCCCTCCTATTAGGAGGGATACAACCTCCCCTTCCCTCCTATTAGGAGGGATACAACCTCCCCTTCCCTCCTATTAGGAGGGATACAACCT
>Ga0272446_1007339_pt1 | contig 11012 bp, 8 predicted proteins | sample YNPCB0061_FD_194587 | JGI IMG/M metagenome (GOLD analysis project Ga0272446, IMG submission 194587) | Hot spring microbial mat communities from Yellowstone National Park, WY, United States - YNP-CB-006-1 | ecosystem: Environmental > Aquatic > Thermal springs > Hot (42-90C) > Sediment | place...
TTGCGGTGCGCCAGCGAAGCTGGCGCACCGCAACGCCAACAACCAGAAACTCTACACCTGAGAGGAGGTTGGGAGGGGTACGTGTTCACATGTCTCCCGGGAGCGCGGGCATCTTGCCCGCGGAGACGCGACGAGGGCGGGACGCCCTCGCTCCCAGGTGCGTGTATGACCCCGGGTGTGAACAGTTACCGGGAGGGGGGGCGTGCCGCGCGCAGCGCCACGTGGTATACTTGCGACCTGCGCCGGCCCTGTGGAGAGACGCGCCATGCCGATCAGCGAAGTCGCCCCCGACATTTTCCTCGTCACATTGCCGCTCCCCTTTGCCCTGAACATTGTGAACTGTTACCTGCTGCGCGACGCCGACGGCTGGACGGTGCTGGACACCGGGCTGCACACCGAGGCCGGGGAGGCTGGCTGGCGCGCGGCACTGGCCGCCCTGGGCCTGGCGCCGCCGGCGATCCAGCGCATCATCGTGACCCACCATCACCCGGATCACTATGGCATGGCCGGCTGGCTCCAGGGCCTCACGGCTGCGCCGGTGCTCCTGGCTCCCCGCGAGGCCGAACTGGCCGCCGGGATCTGGGGCAAGCCGCCCGCGTTGCCCGAACCGATGCTGGCGCTCTTTACCGCTCACGGCACACCCGAGGCCCTGGCCGCGACGATCGCGCACGATGTCGCCCGGCTGCGCGCGGCCACCCTCCCGCACCCTGTGCTCACCCCACTCGTACCTGGCGAGCAGCTGGTTATGGGCGGGCGCAGCTTCGTCGCCCTGCACGCGCCGGGTCACAGTGACGGCCAGCTGATCTTCTATGCCGAGCGCGACGGCCTGATGCTGAGCGGTGACCACCTGCTCAACAAGATCACGCCGCACATCGGTGTCTGGCCCGGGAGCGAGGCAAACCCGCTGGCACGCTACCTGGGCTCGCTCAGCGCGCTGGCCGAGTATCCCGTGCGCCTGGCGCTACCGGGGCACAAGACGCTGATCCACGACTGGCACGGGCGCATCGGCGAGTTGCTGCGCCATCACGACGAGCGCCTGAGCGCGATGCGTGCGGCGGTGCTGGGCGGCGCGACGGCCTACGAGGTGGCGCGGCGGGTCTTCCCCTTCGAGCACTACACCACCCACGAGATGCGTTTCGCCGTGGCGGAGACGATCGCCCACCTGGAGTTTCTGACGCACGGCGGGGTGGTGCGGCGGATCGAGGGGCCAGTGGTGCGGTACGAGTGACGGCGGAGTCGGCGACCCCGTAGGCCGAAGCACTGGCTGCGCCACGGCTTCGGCCCTACGGGGTTCGGACGGGCTGCTACGGGGTGGGGCTGGGGTTGCTGCGGGTCGGCAGGCCGCGTTCCGCGATCAGGTCCATCGCCCGGTCGATCGGGATATGGACGTTGCCCTCCAGGGTGTAGCCATAGCTCGTAAGCAGTTCGCGGGCGGGGAGAACGTAGTCCTTGTAGGTCGGCCCGGCGATCGGCGTCACGCTCGGCACGAAGGGCACGCGCCCGGCGAGCATCACCAGCAGGCTGACCACCACGAAGGTCACCAGCAGGCCTGACATAATCTGGATGGCGCCCGGCGCCCGCCGCGCAGGCTGGTAGGAAGACTGGTAGCGGTAGCTCATGAGTGATGACCTCCGACGTGCAGCGCGTCCATCTGCGGGTCATTGAGGGGCAGCAGGGTCGCGCGTTGCATAAAGAAGGCCCAGAGTGCCACCCAGATGCCCAGGATACCGACCGGGGCGGCCAGGTTGGTAAAGGCGGTGAGTGCCGAGATGGGCGTGGTGTGGAACTCCGGCAGGATGATCCAGGCAGTATCGATCAGGCGCACCAGCAGGATCCAGGTCGCGACGAGGGCCAGGTAGTCCAGGTTGCGCTTCGGTTTGCGGCCCAGCAGGGCGAAGAAGGGCATAAAGAAGGCGGCGATCATCAGGAACACCACCACCACGAGCCAGCCCTCCTCACGGCGCCGGACGTACCAGGGCGTGAACTCGGCCACATCGCCGGACCAGATGATCACATACTGGCCGAAGGACATGTAGGTCCACAGCACGGTAAAGGCGAGCATAAGCTTGCCAAGATCGTGGAACGCCTTCACCGGGACGTGCTCCTCGAAGATACTTGTGCGGCGCACCTGGGTGAGCGCGATGATGATGAAGGCCAGCGCGCTCAGCCCGCTATTGACCATATAGTGGGCGCCGTAGATCGTCGAGTACCAGTGGGCGTCGAGCGACATACCCACATCGAAGGCGAAGAAGGTCACACTCAGCACAAAGAGCGCCACGCCGATGCCGCTGAGCATGCGCATGCGTTTGGCCATGGCCACCGCATCGGCGCCGCGGTCCTGCTGGAGCGACCAGCTGCGCAGCAGGATGGCCAGCAGGCTCCAGACGACGAAATAGATCAGCATGCGCCCGGCGAACCAGGGCGGGCTCATCCAGGGCGTCTTATGGGCGATGATCGGGTCAAACTCCGGGCTTCCGGGGGTGACGACCGCCGGGTCGGCCCAGTGATAGACGGCGTGTTCGAGGCCGAAGGTGTTGTAGGCCGCCATCATCACCGGGATGCTGAGGATGAAGAAGACGGGCAGGGTCAGCGCGCCGGCCTCAAGGATGCGGCGGGCGGTAACGCCCCAGGCGCCCCCGGTGAGGTGCTGGACCATCAGGAAGCCCAGGCAGCCAAGCCCGAAGGCCATGGAGAAGTAGAAACCGAAGATGTAGGACTTAACGAACTGCTCGGCATTGAGCACGAAGCCAAGCCCGAGCAACACGAGCCCGACCACAGCCGCACCGATGCCGATCAGTTGCACCCGGTTCAGTTGCGGCGCCCCGGTTTGAGGGAGGGTGGTTGTCGCCATAACCAACTCTCTAGAATGGACGATCCAGAATCCAGGCTACGGGGCGCCTAGCGCCGGCCACGTGGTCTAGAGTCCTGCATCTCCCTAATTGCCCAGGCTCGCCCGGAGCTCGGGCGGCACGTCGTCGACCGTCGCATTCTGGCTCAGCTGGAGCGCGCGGATATAGGCCGCGATCGCCCAGCGATCCTCGGGCGTAATACGCGAGGCGTACGAGTACATCGACTGGTAGCCGTCCCGCTCCGGATCACCCCGGTAGACCCCATTGGTAATGATCACGAAGAAGTGACCGATAGCAACATCGCGGAGGCGCTGCTGGTGGAAGTTGGCCGGAACGATGCCGCCGCGCTGAGCGACCATGCTCTGGCCGTAGCCAGACTCACCGTGGCAGACGGCACAATAGATGTTGTACTTCTCCTGGCCGCGCTCGAGCAGTTCGCGGGTGACGGCGAAGGGCATCACATCGCCCTCAACGCCATCGATGAGCCCGGTGTAGAGGTAATCGTCTGTCTGCGCCGCGCCCACTGCGACCGTGCCCGGCACATTGGGCCGTGAGCCCCGGCCATCGGCGAAGAAGGTGCTAGGGTCGTACGTCTGCACCTTGGGCTGGTTGTACATATCCTGGTGGCACGCTGCAAGCAGCAGGGCCAGCAGGGCAACCCAGCCCGCGCGCAGCAGGCGGGTCAGCGAGGGATTCCAGCGCGAGCGTAGCGGTTGCATACGTCGTCCTCTAGTTGGCAACCTCAGTCACCTGGACGGGGCCAAGGTTACGGAGGAACTGCGAGGTCTGGGCGCGGTCGAACAGCGGGTCACGGGCCTCGATACAGAGGAAGAAAGCGTCCTGCGAGGCCCGGTCGAAGCGCGGCGCATTGAAGGCCGGGTGATAGGGCATCGGCAGGCCATTGAGCACCACCATACTGATCGCGGCCGTGAAGGCGGCCAGCAGGATCATCGACTCAAAGGTGATCGGGATCATTGCCGGCCAGTTGTCAATACTCAGCGGGCGCCCGCCGATATTGAGCGGGTAGTCGATGATATTGCCGACATACTGGATGATGAAGCCGGTGGCCGCGCCGATCAGCCCGGCCAGCAGCACCAGGCGGGGCACCCCGGTATCGCCGGGGGCCACCTCCTCGATCACCTCCTCGATCGGGAAGGGCGTGAAGGCGTCCAGCTTGCTATAGCCGGCCTGCTTGACCTTATGGGTCGCGGCGATCAACTCCTCGGGCGTCTTGAACTCGGCCATCAGGCCATAGATTTCGGGTGCTGCGCGGTTCTGCATAGCTGTGCTTCCAGGGTCCGGGGAACCGGGCGAGCCTCCGGTTCCCCGGCCGTTAGCGCCTCAGTCTGCGCTGGCGACGCTCGGGTCACTCTTGCCGGTCACGATATCGCGGCCCGTCTCACCGTGGCCACCGTGCTCACGGCGGTGCAGGCGCTCCTGCTCCTGGAAATGGAACAGCCGCATCTCGAAGATATTGATCATTGGCAGGACGCGGATGAACAGGAACAGCAGCGTGAAGAAGAGGCCAAAGCTCCCGATGTAGAGCGACCAGTCCCAGAACGTCGGGATATAGAGATCCCACGAGGAGGGCAGGAACTCGCGCTCCAGCGAGATCACAATAATCACATAGCGTTCGAGCCACATCCCGACACTCACGATCAGCGAGATGATGATCAACGCCGGGATACTCTGGCGCACGCGCCGGAACCAGAGCGGCTGGATGGCCACGGCATTGCAGAAGAGCAGCCCGTAGTAGGCCCAGGCGCTCGGCCCGTTGAGCCGGTTGAAGAGCAGGTACTCTTCGAAGCGGCTGCCGCTGTAGAGCGCGGCCCAGACTTCCATAAAGTAGCCATAGACCACGATCATACCCGTGGCGAGCATCACCTTGGCCATCACATCAAAATGGCGCATCGTGATGTACTTTTGGAAGCCATACCAGGCGCGCACCGGAGCCATCAGCAGGATCACCATCGCGAAGCCCGCGAACACCGCGCCAGCGACGAAATACGGTGGGAAGACCGTCACCTGCCAGCCGGGCACCTGCGAGATCGCGAAGTCGAGCGAGATGATCGAGTGGACCGAGACGACCAGCGGCGTCGAGAGGCCGGCGAGGAGCAGCGAGGCCATCTCGTAGCGGTGCCAGTGGCGGGCCGAGCCGCGCCAGCCCAGTGATGCCAGGCCATAAGCTCGCTTGGCCCAGATATTGGTCGCCCGGTCGCGCAGGGTGGCAAAATCGGGGAGCAGGCCGACCAGCCAGAAGACCAGCGACACGCTCGCGTAGGTCGAGATCGCGAACACGTCCCAGGCCAGGGCGCTGCGGAAGTTCGGCCACATCCCGTGGGTATTGGGGTAGGGGGTGAGCCAGTAGAACAGCCACGGGCGCCCGAGGTGCAGGATCGGGTAGAGCCCGGCGCAGGCCACGGCGAAGAGCGTCATCGCCTCGGCGAAGCGGTTGATCGAGTTGCGCCAGCCCTGGTTCAGCAGCAAGAGGATGGCCGAGATCAGGGTGCCGGCGTGGCCGATACCGATCCACCAGACGAAGTTGATGATGTCCATCCCCCAGCCGACGGGGATGTTGATACCCCAGATGCCGACGCCTTTGATGAACAGCCAGGCGATCGACACGAAGTAGAGCATCAACAGCAGGAAGGCGATAGTGAAGCCCAGCAGCCAGCCCCGGGGTGTCTGCAGCGGGCTGACGAGCGGCACATCGCCGATCGTGCGGCTAATGGACGTGTACGTATTGCCCGGCAACAGGTACTGCTCGCCGGTGTCGGGCTGTGGCTTCGTAGGAAGTGGTTGCGCCTGTGCCATCGACAGTCCTTACTAGGTCTACTGGCTTGCCGCCCGCCACAGGCGGCAGAGGTCGGGTCGCTGCGAGCGCGCCCCGGGTGACGCGCCGTCATGGCCCCGGCCCTAGCCGGCAGCCTCTCCGTGGGCCTCCAACTCCTCGTTCGGGTTCCGCACGCGGGCCAGGTAGCTGGTGCGCGGGAAGGTATTGAGAATGTTCAGCACGCCGTAGTTATGCGGCTCCGCTTTCCACTTCGCCACCCGGCTGGCCTGGTCGTTGATGTCGCCAAAGACGATCGCCTGGGTCGGGCAGGCGGCCTCACAGGCCGTCACAATCGCCCCATCAGCGATCGTGTAGCTCGGCTCGCCATTCTGGACCGCAGTCTTCTTGGCCTCGATCCGCGCGGCGCTGATGCGCTGGATGCAGTAGGTGCACTTCTCCATCACACCGCGGTTGCGTACTGTGACCTCGGGGTTCCGTTGCAGCTGGATACTGGGCGTGTTGAGATCGATGTACTGCAGGAAATTGAAGCGGCGCACCTTGTAGGGACAGTTATTGGAGCAGTATTTGGTACCGACGCAGCGATTATACACCATGTTGTTCAGGCCCTCGTAGTCGTGCACCGTGGCAATGACCGGGCAGACGACTTCACACGGGGCCTGCTCGCACTGCATACAGGTGAGAGGCATCAGGTAGGTGGCCGGGTTGTCCAGGTTATCGCCGGCGTAGTAGCGGTCGATACGGATCCAGTGCATCTCACGGCCCCGCGAGACCTGCTCTTTACCCACGTAGGGAATGTTGTTCTCGGCCTGACAGGCCACCAGGCAACCGTTGCAGCCGATACAGGCGTTGAGGTTGATCGTCATACCCCAGGCGTTGCGGCCGGCATAATCGACACCGGGCTGCAGCGAGAGATAGCCGTCGGTGCCGGGGCCGGGCGTATCCTTACCGTACTCCTCGCGATAGACCTCTTTGGCGATCGACTTCGGATCGAGCTTGAACTCCTCGAAGGCGCCAACCCGGTAGATGTCACGCCCCTCCATCGTCCAGTGGTCCTGGGTCGAGACCAGCAGGTACTTGCGGTTCGCGTTGAGCACCTCGACGCCGGTGCCGAACCAGGGCGCCGCGCTGGTGCGCAGCGGGTAGACATCGACGCCGATGCCGTCGCCGACCCGCCCGGCATTGCGCCGCCCGAAGCCAAGGTTCACGGTCATTGAGTCATCGGCGTGGCCGGGGGTGAGCCAGAGCGGCAGTTCGAGCGTGCCGCCGGCGTAGCGGATGGTTACCATGGTGCCGTTGGCCGCGGTCATGCGCTCGAGGGCGACCTGGCGCGCATCGCTGTCGGGGTTCTCCAGGTCGGCCAGGTTGAAGCCGAGGCCGAGCAGCCGCGAGGCAGTGCCGATGCTCATCAGCACCGCATTGTCCCAGACCAGCTTGGTGAGCGGGCGGGGCAGTTCCATCATCCAGCCGTTGTTGCTGTAGGCCCCGTCCCAGACCGAGGGGTCCGGGCGGAAGACGATCTCCAGTTCACCGACCGGCAGCGCGACAGCGACGGGGGGCTGGGTCTGGAGCGTCGGGGTCACAACCGGGGCGGCGGTATTGCTGATCACGCCGCTGGCGAGGGCGCCCTGCCAGAAATCCTCGAAGGCGCCATTGCCGGCGGCGCTGGCCTGCCAGAAGCTGCGCACCAGGTCGTAGGGGCGCGCATCGGGCTGGCCCAGCAGCGCGGCGAGCACCTGGTGGTCGGACTTACCGCCATAGAGCGGCTCGATCAGCGGCTGGACGATACTGGCCGTACCGTCAAAGGCCCGGGCATCGCTCCAGCTCTCCAGGCTATGGACGGCGGGGATATGCCAGGTGCTCAGCACCGAGGTCTCATCAACGAAGAGGCTGAGGTGCACACTGAGCGGCACGCGCTGCAGCGCCTCGGCGAAGCGCAGGTCGCCGGGGGCGGTATAGGCCGGGTTGCCGCCGAGCATCACCAGCAACTCAACCGTGCCGCCATTGATCTCACTGACCAGCGTGGCGAGCTCGGCCGTCTGATTGGTGGGACGAGCCTCGACGGGCGCGGTATAGATCACCGTGTTCCCGACGTTGCCCAGTTCGGCATTGATCGCGTGGACCAGGGCATGCACGAAGGGGGGTTGCTGGTCGCCGGCAATTACCAGCGAAGCGCCGCGGTGGGCCTCGAGGTCCTCGGCGACGCGCTCAAGGTAGGCGACTGCCTGCTCGGGGAGCCCGGCGCCACCGCCGCCGAGGCCGAGCTGCGCGGCGAGCGCTGCGGCGAAGGTGCCCACGGCGCTAGCCTTCAGCGGCAGGCGATGGTCGGCGGTGGCGCCAGTAGTAGAGGGCGAGGCCTCAACCACATAGAGCCGGTTCATCTCGGTGCTGGCCTTCGTCACCCGCCGCGCATCGGCAAAGGCGCGGGCGTAGGGCACAAAGCCGGGGCCGGGGGCCAGGAAGTCGGCGTCGAGCGCGAGCACCACCCGGGCCTTGCTGAAGTCGTAGCGCGTGCTGACATACTGCCCGAAGGCCTGGATCGCGCCCTCGTAGACATTATCGCGATTGATCGGCTCGTACTGGTACCAGCGGGCCTGGGGGAAGCGCGCCAGCAGCTGGGCGATCTGGTCGGCCAGCGTGGGCGAGTTGACGGTCGTGGTGAGCAGCCGGATGCCGGCGCCGCCGGTGGCGCTCTGGGCCGTCAGGCTATTGCCGAGCGTGGCAACGAACTCATCCCAGCTACTCGCGGCGCCCTGACGCAGCACCGTCTGCGAGCGGTCGGGATCGTAGAGGTTGAGGATCTCGGCCTGGGCGAAGAGATCGGTGCTGCCAAGGCTGGCCGGGTGGAGCGGGTTGCCCTCGATTTTGGTTGGCCGGCCCTCGTTGGAGCGCACCAGCACGCCGGTGGCATAGCCATTCAGGCTCAGCGCCGTAGCAAAGAACTGGGCGATGCCGGGCACGCGGCCGAGCGGCTGGCGGTCGAAGGGCGCGAGCTTCTCGGGCGGCATATAGGTGCAGCCCGTGACACCGGCGAGGGCGAGCGAGGCGCCGACCAGCTTGAGGAACGTACGCCGGCTGACCGGGTCGTTCAGCTCGGCGGCGCCCTGCGGGAACTCGCGCGCGACCAGCTCGCGGAAGGCGGGCGTATCGGCGAGCTCATCGAGCGAGCGCCAGAACTGCTGGCCGCCACCGCTGCGCAGCCGCTCGCGGATGGCCTCGAGGTCGGGGTTCGGGGTAGTACTTGTCATTGCCGCTATCGCTTTGCTAGTGCGAAGGATGCGCCACGTGCCGCGGACCCGGGGCCAGCCCGTGGTCCACGACATCGCTGCGTCCTATCGGTGACAGACCCAGCAGTTGGTGAGCTGTTCGGGAGGCATGATCCCGTACTCGGCGACCAGCTGGCGCCCCAGGGCGACCTGGTTGGCCGGCGCCACGTACTCCATGTTGTAGACCTCGTCACGTGGGCGGAGGTACTGCTCCGGGTTGCGGTGGCAGTTGAGACACCAGCCCATAAACATCGCCTGCTGCTGCCAGACCACCGCCATCTCGTTCACCTGGCCGTGGCAGGTTGAGCAGCCCACGCCTTTATTCACGTGGATCGAGTGGTTGAAGTAGACGAAGTCCGGCACCCGGTGGACCTTGTTCCACAGGATGGGCTGGCCGGTGTTGTAACTCGCCACGACCGGGGCGATCTTTGCGCTGTAGGTCTTGATCTGGGAGTGGCAGGTCATGCAGGTCTCGGTGGCGGGGATATTGGCGAAGTACGACTGGTTCACCGAGACATGGCAGTAGCGGCAGTCGATGCCGAGCGTGCCATTGTGGAGCTGATGACTAAAGGCGACCGGCTGCTCAATCGCGACATTGATCTGGCGGAAGTAGTTCGAGCGGAAGTAGACTGCCAGGATCAGCACCAACTCTGCGACCAGCAACAGACCGGCAAACAAGCTCAGCCAGGCCAGCAGGTTGGCGTTGCGGGGGAAGATCTGTCCCATGCCTCGTTGCCTTCTAGGGGAACCCTGTGCACAGCGGGGGTCTGACGCTATTATAGAACTCCATTGCTTTTGTGTCAATCAAACCCGGCCGTGCCGCCGTTCTCCATGTCGCGCACATCTCAATATAATGCCAGAAACAGTGTGTGCTAGATTACATGGCCAGGGCGAGACCGTTACATATAGGGCATACTCACGGCCCCTCGGCGGGCGGGACGGCAACCGGGCCACTTTGTGAGAGAACAGACATGACTGGGCATGAGGAACAAATACCCACCGGGTTTGTGTTATGAGTAACAATACTATCGGGAGTTACATCCCAGGCACACGGGCGGACAGAACGGTTGGGCGCACGCGGGCGCGCCTGCGCTGAGCCTGGCGAAGCGCCTGCGGGGCCAGCAGTGAGACGTTCCGTGGTACGATGATCATGATCGTATGAGGAGGGTCTTCTGATGCAGCGTGTGTCTTCCAACGGGACAGCAGGCAACGACGCCGTGGCGCCAGTGCCGCTCGACCCGGCTACCGTATACCGGCGCAACGGCGCCCGCCCGTGGCCCTCGGCGCGGCCCCGGGTGATCATCGTCGGCGCCGGCTTCGGCGGCCTCTCCGCCGCCCGCGTGCTCGGCGACAAAGACGTTGATGTGCTGGTGATTGACCGCAACAATTACCATGGCTTCTGGCCCCTGCTCTACCAGGTGGCGACCGCCGGCCTCGAACCGGAGTCGGTGGCCCATCCTGTGCGGGCGATTGTGCGCCAGTACAGCAACGTCAGCTTTATGATGGCCGAGGTGCTCAGGGTGGATTTCGCGCAGCAGGTGGTGATCACCGCTGCCGCCGCTCTGCCCTACGATTATCTCATCCTGGCGGCCGGCAGCGCGAATAACTATTTCGGGAATGAGAGCCTGGCCGCGCACACCTATGGGCTCAAGGATCTCGATGACGCCGAGCTGCTGCGCAACGCGGTGCTCGCCAACTTCGAGTATGCCGTGAGCGAGGCCAACCAGGCGCGCCGCCGCAGGTTGAAGACGCTGGTGGTGGTAGGCGGCGGGCCGACCGGCGTGGAACTGGCCGGGGCGTTCGTGGAGTTGATCAAGCACGTCCTGGTTCACGATTATCCGATGCTCGATATGTCAGAGGCCCGCGTGGTGCTGGCCGAGGCCGGTGACACGGTGCTTGCCACCTTTCCCACGCCGTTGCAGCAAGAGGCCATCCGTCGCCTTCAGGCCATCGGCGTGGAGGTGCGGCTGCGTTCTCCAGTGGCTGCGGTGGAAAACGGGCTGGTAACCTTCGGCGATGGCAGCCAGATCGAGGCAGGGGTGGTGGTCTGGGCCGCCGGCGTACGCGCCGCGGCGCTGGCCGATCGGCTGGGGGTCAGCCAGGCGC
>Ga0272446_1007340_pt1 | contig 11010 bp, 10 predicted proteins | sample YNPCB0061_FD_194587 | JGI IMG/M metagenome (GOLD analysis project Ga0272446, IMG submission 194587) | Hot spring microbial mat communities from Yellowstone National Park, WY, United States - YNP-CB-006-1 | ecosystem: Environmental > Aquatic > Thermal springs > Hot (42-90C) > Sediment | place...
GATGATTGGAAGACCGCCTGGAATCACATCCATTTCAAAGGATTTCTGGGCACCAAGATGATCCTGCAAGTGATCTGGCAAGGGTGTGATTCGCTGCTGGCCGGGCCGCTCGTGATTGATCTGGCTCGCTTGACGTTGCTGGCGCAACGGCGTGGCGAGGTGGGCGTGTTGAAACATCTGGCCTGCTTTTTCAAAAATCCACACGGTGTTAGCGTCCACGACTTCTTTGAGCAATTCGACCTGCTCGAAGCGCACGTCGCCCGCTACAAGGCTACCACGGGAGAAACTCCGGGATGATGGCTTTCGCCCGGTTGGTCCGTCTGCCTGCCTTGCCCAGTGCCGTCTCCAATATCGCGATGGCGGCGCTGGCGGTTGGGGCCTTGCCCGAGCGTCTGCCGCCATTTCTCTTGCTGCTGCTGGGCAGCGCCTGTTTGTACATGGCCGGCATGGCTCTGAACGACTGGTATGACCAGGAAGAAGACCGGCGCGAGCGTCCGGAGCGACCCATTCCTGCGGGCCAAATCCCTTCCCGACAAGCCGCCTGGATCGGCTTTGGGTTGTTGGGCTTGGGCGTGCTGCTGGCGTCCCTGGCTGCCTCGCCCTGGTTGGCCGGACTCCTGGCCGGGCTGATCGTGCTGTACAACGCGGCAGCAAAGCGTGGCTGGCTGGGGCCGCTGGTTATGGGAGCGTGCCGGGGGGTGCATGTGCTGTTGGGCTGTTCGTTGCTGGGTTCGCCTTTCACCGGCGTCGGGCCGCATCTGGCGCTGGTGATGGGGCTTTACATCGTGGGCGTGACGTGGTTTGCCCGAGGTGAGGCCGGCACCAGCAAACCGGGTCAGCTGCTGGCGGCAGCGGGGGTGATGCTGGCAGCGCTGCTGTTGGCTTTGGCAGTGCCTGCGCCGTTGCCGGCGGATACCGCCTCGCCAGCGTTTCCTTATGTGTTGGTGGTGCTTGGTTTTCTGATTGGCGTGCCGATTGCTCGAGCCGTGCAAGATCCCTCGCCGCGTCGGGTGCAGGCGGCAGTGCGTCGGCAGTTGCAGGGGGTCATTGTGCTGGACGCGGCCCTGGCCAGCGCCACGGCGGGGACGCTGGGGCTGGTGGTGTTGGTGTTATTGATTCCCGTGTGGCTGTTGGGGAGCAGAGGTCAGCTATCGGCAACCTAGGCAATCGGCAACTGAGGCGGAGAGAAGCCCTGCAGAGCTGGAACTCGTGTTCAGTATGTGCTAAAGTGAAGCGACTCGATAGGACGCGACCCGGGGTACACGACGATGATCGCGTTTGCCTGTGTTCATTGCGGTCAGCGGATGACCCTCACCGAGAGCGGCCAGGGCAAGCAAGCCTATTGCCCCTCGTGTCAAAAACTCGTAACGCTGCCGCAACGCGACGGACTGCGACGCCCAGGCCAAGGCGGCTCGACGCCCAGGCCGGCAGATGCCGCGGCTCGTGTGCCACGCGATTCTTCGACCGATTCCAAGTCGCTCGACGTGCATCTTTTGCCGACTCGGGTGGACAGCGTCGCGCCTCAACTCGGCTGTGAGTACACCGTGTTTCTCGCTCCGCCGCAGCAGCCCGAGGAGTTGGGACGCCTGGGGGGCTATCGCATCCTCGAAGTGATCGGGGCGGGCGGCATGGGGGTTGTCTTTCGCGCGGAGGAACTCAGCCTGTTACGCCAAGTCGCCCTCAAGGCCATGCTCCCTCACTTGGCTGCCCATCCCACCGCGCGGCAACGGTTCCTCCGCGAGGCGCGGGCGGCGGCCGCCTTGCAACACGACCGCATCGTGCCCATTTATCAGGTCGGCGAGGAGCGTGGCGTACCGTTTTTGGTCATGCCTTTTTTGCGTGGTCAAGCCCTGGAAACGCTTCTGCAACGCCAGCCTCGCCTGCCTGAGGCCGACATCCGACGTATCGGCCGAGAGTTAGCCGAGGGACTCTTGGCGATCCACGAGCGCGGGTTGGTGCATCGCGACATCAAGCCGGGCAATATCTGGCTAGAAGGCGAGGCGGGACGGGTCAAAATTCTCGATTTTGGCCTGGCACGCTCTTTGGGCGATGTACAACTCACACAAGAAGGTTGCCTGGTCGGCTCGCCGGCGTATATGGCCCCTGAGCAGGCTCGCCGCCAGCCGGTCGATGCCCGAGCCGACCTGTTTAGCATGGGTTGCGTGTTGTATCGGATGGTCAGCGGTCGGTTGCCGTTTCAGGGCGAGGACGCGTTGTCGACGTTGTTTGCCATCACCCACACCGAGCCGCTGCCCCTGGAGGATTGTTCACGCGACTTGGCCCAGCTCATCGCTCAGTTGTTGGCCAAGTCCCCCGAGCAGCGGCCGACCTCGGCCCGTGTGGTTCTCTCGGCGTTGTGAGTCGGCCTGGCTGGTTGGTTGTGAGTCGGCCTGGCTGGTTGGCGGAGCGGCACGACGACAAGGGGTCGTCTCCAGGCCAAAAAACGTGGGCACGCCCAAACGCAGCAAGCGGCCCAGGGAGCGAGCCGACTCATACAGGCTGACCTTGGACGCACCGGCCTGACGCTCCACGAAGGTGATGGGTGTCTCGCCGATGCGACAGCCAATCTGCTGGCAGCGAAACAACACCTCTTGCATGAACGAGTAGCCCTGCGAGCGGACTCGTTCCAGCCCAGCCTCGCGTAGCTTGCTGACGCGATAGCAGCGGTAGCTGCCGCTCAGATCATGGGCGCGAAAGCGAAACAAAAAACGCACCAGCAGATTGACGGCCCGGCTAAGGAGATAGCGGCTCAGGGGCCAGTCGATCGTCTTGCCCCCAGGGATGTAACGCGAACCGATCATCACGTCGTGCTGTTCCATGCCGGCCAGCAAGGCCGGCAGATGCCGGGGATCGTGCGACAGGTCGGCATCCATGTTGACAAAGAAATCATAATGATGGTCGATCGCGTAGTGCATGCCGGCCAAAACTGCTGTGCCCAAGCCGAGCTTGCCAGGCCGAGACAACAAGCGAAAGCGGCCGTCGCGGCGGGCCAACTCTCGGACATACTCGCCACTGCCATCCGGCGAATTGTCGTCGATCACTAGAATATCTGCCGTGGGCCAATGCTGGACAATCGCAGGCAAGAGGCGTTCGAGATTGGGGCGCTCGTTGTAGGTGGCCAGCGAGACCAGAACACGCGGAGAACAGCGAACCGACACGCAAGCCAGACGTGGCGCAGCCATGAGAACTCCTTGGCCCCTCCGAGAAAAGGGATTGCGTCTGTATATCCCAAGCAGCTGACGCGAATCCAGCCCAACTGGCGAGCCGCTGGCGTCAGCCGGCGGATTCCAGTTGCTGGCGAAGGAGGAAAACAATGACGCAGGAAGGTTTACTGGTCGTCGATAAGCCCCAAGGCATGACCTCGCGTGCCGTCGTCGATCGTGCTTTGCGTTGGTTTCCTCGCAAAACCAAGCTCGGCCACACCGGGACCCTGGATCCATTGGCTAGTGGGGTGATGGTGTTGTGCCTGGGCCGGACCACACGGCTTGTGGAGTATGTGCAACGCATGAGCAAGGCGTATCACAGCATCTTCACCCTGGGAGCCAGCAGCGACACCGATGATGCCCAGGGCACCCTGAGAACGGTATCGTCGGCCGATCCCGGCGAGGCGGCGGTGCGTCGGGAATTAGCCCAGCTGGTGGGCACACTGCACCAGGTGCCGCCCGCTTACTCGGCAGCGCATGTCGAGGGACAACGGGCGTATGAGTTGGCCCGGCGTGGTCAGGAGGTGCAACTGGAGGCTCGCTCGGTGCAGGTGCATGCTATTACGCTGTTGCGTTACGCCTATCCCGAAGTCGAGGTGGAAGTGGAGTGTGGCAAGGGAACCTACATTCGCTCGTTGGCCCGCGACCTGGGCACGGCTCTGGGCGTGGGGGCCTATGTGTCGAGGCTGCGGCGCACCCGCGTAGGCCCCTTTACTCCGCAGCAGGCTACCCCGCTCGATGCCCCAAGCCCGACTCTGCTTCCCGCGGCGTTGGCCCTGGCCGACTTGCCGCTCGCCCACATCGCGCCTGCCGATCTGGCTCGTCTGCGTCAGGGCCAGCCGGTTCCCGTCGTTCTGGGCCACGACGCCGACTCGGCTGCCATCTGGGCCGCCGAAACGCTGGTGGCCATCGGCCGCATCCAGGCCGGCTGGGTTTATCCCGACAAGGTGTTAATGGCCAACGAATGACGGCGAGCGTCGATGGTTCGGGTGGAACGGTTGGCTCAGTACGGCTGATCGCTGCAGCGTTGCAAACGCACCTCGGGGAACATCCTCAGCCGCATCATCAACTCCTCGGCAAAAAAGCGTGGCAACCGCCGGGCTAGATATTCGACCGTCTGATCCTCGGCCATCGAGGTGTAGGCGTGGCCCAAAAGCCGTACCAGATGCGAACGCAAGCGTTTCAAGTAGCCAGCGCCCTGGGTGGGAACAACGAGATCAAACCACTCGCCCGCGGGGCTGTCGTGCCGAGCCTCGAAGAGTTGCACCTCCGCTAGGCCGGCAAACCGTTGCCTTAGCTCGTCCTCTTCTTGGGCAAAGAGTTGCGCTATGGTGATCGGCAAAGGCCCTTGCAGACCCTCCAACGCCTGGAACAGGCTGCAAGGGGCAATCTCGGCAATTAGCCGGGCCGTGGTCATCAGCCGGTCCCGACGAACCGAGTGAAGCCGCAAAAAGCGTTGCCCCTCAAAGGTGGGCAGGCAGGGCACGCCGCGTACCGCCGGCTGGACCGCGTCCGGCCCCGAGGGGCGTAACTGCACCAAAACCGGCCGCGAATCGTCTAGCCCGTGCATGTACCCGCGAGGAGGCTCCTGAGCGATGCGTAACAGGGCGTGGCCGGCTTGCACCGCCAGGGACGCTGGTACCCCCGGTAGGAGGATCGGCTGAGAGCGTTCGGAAAGATCCTTGGCCGGTGAAAGGTTGATGCGGCGTAGCTCGCGAATGGTTTTGATGAGGAGAATCTTTCGGGCCGGCGGATAGAGCGTGACGACTACATCCCAACGCCGACCCGCTCGGTAGCACCAATCCTCGTCGAGATCGGCCACGAGACGCGCCAGGGTGTTGACCTCACAGGAGTTTTTGTGTCGTAAAAAGGCCGCGCGTCGGTCCTCGCCGTGTTCTTCCAGCCAATCGGAATACACGAGCCGGGTGGTCTCATCGAGAGGATTCTCGTCCAGAGCCGTCAGAAACGCTGTTTCCGCAGGACTAGGGGGCGTCATGGAAAAGGACTCCAGAAAGGACGCTTATGAGTTTAGCAGTTCGTCCTGCTTTTTGCTAGTCTCTCGGGACCTGGGGCAAACGGCCTGTGTGGAGAGAGGATGGCCTGGCGGCTCGGGCCGCACCACCAACCAAGAGAGTACCACCACCGCCGCGAATCCCAAATAGATGGGGAGGAGTTGTGGCATGGGTTTGCGGGTGTAGACGAGGTGGTTAGCCCAGGCTCCCAGGGGCGAAGCCCCTTCGAGATTGCGTAGATCGCCCTCACGCAAGGTGCGCTCAAATTCATTGATCGGACATTCATGTCCTACCAGGGGTTGCATCACTACCAGCAGCACCGCCAGCAGATGGATCAGCCGCGGCCAAAAGCGACGCACCCAGGCCCAGCCCAACCAGCCGCCCAGCAGCACCCCCAGCGGAAATAGCAGCACCCCGGCCATAAACGCCAGATGAGCCACCGCGATGACGTCGGCCTGATGCGGCGGGCGGAGCTGAGCGAACAACACCCCTAGCCCCAGCCAGCCCAGGGGCACCAACGGTTGCACGGCCAGGATCGCGAGTACGAGTTGCCAGGACACCCCGGGGGACGCAGAAGCCGAGCCAGACCGCACGCAGCGGAACACCACGCCCAACAACGTAGCCTCCGCTAGGAGGAAATACAACACAAACAGCAGGCGCAGAGCATGCTCCATGATGGGGCTTAAAATAACACGGGCTTGCCGAGCTTGCGACGCACGACGCTGAATTGTCCGGCATGCATCAACGTATGATCCGACTCCAGCAGCAGCAACTTCCCCAGCGTCGGGGCCAATTGGGCCAGCGGACCCTCGATGGGGCGGTCCAGGTCTGCTTCGCTTAGGCCGGCTAATCCTCGCAAGGTTGCCTCGCGTACTTGCTGGAACAATCCCACGTAGGCCTCTCGTCCCCAGAAGCCCGTGGCCGGCTCTTGGGCGGCCATCTCCTTGTCGTGTTGGGCAGCAAAGCCCTCGGGCAGAGCCGGGTAGTTGGCTGCGGGCAAGTAGTCGGCCAACGAAACCTCCGTCACGATCAGATGCCCCACCTGCCAAGCGATGTGATTGGCCTGGGGCACCGGCCGAACCAGCAGATCGGTATCCGACAGATCGGAAAGATACCAGGTGAGCAGATTCCGAGACGATTGCAAGGCGGTGGCGATGGCCTCGAGTGCAGTCATGATACGGTGACTCCTAAAATCGGGGGCAATTCAGCATTGTAGTGATCCTGGCCGCGTCTGTCGCCGCCAGGCGACAGACACGGGGGCATGCGGGGCAAGCCACTCATCCGCATCTGCGTCTTGGTCGTCTCACCACTTTCTCACCCTATCGTCTGCGTGCGTTTGGCTTCCAGCCGCCGCGCTAGCACCGACAGCGGATAGCTCATGGCTAAATACAGCCCGGCAGCCAAGAGCCCCAGTTGCACCACCTGATCGGGGTTGGCGTTGACAAAACTGCGATACTTGGCCGTCAGTTCCAAGACGGCAATGGCCGAGCAGACGGCCGTGTCCTTGAACAGAGCGATGAAATCGTTGGTGACGGGCGGCAGGACGATCTTCCAGGCTTGCGGCAGCACGATACGCCAGATGGTCGTCGCTTGGGTCATGCCCAGCGAGCGTGCGGCCTCGCTCTGGCCGCGCGGCACGGCCCGAATACCGGCACGGAACACCTCGGCCTCGCAGGCGGCATAATTCAACGCCAGGCCGAGGATGCCGGCCAGGAGTGCAGGCAGGACTAGGCCGACGACGGGCAGAAAATAGTAGATGACCACCAGTTGCAGCAGCAAGGGCGTGCCGCGAAATAGCTCGACGTATAGCAAAGCCAGCAGCTGCAACCACCACGGGCCATATTCGCGAGCCAGGGCCAGCAGCACCCCCAGGGCCATGGCCAACGGAAACGACAGCACCGCCAACAGCACGGTAAAACGTGCTGCCAGCGTCATCTGCCAGGCGAAAAACAGCAACGAGGGAGCCTGGCTGTCGACCTCGGGTGGCCAATTTTTGCCGACCTCCAGCAAATTCTGCTGGTCGGCCTCCCACAGGCCATACTTCTCGTAGATGCGTTGGAAGGTGCCATCCTGAAACCCCTGGCGGAGGGCCGCGTTGAGCGCTTCACGCAGGTCGTCATCCTCCTTGCGGACGTAAATGACGTAGTAGGGATACTCGCCCGGGCGGATCACTTGATCGACCGCACGCAGATCGCGGTATTGCTCTTTGACCCGTGAACGCTCTAGATACCACGTCGCCGCCGGCGCGTCCTGCACGGTGACGTACAGGGGATCGGCCACGACGTTGTTCATCACCCCGGTGACGCCATCGACATCGGAGGCGAGGATCTCGACCTCGTTGGCGAACTCTTGCTCCAAGTAGCGATGGGCCACGGAGTCTTTGAGGACGCCGACCCGGATGCGGCCTTTTTGGCCAGCTTGGCGGAGATCGTCCCACGACTGAATCGGGCTGTCCTTGCGCACGATCAGCCGTAGCCCATACTTGAAATACGGAATGGTGCTGGCCATCATTTTCTCGCGTTCGGGCAGCCACTCCATGCCGTTGAAGGCCGCGTCGATGTCGCCCCGCTGCAAATCCTGCGGCAGATTGGGCCAGTCGCGCTGCAGGAAGACCGGCTTGCGGCCGATCTTTTCGCCTAAATACTGGGCGATCTCGGCCTCGAAGCCGCCGGGTGGCTCGGGGGAGTTGTCAATCAGGAATGGCTCGCCGCCCGAGGCATCGCCGCCCCAGCGTAAGACCGATTCATCGCGCCGCGACGCACAACCGCTTAGGCAAACAACGCTTGCCAAGAGCAGCACAGGCCAGTTTTTCATTCTCTGGGTCGCTCCACTTGGACGTCTAGGAGTTGAAGTCATCTTGAAAGAGCAGGGGTGGCTCGTCAACGCGAACCACAGCCAACAGACCGCTGAGAAGCCCGGGCAGAACTAGTCGGCGCATGGGAAGGCCCCTAAGAGATACCGAGATTCCGCGAGAACTAAAGAATTGCGAACTATTGTAGAGAATGAAATAGGACGATGAGGGGTTGTCGGAAAACCGAGGAAAAAACGCTTGCCACGAGAGCATCTGCCGACTAATAATTGTTGGAACGAATGTCGCCCGCTTCTGCTTGTTCCTCGGAGGCTTGCTGAACCATGGCTACTCACCCCCAGGCCATCGTGATTGGTGGCGGTCCCTCGGGCGGTACAGCGGCCACGCTGTTAGCCCAGCATGGCATCCGCACCCGCCTGCTGGAACGCGAGCCGGGCCCGCGCTTTCACATCGGCGAATCGCTCATGCCCGATACTTACTGGACGCTGCGGCGTCTGGGCGTTCTCGACAAGATGAAGGCCGGCCGGTGCGTCAAAAAGTACAGCGTGCAGTTCGTCACCGAGACGGGCAAGGAAAGTCAGCCCTTTTACTTCTTCGAGAACAACGCCCATGAGTCGGCCCTGACTTGGCAGGTGGTACGCAGCGAGTTCGACCAGATGCTCCTGGACAACGCCGCCAGCCATGGTGTTGACGTCCGTCAGGGCGTGCGGGCCTTGGACGTGCTGTTCGACGGTGACAAGGCCGTGGGCGTCAAAGTGCGCGATCGCGACGGCCACGAGGAAGTGATGGCATGCGACGTGGTGGTGGATGCGACCGGCCAGTCGTCGCTGATCGCCAACAAACTCAAACTGCGTCAGAGCGATCCTTTTTTGCGTAAGGCGAGTATCTGGACCTATTTCCAAGGTGCTCACCGCATGCCCGGTCTGGACGAGGGCGCGACACTGGTGCTGGCCACCCAGCAAAAGCGCGGCTGGTTCTGGTACATCCCGCTGCAAGACGACATCGTCAGTGTCGGCGTCGTGTCTGATCTCGACTACCTCATGGACAAGAGCCGCGGCACCCCGGAAGAGATTTTCTACCAAGAAGTCGATCGCTGCCCCGCCGTCAAATGGCGTATCGAACAGGGTAGCCGTGTGACCGGCTTCTACTCCACCAAAGATTTCTCCTACCGCTCGCGGCAAATTGCCGGGCACGGCTGGACGCTCGTCGGCGACGCCTTCGGCTTCCTCGATCCCATTTATAGCAGCGGTGTTTTCCTGGCGCTTAAGAGCGGCGAGATGGCGGCGGATGCCATCGCCGAGGGCTTCCAGAAGGGCGACCTGTCGGCAGCGCAATTAGGCAAATGGGAAAAGCCGTTCGTCCAGGGGATGGACCGGATGAAGCGGCTGGTGTATGCCTTCTACGAAGGAGTGAGCTTCGGCGCGTTCCTAAAGAAACATCCGCACCTACGCCGCTGCATCACCGATTTGCTCATCGGCGACGTGTTCAAAGACAGCGTCGATGCCATCGTTCAACCGATGGATGAGTTTATCGCCGAGGTTCGGCAGTCGCGGCACCACAGGGGCGATCTAGCGACGGCGGTGTAACGCTCCATCGAGCCATCCCACCGGCCACTCAACGCCCCCATGCCAGACATAATCGCAGTGTTCGGGCACAGGCCAGGTGTGGAGGAGGTGATACGACTCATCCCACAGGGTCCAGCCGGCGGGCGTGCGTGCGAAGACGTGACCCGAAGTTCCCAGCGTCGACAGCCTGAGACGATGCAAACTTCCCAGCAGGGTGCGACGGATGACCCAGTCGTCGCGACAACGTAGGGCGTCGCTCAGAGACAGACAGGCCGCTCGTGTCGGCGCGGCCAACTGCTGCAGCGCGATGCCGGGCAAGCTCAAGTCCGGGGCCGGTTCCGAGGTGAGGCGTTGCCAACGCTCTCGGGCCAAACTCGCACTGTACAAGTGGCTGGCGACCAGCGGGGTGGCATCCGGCTCGATGCCGCGTTTCCCCACGCCCAGAGGCCGATCGAGATACAGGGCAGTTCCTAGCTCCTCCAGGTTCTCGCGCAAACTTTGCTGCAAAACGTGCTGGGGCACTGGCAGCGGTTCGGGGAACAAGACTCGCACACGCTGCATGCTGGGGCGTTCGCCAGCATACACCCGGTTCCGCTCTCCCGGGGCGGTGGGCACGTCCGGCACCAGGTGCAGCATGTATTCTTGCCCAACCAACCAGCCCTGACGCAGCGCTCGGCGTTGCAGCGGTGTCTGCCAGCCTTGTAGACATACCAAACGCCTGATCAACTCTTCAATCAACAGGGCATCGGGATAGTTGAGGCCGCCATGATGAAAAAGATGCAGATCATAAGCGGTCAAGTGTCGCGTCAAGAGCAGCAGTAAACGGGCATACCAATCGCTCAGCTGCTCCGGGGGCAAGGCCAAAGCTAACAAATCGAGCAGACGCCAGGGCAGATCGCTCCAGGGCGTTAAGGACAGATCCTCGAAGACGGCCCGGATCACGCCCGCTAGGGCTGTTTTTTCCTGGCCCTGTTCCTGCCAGGCTTGCAGTTCCTCGGCGGGCGTCGTGTTTAGGATGCGAAACCGCGCTTCGAGTTGCCGTGACAGCGGTGCCTCGCTCAGGCCGTAGACCAGCTGGCCGCTGCTGAACAGAGGATGGGGCGATTCGGCGGCAGTCAGCGGCAGGCGTGTCCCCCAGACGGCGCGTTGCAGGGCTAGGCGTAGTTCCTGCTCCAAGTAGGGATGGTGGAGCGGCAACGAGACGAGCAGTTCGCGGTTCCAAGCGCGGGTCTCGCGGGTCGTCAAGCCCTCGGGGGTGTCGATCGGCTCGTGCAGGTAGCTTTCGACACAACGCGTCACATGAACCGTTGCCGATTCCTCGTCCCATTTAAGGGAAAACAGCTCTTGCTCGCCGGTCAAGACGCAAGCGGCCCACAGCGTGCGTCGGTGTCGAGTGGGCACGAGATGGCCTTGGAAGATTT
>Ga0272446_1007341_pt1 | contig 11010 bp, 9 predicted proteins | sample YNPCB0061_FD_194587 | JGI IMG/M metagenome (GOLD analysis project Ga0272446, IMG submission 194587) | Hot spring microbial mat communities from Yellowstone National Park, WY, United States - YNP-CB-006-1 | ecosystem: Environmental > Aquatic > Thermal springs > Hot (42-90C) > Sediment | place...
GTCTATTTCGTGGATTTGCAGGAATATGACAAGGCGATCGCGGAGTACAAAGACATCTGGAAAACCCGTAAGGAGCCCGCGATTGCAGAGCAAATCGTGACCGTTTTTCTAGAGAAAGAGGACTATCCCAAAGCTGTGAAATGGATGTGGAAACTCGTTAAAGTGGCGAAGGAGCAGAGATCTCCGTTGACTGAGCAACAATTCTATTTGCTCCGCCGCCTAGGCCGATATTATCTGGAACAAAAAGACTACGCAAAGGCCCTAAACCTGTTTGAGGCCGGTCGGAACTTAGCAGCGCCGCAGTCGTCCCAACTGTATGAGGCCGTTTATTACCTGGGGTGGATCGAGTTAAAACGGCAATCATACAAGCAGGCGCTTTCCTGGTTCAATTCAGCCATCGATCAGGATCAGCAACGGACCCCTGCCTATTGCTTGAAAGCTCAGGTATTGGCTCAGGGACGACTGGTGAATCGACCAGAACTGGAGTTAGCGGCTAACGATTGTTTAAAGCGGATCGATGTGAATAACAAAACGGAAGATGACATTACCTGGGAACAAGAGATGCTGAAAATTCTGGCCAGCCTGACCCAACAAGGAGCGGTGAAATGAAGTCAGTTATACCGTTATCCATTGCTTTGGCTGGTTTCCTATTGACACAGGGAGAAGTATCCTTGGCCCAAAAACGCCCAATTGCGATCGTGCTCGACCTGAAAGGAACCGTAGAAGTGCTACGCGATCAGCCAAAAGCCCGTTACCAAGTGATTCCGGTCCCATCAACCACCCCTGACCAACCAGACTTTCCGCTCTACAAAGGAGACTTAATCCGAGTGCAGCCAGGTTCTCGGGGAGTCGTCCAGTGTTTAGCAAACTCCCAGATCTGGACAGTTCCCGATGACGGCCTGCCGCGAGGCGTGGCCAGCACCTGTCCTTAAGGTCGGTGGAAATCCCAGACCAGACAACTTCCAGTCTCCGTTTTCCGCTACGATCGAAGACCTGATTGGATTGCAGGAAGCGCTATGGGCAACACCTTCGGGCATCTGTTTCGCATCACCACCTTTGGGGAGTCCCATGGCGGCGGGGTTGGGGTGGTGGTGGATGGCTGTCCGCCCCGATTGGAAATCTCGGTAGAAGAGATTCAATTTGAACTGGATCGTCGTCGGCCTGGCCAGAGCAAAATCACCACGCCCCGGAAGGAAGAAGACCGCTGCGAGATTTTGTCCGGCGTGTTTGAAGGCAAAACGTTGGGGACTCCGATCGCCCTGCTGGTCCGTAACAAGGACACTCGCCCCCAGGACTACGATGAAATGGCGGTCAAGTACCGGCCTTCCCATGCCGACGCGACCTACGATGCCAAATACGGGTTGCGCAACTGGCAGGGCGGGGGTCGCTCATCAGCCCGGGAAACCATTGGTCGGGTGGCTGCTGGGGCGATCGCCAAAAAGATTCTGCGTCAGGTAGCTGGCGTGGAAATTGTCGGCTACGTCAAGCGCATCCGCAATTTGGAAGGGGTGATTGACCCAGAAACCGTCACCCTGGACCAGGTAGAGAGCAATATTGTTCGCTGTCCCGATCCGGAAGCAGCAGAACGGATGATTGAACTAATTGAACAGTTTCGCAACCAGGGCGATTCCCTCGGCGGGGTGCTGGAATGTGTAGCTCGTCAGGTGCCCAGGGGATTGGGCATGCCGGTATTTGACAAGCTGGAAGCGGACCTGGCCAAGGCGGTCATGTCCCTACCAGCCACCAAAGGCTTCGAAATTGGCTCCGGTTTTGCCGGGACATTACTCTCTGGCAGTGAACACAACGACGAGTTTTACACCGATGAACAGGGCAATATTCGCACCGTCACTAACCGCTCTGGCGGCATTCAGGGCGGCATCTCCAATGGTGAGAACATCATCATCCGAGTGGCCTTCAAACCCACCGCCACCATTCGCAAGGAACAACGAACAGTGACCCAGGTAGGGGAGGAAGTCACCCTGGCCGGCAAGGGCCGCCATGATCCCTGTGTGTTGCCCAGAGCCGTACCCATGGTGGAGGCGATGGTGGCCCTGGTTCTGTGCGATCATCTGTTGAGAAACCACGGCCAGTGCCATCTATGGTGACTCAATGGCAGACTCATCTTTACAGACCAACTTCGCCCGATTATCCCAAAGCCTGGGACAAATTGTGGTTGGCCAATCGACTGTAATCCGACAACTGATGGTAGCCCTGCTCACGGGCGGGCATGTCATTCTGGAAGGAGTGCCGGGTACGGGTAAGACCCTGACCGTTAAAGCGATCGCCCAGTTGGTGCAAGCCGAATTTCGCCGGGTCCAGTTGACGCCGGACATTCTGCCCTCCGATATTCTGGGCATCAATGTGTTTGATCTGAATAGCCGCAGCTTTACCCTCAAAAAGGGACCCATCTTTACCCAGATTCTGCTGGCTGACGAGATCAACCGGACTCCGCCCAAGACCCAATCAGCGCTGCTGGAAGCCATGGAGGAACAGCAGGTCACCCTGGATGGCCAAACCCTGCCGCTGTCTGAGTTATTTTGGGTGATTGCCACTCAAAATTCCCTGGAATTTGAAGGCACCTATCCCCTGCCAGAAGCCCAGTTAGACCGCTTTCTCTTCAAATTGGGCGTGGACTATCCGGATGGCCAGTCGGAGAAAAAAATGTTGCTCGGCAGTCAATCCGGTCTGCAAAGTAAGCGGTTGGATCTGGAAAAGTTGCGGCCCCTGATGAGTGTGGAGCAAGTGCTGGCGGCTCGGCAGGCAGTCCGGTCGGTAACCGTGGCAGAACCGTTGGTGGACTACTTATTGGCGTTGATCCAGCGATCTCGCCAGCACCCAGATCTGACCCTGGGCGCCTCTCCCCGCGCCGGAGTAGCCTGGTTACAAGCCAGCAAAGCCCACGCCTGGCTCTCCGGTCGGGACTTTGTTACCCCCGATGACCTCAAAGCGGTCGCAGCTCCACTGCTACGCCACCGTCTGATTTTGCGCCCAGAAGCTCAGTTGGATGGGATCCAGGTTGATGGGGTGGTGGCCGCTCTGTTTAGCCAAGTACCGGTTCCCAGGTAGCAATCGCCCATGGGTGTGTGGGGTTCTAACTAGCTGCCCTCACGCATTCCTGGTCAGTGCAGCCAGTCAGGCTAGATGGGCCGGCAGCAGGGTCAGCGCGACATAGCTCGTGAAGATCAGGGCAAAGCCAGTTTCCAGCAGGGCAATTGAGCCAATCCGGGTGGTGCGATACCAGTTGGCTTGCCAGACAATCAGGCCAAATTTACACAGACCCAGGACAAATCCGGCGGCGGTGAGCGGAGCCAGCCAACCGACGAACCAGAGACCGAGGATCACCAGGGTTGCGATCGCGTGATAGAGGGCGGCAACCAGGAGCGGCGTATTGGCATGGTCAGCCAATAGGGAATAGAGCCAATCACCTTTCCAGGGTTTGCGCAATTTGAGCGTAAAAATGGCGCCCGCAAAGTACAGCGTGTTCAAGAGCCATAGACCCATGACCGGAACTGACAGGGAACCGCTCGTTGCCCAATAGGCCAGGGGCGCAGACAGGCATACCGCCGCAAAGGTAATGAATTCATTCAAGATGGACCGCTGTTCCCGCTGGAAGACAGACCACACATCGATTGCCAAGGCGGACAGGGCTGTAGCCCCGATCCAGAGCAAGGTCAGCCGGTTAGCTGTGTGAACCAACAGATACCCACCATTGACTACAGCGATTGCGGCATACAAGCCAGCCCAGAACAGAAAGCGGGGCTTCCAACTTTTGCGCTGCTTCACCTGCAAGACCAGCGGATGTTCCGCCTGAAAGCCAGCCAAGGCACAGACCAGGGCCAGGCTGGTCATCCAGGTCCAGCCTTGAGCCGCCGCTGCCCCGGTCAGGAAGGAACCCAGCAGAACGATATAAACACCATGCTCAGGGGAAAATATCGGGCGGTACCAGGCCGGAGGGTGGCCCCCCTGCTCCGGAGCCGGAGTTTTAGCAGAAATTGCCTGACTCATTGCTCTAAATAGTCCAATCCTGGATCCGCCATTCATTGTCCTTGCGAATCAGGCGGTAGCGGACCTGCAAATTGGGATCAGAGGTCGAATCCTGCAGAGTACCATTCACAAAGTATTCCGTTGCCTCACTGACATCGGCCACGACCACGGCTTCATCTGGTTTGGCCTTGTCTTGCTCAACCGACGACACCTTAACCGAATGGGTGTATTTCTTGTACCAGTTATCCCGCTTGGCCTCGGCAGACGCATTTTGCCATTCAGACAACTTGGGATCTACCAGAACCTTTTCCAGGGCGGCGGCATCATGCTTGGGCCCCATCGCCGCTGATTTGGCGGCCAGCCAATCCTCTACCACCTGCCGGGCGGCCTCGTTGGTCAGAGGTCCCTCAGCGGCCGCAGGACTAGTTGTATCGGTTGGCAAATCAATAACCGGAACATCTAGTTGCACCAGCGGCACTTCCTGCTGAGAACTGGAAGAGGTCGACGTTTGCCAGGAGCGAGCCAGCCAGGCCAACAAAAAGCCCAGGGCAACCATACCTAACAGAACCGCAGCGGGAAGAAGTAAGTTAGAAAGTTTGCTTTTCTTCGCTTCAGACCGTTCCCCCTTCTGACGCAGAGAGCCGCCGCTCCGGGAGCTATCGTCTCCACCCCGACCCCGTCTGGCCCGCCTGCGACCCCGCTCTTCAGAGGGCATGGCAACCGCCGCTGCCGTCGCCGCTGCGCCAAAATGCTCAGTGTCAGCCTCAAGGGAATTGGGACTGCGATTCGAAACTAACGTAGCAGTTGCAGTCTGGGAAGATCCTGAATCCCCGTAGGACTGCATCAAGTCCCGATCCTCCGCTAAAGCCGACCCAACAGCCGTCATGCGACTGACCCGATTAGCAGTTGCAACAGCGGGTTCGGCATAACCCAGATCAGTCCCACTACGGACTGAATAACCTGGCATCGCTACAGTTCCCGTCTGCACCCGGCTGGATGAGGACGACGCAACGGAACTGGTCAGTCCAGTGCCTCTAGCTTCAAAGGCTCTGGGTTGAGCAGCAGGCTGCACCGTTGCCCAATCGGCATCAATTTCGGGTTCATTGGGCAATTCTTCTAGATATGCTTGCACCTGTTCGTCTGCGAAGTACTGCTTCAGCGACACCTGTTGTCGCGCCAGATCGCGAAAATGGGGAAAAACCTCTTCCTGTAACCAGTGCTCCACATACAAACACAATCCCGGAAGTAAATCCGGCGCTCCCTGGGAATGCTCACGGATAAAGGCAATCTGAGCATATTCCTGACTCATCTCTAGCGCCTGGCTGGCTTCACCGGTCTGGCCCAGCAACAGGGAACAGACCGCTTGCTCCAGATTGACATCCTGGCGTCCTACCAGCCGCGAGAGCAGCAACTTGGCTCGTCGCACCAGAGCTGGCTGGTGTTCGGCAAAACCACGGGCCAGCAAGGCATACACCGCCAGATAAGTGGCCACCGCCGAGGGCCGACGAGACTCTTCCTCAAACAACACCTGCTGCTCGGCTGCAGTTAAATAGCTGCGCAATTGCTGAATAAATTTCAAGAAATCATCAATATTGAGCCCGGAGTAGTCATTGCCAACGCCATCGATGCCACCCCGCTCCTGGAGCATGGTCTGGAGCAATTGCATGCCCCGATAGCGTTCTTCAGTCTGGCTTTCAGGCAAGGCCAGCAATTCCAGAATGCGATAGGGGCGCAACTTATACAAATCGCCCTGGATCTCTCCCCGCACGCCAGAAAACAGTCCTTCCCGCAGTAACAGTTTTTCGCCGGTTTCCAGCGCTTCGGCAGCGTTTTCATACTGTCCCTGCTGCCATTGCTCCCGCCCCAGTTCCAGACAGGCCAGGGCAACGGTTAGAACAATATCGGAATAAACAATGCGGGGATCGCCAAACTCTCCACTTTCCAGACTAGCGCTGCCACCGGTCAGGAAAGGACGCCCCAGCTTCAAGACCAATTCATATTCTCCCAATTCCTGCAGCAACAGCAGGGCCCCGACAAACTCATCATCCTGAATTTCAATGGTCGGCGTATTGGCATCCAGATCGGCTGTCTGACTGGGCACAACTGATCGATTGTCGTCCAGATCGGCGGCCTGGTCTGGGGTGAGTTCGTAGGTCTTGGCTAGAAAACTGGCATCATACTGCTGCCGCTGGTCTGCATCGGACAGGACGGCAAAGGCTTTGTCCAACAGTTTGCGGCGGGAAGAAATGGCCGCGTCTGAGTATTCACGCCGGGGTAGTTGAACCGTGCGATCGCGATGGGCCTGACGCAGTTGTTCGGGCGTGGCCTGAATTGGTAAACCTAGTATGCGGTAGTAGTCGAGCGGAATACGCACGGTACACTTCCCCAGCGGTAGCAATAACGTTAAGCTATGGTATGCGGATAATGACACTTTTAGGGTGCCATTATCATAACCTGTCCTTGTCAAAGTGGCAGTTTAACCCAGCATAAGCAAAATTTCTGGGAACGCAACATTAAACTCTAAAAACTCTAAAATTCTAAAAAGTCTGCATCGTCTGCAACAGGACAGTTCAATGGTTCAAGAACGATCACTCCCGAAGGTACAAACAGCACCCGCCAGCGTTACGCGTGAAGAGGGCTTAACGATTTACGAGGATATGGTGCTTGGCCGCTTCTTTGAAGACAAGTGTGCGGAGATGTATTATCGGGGCCGCATGTTTGGCTTTGTCCATCTTTACAATGGCCAGGAAGCAGTGTCGAGTGGTGTGATTCAAGCCATGCGGCCCGGTGAGGACTATGTTTGCAGCACCTATCGAGACCATGTCCATGCACTGAGTGTCGGGGTGCCAGCGCGGGAAGTGATGGCCGAACTGTTTGGCAAGGCAACGGGTTGTAGCAAGGGGCGGGGCGGCTCCATGCACCTGTTCTCATCTGAACACGGGCTGCTGGGTGGGTTTGCCTTTATTGGCGAAGGTATTCCGGTGGCGACCGGAGCGGCGTTTCAGACCAAATATCGGCGGGAAGTCATGAAGGATGAGACCGCCGACCAGGTAACCGCTTGTTTCTTTGGGGATGGAACCACCAATAATGGTCAGTTCTTCGAATGTCTGAACATGGCGGCCCTGTGGAAGCTGCCTATCCTGTTTGTGGTGGAAAACAACAAGTGGGCCATTGGTATGGCCCATGAGCGAGCTACTTCCCAGCCAGAAATTTACAAAAAGGCTAGTGTATTCGGGATGCCTGGCTATGAGGTGGATGGTATGGATGTGTTGGCCGTTCGAGGCGTAGCCCAGGCTGCGATCGCTCGGGCTCGAGCTGGTGAAGGTCCCACTCTGATTGAGTGCCTGACTTACCGATTCCGGGGCCATTCCCTGGCCGACCCGGATGAGTTGCGGTCCAAGTCGGAGAAGGAGGCCTGGCTGGCCCGTGATCCGATTAAAAAGTTTGGCGCTTATCTGGTCGAGCAACATCTGGTCACCCAGGAAGAACTGAAGGCGATCGAAAAGAAAATCCAGGCAGTGGTGGAAGATGCTGTCCAATTTGCCGTTGACAGTCCGGAGCCGGATCCCTCAGAACTCTACAAGTATGTGTTTGCTGAAGATGAATAACGGCAATTCCTAGGGAAAAAGCCCCAAAGGACTTTGGGGCTTTTGGGGGGCTATTCTTCTTCTACCCGATAGCCTAGTTCGGCCAACCTGGCCCTGGATTGCCGCCATTTCGGCACAACTTTGACAAACAGTTGCAGGTAAACCTTACCGGCAATCAGCTTTTGCATTTGTTCTCGGGCTGCCGTTCCAATTTGCTTCAGCATTCCCCCCCCTTTGCCAATCAGGATCCCTTTCTGGGATTGCCGTTCCACCAGGATCGTCGCCATGACTCGAGTCAGGGTCGGATCTTCCTGCACCTGGTCAATTACCACAGCGACGGAGTGGGGGACCTCCTCCCGAGTTAACAGCAGGATCTGTTCTCGGATTAACTCACCCATGATGAACCGCTCCGGCTGATCGGTCACCAAGTCGGGCGGGTAATAGTAAGGACCAGGCTCCAAATGCTGGATCAATCGTTGCAGTAGCGAGTCCGTCCCTTGACCCGTTGTGGCGGAGAATTTTGCGATCGCCCAGTTGTGGCTGCGCGCCAAATCAACATAGTCCTGGTCAAAGGCGTGAACTGGGAAAGTCAGCCAGTCATCTTCCTGAGGGTTGGACGGGGTTTCGGGTGCATGCGCCTGCTGATCCGCCTTATTCAAACCCAAAATTACCGGCGTGTCGGTCTGTTGGATCAGGTCAGCAATGTAGCGATCTCCCCCCCCCATTTTTACCGAACAATCCACCACAAACAGCAGGATATCCACAGACTGGATAGCAATCTGTGCATTTTTAACCAGCACCTCACCCAGAGAGTGATGCGGTTTATGAATGCCAGGAGTATCGACAAAAATCAGTTGGGCAATAGGTGTGGTCAAGATACCGCGCAGCCGATTGCGGGTTGTCTGGGCCACCGGAGAGGTAATGGCAATCTTTTGGCCAACCAGATGGTTCATGAGTGTGGATTTGCCAACATTTGGTCGGCCAATAATGCCCACAAAACCAGACCGAAATCCGGCTGGCGCGGGGGGGATCAACGCAAAATCGGGGCCTTCCCTACTCATGACACCTTCTTCCTCGTCCGGTTGCAGTTGCTATCCTTCAACCTTACTTAACTTGTTTTCACCAGAGAAGCGGATAAAGTCAGATCTTATGAAGGAAGGTTGTCCGGCGTCTATCAGCCAAGAGATGGGCCAGATACGATGGTGCATCATGGCTATGTTTCAAATCAGGCCATCCAGGCGGCGAAGGGGAAATTAGCTCATGGGGATGGGTTTCAAAGCAGCCCCTTCGTTCCAATTAATTCACTTCCGAGCAACGGTTGAACCGTTGAACCATTGTTAGAGCAGCATTCACGGAGCAGGCAACCCTATGGGAGAACATAAACGAATTGGCATCCTGACCAGTGGCGGTGATTGTGCTGGGCTGAATGCGGTGATCCGGGCAGCAGTCCATCGCGCAGTGAATACCTATGGTTGGGAAATCCTTGGGATTCGACAAGCAACCATGGGGCTGATGAATCGTCCTCCCCAAGCAATTGTGCTAACCCCCGACAAGGTGGATCCGTATCTGACCTCTGGGGGAACCTTTCTCGGCACAACCAACAAAGGCAATCCCTTTGCCTTTCCCCTGCCCGATGGCAGCACCGTTGATCGCAGCGGAGAAATCGTAGAAGGCTATCACCTGCTAGGGTTAGATGCCCTGATTGGCATTGGCGGAGATGGCAGCCTGGCCATCCTGCGACAACTGGCCCAGCGGGGCAACTGGATGCTGGTAGGCATCCCCAAAACCATTGATAACGATGTGGCGGTTACCGAGCGATCGGTTGGTTTCGACACCGCCGTCAACATTGCCACAGAAGCGCTGGATCGGCTGCACTGCACCGCCGCCAGTCATAACCGGGTGATGATTCTAGAAGTCATGGGTCGCGACGCTGGACATATTGCGATTAGTGCCGGAATTGCTGGTGGAGCAGATATTATTCTGATCCCGGAAATTCCCTACAGTATGGATGGCATTTGCCGCAGCATCAAAGACCAACACGAGCAGGGTAAGGACTACTGCATCATTATTGTAGCTGAGGCGGTTCGGACGGAAACCGGTGAACCGGTTACGGTTACCTATCAGGGCAACCAGTGCCGTTTTGGTGGCGTGGGTCATTATCTGGCCCAGCGGATCGGCGATCAAATCGGCGTCGAAACCCGGGTGACGGTTTTGGGACATACCCAACGGGGTGGCACTCCCTCTCCGATGGATCGGTTGATTGGGGCTGCTTTTGGGGTAGCAGCAGTGGATCTGATTGCCGAGAATAAACCCGACCACATGGTTACCTGGCAGCGTCGACAGGTGATCAGTGTGCCCATCTCAGACGCCATTTCCCATTATGCGGTGGTTGATCCCCAGGGCACTCTGGTTAAAACAGCACGGGGATTAGGCATTTATCTGGGCGATGCTTAGCGCTTCTTCCCAATGACGATTGTTTTGACCAATGACGACGGGGTCGATGCACCAGGGCTGCAGGCTTTACAGGCAGCACTGCAACAACTGGATCAGACTGCCGTCGTCATCGCCCCGCAGGGTCCCTGGTCGGGGTGCAGCCATCAAGTGACAACGGCTGCGGCAATCCAGGTGCAGCAGCGATCGCCCAGCGAATACGCGATCTCAGGAACCCCTGCCGACTGTGTCCGGTTGGCCTTGAGTCATTTTTGTCCCCAGGTTCGCTGGGTACTGTCGGGAATCAACGCCGGTGGCAACCTGGGGGCAGATGTCTATATTTCTGGCACCGTGGCCGCGGTTCGCGAAGCCGCTTTACACCGGATTCCTGGAATTGCGCTTTCCCAATATCGACGGCGTCAGCAAGCCATTGACTGGCAACGGTCAACCCATCTGGCAGTTAAAGTCCTGCAAGAACTATGGGCCAAGCCTCTGCCACCGGGCAGTTTTTGGAACGTGAATCTGCCCCATCTAAATCCAGAGGAGTCTGACCCGCCCCTGGTGTTTTGCAATCCCTGCAGTCAACCCCTGCCGGTTTACTACCGCCAGGAGCAGGATCAGTTCTATTACTCGGCGGATTACTCCTTGCGAAAACGCGATCCCAACAGTGATGTAGAAGTGTGTTTCTCTGGTCAGATTGCAGTCAGCCAGTGCCAGGTCACGCCTCCCTCTGCCTCTGGAGTCGGTCGGTCGCCATAGATCCCTAGCCATTGGCTACCCCCCTTCTGTCACCAATACTTAATATACTGAAATGCACTGAACAGCCAGATTGCCTGCCTGGTGGCAATTCCACCCACGGAACCCCAAACTAATTGGCAGGTCGGTTGCATTTTGTAATAAAAACAACAGGCAACAGACAGGACAGTACTGTTAAATTTCGATCAGAAAAATTTGTTCAATTCTGACATCATGTCATTAGATGACAGCAGTAGCCCCTGTCATCGTTTGA
>Ga0272446_1007342_pt1 | contig 11009 bp, 6 predicted proteins | sample YNPCB0061_FD_194587 | JGI IMG/M metagenome (GOLD analysis project Ga0272446, IMG submission 194587) | Hot spring microbial mat communities from Yellowstone National Park, WY, United States - YNP-CB-006-1 | ecosystem: Environmental > Aquatic > Thermal springs > Hot (42-90C) > Sediment | place...
TGACATCCTCGGCGGTCACCAGCGTCCAGCCCGAGGGAATCACACTCCACGCCGCGTCGTTGAGGTTGAAGGCTATTCCTTGGGTGGTAGCGATGTTATCTGGATCGTAGTAAACCCGTTGCCGGTAGGCCCGGCTGAAATTTGCCGGTAGGCCCGGCTGAAATTGGTACTGGAGGGGGTGATCCAACCCGTGCCCACCAGCAACAAATGATTGCTCCCCACCTCATGTACACCCAGGGCCTCGCTGCGGCCGGGCCGGCGCCAGGGGTTGGGGTCGGTCCAGCCCACCGTGCCCAGCACCGCCGGCCCGTTCGTCCCCGCCCACCACACCGCCGCCCGGGTTTCCAGCCCATAGTTCCCCCGCAAGATAACCTCGTCCGTGGCACCCACAGCATGTCCGCTGGCTGAAAGGTCGTTGGCCACGTTGTGGTAAAGGGTTACGCCGTTCGTATCTTGGGGCAAGTTCAGTTCAGCCAAAACTCCGTTGTTCCACCGGAAGGCGCGCCAGACGTTCACGCCATCCTTGGTGCGCTGGACCCGGCCCACCGCCCAGCCATTGGCGTTGACCCCGAAGGCCGCGCCTGGCCGGGTGGGATTGTTGGGGTCGAGGTTTATGGGAGGTTGGTTGAGATCCAAAACGTCCCACAAGGCGGCCCGATTCACGTTGTTGGTGCGCGCCCAACCCGCGGCGTGTCCGCCATCCGAAAGGGCGTAGGCCGAAGCGTAAGGAACATTGGTCTGGAAGCCGGGCAGGTAGTAAACATTGGTCCCTAGGACGTAACAGGCCCGGCTGTCAATTTCGCCCACCAAGTTTCCGTCGCGGTTCACATCGCGCAGGAGGCCGTAATTCCACGGGGTACTCACCGCACGGAAGTCGGAATAGTTTGGGGCCTGCCAACTGCCGGCCAATTGGAAATATGGTTGAGGCAACTGCGGATAACTGGAGTTGTTGAAGAAGGCACTGCCGGCAATAATAGGAGGTATAGGCTGGTTGTTGGTGTCGAATCGTTGATTGTTGATTCCGTAAGCCGTGTTCCCCCAGCCGCTCAGGTAACAGATGGTGCTGTTCAAGCCCAAGGCCGCGTCGGAGGATTCCAAGCCGCCCGGCGCCGCGTTCTCCGGTTCAATGGTTTCCCCGGCGGGTGAGTCGTAGGTCGCCTCCTCGAGGGGTATCCAATCGCCGGTCCGGGTGCGAATCCAGCCGGGTGGGGTTGGCCCGTCCAGGGCGGTCTCCGCGTCCTCGGCCGGGGCCACGGCCCAGCCGGCCGGGTCGAACATTTCACCCTCCAAAACCTGCGGCGCTTCCTCCATTCCCAAGTCCGTCAGGCCCTGACCCGAGCTGTCCCCGCACTCGAAGTAGTAATAGGCCAACTGGTCATACATCCAGTACTTGGGCCCGTCCCAGAGGGTGACGGCCACGCTGTGGTTGGTGGGGCCGGGGGTGGTCCAAGGGCCGGGCGGGGCCACGGCGTAGTTGGCGCCCGGCAAGAGGCGGAAGGCCGCCATTTCGCTCTCGATCCAGTGGCGGTTGGCCGCGTTGTTCACCGGCACCACGCGCACGAGGATTTCCGGCCAGCCCGCCGGGAAGACCAGGTCCCAAGTGCCGTTCGCGTTGGGCGCCTTGTAGGCCCATTGGTTGGTGTTGCTGACGAGGTTGGTGTAGAGCAGGTAGTCGCCGCCGGAGCCGGGCAGGGCCAGGCGCAGGTCGGGCCGGTCGCTGGTGGTCAGGGGGGCCAGCGTCACGGTCAGGGCGCTGGTGGAGGCAGTGCGCCGCAGCCGCATCAGCCCCGGGTTGAGCCGGCGGTCGTCCGCCACGTCCGCAATCCGCTCAAAGCGCACTGTCTGGCCGTGGAAAACCTCCACCCCCGTGCGGGCGCTTTCCGGGACATCGTAGGCCTCGATGACGATTTCATCCCGGCCGGCCAAGCCATTGGTAGGATAGTTGAACCAAGCCACGGCATTGGTCCACGCTGGCATCACGTTCGTGACCGATGCATTGGGGCCGCTGCGTACCCAGAGCCGCAAATTCGCCGTGTTGGCAGCAACGCTGTCGGAGGTCGGGCGATGGCTGACATAACGCGCCCGGAGCCAGACCCGGTTATCGCCCAGCACTTCCGGTTGCGTGACCTGGATTTCCCAAACCTGGCTCAAGGTGATCGAGTTGCCATTCGTCAGATAATCTGCCCGGACCCGTTCGATCCGCCCCACCGGCAAGAAATCGGCCACCGTCAAGGTTTGCAGGGCGTAGTACACATCGTTGGTGGGATTGGTCAGCGGGGCGCAATCCACGAAGTCCATGGCATCGGTCGAGATCAGGACGTTGCTCACCGTGAGGTTGGTGCCGTGGTAGCACTGCCGGCCGGTGACCGGGCTGTAGGCCGGCAACCAGAACGCCCGCCATTGGGCCAGGGCCGTGTTGGTGGGGTCCGGCTCGAAGAACCCGCTCACGTGCCGCGTGGTGAACCGGTTGGTCTGGAAACGAATCTGGTCGGCCCCGCCCACCAGCACCCCGGCGCAGAAGCCGGTGGCAAACCGGCCCACCGCCAGCGTGGCGCTGCTGACCGGCATCCAGTTGGTGAAACTGCCCAGGCTCACCGCCTGCCAGGCGTAGTTGCGGTAGTCCTGGTACAGCGGCACCGATTTCAGCCGCACGGCGTTGTGGGCCAGCAGAAAATCCGAAAAGGCCGTCGGCCCCGGCCCCTGGTCCGGGCCGCCGATGTTGGCCATCAGGTTCACGTCCAGGAACACGTTGCGGGTCAGGTCCACGTACCGGATCGGGCGGGTGTCGCAACTGAACCCGCGGTCCACGCCCACCAGCACGTTGTCCGTGAAACGAACCCCGGAGGAGGCGGACGTTCCCAAACCGATTTCGAGGTTGCTCCCATAGACCCGGCAACGTCGCACTGTGGCTACGCGAGCGTTCTCGTTTGGAGGGTTTCCATCCGCAGTCACCATGATAGCGGTGCAGTAGCCGCCGTGGACCGAGTGAAAATCGCTGACTTCGCAATCCTCAATGGTCCAAGCGTCCTGACTCCACTGCGTCGCCTCGAGGTATAGCGGGAAACACTCGGTACCCGGTCCGATCCACCACGGCCAGGGGGTGACGCCCAGCGCGCCGCAGTTGCGAATGCTTACCCTCGACACTTCTCCCGTCCGCGCCCGGGCGTAAAGCGCGCCCAGCTTGAAGCCCCGCTCCCGGCTGGTCTCGTGCACAAACGAATTGGCCGGGCTGGCATGGGTGTTGGCCGCCGCCCACTCCGGCCAGTTGCCGTCCAAGATCAGGTTCCGGGCCTCGAAACGGGCCAAATTGCCGTTCACGTTGGGAGCCTGGAGCAGCCAGGTTTCTGAAATCGGCCCCCGGAACGGCGTGCCGTTGGTGGGCACCTTGAACTTTAGCACCGGCGGCTGGCTGGCGTCGTAAGCCTGCAAAATCAATATGCGGTTTGGCCCGCCGCCCAGATACAGGGTGTCCGTCTCGTACGTGCCGGGGAAAAAGTGGATGTTCACCTCTGCCCCGCTGGGGTCTTTGGGATTGGTGTCAATGATTTGCTGCACACCGCTGGTGCTGAAACACAGAGGAGAGGCCGCTGTGTTGCCTGTCAGACTATTGGTGCAATTGGTGTAGCCGGTTGGTGCTACCCAGTACTCAGCCGCCCGCAGCGGCAAGTAGCCTGCCGGCAAGAGCAAGATCAAAAACAGCTTGACAGCGCTGGCGAACAGGGGCCCGCCACACGGCCGACTTAGCGGGCCGGTCGGGGTGAAGGCCGGTCGGGGTGAAGGCCGGTCGGGGTGAAGGCCGGTCGGGGTGCTGGGTTGATCTGCGTTCATGGTGGCGTCACTAAACTCCGGGCCGCAGGGCTGTCAAGCCTAAAAATGAAAAAAATTTCAGGGCGGCCGACGCCCACCCGGCCGCGGAACGCGAAAGTGCCGGGCTCGACGGAGTCTCGCCCCACCGGAGGTTGCTCCGGCCGGGGCGCCGCCCGGCCCTGCCGGATTGTGCTGCGCCGCCCCGCGGCCCTGCCGCCGACCCAGCTCCTGTGGCGCTCGTGTCTCGCGGGCGTTGCCCACGCAATTTTGTTTTCCAGGCTGGAGCGACCCGGCTCAAGGCCGCCGCAGGCTGTCAAACCAGGCCTTGGCCGCCAGCAGGCTCGGCTCGGCGCACGCGCCGTGGTTGGCGCCCGGCACCGGGTCCACCAGTTCCACCTGCGTGGCGCCGGCCGCCCGGAAGGCGGCATAGGCCACCTGCGAGTTGGCCGGCACCACGTCCTGATCGCCCGAGCAGTGGTACAGCCGCAGCGGCGAGCGCGGCGTCCAGCGGAACACGTCGTTGTCGCGCAACGCCAGCCGCAGCGGGTGTTCGGGGTCGGCCCGGAAGGCGGCCAGGTACTCCGGCTTGAACACCTGCACGGGGTCGGCGGGCATGGCGGCGTTAATCTCTCCACCGGTGTGCTGGCCGGTGAGCAAGGGCGGCAATGTGGTGTGGTACGGCGGGGCCAACAGGTCGGCCAGGTTCGGCGCCAGCCGGTAGATGTCCTGGTAGGCCGCCACCAGCAGCGCGAGGTAGTACGGGTTGGGTTTGGGCCGCGGTGAGAGGAAGTCCTCCGCGGTCACGCCGGACAGATCGTAGGCCCCGGCCATGGGCGCGGCGGCGGTGACCGGGAACTCGTCCGCGTGGAAGGTCTCCAGTTCCCGCAACAGGGCCATCGTGGCGTGGCCGCCGTGCGAGTAGCCCAGCAGAAACAACTGGCCGTTCAACGGCACGCCGCGTTGCGCGGCCAGGGTGTGCGCCGCCCGCAACAGGTCCACGCCGGCCGTGCCTTCGCTCCGGGCATGGTGATAGGCCGGGACGCCCGGCGAGTTGCCCAGCCCGAGGTAGTCGGGCAAGAGCGCGAAATAGCCCGTGGCGGCCAGGGCCAGCCCGACGACGCGCTCGCCGGTGGCGTTCTGGCTCGGGGCGTCGCTTTTCCGGGCCAGGGTGCCGTGCTGGTAGCTGATCAGGGGCAGGCGTTGCGACCCGGCGGCCGGGATGGCCAGGAAACCCGAGGCCTGCGTGCGCCCGCCCCAAGGGTCCACCGTCTCGTACGTCACGGCCAGCGCGGCCACGTCGTACTGGGCGGTGACGGGCACGCCGGCCAGTTGGAAGAGGAAGTTCAGTTGAGCCTTCGAGTAAAGGCCCAGTTCCGCGGCCGTCAGCACCTTGCCGCGTTCGGCCGGGGCCACGGCCAGCACCCGGTAGAACCGCATCGGCCCGGCGGGGCGGGGGTCCACCCAGCGGAGCGTGCGCAACGGCCAGGGCGTGTCGGCCGGCGCCGCCACCCACAGGCCGCCCTCGAGACGCTCGCGGATTTGGACGGTGTAAGCCCGGTCCGCGGCGGCGTCCTGCCATTCGAGTTGGAGGCCGGCGGGGGTGAACACCGGCGGCAAAAGCCGCGGCGAATCCGCCGCCCGCGCGCCAACGCCGACCCAGATTAACCCGCCCGCCAACCAGATCGCCTTGTTCATGGCCGGGCAGGGTGCGCGGTGGCGGCGGACCTGGCAAAAGGTTTTTGCCTTTTGCCCGCGCGGGCGGGCATCCTGCGAGCGGCATGATGACGGAGCCGCTGCTGGTGGCCGGGGCGCTGGCCGCCTGTGCGGGGATGAGTTTCTTCTTCGCGCTGGCGGAAGCGGCGCTCTTTACGCTCAGCCGCTGGCAACTGCGGCAGTTGTGCGCGGCCGCGCCCGAGGCGGGCCGCCGGGTGCAACGCCTGCGGGAGGACGCCGAGGACCTCCTGGCCACGATTGTCCTGGGCAACACCTGCGCCAACGCCGGCCTGGTGGCCCTGGGCCTGTGGCTGGTGTACCGGCAGTCCTGGCCGTGGGCCGCGGCCGCGGGCCTGGTGCTGCTGCTGGTGTTGGTGACCGGCGAGATCATCCCCAAGACCCTGGCCGTGCGCGCGCCGGAGTTTTGGGCGCCGCGCGTGGCCCCCGCGGTGGAATTGTGGCAGCGCGTGAGCCGGCCGTTCTGCCACCTGGCCCGCTGGGGCAACCAACTGCTCTTGAGCCGGCTCATCCCCGCCGGCATCCGCCCCGGCGTGCCCGTGACGGACGCCGAGTACCGCGAGTTGCTCGAGCTGGCCCAGGAACAGGGCCAACTGCGGCCCGGCGAGAAGGAAATCATCCTCCGCATCCTGGCGCTGGACCGGCGGACCGCCGGCGACGTGATGCGCCCGCGTGCCGAGGTGGTGGCCCTGCCGGACGACCTGAGTGTGGCGGAAATGATCGCCGCGGCGCGACGTCATCGGCACCGGCGCCTGCCGCTGTACGACGGCACGCTGGACACGATCGTGGGCGTGCTCAACACCCGCCGGCTGCTGCTCGATCCGGAGGGCGACCTGGGCGAGGCCATCGAGTTTCCCTCCTTTGTGCCGGAGAGCATGAACCTGCTGGCGCTGTTGCGCAGCTTGCAACGCCAGAAACGCGGCCTGGCCATTGTGCTCGACGAGTTCGGCGGCACGGCGGGCATCGTGACCATCGCCGACATCCTGGGGTTTGCCCTGCCGGCGGAGGGCCTGACCCCCGGGACGGCGGGACCGGTGTTCGAGCCGTTGCCGGACGGCGGCTGGCGGGTCAGCGGTCCCGTGCGCCTGGACGATTTCCGGCGGGTCTGGCCGGCGCTGCCCGAGGTGCCCGGCGTGGACACCCTGGCCGGATTGGTGCTCGCCGAGACCGGCGTGGTGCCGGCCCCCGGCGTGACGGTGCATTGCGCCGGCCTGCGCCTGACGGTGACGCGGGCGGACGAGCGCCGCATCTTGGAACTGCGCGTGGAACCCGAGCGCGCCCAGCCCCGGGAGGCCCGATGAGCGGCGGGTTGGTCTTTTTGGCGGTGCTGGCCTGGGCGGTGGCGTTTCTGCTCTCGGGCATGGAGGCGGGATTGCCGGTGCTCAATCGGCTGCGGGTGCGGCATCTGGCCCGGGCCGGCCGGCCGGCGGCGCGGTTGCTCCAGGGTTTCCTGGCCGCGCCGGAGCAGTTTCTCTGGACGATCCTGGTGGGCAACACGCTGGCCGGGGTGACGCTGCTGGGGCTGGTGTTTGACCGGCTTTACGCGGTCTGCGCGGGGCACCGGGCGGGGTTGCTGGCGGCCATGGGGGGCACGATTTTCTTGGTGTACATGCTGGCCGATTTGCTGCCGAAGATGCTCTTTCGGCAGTTCCCCACCCGGCTGTGTCTGGCGCTGGCCCGGCCGTTTGCCACGGTGCACACTGTGTTGCGACCGGTGGTGCTGGTCATTGCCGGGCTGACCCGGGTGTTGTGGCGGGTCACCGGGGGGGAACCTTTCACCGGCCGGTTGTTTCGCAATCGCGAGGAACTGCGCCAGTTGTTGCAGGACTCGGCCCAGGCCCTCAGTGGCGAGGAACAGCGCCTGGTCAACCGCGTGCTGGAGATGCAGCGGTTGAGCACCGGCACGCTGATGGTGCCGCTGGCCCAGGTGGTCTGGGTGCGGGCGGACGCGCCCCAGGCCGAGGTGGTGCGGTTGAGCCGGGAAACGGGGCACGACCGGTTCCCGGTGCGCGCCGGCGACGGCACGGGACTGGCCGGGGTGGTGAACCTGTCTGCCATCTTGTATCGGGAGGAGGCCGATCTGACGCAGCCGGTGGCGCGCGTGCTCAAGCCCGCGTTGACCCTGCCTGAGCACGCCCCGCTGGAGGAGGCGTTGCAGACCTTCCAACGCACCGGCCAGCGTCTGGCCGTGGTGCTCGATGCCCGCCGCCGGCCGCTGGGGATTCTCACGCTCACGGACGTTCTGCGTTTCATCTTCGGGGAGGTGCCGGTGTGAACTGGGATTTCCTGGCGGACATGTTCTGGAAGCTCTGCGCCGTCGTGGTGCTGGTGCTGCTCAACGGCTTCTTCGTGGCGGCCGAGTTCGCCGTGGTCAAGGTCCGCGACACGCAGTTGGTCTCGCTGGCCGCCCGAGGTCACCGGCGGGCGCGCGTGGCCCGGCGCATCCTGGGCAACCTGGACGCCGCCCTGAGCGCGACGCAACTGGGCATCACCCTGGCCAGTCTGGGGCTGGGGTGGATCGGCGAACCGGTGTTTGCCTCCCTGCTCGAGCCGGTGGTGCGATGGTTGCAAATCGAATCCGAGCAAGTGCGCCATTCCATCGCCTTTGCCGTGGGTTTTTCAGTCATCACGTTCCTGCACATCGTGGCCGGGGAGTTGGCCCCCAAGTCCCTGGCCATTCGCAAACCGTTGCCCACCTCGCTCTGGGTGGCGGTCCCCCTGGACTGGTTTTACAAGGCGTCCTTCCCCGCCATCTGGACGCTCAACCACGCGGCGAACTGGTTGCTCCGCCGCCTTGGCATCGAGCCGGTCAGCGAGGCCGAGCTGGCCCACAGCGAGGAGGAATTGCGCTTGCTGGTCGCGGGCGCGCCCCGCTTGGGCGGCGAGGCCTCCCTCAGCCGCCAGGTGGTCCTCAACGCCTTCGACCTCCGCCAACGCGTGGCCCGCGAGGTCATGCGGCCCCGCCACGAGATCGTGGCCCTGAGCACCACCGATCCCCTCGAACGCTGCCTGGAGACCGCTGAGAAAACCCGCTACTCCCGCTTCCCGCTCTGCGAGCAGGGCGACCTGGACCGCACCCTGGGCGTGGTGCACATCAAGGACCTCTACGCCCTGCGCACGCGCGCCCGCACCGGCGCGGACCTCCTGCCCGCGGCGCGCAAGCTTCTGTACGTGCCCGAGACCGCCCGCCTGGACCGCCTGCTCCAGCACTGCCTCGAACGCAAGCTGCACCTGGCGATCGTGGTGGACGAGTACGGAAGCACCACGGGCCTGTTGACCCTGGAAAACATCCTCGAGGAACTCGTCGGCCAGATTCAGGATGAATTCGACCTCGAACCGCCCTTGTGCGTCCGCACCGGGCCGGACACCTGGGAACTGGACGGCCGTTTCCCGCTGCACGAGCTGGCCGAGTTGGTGGGCCAGCCCCTCCAGGCCGAAGACCTCACCACCACCAGCGGCCTGGTGACCCACCGCCTGGGCGGTTTTCCCAAACCCGGCGACGTCGTGAACCTGGGCGACTACCGCCTCTGCGTCGAGGAAACCGACGGCCACCGTGTCACGCGATTGAAGCTGACGCGGTCTCCGGCCGCGCCGGCGCACTGAGCACCGCGCGGCCGCCGCGCCAGGCCAGCGCGGCCAGCGCGCCGCCCGCCACCACCCCCAAAGCCGCGGGGGTCCACAACCGCGCGCTCAATCCGCCCAACACCGCCCACAGGTCCAGCGCCAGCCAGGTCAGCACCGGACCGTAGTCCGGTTCCGCGCCGCTGGGCCGCTTGGTAATCAACCACGGCGAGGCGATCAACAGCAACGCCGCCATGAACACCGCGGTCATCGTCGGGAACATCCCCGGCGCGCCCAGCCAATGCGCGTGGAAGGCGCTGCGGACCGGCCATTGCCACCAACCCAGCACCTGCCGGCCAAACGGCTCGAGCGTCAACGCCAGCGCCAGGCTCCATACCAACGCCACGCCCAGCAGCCACAGGCCGTAGTTCTTCACGCGCCGCCAGGGCCGCAGCACCACCCGGGCGCTTTGACGCGCACTGAGGACCACCGCCAGCCACAAAAACGGCACCGGCCAGGTCACCTGGTCCATCAAGCGCACGCCCAACTCGCGCGTGAACTCGAACCGGCCCAGCGGCGAGCCGGTGAAGACGCACACGGCCATCACCATGGCGGCGGTCAACCAGACCAGCAGCCCGCACGCCAGCACGTTTTGCAGGGGCAACCGCGCGGCCAGGGCGGCCAGGACCGCCACGCTCGCCAGCACCGGGATCATCCCTTCGATCCAGCGCCACCCCGCCGGACATTGCCAGCCGGCCAGCGCCGCCGTGCCGCTGGCCAACACGCCCAGCGCCAGCAAGGTCAGCGCCGCCCATTGAATCACGCCTGCCTGCCGCAGCGGGCGCGTCCAAACCGACGGCGGCCGCGGCGTCGGCACAGAAGTTTCCCGCGGGTGTGGTTTCAGGGTCACGCCCGGAGCCTAGCAGGGCCGCGCGCGCTTGAAAAGCCTCCGGTGACGGGCCGACAAGACTCGACACGGCCAATTCACGAAGGGGTATGGAGGCCGGAGTGCCGGGCCTGTTGGCAGCGGCCGGCCCGGCGCTCAGGGGTGGCGTTGAGTTCGCCCGACGCAGGCGCGTGACCAGGGCCACTGCTTTTGGGGGCTTGTCTGCCGCACCGGGGCCGGCCTTGCGCAGGTGGCAATCCGCCGGGAGGGCGAGAAAATCCGTCGTGACATTCTGCTTTTCCGGGCGGGGCCCGCTTTTAAGCTGGGGTCGTGAACCCCACCGCCTTGATCACCGGCGCCTCGCGGGGCATCGGCCGCGGCATCGCGCTCGAGCTGGCCGGGCTGGGCTACGACCTGGTGCTCAATTACGCTCACAACGAGGCGGCCGCGGCCGCCACGGCCGAGGAGTGCCGGGCCACGGCACGGGCGCGCGGGCGGGAGGTGCGCGTGGTGACGGTGCGGGCGGACATCGCCCGGAGCGATGACCGCGCGGCGCTCGTGGACCGGGCGCGCGCGGAGTTCGCGCGGCTGGACCTGCTGGTCAACAACGCCGGCGTGGCGCCCGCGGTGCGGGCCGACCTTTTGGAGGCCGGCGAGGCCAGCTTCGACGCGGTGCTGGCCACCAACCTCAAGGGACCGTTTTTCCTCACCCAGGCCGTCGCACGGTGGCTGCTCGAAAGCGCCGCCCCGGCGGCCGGGGCGGAGGATGCCGGGACGGCGCGCGCGGCGCGGGCCATTGTGTTTGTGTCGTCCATCAGCGCCTACACCGCCTCGGTCAGCCGCGGGGATTACTGCATTTCCAAGGCCGGGCTGGCGATGGTGGTGAAGCTCTTCGCTGCGCGGCTGGCGGAGGCGGGCATCGGCGTTTACGAAATTCGTCCCGGCATCATCGCCACGGACATGACGGCGCCGGTGAAGGCCCGGTACGACGCGTTGATTGCGCAGGGGTTGACGCCCATTCGCC
>Ga0272446_1007344_pt1 | contig 11004 bp, 9 predicted proteins | sample YNPCB0061_FD_194587 | JGI IMG/M metagenome (GOLD analysis project Ga0272446, IMG submission 194587) | Hot spring microbial mat communities from Yellowstone National Park, WY, United States - YNP-CB-006-1 | ecosystem: Environmental > Aquatic > Thermal springs > Hot (42-90C) > Sediment | place...
TCCTCAATGAGTATCTGCGCTTCCTTAATCTCTTCCGAGTCATAAAAGGAACAGGAAGAGATGGGAGAGATGGCGCCTGATGTTTCGTCTCTGAATACAATGTCAGAAGTCCTCCCGATCACCTCCGCGATGGTGTCTGATTGCCTCCCGCACGGGCACGGTTCGCGGCCCTTGATGGCCAGATCCCCTGTCTTGTACCGAATAAATGGCATGGCCGTATTCCATAGACATGTACCCACAATCTCACACAAATTTCCCCGGTATGGGATGAATTCGACAATGCTCGTCTCCATCTGGACATGGTACGCCTTGCGGTATGCGCATTGGAGCGCGTACGCAACAAATTCGCTCTGACCATACGCGTCGGCCACCGGAGCGTCAAAAGATTCTTCGATCCTCTTTTTCATATAAGGATAAAGATTCTCAGAGGACGTCACGATGTATTTCGGGCGGGGTATTTGACGGCGATTCTCAGAAATCCACCTCGCAATGGTGTAAATGCTTGACGGCCAACCTCTGATGAACGCGGGCCTGTACTGCGCCAACGCCTCGGCTATTTGCCGCAGGTTCTCCTCAGTAGGCTCAGCCAACGATACTCGGAGCTCTTTTGCGCCTCGAAGGTACTTGAACATCTTCTCCGTGGTCTGCAGCGGCTGACCTTTGATCACTGCGATTTTGTCCCCCGCCTTGTAGCCCAACCAAAGGAGATGGCGCATGGCTTGGGCCCGTTCCACAGGGATCGTGGTCTTGTCAAAATAGAAATAGAGGGCAGGGCCTGTGCTGCCGCTGGTGTGCGACATCTCTCTTTGGAACTGCGACACATTCTTGGCCGCGAAGTCATCCCAGCGGCTTTTGATGGTATCCGACGTGAGGAGCGGGAGTTTTTTGAGGTCCGAGACGGTCTGGATGTCCCTGGGAGCCAGACCATGTTCGTCAAAGACTTCTCGATAGTACGGGACATTGTCATAGGCATGCTTTATGAGTTGTGAAAGCCGGCTGTTTTGGTGGTCTTCGTATGTGCGTCTATCCCACGACTCGCTCTCTTGGAAAAGGCGCAGCATATCTCGATAGACTTTGCCGTAGGCAATGGACGGCGGCAGGGCGTTATAAGCGCTGTGAAGTATATCTTTGAAGGGGAAGGACGAATCCCGAACCAGAGATTTGAGCCATGCTATCATAACGGCGCCCCCTATATTCCAAAATGAACGGCCTTGCGTAACCGAATCAACTCGTCTTGGGTGAATATCCTAAACAGCATGACAAATACGACGTAGAGGCAGGCTGATACGCCGATATTCAGGAACAAATGCCACCCTTGCATGAAATAGGTTACTACGCCCATGGCCATACTCGCAGCCGCTGGTTTCCAGAGGATGCGCAGGAGCGGCATCTCGAAAAGGAGTTTTTTGATGGAGAGATATTGCAGATGATTTAGAATCACGAGCGTCAGAAATGCGGCGAGGACTGCCCCAAGTTCCCCAAGGCGGGGGATGAACGCATAGTTGAACACAAAACTCAGCGCCACGGCCGATATATTTATCATGAGATCGACGCGTTGGTTGTTTGTCGCAATCAAGAGTTGAGCAAGAATCAAGACCATGGTGTAGGGGAGCATCACAAACGCGAGATACCGGAGGACAGGCCCTGCAGAGACAAACTTTGCCCCGTACACGAGTTCGATGATCTGGTCTCCCAGCACAAATGCGCCGACCACCATCGGACACACGCCGATAAATACATATCGAAGAGAGTCAACGGACCCTCGAAAAAGGTCGCGCTTACCCTCCCCGGATTTCTTGGTCAAGAAGGGCAGCACTGCAAGGGAAAACCCCAGAGGAAGGGTCTGGCACATGTTGATGATGCGGCCTGCTGCGGAGAAAATGCCCACCGCCTCGATGCTTTGGAGCTTTGAGAGCATGACTTCGCACATGTTCAAATGCAACGTCGAAAAGATAGCGATGCCCGCAAAGGTAGGGGCTTCCCGAGTAAGATGCCCCCATATATCTGGTCGGAACGACCACCCGGGACGTCCGTTGATCTTTACGTAAAAATAGTAAAGCAGGAAAAACCCGAGAAGTCGTATGATGGTAATGACCGCGAAAATAGCGACTATCCCGTATCCCAGGAGCACCAAGGGGACGCACACCAACACGCGCAGGCCATTCTCGAAGGCAAAACCTGCGGCGACGAATTCCGATCTTTCAAGCCCTCGAAAAATGGACTCCATATACCTGATTGCCGTGCCGGGTATCAGGGCAAGCGAACAGAAAAAGGCTCCGAGCACGACCGCTGCGTCGTAGTTCATCACATGGATTACCAGGTTCATCACCACCAGACCCACTATCGAGGAAACGAAGCCGAACCCCATGGAATTGACGAAAAAGGCGTGGACGTGCTCTGGTTCACGTGAGACTTCGCGTACCACCAGGCTGCCAAGGCCCAGCGACGATATGGTGGTAAATATGAGAGAAAAGGACAGGAGAAGTGAATACTCGCCAAGCCCCTCCGCGCCGAGTCGGCGGGAGATCACCAAGACGAGGATAAAACTTAAAAAGGGGTTGATGGCGTTGGGAACGGAGAGCGCCAAGGTGTTCCTTAGTAAACTGCTCCCCGCCTTCATTGAAGCATCCTCGACACTATTTCTTTCCCCGTCGCGCCAACCAACGGAGACCATGTCGAAGGATAGCGCCCGGTTTGCCTTCAAAACGAAGAATCACCTCTGCGCCCCGCTTTAGAACATCCGGCACAGAAGACAACGATGGCCGCAGGCTCAAAGGGTTTGATTGAGTCCACTGAACGTATTCGCGATAGCTCAGTTTGATGCCTCCGAGCTCAGGCGTGAGTAAATCCAAGAGCTGCTCGGTATCGACCAGGGCGGAGAGGTCGCTCTTGTAATGCAGAAGGAGCTCTGCTGCACAGTCCTGGAGCCCCCATATTTCATAGAAGCATGCAAGCTTGAGGAGCAGCAGCGCGTTTTCGTCGCGGGGCGTTTGGAGAGGATTCTGGATGAAATCTCTGAAGTAGAGCGCATCTCCCCGGATTATTTGACCATGCGTTGTCTGGCCCGGTATCAAACGACCTGCTTCATCCCGAATATCCGAGACAAAGGGGAACGGCATCGCCCGTCGATTATACCGGTACGAGTCCATGTCGAAGAGGAAGAAACCGCGTTCGGTGAGATGCTCGTGAATATCGACAAACGTGTATCCGCAGCGCCTCGATTCTTTCTGAAACCACACTTCCACGAGCACGCCGAGGGTCTGCGGCTGATGGAGGATCCCCTCCGCCCCTTGAAGGACCTCCAAATCCGCGCCTTCACAATCCAGTTTGATAAAATTCACTGGTCCCATGCCCCTTTGAGCCAGTACTGAATCCAATGGATAGACCTGGATTGACTCGGTGCGCACCGTTTTTAGGTTGTCCCCCTCGAAAAACCGCTGAATGAATTCGGTGTCGCCGCTGCACAAACCGCTAGAGCCTGAAAACGCTGCCACGTAAAATTCTCTCGTCTCTTCCCTTGCCCCGAGTGCATATGGCAGATATGCGACGTGAGGAGGCGCGTTGGTATTGAGTCGTTCGCACTCCGCGGGTTCAGGCTCGAAGCCGATGACCGCCAATTGATCCCCGAACGCGTCCCACGCCTCGTCATACCCCCCCCTCGCGCCGACATCGACGACAATCACGGGCTCATCGACAAACAATCGCTTCTCCACGACGTGACGCGTCATATCGGGTTGTGTATGCATGTGAAGCAAGGCCATTGGAGGCTTTCAGCGTCTTGGATTTCTGGAGCCGTGAAAAATATTATTACCCTAAAAAACGTTGACCGGAAATACCTGGCGTTATTTTCATTTCAGGCATCTCCGGTCACGCAATGGTCAACAGTGTTTTGATCTTCTTTTTTAGATTCCGGTCCAGTCTTTCTTGTTTCCAAAGGCGAGCCATAACACGGCTGTCCCGACTGAGACCAGAAAGAGTATCTCCATGTCCCTCACCTCCGGAGTCTGAATTTACTCACTAATGGGGAACCGTGTCAATAGAAATCCATTGATATTTTTTTGGAGATGAAAGAAGCTCTTGGCCGGCTGTCAGAGCCTTCCTCCCATGGAATGAGCGTAGCCTGTGAGTTCGGCATAGCCGACGCCCGTGACCGGTTTGCCCTGATGACGGCCCCGAAGATTCACCGCCCCTTCCCAATAGGTTACCTGGGTGGACCTGCGTGCCGACAACTCCTGATCAGGTACAGCCGGCGCAACCTCGAGGGTGGTGTCGGTTTTCTTGACCGATATCGTCCACGCGGCCGGGTAGAGCGCGTTGGTCGCAGGACTCCTCCACTGGCCTCGCGGAATGATCGTGATATCGTCTCCCGCAAGCTTTGTCACTGAGCCGTCTGGGGACGTCAGCGTACCAAAAGGGGTTTCGGAAGCGCCATCCTTTTTCCTCAAGTGAAAGACCATCAGGTCTGTTCCATCGTCGAGCTGAAGGCTGAACCAATCCCACCCCGCCTGATCCTTGGAGAGAATACTTGAGCCAAATTCATGATCCATCCATGCAAGACCCTCCACCGCGTACTCCTTGCCCGCGCAGCGAGCCTCGTGAACGAATAGTAGTGGGAAGATTGGCTTTCATCATCGCCTTTTCTGCTGTAGCCATTTTTGCCGTGGAGTACGATGGGTTTCAGCGGAGTCAGCGTGAGCTTTATGGCAGCGTCGCCTTGCTGCGCATCTAACATGACGCAGGCGCCAGCACGCTTCACACGCCAATTCCTGACGTACACATCGAGGTCGTCTGCCGCGGCGCCTGCCAGATTCGGCCCCTCACGCGCGATGAGATCGAAGTGATAAAAGCGTTTCTCTGTTTTGTCCGTGAGGGCAAAATGAGCCGGGTAAAGGTCCCGGGCGCTCCAATGAGAGTCGAGTTTAGGAGGCTCGGGAACGAGGCTCCGGCGGAAAAACGTGAGCTGAAAGCCAAAGTCTTTGTCAGGAGACGTGAGGTTGCCCGTGAAATACCACCATTCCGTCTGAAAATCGGGGTGTTTTCCGTGGTCGCGGGGAAATTCGAGCGCCCGACGAGGGTCCGCTTGTAAGAAGCGTGATTCTTCAGCGCCGCTGTGAGCGCTCCCCACAATGAGCGCGAAACACGCGAGGATCAGAAGGTTAACAAGCCTCATGACAAGGCCTCATAAGGACGCTTCGATTTCGCCAGCCGCGCAGGGCATGAAAGGCATTCATCACGGGAGGATCTTTACCGATCGCATCAGGGCATCCACCGCGATAAATGACGGCGCATCGGTGGATATCTTGAGAAGCGGCTCTCCTCGCAGATCCAAATCCACCAGCGCATCGTCATAGGGAATGACCGCTTCAGGTGGATACGGAAGTCGCTCGATCTCTTTTTTCGTGCCTTCGGGCAGCTCCTCCAAATCGCCTTGCACGCGGCTCAATACCAAGTGCTTATGGTGAATTCTTCCCCCTAACTCGTCGATTAGTTCTGCAATCCTTGCAATGGTCCTCAGACTTCGGGGCGCGGGATCCGAGATGACAAAGAGATGATCGACTTCCTCTTCTGTCCTTCGTGACAAGTGCTCCATGCCTGCTTCGTTGTCCACAACCACGAAGGCATAATTTGAAGTCAGCTTAGAGATGATCTCGCGCAGTATATTGTTGGCCATGCAATAGCAGCCGGACCCCTCCGGCCTGCCCATGGACAAGAAATCAAAGTGCTTGGTTTCTTCGAGAGACGCCTGAATCTGATATTCCATAAATCGGTCCTTGGACATGCCCCCGGGGATTTCATCCCCTAGTTTCCGCACTTCCTCTCGCACACAGCCGACGCTGCGCGGCTGCGGCACTCCCAGCACCTCGTGAAGATTTGAATTGGAATCCGCGTCGATGGCCAAAATGGGCTTCTTGCCTGCTTCGATCAGGGCCTTGATCATCAGCGCGGTGATAGACGTCTTGCCTACGCCGCCTTTGCCGGCGACGGCTATGGTTGTTCCCATGGAGGCTCCTTTTCGCATGAACAGATCGTCGGCTCTCGAGGCGACGATCAATGGGATTCTCGCGTCTTCCCTACCCTTTTCCGAGGACCCTATCGCTGCTTAGACAAAGAATCAGGCGTGCGCTGCGGAAACGGGCGGCCAAGTTTCTCCCAAATGTAATCATTCTTGCCACAAACGCCAGCATGGCGTGGATGAAATACTGAAATCCACTGTCACGATTTGTGGCACACGATTTTTTTATCGCCTCGCGAACGTCTCTGCGCCTGCGAGGATGCGTTCGAGTTCCGACAGCGTGTGATAGACGTGCTCGCATATTTCCACGTCGAGGTTGGCGCATCCACAAGCCGGCGTCACCATGTATCTCTCCCGCAGCAAGTCGGCATCAACCCCGCGTTCCACCAGGAGCGACATCCCGCGTTCCAGCCTCGCCACAACGTCCTGGGCCGATTCCGCGGCAGCCCTCTCATCATTGCACACTGCCCCCCACGCAAGCACGCCCCCTTTCCGGAGAAACTCTTCGAGCTGCACCGAATAGATGGACATGCTCTCCATGTAGTCAACAGCGTCGAAGTTGATGATGCGCGTCGGAGATTTCATCAGCAAACCCCAATCCGTATTCCCACAGCAGTGCACGCCGGTGACGCCTCCTCGATCCGTCACCATACCCATCACCTCGGCGAGGGAATCGACGACGTCCTCCTGGGAGACGCCGAGGAACGCCGACGACCCGTACGCGCTCAAACCAGGTTCGTCAAAAAACACCACTATCTTCTCACCGTAGGGTTGAAACTTTTCGAGCAGCCAGACGGCCTTGAGCCCCATAGCCTTCACCGCGACGTCTCGAAATACCGGGTGATAAAAAATCGGCTTGCGAGTTTCATCCGTCACGGTCAAGGCGAAACTCAAAGGTCCCGTGACCTGCAGCTTTATGATGGGAAATTTTTTGCCGTTTTCGGAGAGGCGGGTCAGGAATGCCTCGATGCCAAGACCATGCTGCGAACCAACTGCGAAGTGCTCCGCTGACTCGCCGCCTTCCGTAATCCTTAAATAGGCTTCGTAAAATCCCTCGAGTTCAGGATAGTCATTGCCGGTTGTATCGAAATAATAAGTGAGCGTGTCCGTATCTATTCGGAAGCGGGGAATATGTTCGCCGAACTGTATCCACATCTGCTCCCGGGGATCCATGCGCGGCAGTTGAGGGGCGTGAGGCGCAGTCTTGAGCGAACTCATGATAAGCTCCACCGCCTGGTCGGCGTCCACGTGGGGCAGGCTGCCCACCGCAGTGACCACACGGCGGGGCAGCGAAGAGGCGTCAGCATATTGGTCCATATCTTTTAATGATTCCCTTTAGTTAAATGAAATCTTCACAAGACTCTTCGCATGAGTTAAAAAACGATAGTAGGGAAACAGTATGCGCCTTGTCAAGGAGCGCCACATGGTCAGCAGGGAAGAAGACATCGCGATCCACGCCCCTCGCATCTGGGTGCATCGCGCCACGTTTTCCTACCGTCTCAGGCGGCCTGACCGGGAATGGGAAACGCTATGGGTGCAAAGGCCTGGCTGGGGCCTTCTGAAAAGAAAAGACCTATGGTCGCCCACGACCCTTTCGGAGTCAGACCTCTTGGCCCAAGGCTTCGCGCGCATCGATCCCCAGCCAATTGAAGGGATGCGCACGTGTCCCCATTGCAGCGCCGTCATCATCAATGTACCAGGGAGCCTTGTGCACAAACACCTGCAACAATGCAATGCCTCCACCGAAGAGGGGAGAAGACTCGATGAATTTATGCTCGACGAGCAGCGCCTGAAAATTGCAGAAGAAAAATTGAAGCGGCAACAAAGGGAAAAACAATTGGAACAAGAAGCCGAACTCAAAAGAGAGCGCGCCGAACGTCTTCGAGAGGAGACAGCGGCCCGTCAAGCGGAGCGCGATCGAAAGAGAAGGCTCAAAGAAGAGGCGAAGGATCAATTCATACGATCGTAGAAAAAAAAGGGAACGCGAGGCGTTCCCAAGATTAGGAGGAATTGGGGTTTGTTCAGGAGCGGAATGGATCCCACTTTATCCATTCCATGGAGATCGGTAGCAATATATGGACTAGGAGCCTTGCTGCCGATGTGTTCGATGTCGCATACACGCGGGAGCAGCGGTGAATCAGGCAATTAATTGCCAGACCACTTCACCACAACTCCTCATACGCGGTCATGGTCGTTTCAAAAGCTCCGGCCACCGGCCCCATCGGCCCGTCAGACACGCTGAGAAGCCCCGCGCATAGCCGTAAAGGCATGTCGAGAATTGCCGCGCACAGGCCCGCGCATCCGAGAACTGGCCTTCTCGGGGCGCACCGAGCCATGCGGAACGGCGCAGGCGCCGGCGCACAGGCCATGGGCGGCGGGGCCACCGTGATCGCGGCCTGCGGTTTCACCTTCGTGATAGGCCTTGGGGGAGGCGGCGCACACACTGGCGGCGCACAGACCGGGGCTGGCGCGCACATAGGCGGCGCACAGAATGCGCGACGCCGTGGAAACACGGGAGGAGGAGGATCAAGGATCGCTGACGCCAAAGCTGCAGGACAACCCAGCACCGTACCGCACACCCGTGAACAAAGACGGAGCACTCCGCTGCACAACGCGAAAGGACGCGGACCGCACGCAGGAACTCCGCACACCGGCGGAGCGCATTGATATGCAGGCGCCGCTGGTACCGGGGGGCCTCCCGCTGTCGTATCATAAGAAGAAATGAAAAGAATACCGATGCAGAAACACGCGATGAGTGCAGAAACTCTTATCACCATACCTCATCCTCCTTTAGTCAGATCCTTCACAGATTACTTTAGAGCGTAGTTTTGAGTGAATGGAACTGAATTTAGCCCTTTGTAGGGCTGAGCTGAACTGGGGCTTTAACACGGTCATTTTTGCATGTCAAGTAAAAATATAAATTATCTTAGCTTAGGACAAAAACTGGCTGGATTGTTAATTTAGCTATCTTACTATATTATTTTATTTGATTTTTTATGCTAGAATATATTAGAAGAATGGGTGTTTCTCCTGGACCGCTTTGCCCTTGCCACCAGCGCAACGAGTTGCCGCAGAAACACCTAGTGGATCAGTCATGCACGAAAGGACATGCAGAAGCATGAGAAGGTCGAGCGTGTGCTTGGTAATCGTACTGATGTTCCTGACCCTGCCGGCCTATGCGCAGCAGGAGGCTCAGGAGGCGGTGGATGTGTACAATCAGGGCGTCGAAGCCCTCACCCAGAATAGGTTGGACGACGCCATATCCCTTTTTTCGCAAGCCATAAAATTGGATCCTCGTGATCACCTTGCGTACAACAATCGGGGGGTCGCGTACAAACGCAAGGGGATGTATGAGCAGGCAATCCGGGATTATGATCGAGCCTTGGAGATCAAGCCTGACTACGCCTTTGCGCTGGCGAATCGAGGGGTGGCGAAGTACCACGGGGGAGACCTGGAGGGCAGTCTTAATGACCTTCTCGCCGCGTTGCGATATGGGAAGCGAGACAGCGTGATTTATGCCACGCTGGGCTTGGTGCGCAGCGAAAAGGGCGACCTCGACCAGGCAGTAAAGGACCTCAAACAGTCTCTCAGTATGAATAAGAAGAATCTCTTGGCGTTGAGGACATTGGGCGCCATTTATGAGAAGAAGGGCGATTTGGAAAAGGCTCTTGAGCAGTACCTCGCGTACCTTCAGCTCGCAGGGGCTGGCCAGGAACAGCGAGACGTCGAACAAAGGATTGAACAACTCAGGGCAAAACGAGCCGATGAGCTTTGTCGCGAGGCCCTGGACAATTATCGCCAAGGACGAGAAAAGCAGGCCATCGAGTTATGGACGAGGGCTCTCAAGGTGCAGCCCACGTTGCTCCCAGCGTATCGAGATCGTGGTCTGACGTATTACAAGTTGGGGCAGTTTAAGAAGGCCATTGAGGATTTTACTTCGGCCTTGGAAAAGGACCCCGGCAATGCAGAGATTTACCGGATCAGGGCCGACGCGTACTACAAACTCAAGGATCCAGACAAGGCCATAGCTGACTATAACCGGGCAATAGAGCTCAATCCTCGCGATGCGGTGGCGTACAACAACAGGGGCCTCATCTATCACGAAATGCATGACCTTGACAGGGCTTTCGAAGACTACAACAAGGCGATTGCGCTGGACCCGAACAATCCGACCTTTTTCGAGAACAGGGCCCTGGTGCACTCGGCTAAAGGCCGCGCCAAGCAAGCCTTGGCCGACTATGAGCATGCCTTGAAGCTCACGCCGGACGAGCGCGCCCGCGCAAACTTGGCAGACAAAGTCGGGGCAGCTCACCGGAAAGCCTCGCCCGAGGAGGAGTCCCAAGAAGCTCAAACTCCGCCTGCTGAGCCGCAACCACGTCAATAGGATTGTCTCGCTTTCTCGAATTCGAATGGAGGCGCAGGAAACGTGTCATATCAAGAGGCGGTTGCGCTGTTCTCGCAGTATCTGAAGTCCGAAAAGATGCGATCGCCGGAGACTTGTCGAGCATATAGGGCTGATCTGGACGATTTCCAGCGCTTCGTAGCCGGCGTGGACCCCGGGGCGCTGTCCGACATCAGCCGCATCGACGCGATGCTCATTCGAGAGTTTCTCGCCGACCGCTTTGTGCATCTCACCAAGGAATCCCTCGCCCGCAAGGTCGCGTGCATCCGCTCATTCTTCAAATTCCTCCTGCGAGAGGAGATTGTCCAGAATAATCCGGCCGCGGCCATCCGACCGCCCAAGAGAAGTCGGCCATTGCCGAGGGCGTTGAGCGTCGATGACATGGACCGGTTTTTTCGACGCAATCCTGGCATGTCCAAGCGAGATGCTGCGATCTTCGAATTGCTTTATTCATCCGGACTTCGAGTGGGCGAATTGACGTCGCTGAAATTGCAGGACATCGACTTGGAAAACGGATGGGTGCGGGTGATGGGCAAGGGCCGCAAGGAACGGTACGTGCCCGTCGGCAGTCGAGCAACTGCGGCGGTAG
>Ga0272446_1007345_pt1 | contig 11003 bp, 9 predicted proteins | sample YNPCB0061_FD_194587 | JGI IMG/M metagenome (GOLD analysis project Ga0272446, IMG submission 194587) | Hot spring microbial mat communities from Yellowstone National Park, WY, United States - YNP-CB-006-1 | ecosystem: Environmental > Aquatic > Thermal springs > Hot (42-90C) > Sediment | place...
CGGCGAGGGCTACCTGCTCTTCCTCGGCCGGCTGGCGGCAGTCAAGGGGCCGGAGGTCGCGATCGAGGTCGCCCGACGGAGCGGACGCCGGCTCGTCCTGGCCGGGAAGATCGACCCCGAGGACCGCCCGTATGCCGAGAGCGCGGTCCTGCCGGCGGTCGACGGCGATCGGATCCGGTTCGTCGGCGAGGCCGGCCCGGCGGACAAGGCCCGCCTCCTCGCCGGCGCCGACGCGCTCCTCTTCCCGATCACCTGGGAGGAACCGTTCGGACTGGTGATCATCGAGGCCCTGGCCGCCGGGACACCGGTCGTCGCCTTCGCCCGGGCCAGCGTGCCCGAGCTGATCGAGGACGGCCTGACCGGGTTCGTCGTGCCCGATGCGGACCGGATGGTCGAGGCACTCGACCGGCTCGGCGAGATCGATCGGGCGCACTGTCGGCGGGTGGCCGAGGAACGCTTCAGCGTCGAGCGGATGGTCGACCGCTACGAGGCGACCTACCGGGCGATCCTGAGCGGCGCACCTCCGCTCTGGACGCCGCCCTGGGACGACGACCGTCAGCGGGCGGCGGGTTCCGCGTCGGGCTCGGCGCCAGGCTTCGCGTCGGGCTCGGCGGCGGGCTCGGCGGCGGACGCGGCGCCAGGCTTCGCGCCAGGCGCGGCTTCGGGCGCGGCGTCGGGCTCGGAGCGGGTCCGGTGATAGATCGCGACGTTGTAGCTCAGTCGGGGGCGCCCGAGGGTGGCCGCGAGCGCCGCCCCGGGCTCACCGAAGCCGTCGCGCAGGAGCGCTGACGCCTCCTCGATCGAGTCGAACGTCCAGAAGCAGTGGATCACCCGGATCTTGAACCCGCCGACCAGGAACGGGCCGCGGCGATGGCTCCAGGTCGTGTACTCGGGGCGCTCCGGGGAGAACAGGCGCGAGACGTCGTCGCGGCCGTAGTCGTGGAGGATCAGCAGGCGCCCGCCCGGCCGGAGGATCCGGTCCGCCTCGGCGATCTCGACCGGGTCGGGGCCGCGGTACGCGGACCAGTACGAGACGACCGCGTCCGCGCTGGCGGCGGCGAGGCCGGTCGAGCCCGGTTCGCCCGCGGCGACCGTGACGCCCGGCAGGTCGGCGAGGGCGACGCCGAGCCCGTCGATGAGATCGAGACGATCCGGCCGTTCGAGGACGGTCAGCCGTGCGCCGAGTGAGACGAGCTGGCGGGCCCGGAGGCCGCCGTCGCCGTTGACGAGCACGACGTCCCGCCCGGCGATCGGGCCGAGTGCGTCGAGGGCACGGAGGATCTTGCCCTCGACGTCGAGGGCGCCGGCGAGCCGGCCTGCGAGTTCCGGGTCGGGCAGGTCGATCGGAAGGTCAGCCACGAGAGGCCGAGTATACGGGCCGGGCGGGCGACCGTGCCGGGGCCGAAGCGGCCGAGGCGACGCTGCCGGGGGGCGAGGCGGCCGGCGCCGAGGCTGCCAGGGCCGAGGCGGCCGATCGGGCGGACTGGACGACGCTGCCGGGGCCGAAGCGGTCAGCGCACCGGAGTCGCCGTCGCGTCACCCGTCCCGGTCGCCTGTCCAGCCGTCCCCGGCGACGAGGACGATCCCCCGGCGCGGCGGCAGGCGCAGCTCGAGAGCCGGGCCGGCGACCACGAACGACTCGCCGGCGCGAGCCGACGGCCAGCCCGGCAGCGGGACGGCCTCGAACCGTCGCCCATCGGCGGCCACCGGGACGGCGAGCTCGACGAGCTCCTCGCCGGCATTGAGCGCCACGACGACCGCGCGCCCGCCGCCCGCGCGCCCGCCGCCCGCGCCCCCGCCGACCGCGCGCCCGCCGCCACCGTCGCCCGCGCGCCCGTCTCCCGCCCGTCCATCGTCCTCGCGCACGAACGCGAACCCGGCCCCCGAAACGGCCGCGGTCCGGTACGCGCCGTGACGCAGGACCGGCTGGGCGGCGCGAAGCGCGAACGCGGCCCGGACGAATGTCCGGAGCTCGTCGTCCCGGGCTGCCGGGTCGGTCGGGAAGGCGCGCCGGCAGTCGGGGTCCGGGCCGCCCTCGAGCCCGATCTCGTCGCCGTAGTAGATGCACGGCGCTCCGGGCAGGGTCGCCTGGAGGAGCACCGCGAGGCGGTAGGCGTCACGGTCACCGCCGCACATCGTCAGGAAGCGCGGCGTGTCGTGGCTGTCGAGCAGGTTCAGCTGGACGGCCGTGACGGCCGGGTCGTACAGCCCCAGGGTCGCCTCGAGCGCGGCGGCGAACCCGGCCCCGTCGAGGGCACGGGTCTGGCGCCGGTACTCGTCGTGGAACCGGACGACCGACCAGTCGAGATGCCGACCGGCGACGTAGCCCAGGATCGCCGTGGCGAGCGGGTAGTTCATGACCGCGTCGAACCGGTCGCCGGCCAGCCACTCGGGCGCCGGGTGCCAGATCTCGCCGACCAGGTAGGCCTCGGGATTGACCGCCCGGCAGCGCCGCCGGAACTCGCGCCAGAAGGCCGGATCGTCGATCTCGGTCGGGACGTCGAGCCGCCAGCCGTCGATCCCGAAGCGGAGCCAGTGCTCGGCCACCCCGAACAGGTACTCGCGGACCTCGGGCGTGTCCGTGTTCAGCTTCGGCAGCGCCGGCAGGTCCCACCAGGCCTGGTAGCCGAAGCGCCGGAGCGAGGCCGAGAGGTGACGCCGGCCGGAGGCCTCGACCCCGGCCAGCTCCGGCTCGTCCGGGGCGAGGTCGCGCTCCGCGCCGGACGGGTAGGCGCGCAGCGGGCGACCGGCCTCGAGGGCGGCGAGGTCGAGGTGGAACCAGTCGCGATAGGGCGAGGCCGCGCCCGTCTCGAGCAGGTGGTGGAACGGCCAGAAGCCGCGCCCGGTGTGGTTGAAGACGCCGTCGAGCACGATTCGGACGCCGCGGGCGTGGGCCGCGTCGAGCAGCTCCCGGAAGGCCGCCGTCCCGCCCAGGAGCGGATCGACCGCCAGGTAGTCGTAGGTGTGGTAGCGGTGGTTCGAGGCCGAGCTGAAGATCGGGGTCAGGTAGAGCGCGCTCACCCCGAGGTCGACCAGGTACGGCAGCCGCTCGGCGATCCCGAGCAGGTCGCCGCCCTTGAACCCGAAGTTCGTGGGCGGGGCGTCCCAGGGCTCGAACCGGCCCGGCTTCGGGACCCGCTCACTGCGCGCGAAGCGGTCCGGGAAAACCTGGTAGAAGACCGCGTCGCGGACCCAGGCCGGGGTGTCGATCGTCATCTGGCGGCTCCTGCTGGCGGCTCCTGCTCGCCGTGGGGTGATGATCATCCCGGGCCGGCCCGGCCGTCAGCCGCGGCCCGGCGGTCAACCTCGGCCCGGCCGTCAGCCCTCGGCCCGGCCGTCAGCCCTCGGCCCGGCCGTCAGCCCTTGACCGACCCGATCGCCAGCCCGGAGACGATGTACCGCTGGGCGGCGAAGTAGACCGCCGCCGGCGGGATCGCGAACAGGATCGCGAACGCCGAGAAGACCGACCAGGGGGTGTTCGTGTACTGGCCCTGCATGCTGTAGAGGGCCATCGCCAGGGTCTGGTCGGAGGCCTTGTTCAGGAACATCCACGAGAAGTAGAACTCGGTCCAGCCGCTGACGAAGCCCAGGAAAGCGGTCACCGCCAGGGCGGGCATCGCCAGGGGCAGGACGATCTGGACGAAGGTCTGGTTCGTCGTCGCCCCGTCCACCGCCGCCGCCTCCTCGAGGTCGCGCGGGATCGTGTCGAGGTACCCCTTCAGGTTCCAGATCGCGAACGGCAGCAGGCCCGAGATGATCGCCAGCCCGACCCCGAGCAGCGAGTTGCGCAGATTGAACGCACCGAGCACGGGCAGCTCGACCTGGACCTTGTTGAGCATGACGAAGAGCGGCGTCAGGGTCGCCACGGGCGGCAGCATCAGGACCCCGAGGATGGCGAGCATCAGGACCTCGCGACCGCGGAACTTCAGGCGCGAGAAGGCGTATGCCGCGCTCACCCCGATCGCGACGCTGACGAGCGAGGAGCCGACCGCGATCTTCAGGCTGTTGAGGGCGAGGCCCATGAACCCGATCGGGTTGTTCGTCGGCTGCTTGAAGACCTGCCAGTAGGCCTCGAGCGTCGCGCCGCGCGGGATCAGGCTGAGGCCCTCCGGTCGCGAGCGGTTGAGGGGATCGAGCGACAGGCTGACGACCCAGATGACCGGGAAGAGGACGGTCAGCAGGATCAGGATCGCCAGCGCCTGGAGGAGCGCCTGGCGGGGCAGGGTCAGTCGGCCGCGCGACGATCGGCGGGCGGCGGCCTTCGGCCGGGCGACGGCGGTCGCGGTCACGGTGCTCATCGCCGGCCTCCTAGAGGTTCTCGTAGCTCTGGGTCGCCCGGGCCACCCGGTTGGTGACGAGGGTGATCACCAGGAGGATGAAGAACATGATCACGGCGAACGAAGCTCCCACTCCGTACAGCTTCTGGTCGTTGACCAGCCGGTAGGCCTGGGTGACGAGCAGTTCCGTCCGCCCGAACGGCCCGCCCGCCGACATGAAGAAGGCGAGATGGAACAGGTTGAACGTGATCACGAAGCCGTAGATCGCGTACGGCAGCATCGCCGGACGGAGGTAGGTGAGCGTGACGTGGCGGAAGCGTTGCCAGGCGTTCGCGCCGTCGATCTCGGCCGCCTCGTAGAGTTCGTGCGGGATGCTCTGCAGGGCCCCGGTCGCGACGACCGAGTTGAGCGGCCAGCCGAGCCAGGTGTTCGTGATCAGCATCGCGTAGTACGCGAGCGGGAGCGGCACGAACGGCAGGAACCAGGGGATCGGGTCCTCGACCTGGCGGAGCCAGTCGATCCGGAACATCTCCGGCGGCAGCCGGACGAGCTGGCCGATCCCGGCCAGGATCAGGTTGATCGCCCCGTTGTCAGGGTCGTACATGTTCTTCCAGACCGTGGCCACGATGATCGGCGGGATGACCACGGGCAGGATGAAGACGGCCCGGTAGAAGCGCTTGAACCAGAGGCCGCGGGTGTTCAGCAGGATCGCGATCGCGACGCCGAGGATGACGTGGATGACGACGTTGCTGGCGGCCCACCAGAGGTTGTAGACGATCAGCCGAACGAACGAGAAATTCGGGATCGCGAGCTGACTCGAGAGGACGTCGACGTAGTTCTTCAGGCCGACGAAGTTCGGGGCGGGCGCCCCGGCGCGCAGGTTGCCGATCCCGTAGTCGGTGAACGACATCCAGACCTGGAAGAGGAGCGGGTAGGCGGTGATGATGCCCATCACCAGCAGGGCCGGGATCAGGTAGAGGTAGGCGATCCGGCCGCCGCGGTTGCTCCAGCTTCCCGACGACCGGCGCCGTGCGACCCGAGCCATGACCCCTGCCGTCATCGTCCTCGCTCCCTGTTCGTGCTGGTGCCTGTGCCCCGCCGGGGCGATCGCCGGGGCGATCGCCTGATCGATCGCAGGAGCGCCGACATCGTACGCCGGCGCTCCTGCGCTGCCTCAGGCGCGAACGCCCGAGAGTTCGTCCGGAGCGGATCCGGGCGCTACTTGTTGTTCGCCTTGTCCATCGCGGCACAGGCGTCCGCGACCGCCTTGGCCGGGTCGGTCCCCTTGTCCAGGACCTCCTTCCAGGCGTTGTCGAAGTTGCCCCAGTAGTTGTTCATCTCCTCCTGCTGCGGTCGGGCCATCCCCTGGTTGATCGCCTCGGAGAAGGCCTTCACGAGCGGGTCGATGATCGTGATGTTCTTGTTCGCCGGGACGTGCCCGGCGACGTCGACGTAGACCTCCTGGGAATCCTGGGAGGTGAGGTACTTCGCGACGGCGATCGCCAGGTCCTGGTTCTGCGAGGCGGCGTTGATGTACCAGCCGTCAACGCCGACCATCGTCTGGGCGACCCCGCCCGGGCCGGACGGCACCGGTGCCACGCCGAGCGCGGGCCGGGCTGCCTTGTAGTCGCCGAGCGTCCAGTTGCCGTTCATCATGATGTCGATCTGGCCGTTCTTGAACGCGTCGTTCACCTTGCCGTAGTCGGCATCGACGAGCGCCCCGGCCTTCTTGAGTTCGGCGACGTACTTGAGCGCGTCGGCCACGCCGCTGTTGGCGGTGGCGGCGCACTTGTTGTTGTCGTCGAAGATCTTGCCGCCGAAGGCGGAGTAGAAGCCCCAGCCGAAGTACGGCCCGCTGATCAGGCCGACCTTGCCGCCGCCCTTGACGAAGGCGAGCAGTTCGTCGGTCGTCTTCGGCGGGTTCGCCACCTTGGCCGAGTCGTAGTACATCGCCACCGCCTTGAGCGACTCGGGAACCATGTACACCTTGCCGCCGACGGTGCTGCCGGCGATCGAGACGTCGTTCGTCTGGGCGAGGACGTCGTCGATCTTGCCGGTCAGGTCGACGAGGAATCCGCCGCGAACCTCGGAGCCGAGGCTGTCGTTCGGGCCGATGAACATGTCGGGCCCGCCGCCGGCGGCCGACTCGGTCTCGAACTTCTTGTAGAGCTGGTCGAACGGGACGTCGAGCGCCTCGATCTGGAGGTCGGGGTTGGCGGCCTGCAGTTTCTCGAGCAGGCGCGAGAAGGCCTTGAACTCGGCGTTGCCGCCGGACGAGCCGTAGGCGTGCCAGATCGTCAGCTTGCCGCTCAGGGTCGCACTCGTCGGGGCAGCGCTCTCGCTGGGCGCGACGGACGGGGCGACGGACGGGGCGGCGCTCTCGGACGGGGCGGTCGTCGCCGCGGGCGTACAGGCCGAGGCCGCGATGGCCAGGCCTGCAACGAGCGCTGCGAAGCGCAATGGTGTCTTCATCGTCTGCTGGTGCTCCTTGCTGCTGCGTGCTCTTCGATGACGGTTGCTGTCCACGGCGGCGGGACCGGATTCGGTCCCCACCGGCAGTGGCCTGGCCTGCGGCGTCCCGGTGGCGAGACGCGCCGCACGCCCGGCCGGTCGTGGGCGTGGTCCTCCTCTGGCTGCGTCACACCTCCTGCCGCGTCCGCGGCACCGGGCCGGTCGAGCCCCGGATGACGAGCCGGGTTTCGAGCCGGCGGTGCTCCGATCGAGCGGACTCGCGCCCGTCGATGACCGACAGCAGGAGTCGGGCGGCCTCCTCGCCCTTCTGGCGGATCGGCTGGTGGACCGTCGTCAGGGGCGGGTCGGTGTAGCGGGCGAGGTCGATGTCGTCGAAGCCGACGATGCTCAGGTCGGCGGGCACGGCGAGCCGCTGCTCGCGGGCGGCCCGGAGCGCCCCGATCGCCATCGCGTCGCTCATGGCCAGGACCGCGGTCGGTCGGAGCCCGTCCTCCCAGGCCCGATTGAAGGCAGCGACGCCGCCCTCGATGCTCGCCGGGCCGACGACGACCGCGCTGTCCGGGAGCTCGAGGCCGGCCGCGGTGAGGGCGGCGCGGTAACCGCGGAGGCGACGGCTCATCACCCCCTCGGGATCGAGGGTCGTGGCCGGCAGGGGCGGTTCGACGCCGATGACCAGGAAGCGCCGGTGGCCGAGCGCGAGCAGGTGCTCGGCCGCGGCCCGGGCTCCCCCCTCGTCGTCGACCTCGACTGATGCCTGCTCGGGCAGGGCGGTCGAGTCGACGAGCACGATCGGCAGGCCGGCGCGGCGAATCTGCTCGACCTCGGGATGGTCGTCCGACAGGCCGATGACGACGACGCCGTCGACCGTCGCCCGGTTGATCGCCCGGGCCAGCGAACCCTGGACCGGCGAGATCATGTGCAGCCCGTGGCCCGACTCCTCGGCCGCGGTGGCCACACCCTCGAGGAAGGCACCGAAGAACGGGTTGGAGAAGACGACCGAGAGCATCTGCGGGGTGAGCACACCGAGGGCCATCGTCCGGCGCTGGGTGAGCATCCGGGCGACCGGGTGGGGCCGGTAGCCGAGGCTCTCGGCCACCTCGCGGATCCGGGCCACCGTCTCCGGGTTGAGCCGGTCCGGGCTGTTGAAGGCGAACGAGACGGCCGTCTTCGAGACGCCGGCCTCGCGGGCGACGTCGGCGATCCGGGGCCGCCGGGTGCGCTGCTCGAGGGTGATGGTTCGATCCTCCCGATCCCTGGCCGGTCGTGGTGCCCCTCGCCGTCAAGGGCCCCGACTTACACCACGCGCTGGGACACTACTTCGGGCCACCGCCCGCCCAACCTGTGTGCCGGGCCCGTGTTCCTGGCCGGTCCGGTTTCTGCGGGCCGGTTCTGCGGTCCGGTTTCTGCGGGCCGGTTTCTGCGGCCAGCTGCTGCGGCGAGTCTCCGGGCCGCCGCCCGCCCAACCTGCGTGCCGGGCCCGTCTTCCTGGCCGGGCCCATCTTCCTGGCCGACCTTGCTGGCCGAGCCGCTGACCTCGCTCCGTAGCGGCTTCTGCCTGGCCGAGGCTTCCGCCGGGCCTGTGCAAACCGGTTTAGCAAACCGGTTTACGTGCAAGGTAGCGACACCCCGGCGCGGTGTCAATACGGTGCCGGGCTCGAGGGCACGGTGCCGGGCTCGAGGGCACGGTGCCGGGCTCGAGGGCACGGTGCCGGGCTTGAGGGCACGGTGCCGGGCTTGAGGGCACGGTGCCGGGCTCGAGGGCGAGCGTGACCGGCGCAACGTCGCGGCTGCGGACCGGATCGCGCCACAATCCTCGCTAATGCCCGGCCACAGAGCACTATCCAGCTCATCATCTGCAGCCGTGCCCGGTCGAGGCCGATCGGAGGCGTCAGCACCCGGACGGGCCTCGTCAATGGTCCCCGGCCGAGCGTTGGCGAGGATCACGGCACTCGTCCGGAGCCCGCGAGCCCCGGTGGAGGCGGCCGGGCGGGCGGCCATCCACGTAGCGCTCTCCAGGCGAGCAATAGCGAGGGAAGTGGGTCGCGGAGGCAGGCGGCGCGTCGGCGGCGCGGGTCGTGGAGGCAGGCGGCGCGGGCGGCGCATCGGCGGCGCGTCGGCGGCGCGGGCGGGCCAACTGCGGAGGCGGGCGGCAGAGGTGAGGCAACTGCGGAGGCGGCACCCCCGCCCGCCGGCACGCTGCCGGCACGCTGCCGGCACCTCGCGGCACGCCACTCCCCGCCTTTCCGGCACCCGCCCCGCTCGGCCTCCCCTCACCCGTGGCAGAATCGGGCGATGACCACGAACGCCTCGTCGATGCCGCTCGGCGTGCGCATCTTCCTCGTCTACGCGCTGCTCATCCTGGCCGGGATCGGCCTGTCGTTGCGCTGGGTGGTCGACCAGGCGATCGAGCAGCCGGTCAGCTTCATCGGGGTCGTCTGGATGGGCCTGCTCGCGTACACGATCTTCACGATCACGCTCGTGCTCCAGCGCAAGGAAGCAGCCCTCGGCCTCGCCCTCGGTCTGGCCAGCCTGAGCCTGCCGGCCGTGCCGATCCTGGCCCTCTCGGCGCTGCTGCCGGCGGCGATCATCATGGTCGGCGTGGCGATCGCCCTGTTCGGCGGGCTGACGAGGCCAGCCGTGCGCGCCTGGCTGAACGAGCCATGAGGCCGGCGGTACGCGCCTGGCTGAACGAGCCGTGAGCGGACGGATCGGGCCGCGGACGGTAGGCTCTGGAGAGCGCGACGTCCGGGCGCCCCTCGAGACAACCCGCGCCCGGGTGCCGAGCTCGACCCGCGGGGTAACCCGCGCCCGGGCGCCCCTCGAGACAACCCGCGCCCGGGTGCCGAGCCCGACCCGCGTACCCAGCCCGACCCGCGAAGCAACCCCCGCCCGCGAGACGACCCACGACCACAGCCCCGACCAGCTCGAGGAGACCAGGTGACCGACCGATCACGCAAGCCCGCCGGCTCGCCGGCCGGGCACGACCGAGCCGGGGGGGAGCCCGGCCACCCGACCGACAACCGTGGGCGCCCGACCGCCGCGCTCGGTGGCGGTTCCCGGCGGGCGGGTCGGCGCGAGGCCGCCCGCCCCACGCTCCGCCACGAGCGCTCGCTCCTCGAACGGCGCGGCCTCCTGCTCGGCGGCGCCGGTCTCGCCGCCCTCGTCCTGGTCGGCGCCTATCTCTTCTTCGGTGCGACCCAGCCGACCTACGCCTGCGACTCGCTGCTCACCCCCGCGCCTTCGGCCACCCCGGGCTCGGGCGGCTCGCCCGCCCCCCTCGGCCAGGTCCAGGAGGACCAGGGCCGGCGGCACATCGACGCCGGCGCTTCGGCCCGCTATGCGAGCTGTCCGCCGGCCAGCGGCCCGCACTACGGCGACCCGGACGGTCCGATCCCGAACCGCTTCTACGGCAAGGACGACACGGCCGTCCCGCAGGGCTGGGTCCACAACCTCGAGCACGGCGGCTTCGTCGTCCTCTACCGCTGCCCGGACGGCACCTGCGACGACACCACCCAGCAGCAGCTCCGCCAGCTCGTGGCCGACTTCCCGCCCAGCCCGGTCTGCAACCTGCCGCCGGGGACGACGGCGCCGGTCGTCGCCCGGTTCGACGAGATGAGCACCCCGTTCGCGGCGCTCGTGTGGGGGCGCGTCCTCCTCCTCGACACGCTCGACACGGCGAAGATCCTCGACTTCTACCGCACCGAGGGCGAACGGACGAACCCGGAACCCCAGTGCGCCCCGCCGTCGCCATCGCCCGCCGCGAGCCCCGAACCGCCGGCGAGCCCCTCGCCCTCGCCGTCCTGAGGCGGGAGGAGGCCCGATGCGCCTGTTCAGCTTCCGCGACGAGCTCGGCCTCGCGACGGCCGGGGTAGTGGTCGGTGATCGAGTGATCTCCCTCGCTCGCCTCGTCGAGGTGGGCGGGCTGGAGGAGGAGCTCCGGTTCCTCGACCTTGGCGGGCTGCTCGAGGCGGACCCCGATCTCGAGGGCGTGCGGGTCGCCCTGGAGCGCGCGGTCCGGCCGGGCGAAGCCAGCGCGGCCGAACCCGGCGCGGCCAAACTCGGCCTGCGGCTGGCAGACCTGCGTCCGGCCCCGGCGATCCCCCGCCCGGGCAAGATCGTGTGCATCGGCCTGAACTACCGCGACCACGTCGCGGAACAGCACATCGAGCTCCCGACCCGCCCGCTCCTGTTCGCGAAGTTCGCGAACACGGTCGTCGCCGATGGCGAGCCGGTGATCCGCCCGAGCGGCACCCG
>Ga0272446_1007346_pt1 | contig 11002 bp, 7 predicted proteins | sample YNPCB0061_FD_194587 | JGI IMG/M metagenome (GOLD analysis project Ga0272446, IMG submission 194587) | Hot spring microbial mat communities from Yellowstone National Park, WY, United States - YNP-CB-006-1 | ecosystem: Environmental > Aquatic > Thermal springs > Hot (42-90C) > Sediment | place...
AGACAACGCCGATAAATCAACTGCTTGCCCCGCCGCCGCTGATGCGGGATGACGACCAACAGCTCGTTCTGCTCTGAAAGACGTTGGGACACTACTGATTCGCCACCTACCCTTATCTCAAGCGCTTGCGCGCCGCGAGCCCGATGGCGGATTGATGAACCTCACCGAAACACAGCGGCGCGCGGTGGAACACGGCGGCCGCAATCTTCAACTGATTGCCTGCGCGGGATCAGGCAAGACCGAGGTCGTTGCCCGGCGGGTTGTCCATCTGCTCACTCCGGGCAAGGTGTGCTCCCTACTGCCGCGCAATATCGTCGCCTTCACGTTCACCGACAAGGCGGCCGCCGAGCTGAAGGAGAGGATCATTATCCGCACCCGTCACGTGCTCGGCGATATCCAGGGCATGGCCGAGATGTTCGTTGGCACCATCCACGCGTTTTGCCTAGAGCTTCTGAAGTCCGAATCGCCAAAGCACCTGAAGTTTGAGGTTCTGAACGAGGTCCAGCAGGCGCTTTTCGTGGATCGGCACAGCAGTATGAGCGGGCTCACAACATCTACGGACATCAACGGCGCTGCGCTCAGGCGCTATCGCGATACAGCGCACTACGTCGCTGCGCTGTCGATCCTGCGCGAGGCGGAGCGCGACGACGCACAGCTCGCAGGCTGTTCGCTGCTCGACGGGCTCGCAGCCTACCAGCGCCTGCTTGAACAGAAGAGCTACCTCGACTACTCGTCGATCCTCGAAGAGGCCGTAGCCCTCCTGACAAATGATCAAGACGTGCGAGCGCGGCTCGCCGACCGCGTGAAATACGTGATCGTCGACGAGTATCAGGATGTGAACCCGATTCAGGAGGCGATCATCTGGTCGCTGCACGAACTCGGCGCGCGCATCTGCGTGGTCGGTGACGACGACCAGACGATCTACCAGTGGCGCGGCAGCGATGTGATGAACATTCTCACCTTCGACAAGCGCTACCCCGAGGTCGACAAGATTCCGCTCGAAGAAAACTTCCGCTCAAGCGAGGGCGTGGTGAAGACCGCGCGTGCCTTCATCGAACAGAACGGCTCGCGGCTTGCAAAGGCGATGAAGCCGACCGGGGCGCAGCAGTTTGAGAGCGGCGACATCGTCGCGCTGTCGTTTCCCGATCCGGATGCCGAAGCCCGTCACATCGTGGAGACGATCCAAGCGCTCCGCGGCATCGCGTTCAAGGAAGACGACACCGAGCGCGGACTGTCGTGGTCGGACATGGCGATCCTGCTGCGCAGCGTAAAGGCCAATGCCGAACCGATCACAGGGGCGCTGAAGGCAGCCGGCATACCGTTCGTTGTCACGGGCATGACAGATCTCTTCGGCACCGCCGAGGCGGAGGCCGCTCGACAGCTCTTCTACTTCATTGCAGATTGCCCTGGCGTGGACGCAGCCGCCGTGAAGGCTGCTTGGGAGGCGGCCCACTTGGGGCTTGACCCGGCGGCGCTCGACCAGGCGATCGCGGGCGCCGCCGCCGCAAAAGCGGCGCTGACCGATCCCGAACAGAAGCGCTGGGGGCAGTACTCGATCCAGCGCGTCTTCCTCAACTTCCTGGACCAGGCCGGCGTCCGCGAGGAGCGCGTTCCGGGCGGCCGCGGCGAGGTGGTGTTCTACAACCTCGGCAAGTTCAGCCAGGTCATCTCGGACTTCGAGACGATCCACTACCAGTCGAAACCAGTCGAGAAGTACGGCTCGTTCGCCGACTTCCTCCAGCACCGCGCCGAGGACGCCTACCCCGAGGGCTGGCAGGACAACCAGTACGCGAACCCCGACGCGGTGCGCATCATGACCATCCACCAGGCCAAGGGGATGCAGTGGCCGGTGGTGTTCGTGCCCGCGCTGCTCAGGAACCGCTTCCCCGCAGCCAGGATCGGCGGCCGCGGCGTCTGGCACCTTTTGCCCCGGGCCGGCATCCGCGGGCAGGCGCGCTTCGAGGGCACGATCGAGGATGAGCGGCGGCTCTTCTACGTCGCGATGACGCGCAGCCAGAAGTTCCTGCATCTCACGTGGGCGCCGATCGCGGGCAAGAACAACCGCTACGCGGCGGCCTCCGAGTTCTGGAACGACGTCCTCGCCTCGAAGCACGTCAAGCGCCGCGCGCCCGACTACTCGATGCGCAAGCGCCTTTCCCCGAGCCCACGCGCCGGCGTCGCGAACGTCGTCTTCTCGTTCTCCGACCTCAAGTACTTCTTCGAGTGTCCGTACCAGTTCAAGCTGCGCATCCTCTACGGCTTCAACGCGCCGATCCACGAGGCGCTCGGCTACGGCAAGTCGCTGCACGACGCGCTGGCCGAGGTGCACGCCCGCGCGCTGCGCGGCGACGTCGCTGGCGCTGGCGAGGTGCCGCGGCTGGTCGAGACGCACCTGCATGTGCCCTACGCCTACCCCGCGCTCCGGCAGCAGCTCGAGCAGACGGCCGAGCGCGTGCTGCGCGACTACCTGGCCGACAACGCCACGCTCTTCGAAAAGATCGAGTTCTCCGAAAAGCCGATCGAGATCAGCCTCGGCGATGGGGTCAGCGTCGTCGGCCGAATCGACCTGGTGCGCCGGATCGACACCGGCGAGACGACGATCGTCGATCTGAAATCGAGCGACCGTACCCAAGCGGAGGACGTTACCGAGGCGCAGCTCCACGTCTACGCGCTGGGCTACCAGGACCTGACCGGCCGGCGGCCGGACTACGTCGAGATCTACGAGCTCGACGAGCGCAAGCGCAAGCCGCGCTCGGTGGACGACGACTTCATCGCCGACGTGAAGTCGAAGGTCCGCGATGCCGCTCAGGCGCTGCGCACGGCGACGCTGCCTCCCGCACCGGCCCCGAAGAAGTGTGGAGCCTGCGACTACCGCGGCATGTGCACGGCCGGCCGCACAGCGACAGCCAGGCCATGAGCATGGACCAGGTGTCTGGAACCGAACAGTTGCGCGCGCGGGTCTTGCGCTCCCTGAAAGCGCAGGGTTTTCGCTTTCGCGCGGGCCGACTGATCCCCCCGGATCCTCGTGACAAAGAGCACCTGCGCGCGCTGCACGCCGAGGCGGTGCGCCATCAGGTCGAGCGCTCGCGGGAGGGCTTGGCACGGCACGAAAACCGCCTGCTCTCGCATATCGCCAGCGGCCACGAGGTCGATCCCGCGAGAATCCGGCCGCGTCTGATTCTGGTGAGGCCAGACTCCGAGGAGGAGCTGTTGTTCAGGTATGCGCGACTGCATTGGAGTATCCCGGTGTCCGCCGGCTATGGGCGTCGGCTGCGCTTCGTGGTCCGCGACGAAGCGAACGGCAAGTTGATGGGGGTCTTCGGCCTGGGCGATCCGGTTTTCAGCCTCGGCCCGCGCGATCGCTGGATCGGCTGGGACAAGGCGGCCAAGAGCGCACGGCTGCAATGCGTGATGGACTTGTTCGTGCTGGGTGCGGTGCCGCCTTACTCGCAATTACTCTGCGGCAAACTTATTGCGCTATTGGCCACGAGCCGCGAAGTGCAGGCCGCATTCCAGCGCAAGTACCGAGGCACCCGCGCGTTCATCAGCGGCAAGCCACTCACGGCGCGGTTGGCGCTACTCACGACGACGTCGGCCCTGGGCCGATCGTCGCTGTATAACCGCCTCGCCTTCGAAGGTCGTCCGGTGTTCCAAAGCCTCGGCTATACGCGGGGTTCCGGCGAGTTCCACCTCGGCAACGGCTTCTATAGCGACCTGCGCGCACTCGCCGAGGCGAACTGCGAGCCCACCGCAAAGGACGCCCGCTGGGGCACGGGCTTCCGCAATCGCCGCGAGTTGCTGCGCAAGGCGCTGCCCCTGCTCGGACTGTCATCCGAGCTCATCTATCACGGCGTTCAGCGCGAGATCTTCGCTGCACCGCTCGCGCACAACAGCGCAGAGTTCCTGCGTGGCGAGCACCAGCGGCTGCGCTGTTACGGCCATGGCGTCGACGACTTGTTCGACTGGTTCAGGGAGCGCTGGCTGCTGCCGCGCGCGGCGCGGGACGACAGCTACCGGAGCTTCGAGGCGCAGAGCTATCGGCTGTGGCATCGTCAATGACGGCCGGTACGAACAACCCGACCCCGTTCTCGGATCTCCCGGCGGCGCTCGTGGAGGAAGTGCTCGGGCAGACCGCTGCGGTAGCCGACGGCTTGCTCGCTTCGTTCCAGAACATCCGTGCGGACCGCAGCGCGTTGCGCGAGCGGTTGCTGCAATCGGAGCTCGTGATCTCAGAAGCGTCTCTTGGCTACCCGCCGCTGCCGACCACCTGCGCCGCCGACGGCTCCTACGCCATCGAACGCCTGTTGACCACCGACCTCGCCGCCGCCGCCGCGGTCGCCGTCGAGGGGCTGACGCCGCCATCCGAGAAGCGGCACTGGGACCTACCGCGACACAAGGCGTTCGTCGCCGCCGAGCCGCACCAGGAGGATACGGCGACCGTGTTGCGCGCCGTCATGCTGGGCGAGGAACTGCGGCTGGCTACGAGCGCGCCGCACGATCTCGTCATGGTCGATGGCACGCTGACCCTGCCGGTGATCTACTTCAACCAGGCGCTGAACAAGGCGCCGGATACACCAGCCTTGCGCTGCTCCGAAGAGTTCCTGAAGAACTGCGCGGCGTACCTGACGGCGTTCTTAACCCTGCTCCGCTCCGAGCGCTCCGACAAGCACTACATCGCGTTGCCCAAGTACTCGACCCGACGCGAAATCGGCACCGCGCTTGGGTGGCCGCCGGCCCACGACGACCGCGGCATGCTGACGCTGCTGCTGAACCCAGGCGAACTGACCAAGCCGCTGCCGCTCGAGCACCCGCGCGACGCTCAAGGGAACATCACTTGGCATCTGAACACCGGCAGCTTGCCGGCCGGGATTCGGACAGACGTTGCCGGTCTCGCCGATGAGATCATCTCGGCCCTCGGCGGGGTGCACGTCTTTTACTACAAGCCGCACGCCTGGCTGCCGGCGCTGCGCGTCGAGGCTGCAGCCAGTGTCACCGGCAACCCGCACCGCTTGGCCACCGTGGTGCAGGGTCTGAAGCATCAGAGCGCCACGCCCTCGATGCTGGAACCTTACCCGATCTATCTCGCCGACCGCACGGTCAAGGCGCTGGCGCGAGCGATCCCGGCGTTCCGGCAGGTGACCACGCAACACATTTCGGAGAAGTACGACGGCGACATCGGCGAGGTCTTCTTTGCGATGCACGGTTATCGCAGTGAGTCGGGGAGGTAGGGAGATGGAAGCCGCAGACAAGGATCTCGACAAGATCGTCGACGAGACGGAGCGGTTGGGCGTCGTCGGCTCACCTTCATCTACGGCGCAGCTTGCGCTCGATGTGCTCGGCTCCGCGGTGACGCGCAAGCTCGTCGGTGAACTGGCGCTCTTCCGCTTCTCGCAGGACACGAGTACCCACTACGCGCTCGGCCAGATCACCGAGGTGCAACTGCGCAATATTTGGCACGAGGACCCGACCATGCGGTCCCTCATCCGCCAGCGGGGTCGCGTCGATGCGGTCAGCGAGCGGCAGGATACGCACCTCGGTCAGATGGTGATCAGTGCCGTGTTCCGCAAGGGCGGGCCGGCGGGTTACGAGCCGAGCATTCTCGGGACGGTGCCCGCGACCGGAACGCCAATCCACCTCGTCAGTGATCCGGTGCTCGATGAGCTGCTGCGCCCGTACCGGGAGCAGATCTTCTACCTCGGCCACGTCTACGGCTCGAAGCCGAAGCTGCCGCTCTGGTTCAAGCATTTCGATCGCGGGCCCGACGGCGCGGGCGAGGCCTACCACGTGGGCATCTTCGGCAAGACGGGCTCGGGCAAGTCGGTACTCGCAAAGATGATCCTGCTCGCCTACGCGCGCTACCCCAAGATGGCGCTGCTGGTGATCGATCCGCAGGGTGAGTTCGCGCGAGACATGGGCAAAGGCGACGGTCGTGGGGAGTTTGCCCTGCCCGTAGGCGATGTGCTTCGCACGCAGGGCAAGACGCCCTTTGTCCTGACGGTGCGACAGCTGGTTCTCGATCGATGGGACCTGTTTAGGCAAATCCTCGCCGAGTCCCGGTTCTTCCGCGAGCTGCAAATCATGACGCAGGACAAAGTGGACCTCGCCTGCGATCAGTTGACCGAGGCGATGAGGAAGGCTCCGGGCATCACTCTGGCGAGTCTCCATGAGCGCAACGTCTTCGACAAAGCGTGGAACCTGCTCAAGCAGGACAAGCTGCGGAACAAGATTTACGCGCGTGAGGGGGCCGCAGCGGAGCGGTTCAAGGATGCCGTAGACGAGGCGAATCAAGATGAGATCTATCAGGACATCTGGCTTCCAGTCGCGAGACTGTTCAAGGAGGACCACGCCAGCGGTCGGCGAAAGGTAGAGGACGCACTGAAGTGGCTTCTCGACACGTCGAAGGAAAGCAGACCGATTCTCGTCGTGGACGTCTCCAAAGAACAGGCCCAAGGCCTGCTCTGGAACGAGCGAATCCAAGCGCTCGTGATCAAGCGCCTTCTCGAGGGGGTCACGCTTACCGCGGAGACGCTTTACAAGGAAGGGGAAAGCCTCAACGCGTTGGTCGTGATCGACGAAGCACATCGCTTGGCTCCACGTGAGCTGCCGAGCGAGGACGACGGCGCCCGCGGCGTGCGCGGGGTGCTGATCGACGCCGCCCGCACCACCCGCAAGTACGGCCTGGGGTGGCTCTTCATCAGCCAGACGCTCTCGAGTCTGCACCCGGAGATCCTTCAGCAGCTCCGCATCTTCTTCTTCGGCTTCGGACTGGCGCTCGGACAGGAGTTTCAGTCCTTGCGGCAACTGGTCGGGTCGTCGGGAACGGCGCTGGACCTCTATCAGCTTTTCCGCGACCCGCACTCCGCGTTCGACACCAAGAGCCGGCAGTACTCGTTCATGACGATCGGCCCCGTGAGCCCACTGTCCTTTGCGGGAACGCCGCTGTTCCTGAACGTGTTCAATACGGTTGACGCTTTCCTGGCCACAAATGGACTGAAGAAGTAAACGCAGCAGCCCATGCGATTCGCCGCGATCGATTTCGAGACCGCCAATCACAGTCGCGACAGCGCTTGCGCGGTCGGAGTCGTCATCGTGGACGGTCAGCGTATCGTGGATCGCGTCTACCAGCTCATCCGGCCGCCGACCAGCGAGTTCGCTTTCACGCACATCCACGGGCTGACGTGGCAGCATGTTCGCTCTGCCCCGACGTTTGGCGAACTGTGGCCGGACCTCGCTCGGCGGATCGGCAAGGCCGAGTTCCTGGCTGCGCATAACGCGCCGTTCGACAGCGGCGTGCTATCGAGCTGCTGCCAGACGTATGGCCTCCCCGTGGTTCGAAGGCCGTTCGTCTGCACCGTGCAGGTCGCGCGCGATGTGTGGAGCATCTACCCGACGAAGCTGCCGGACGTGTGCGCGCGACTGCGCATCCCCCTCCGGCACCATCAGGCCGACTCCGATGCCGAAGCCTGTGCCCGTATCGTCATTGCCGCCCGCGCCGCCGGCTGGACCCCATAACACATCAACCCAGGAATCGACGGACCCATGGCCAAACGTAGCGCACCGACGGGCAAACCCAAGACCGAGAAGAAGATCACCCGCTACACCTACGACGACATCAAGGAGCCGCGCACGCCCGAGACCGGGCATACGCCGCTGCTGCCGGCCGAGGAGCAGATGGTGACGCTCCCCATGGACAGCGGCTGGAGCAAGGCCATCCACGTCGGCAAGCTGCCGGAGGGCGACGAGAGGCCGGTGGTCGTGGACATGGACCCGGCGGCGGACCCGGTGCTCTTCTGGGCCGGCAAGCGCAACCGGCGCGAGGTGCCGGTGCTGCCGCTGCAGCGCAACGAGATCGTCTCCGAGTCGCGCATCGCGCAGATCATCGAGCGGGCGCGCCGGGCGGCCGAGGAGCAGTCGGGCGCCGCGCGGCAGGGGCACCTCTTCGCCGACCTCGAGAAGACGCTGCGCGAGACCGACCGCAAGAAGCGCGTCGAGTTCTACACCCACGAGGAGGGCTGGAAGAACAAGCTCATCTGCGGCGACTCGCTGCACGTGATGGAGTCGCTCATCCACTACGAGAACCTGCGGGGCAAGGTGCAGATGATCTACATCGACCCGCCGTACGGCATCAAGTACGACTCGAACTTCCAGCAGCGGGTGGATTCGACGAAGAACGACGAGAAAGACGCGGCCGACGACGTGCTGACGATCAAGGCGTTCCGGGACACGTGGGCGCTGGGAATTCACTCGTACTTGTCGTACTTGCGCGAGCGTCTCTACCTTTGCCGCGAGCTGCTAACGACGTCGGGCTCGGTGCTCGTTCAGATCAACGACGACAACGTCCACCTCGTGCGCGCCCTGATGGACGAGGTCTTCGGAGCGGGCAACCACTTCGCGACCGTCGTCTTCAACAAGACGACGGGTTTCACGGATCAGCGCATGTCCTGCGTCTACGACTGCCTGGTGTGGTACGCGCGAGACATCGAGCAGATCAAGTACCGACAGCTCTATCAGCCGAAGGCCATTGGGCTCGAAGGCTCTGGCAATTACCGCTACGCCGAGCTGCCCGACGGTACGCGACGCCAGCTGACAGACGAGGAGTTGGAGGCCATCGACCGCCTGCCGGCAGGCTGGCGCGTATTCAGACTCGACAACATCATGTCCCAAGGCGAGGCGAAGGAACCGCAGCCGTTCGAGTTCGAGGGCAAGACTTACTACCCGGCCGCCAACAGCCACTGGAAGACGACGGTCGAGGGGATGAGGCGGCTCGTCGAAAAAGGGCGTGTTACAGCCGTCGGAAAGCGTCTGTATTACATCCGCTTCTACGATGACTTCACGGTCTCGCCGATCAACAACATGTGGAACGACATGGGTAGAAGCGGTTTCGGAGACGCCAAGATCTACTCCGTTCAGACACATACCGAAGTCGTCCAGCGCTGTATCGCCATGACCACCGACCCCGCTGACCTCGTCTTCGACCCGACCTGCGGCTCAGGCACCACCGCCTTCTGCGCCGAGCGCCTCGGCCGCCGCTGGATCACCTGCGACACCTCGCGCGTGGCGATCAACGTCGCCCGCCAGCGGCTGCTCTCGGCCACCTTCGAGCACTACAGGACCCGCAACGGCAAGGTCTCGGGCAACTTCCTCTACAAGACCGTCAACCGGATCACCCTCAAGAGTCTCGCCTACGACCTCGAGCCCGAGAAGGTCGAGCTGGTGGACCAGCCCGAGGTGGACAAGGACGCCATCCGCGTCTGCGGCCCCTTTGAGGTGATGTCCCTCGGCCGCTACTCGGTCGAGGACTGGAAGGGGTACGTCGTCCGCGAGGCGCCGGCGGCTTACGGGGAGCCGGCCAAGCTCGAGAACTACATCGAGGTGATCTGCCGCCTCTACCGCAAGGACGCCGCGATCCAGGGCGCGAGCGGGCTCGTGCACGCGGTGGCGGAAACGGAGAAGGAGAAGATCGCGATCTCCGTCGGGCCGCTCTCGGGACGCGTCACCGCCAAGCAGATCAACGACGCCGTCCAGGACGCGCTCGCCTCGGGCATCCTCGAGGTGCACGTGCTCGGCTGGGCCTTCGAGGCGAACGTGGGCGAGGTGAAGTCGGCGCTGGAGAAGCGCGGCAAGGTCAAGGTGGAACTCATCATGATCCGCCCGGACACGCTCGCCGAGGGACTCAAGGCGACGCAGCCCGAGATGCTCTTCTCGCCGCTGGCGCTGCCGGACATCGACGTCGAGACCGTGAAGAACGACAAGGAGAAGCAGGTGCGCGTCACGCTCAAGGGTGTCGCGCTGTTCGACCGCAAGCGTCGCACCACCGAGTACAAGCAGGCCGACTCGGGCTACGTCTCGGCCTGGTACCTCGACGAGGACTACGACGGCGACTGCTTCGTGGACTGCCAGATGTTCTTCGACTTCAAGAAGACGCCGAACATCAAGGCCGCGCTCAAGGCCGAGGTGGACCCGGAGGAGTTCACGCTCAAGCTCACCTCCGAGCCCTTCCCGGTGCGCGGCTACAAGCGCATCGCGGTCAAGGTCGTGGACGTGTACGGCAACGAGTCGGTCGTCGTTCGCGATCTTTCGTAGGGAGAATCTCGCCTATGTCGTCCGACAACAACACTCTGCTATTGCTTTCGTCGGGCCTTCGGCCGCGATATCGCCATGACATTCTTCGTGCTCTAGCGTTACCCAGCGGCGCGCAATTGCAGTTCCGATATCAGCGCAAGTATCTCAGGAACGACTTATTTGAAAAGTTGGGTCGTAACGCGGTATGCGGGCACAAGGTTCTGGTTGGTTATCTCGATGCTTCTGACAAGCGTCGTCGCCCCACGATCGTCCCGTGTCGAATGGGACATGTATCCGAGACGCGTACGGAAGGGGACTTCGCACTACTTCGATTCGAGGTTGCTGAGTTCGCTAACTCGTCGGATGTGGATCTAGAAAAACTAGAACAGGAACTTAGGAGGAGTGCGAGTTCAGCTGAGGCGCGGTTGCCGTACTGGGAGCAGGATGACTGCAAGGGAGACTTCTGTATCGAGCTGACTTCTCCCCTGTCCGCGGTCAGGAAGTCAGCGGGCCTGGGTGAATGGCAGGCCATAGTGAATCAGCTTCGAGCGCGCGCGGATTTTAGAGAAGAACCGTTCTTTTTTTCCGTGCGGCGCCTGCACAAGCTCGGAAGCGAACGAGGGGCATCGATTTCGGAAGGCAAGTATGTCCTCGAAGCAGATTCTTCCTACAGGCTGGAGATCGCCCATTTCAGCCCCGGCTCACCAGACTCCGGGATTGACGACAATGTAGTAGCGATTGCTCCGTCGATTATCGTCACCTTTGACGGAGCTGGGCTCCAGGCACTTGATGGAACGGAAATGGCTATCGACTCCCCATACGACCTGAAAGAGGTGAGCTTTATTGAGAAACCGCTAAATGGTTGACAACCTCACCGTAGCCTCGTGCGTTAAATCGGCATTGCATCTGCCGGAGCGAGCGCATGGGAACGAAGCGGGAT
>Ga0272446_1007347_pt1:5000-11000 | contig 11000 bp, 5 predicted proteins | sample YNPCB0061_FD_194587 | JGI IMG/M metagenome (GOLD analysis project Ga0272446, IMG submission 194587) | Hot spring microbial mat communities from Yellowstone National Park, WY, United States - YNP-CB-006-1 | ecosystem: Environmental > Aquatic > Thermal springs > Hot (42-90C) > Sediment...
GTCCACAATGAGCAGTTCGGGGGCGTTCAGCAAAAAGGCGTGGCGGTTGTGTTCGCTCTTGATGAAGTCAATGCTGATGACCTGGACGGGATAATGCTCATAAATCGTGCGGCTGGGCGGCGTGGCGCGTTCCAGGGCGCGCACCGTGCCGGAGCGGATGACGACCGCATCGTGAAAATTGAATTTCTCGCGCAATTCCTGCTGCCACTGGTCGCACAGATAGGGTGGGCAAAGCACTGCCAGGCGCTTGATTTCGCTGCGTTCCCACAACTCACGGGCGATGAGCAGCGCCTCGATGGTTTTGCCCACGCCTACATCATCGGCGATGAGCATCCGCACCGGGTCGAGGCGCAGCGCCATGAGCAGCGGCACGAACTGATAGGTGCGCGGGCGGATGGAGATTTTGCCCAACGAGCGCAGCGGCGAGGCGCCCTCGCGCAGCGTCAACCGCGCCGCCTGCCACAGCAGGTGCGCGCCGACTGCATTCGAAACATTCTCTGGTGTGGGGAGAGGAAAAGGTGCTGGACTCGGGCGTTCTTCTGGCAGGGTGTAAGCCAGCAGGTCGGTCAGACCCTTGTGCAGCATCACCGCCTCATCTGTCACGCCGGTCAGCGGGCGTAAGAGGTAAATGTTGGGGTCTTCGTGGGGTAACAGCACCCAATAGCGATTGCGAACCTGAACGATGGAACCGGGATTCATGAGTTTTCTCCGTTGGGGTGCGAAGATAAAACAACACCGCCTGCATCGCGGGCGGATGCAGGCGGTGAAAGGGCTATGCTATAATTCCCTCAACCGCTACGCGCCGCAACCGCGTAGCACAGCAAGCCTCGCCGGGATCAGCGGCGGGGTTTTTGTTTATTTTAGCGTAAAAATGGCTGAGTGCGGTCTCTTGTGTAAAAGAAGTAGCCGAGGGAGCGTCGCGCGGGGAGAGGTCGGGCAGGCGGTCGTTGGCGAAATCCTGAGGGAAGAATAGCACTGGTGCGTATTTCACGGCCACCAGCGGGAATTAGAAACAGGTTTCCCGAGTCCAGAATTACTTGTGCCTGGTTTGCGCTTCTTTCAGCATCGCAATTGCCTCCTCTACACCCTCCGGCGGCGCGGGGGCGGTATGCAACAACTCCCAGTCATCCAATTCAATCGTGTCGCCTGGCTGCATTTGTGCGATGGATTGCGCGAGCGTCTGCAATGCTTCCTCCTTCCTGCCCAAACACAACAACGCCTTCGCCTTGTTTTCCAACAATCCTGCGGGCGTTTGCCACCGCGCACGCCACGCCGCCTCCCAGTGTTCCAGCGCGTGCTGGAAATGCTCGTCGCTTTCAGGCAGACCCTGATGGCGGGCAAGCACTCCCAGCGCAACGAGCGGCGTAAAGGGATTTTCGGGCGCCAGGCGGATGCGTTCGTTGTATTCGCGCCGCGCCTCATCGAACCGGCCCAGATTGGCAAAGACGCCTGCCAGATTGTTGTGCGACCTGGCGTCCTTGGGGTCGAGTTGGATGGCGCGCTGATAGGCGGCGATGGCTTCGTCGTATTTGCCCAAATCGTCATACACGTTCCCCAACCCGTGGTGCGGCGCGGCGTACTTAGGGTCGAGTTGGATGGCGCGCTGATAGGCGGCGATGGCTTCGTCGTATCTGCCCAAATCAGAATAAACGTTCCCCAACCCGTTGTGCGGATAGGCGAACTTGGGGTCGAGTTGGATGGCGCGCTGATAGGCGGCGATGGCTTCGTCGTATTTGCCCAATTGATAATACACAAGCCCCAAATTGTTGTGCGGCGCGGCGTACTTGGGGTCGAGTTGGATGGCACGCAGATAGGCGGCGATGGCCTCGTCGTAGCGGCCCAACGCACGATACACGTTCCCCAACCCGTTGTGCGGATAAGCGTCCTTGGGGTCGAGTTGGATGGCGCGCTGATAGGCGGCGAGGGCTTCGTCGTAGCGATCTAAATCATCATACACGTTCCCCAACCCGTTGTGCGGAAGAGCGTCCTTGGGGTCGAGTTGGATGGCGCGCTGATAGGCGGCGAGGGCTTCGTCGTAGTTGCCCAACGCACGATACACGTTCCCCAACCCGTTGTGCGGCGCGGCGACCTTGGGGTCGAGTTGGATGGCGCGCTGATAGGCGGCGATGGCTTCGTCGTATTTGCCCAACGCACGATACACGTTCCCCAGCCCGTTGTGCGGCGCAGCGTTCTTGGGGTCGAGTTGGATGGCGCGCTGATAGGCGACGATGGATTCCTCATTCTTGCCAGCAAGGTTGAGAATGGCTCCCAGCCGATACCAGGCGCCCTGCTTTTCGGGCAGCCACGCCACCACTTTGGGCAGAATGCGCTCGGCTTCAGGGGAGTAGATGGCGCTGCCTGTGTCTTCGGGCCACATCAGTTTGCCCGCCAGGTCGTACAAAGCCTCGCCCAGCAATTTCTTCAGCGCCTCGCAGCCTTCGGGCAGGGCGCGCGCGGCGCGTTCGTAGGCTGCCAGCGCTTCAGGATATTGCCCGCGCGCGTATGCCAGTTGTCCGCGCCGCCAGTCCAGGATAGCGCCGCGCTCGGCTTCGCCCCTTGTGGTGAGCATCGTCGAACCATCGCCTTTCAGGTAGCCCAGCCGTTCCAACCGCGTCAGTTCGTCCAAGAAATCAGCAATGTCATCAAGCGAGGCGTCATCATCATCCACAACACTCAATCGCTTGAGCCGTTTTTTGCCGTCGGCGCTTAAATGTTCCTTCCATCCACTGGCAATGTTCAACAGCCCGCGCCGCAGTTCGCGCGAGTAGGCCAGGCTTTCCACCAGGCGCGGGGCCAGCCAGTGCCACGCCTCGCGCTCCTCCAGCCAGAAGAGATAATCGCACAAATCGAGCGCGGCTTTCGTCCAATCCTCGCTCTCGCAACGGTCTTCCAGGCGCGGCAAATCGGCCTGGATTTGTTCCAGCCGCGCCCGCAGCGTCTCGACGGCGCGCTGCAGGAAGGTGCGCACGCGCTCATCCCCCACACGGCGCAGTTTAGCCTTGAGATGTTCACGGAAAAAGAAGGCGGGGTCGTCGTACAGGCGGGCGCGTTCGGCGTGGACGGAGGCATAATCGCGCTCCAGGCGGCGCAGCAGCGCTTCCAAATCGTAAGGACGGGTCGGTGACCCGTCCGCCCCGTCCGCCGGGCGCAGCATGGCGCGCAAAATCTCGATGTCGCCGCGCGCCAGGGCGAGGGCGTAGAGCAGGGGCTTGTCCGCCTCGGGCGCGTGCAGCAAATAGCGCGCCGTCATCTTCTGGACGATTTCGCCGCGCGGCGTCGCCTCGTCAATCTCGCCGACGATGTCCGCCAGCGCCACGCCCCGTTTCCACATCTCGGCGGCCTGCTCGATGGCCAGCGGGATGCCGCGTGTGGCGCGGATCAGCGCCTCGACGGCTTGCGCATCGAGCGGGCGATCGGGCGCGGTATTGGCAAAAATCTGGCGGAGGTCTTGCTGCGCCAGTTGGAGCAGGTCGCGGGCGACGAGTCGGCGCGGGAATTCTTCGGCGTAACCTCTGAAATACTCGCCGCCCAACTGGCGACTCCTGGCAAGGTCGTCGCGCCCGCTGATGATCCAGACCAGGCGCGGACCGGCGGCGCGCATCACCTCGCGCAGCCAGAGGTCGGCGCGGTCCACAATTTCGTAGGTGTCCAGAAAGAGCAGCAGCGGTTTTCGCTTCGCCACGCGCTCGAGTCCCTGTGCCAGGGCGCGGGCAAGTTGTTCGTTGGGGTTGAGAAAGAGGGCGTATTGTTCAGGATTGAGGCGGGCGCGCAGGCGTGTTTCCAGCGCGGCGCGCAGTTGTGCAGCGCGTTCCGCACCGACCTGGATGCCCGCCTCGAGAAAGGCTTGCGCCGTTTTCTCGCCCGTCTCGCCAATCGGCAAGCCGAGGCGCAGGATTTTGGCGATCGCCCCCGCCCCGGCACGGCGCAGTTCGGCGAATTCGTCGCGCTCGCCGGATGGTTCCAGCGCGGCGGCCGCTTTTTTGTCGGCTTCGGCGCGCATCTTGACCGCGTTCTGGTAGGCCTCGAACTCGCGCCCCCAGCCTGCCTGAATCGCCTTCTGGTGCAGAATATCGAACACGTCTTCCGGGCGGATATATTCACGTCCAACGCGCAGGCGAGAGGCGTGATCACGGTCGAGGTCGCGTTCCTTTTCCCAATCCACCCACAGCGCCTGGAATTCGCCCTCGAAGGGCTGCTCGGTCTGCGCGATGTCGCGAAAGCGCCTGGCGAGCGTCGTCTTGCCCATGCCGCCATCGCCGTAGAGCAGGAAGATATAGGGCAGCTCCTCACCTCGTGGCGGGTGGAGCACCTCGTTCAGCGCGGCGCGGAATTGCTTTTGCTCCTCCACGCGCCCGAGGAAGAGTTTCTGGTTCACGTAAATGGGTTCAGACGGCATGATTGCCTCCTTGTTTCAATGTGACCGAACCGGCAGGGATGAATTGCACGAGTTGGGCGGAGAGTTGAGGGTCCATGCGAGGCTCCTTTCGGAGAATGCGAGGCGGGAAGGGGCATCTACTGAAGACTTTGGGAGGCTGTTCGTGGCTTGTTGAACGACAACGGTTACGGTGGGCAGCGGTTTGCCCGTTCAATATTTCTTCTCGACATATTTCACGCCATCGAGGTCTTTGAAGTGTTCATCCTGTGTCCAGAGGAGGGCGTTATTGGCGCGGGCCGTGGCAAGAATCAGACTATCCGCCATGGGCAGTTTGAGTTCAGCCGAGAGTCTGGCGGCGCTCAATGCCAGCGATTCATCAATCTCGATGACCTTCCCATGTTTCATATCGCCGACGTGAATCTGCGCCTGATTCTCCCCCTTTTGCTGCAGCACCTTTTTGAAGACTTCGTAAATACAGATGACAGGTACAAGCAAATTGGCGGTGTCTTCGATGGCGGGAGCGAAAAAATCGGCATTGCTGCCTTCTGCGAAGTATTCCAGCCAGCCCGAAGAGTCGACGATGTTCATACGCGGTCCTCTTCGTCGCGCTCGATGCGTGTGTCCATACCTTTCAATGACCCGCGTGCCTGTTCAATGGGGCGGACGGGGATGAATACCACCATATTGTCGTAAGCAATGACGTGCATTTTTTGCCCAGGCTTGACGCGCATTCGCTCGCGCACTTTCAAAGGGATGACCACTTGATATTTGGGAGAAACGGTGACCGAATCCATACGATACTCCTATCGAACTAAAAAGCGTATGACGATTATATCACTGCACAGGGGAGGTGATCCATGGGAGGCTCCTTTCGGGGAACCGAGGCGGGAAGGGTCATCCGCCGGAGACTTTGGGCGGGTATATGCCAATGCGCAAACGATTTGAAGCCGTTGGGCTGAGATTTCCCGCTTCTCTGCCCATTTCTGGCGGGAACGCTCAATCCACTGGTCAAACCTGTCATCTTCGGGATACTCATCAAAAAGCACACCGCCTGCATCGCGGGCGGATGCAGGCGGTGAAAGGGCTATGCTATAATTCCCTCCACCGCTACGCGCCGCAACCGCGTAGCACAGCAAGCCTCGCCGGGATCAGCGGCGGGGTTTTTGTTTATTTTAGCGTAAAATCAGAGAGAAGGTGACAACGTTTTCAACGTTCTATCCTGAATAGCCTGAATCGCCCGAAAGAAAATTCCCCCCTTGGGGGCACAAATAACTATACCCCGTCAGGATTGTTGACGGGGTATAGTGGTAGGTGAGAAAACCCTACTCTTCTACTTCACTACACAAACGATTTGCCAGGGCAAGGTATTTCTCGTGAATACTCTCCCTTGCGCGGGTTCTCGCTGGTTGGGCGCGGCTTCGAACTGCTGGCTTTTATTGCTTTTGCCGCCGGCAACTGGCAACGAATCTATCCCTTACAAAAGGGGTGGCGGCGCGAACTAAGGGTTCGTAAAAATATAACTTCCCTCAGTGGAGGTAACCACGAGGATAAATGGTGTAATTCCATTGCGGGCAGACATTGTGATAGGTGATATTCAAGGTTGCCATCTGTTCGTCCGAGATTTT
>Ga0272446_1007349_pt1 | contig 11000 bp, 10 predicted proteins | sample YNPCB0061_FD_194587 | JGI IMG/M metagenome (GOLD analysis project Ga0272446, IMG submission 194587) | Hot spring microbial mat communities from Yellowstone National Park, WY, United States - YNP-CB-006-1 | ecosystem: Environmental > Aquatic > Thermal springs > Hot (42-90C) > Sediment | place...
GGCTGGCCAGGCACAAACCCGCTGCGCGGGTTTCCTTGCCCAGGCGTCGGATTGATCCGATGCCTGAAGACCGACCACGAACGAACCATGGGCGCCGCTTCAAAGTTTTGTCAGTGAATCAGATGACCACTCGTTCCCTCTCCGCGTGAGACATTAGCTCAGTATACCTGGCGGCCAGGGGTTTGACAAAGAACTCCCTACCGAACCATCAACGATCGACGGTTTCGACGAATAATTTGCTCGCAACCATCCCTTCTGCTATAATCGCCTTCGCCCTTGCGCGGCTGGGGCCGCGGCGGGGCAATGTATTCGCGGGGCGTGATGGGCTGCGCAGTTGAACGGTCGATCGCAGCGCTCATTGGTAACGCTGTTCCTAGTCCTGGCCGTCGTCGTCCTGGCAGCGACAACGCTGCCGCTGGCGGCGGGGATTCAGGCGGATCGGCGATGGGGCACGGCGCCTTGGTTCACCCTGGCCGGCATGGTGATCGGCGTCACATTCGCTTCTCTAGGCATCTGGTGGACGGTGCGCCGTCGTTATTTTGAGATCGCGCCCGAGGCTGGACACAGGAAGGATGACAAGGAGGTAGAGGACTAGTGCAAAGCTCTGGTTCCGCTCTTCGGCGTTTCTTCAATCGTCGCAACACGAGCTACATCGTCGGCGTGCTGATCCTGATCATCGGCGGCCGTATCCTCTTCCCCGTGCCATTGCCCACCATTCAGTTGCCGGCCGAAAAGATCCCCGGCCTGACGATCCTGGGCTTTCCTGTCACCAATACCCTGATCGCCACCCTCCTGGCCGACCTGACCCTGTTGGCCATCGCCCTCGCCGTACGCCTGCGGCTGCAGTTGATCCCCACCGGCTTTCAGAACCTGGTGGAGTGGTTCCTCGAAACCTTTTACAATCTGGCCGAGGAGATCGCTGGCGAGCGGGTGAAGCAGTTCTTCCCCCTCTTCATGACGATCCTGCTCTTCCTGTTGGTCGCCAACTGGTGGGAGCTGATCCCGGGCGTCGACAGCATTGGGATCATCGAACACCCGCACGAAGAAGGGATCCAGTCCTATGAGATCGCCGAAGTGGGGCCGCTGGCCATCCTGACCCCCCAGGTCAGCGATCATGGCTACATCCTCGTGCCCTTCGTGCGCGCGGCGGCGACCGATCTCAATCTGCCGCTGGCGTTGGCGCTGATCGTCACGGTCTACGTCCAGTTCACGGGGTTCCGCACGCTGGGGCTGCGTTATCTGCGCAAGTTCTTTAATTTCAGCACGCCCATCATGGCATTCGTCGGGGTCCTGGAGCTGGTCAGCGAGTTCGCTCGCATCATCTCCTTCACCTTCCGTCTTTTCGGCAACATCTTCGCGGGACAGGTGTTGCTTGCCGTGATCTCGTTCCTGGTCCCGTTCCTGATTGCGTTGCCGTTCTACGGCCTTGAGTTGTTCGTCGGCTTTATGCAGGCTTTCGTCTTCGCTATCCTGGCGCTGGTCTTCCTGACGATGGCGACGACGGCGCATGATGAGCATAGCGAGCACGCTCACTAAACAGAGATTTGCAATCTACAGAGGAGGATCGTAACCATGGAGTTCCTACCATCGGGTCTGGCAATCGGTTTGGGGGCGGTCGGCCCAGGCATTGGCATCGGGTTGGTCGCGCTGGGCGCGTTGCAGGCCATCGGGCGCAACCCGGAGGCCGCCGGAGAGATTCGCACCAACATGATCCTGGGCATCGTCTTCGCCGAGTCGGTGGCGATCTATGCCCTGGTGATGGCGCTGATTCTGCGCTTCGTCTAATGATCTGGGGTCAGTCCATCGCCGGGGCGGGAGCGCTGGCGGCAGGACTCTGATGGGAGGCAAGGCGTGGAAAAATTAGGCATCAACCTCAACTTCCTGATCGCCCAGATCGTCAACTTCGTTATCATCCTCGTCCTCCTGCAGCGGCTGCTCTATCGGCCGGTCCTCAACATGTTGGAGGCGCGCAAGCAGCGGGTGCGGGAGAGCCTGGCGGAGGCCGACCGCGTCCGTCAGGAAGCTGCTGCGGCCCAACAGCGCTACCAGCAGGAGCTAGAGGCGGCGCGCCGCGAGAGCCAGCAGGCGCTGCAAAAAGCAGCCCAGGCCAGCGAGAAGCTGCGCGAGGAGATCTTGCAACAGGCGCGCCAGGAAGCTGAGGAGATCCGCGCGCGGGCGCGCGCGGAGGCCGAGCAGGAGAAGGCGCGTGCGCTCGCCGCGGCCCGCGAGGAGATCGCGGACCTGGTCATCCTGGCCACGGAACGCCTGATCGGCCAGGCCGCCGATGAGCGAACGCAACGCAAGCTGGTCCAGGACTTCCTCAACCAGCTAGAGGGGGCAGCGTGAGCGGCGCAATGGCGCAGAATCAGGAATTGGCCTGCCGCTACGCGCAGGCCCTCTATCGTTCGGTCTTGGAACGGTGGCTGGAGCAACTGCGCACGACGGCGCAGGCGTTGGCCACCCATCCTGCAGCCGTCGAGGCCGCGCAGGCCGCCCCGACGTTCGGCGAGCAGCAGCGGGCGTTGGAAGGGATCTTGCCCGAGGGCCTTGACGCTGCCGTGCGTAACTTCATCTATGTGCTCCTCAAAGAGCGGCGTTTGCATCTTCTGGAAAGCATCGTCACCGAGTTCCAGCGGCTGATCGAGCGCGGCCCCGAGACGCGCGTGGCGGTCGTCACGAGCGCCATGCCCTTGGCGGAGGAGGAGCAGGAGCAGTTGCGCGCGCGCGTGCAGGCTCGCTTCGGCGGCGACTTCACGTTCGAGTTTCGCGTTGACCCGCAGATCCTGGGCGGTGTGATCATCAAAGTCGGCGATGAAGTGATCGATGGCAGCCTGGCCAGCAAGCTGGCAGCGATGCGCTCCCAGCTTGCGGCCGCGGCCTGAGGGGCACGCGCCGGCCGCAGGGCCAGGTAGGGAGGTAGAGATGGCGGTTCGGTCGCAACGTATAGAGCTGGCGGAGTTCACTCGGCAGCTTCGCCAGCAGATCGAGGCGTTTCAGGCGCCGGTTGAGACGGTAGACGTTGGCTATGTGTTGGACGTCGGCGATGGCATCGCGCGCGTCTCCGGCCTGGCGGGCGTCATGTCCAGCGAGCTGGTCGAGTTCGTCCCGACGGAACGCCGCCCAACCAGCGTGACCGGCATGGCCCTCAACCTGGAGGCAGATCAGGTCGGCGTCATCATCATGGGGGACTACACGGGCATCGAGGAAGGGGACGAGGTGCGCACCACCCGCCGCATTGCCTCCGTCCCCGTCGGTGATGGCCTGTTGGGGCGCGTGGTCAACCCCCTGGGGGAGCCGATCGACGGCAAAGGTGCACTCGACCTCAAGGAGTATCGCCCCATCGAGCGCATTGCCCCCGGCGTGGTCTATCGTGCCAACGTCGATACGCCGCTGCAAACCGGCATCAAGGCGATCGATGCGATGATCCCCATCGGCCGCGGGCAGCGCGAGCTGATCATCGGCGACCGCCAGACCGGCAAGACGGCCATCGTCATCGACGCGATCATCAACCAGCGCGATTCGGGGGTCCTGTGCATCTATGTGGCGATCGGCCAGAAACGGTCGAGCGTGGCGCAGGTCGTCTCCACCCTGGAGAAGTTCGGGGCGATGGACTACACCATCGTCGTGCTCGCCTCCGCCTCCGATCCGGCGGCTCTCCAGTATATCGCGCCGTACGCCGGCTGCGCGATGGGCGAATATTTCATGGAGCGCGGCCAGGACGCGTTGATCATCTACGACGACCTGACCAAACACGCCTGGGCCTATCGCCAGGTCTCGTTGCTGTTGCGGCGTCCCCCAGGCCGCGAAGCCTACCCCGGCGACATCTTTTATTTGCATTCGCGCCTGCTCGAGCGCGCGGCGCGCATGCATCCGAAATACGGCGGCGGCTCGCTCACCGCGCTGCCGATCATCGAGACGCAGGCGGGCGACCTTTCGGCCTATATCCCGACCAACGTCATCTCGATCACCGATGGCCAGATCTACCTGGAGTCGGATCTCTTCTACGCCGGCCAGCGCCCGGCCATCAACGTCGGCCTCTCCGTGTCGCGCGTGGGCGGCGACGCCCAGACGCGCGCGATGAAGCAGGTGGCCGGCAAACTGAAGCTGGAGATGGCGCAGTTCCGTGACCTGGCGGCCTTCGCTCAGTTCGGGTCCGACCTCGACGCTGCCACGCGCCGTCAGCTCGACCGCGGCCTGCGCCTGAACGAGGTCCTCAAGCAGGGACAATACCAGCCGATGTCGCTCGAGCATCAGGTGATGATCCTCTTCGCTGCCATCAACGACTACCTCGACGATGTGGCGGTGGATAAGATCAACGCCTGGGAGACGGCGTTCCATCAGTTCATGGACGCGCGCCACCCCGAGGTCGGCCAGGCCATCCTGCGCGATAAGCGCCTGACGGACGAGACGACCCTCTTGCTGCGGGCGGCGATCGCCGAGTTCAAGGCAGAGTTCAAAGGGTAAGGTCGCGAGGGGAGACGAAACGTGGCCAATCTGCGCGATCTTCGGCGTCGTATCCGCAGCATTCGCAATATCGCCCAGGTGACGCGGGCGATGCAGATGGTGGCGGCCTCCAAGATGCGTCGCGCGCAGCAACAGGTGTTGATGACGCGGCCATATTCGGAGAAGGCCCAGCAAGTCCTGCGCCATCTGGCGGCGCAGTCCGGCGCGCGGGGGACAATGCATCCACTGCTCGATGTGCGACCTTCTATAGAGCGCATCGGCCTGTTGTTGATCACCGCCGACAAGGGGCTGTGCGGCGCTTATAACGCCAATATGCTGCGCCTGGCTGGCCAGTTTATCGAGCAACAGAGCTGTCCGGTGGCTGTGATCGTCGTTGGCCGGCGCGGGGCTGCCTACGCCGCGCGCCGACGTTGGAATCTGATCCAGGAGTTCAGCGATCTGCCGCCGCAGCCGCGCCTGCTCGATGTGTCCGCGATCACGCGGTCGGTGATCAATGGCTTCATCGGCGGCGAGTTCGATGAAGTCTATCTGGGGTTCACGCGCTTCGTGACCACCTTGAGCCAGCAGCCGCAGATTCGGCGTCTCTTGCCGTTGCGCACCAGCGGCGTCAACAACGGCGCGAGGGCCGTCGCAGATGACCCCCCAGAGCCGACGCGCATGGTCGGAGAATACCTGTACGAGCCGGATCCGCAAGTGATCCTGGATTCTGTGCTGCCGCGCTTCACGGAGATCCAGATCTACCAGGCGATCCTGGAGGCGCTGGCCAGCGAGCACTCGGCGCGCATGGTGGCGATGCGCGCAGCTACGGACAGCGCCAACGAGCTGCTGGGCAGCCTGACCTTGACATACAATCAGGAGCGGCAAAATTCGATTACCCGCGAGATGCTTGAGATCGCGGGCGGCGTTGAGGCGATGCGCCGGGTACGGTAGGGAGGAGTCTGAATGGCAAAGGGTTCGATCGGTCGAATTGTGCAGATTATGGGCGCCGTCGTCGACGTCGCCTTTCCAGCCGGTGAGTTGCCAGAGATCTATCATGCGCTGACGGTGGATCGCCGCGGGACGCTCCTCGGCGGCAACGGGGCGGGCGATGGGCGCGCCGCGGAGCCGACGCCCCTGGTCCTGGAGGTGGAGCAGCACCTGGGCAACGACTGGGTGCGTTGTGTGGCGATGGACACGACCGATGGCCTGCGCCGCGGCATGCAGGTCGTCGATACCGGCGCTCCCATCATGGCGCCGGTGGGCGACGCCACGCGCGGGCGCATCTTCAACGTCCTCGGCCAGCCGATCGACCTGGGCGGCGACGTGCAGACCGATACCTATTATCCCATTCACCGTCCGGCGCCCACTTACGAAGAACAGATCACCGAGGCGCAGTTCTTCGAGACGGGGTTGAAGGTCATCGACCTGATCGCCCCCTTCACGCGCGGCGGCAAGACGGGCATCTTCGGCGGCGCGGGAACCGGCAAGACGTTCATCATCATGGAGTTGATCCGCAACATCGCCATCGAGCACGGCGGCGTCTCCGTGTTCGCGGGCGTCGGCGAGCGCACGCGCGAGGGCACCCAGCTCTGGAATGAGATGAAAGAGGCGGGCGTCATCGATAAGACGGTCATGGTCTTCGGCCAGATGAACGAGCCTCCCGGCGTGCGCCTGCGCGTCGGCTTGACGGGGCTGACGATGGCGGAATACTTCCGCGATCAGGGCCTCGATGTGCTTCTCTTCATCGACAACATCTTCCGTTTCGTCATGTCCGGCTCGGAGGTATCGGCGTTGCTCGGCCGCATGCCCAGCGCGGTGGGTTACCAGCCGACGCTGAGCACCGAGATGGGCGAACTGCAGGAGCGCATCACCTCCACCAAGCGCGGCGCGATCACCTCGATGCAGGCGGTCTATGTCCCGGCTGATGACTACACCGATCCGGCGCCGGTGACGACCTTCGCCCACCTCGACGCGACGATCTCGCTGGATCGTGCGATCGCCGCCCAGGGCCTGTATCCGGCGGTCGATCCTCTGGCGTCCACGTCGCGCATCCTCGATCCGCGCATCGTCGGCGAGGAGCATTACCGGGTGGCGCGCGAGGTCCAGCGCGTGTTGCAGCGTTACAAGGACTTGCAAGACATCATCGCCATCCTCGGCATCGACGAGCTGTCGGAGGAAGACAAGGTCACGGTGGCGCGCGCGCGCAAGATCCAGCGCTTCTTCTCGCAGCCGTTCTTCGTCGGCACCCAGTTCACTGGCCGCGAGGGCCGCTACGTCCCCATCCGCGAGACCGTGCGCGGGTTCAAGGAGATCCTCGAGGGCAAGCATGACGCGCTGCCCGAACAGGCCTTCTTCATGGTGGGGACCGTCGACGAGGCGGTCGAGGTCGGGCAACAGATGTTAAAGGATCAAAGCTAGAGGCGCCGCCATGGCAACCATGCTGTGCGAGGTGGTGACCGCCGAACGGGTGGTGTACAGGGACCAGGTCAATCTGGTCGTGGTGCCGGGGGTCGAAGGGACGCTCGGCATCTTGCCGCGCCACACGCCGCTGATGGCAGCCCTCACCTTCGGCGAGATATTGATTCGCAAGGAAGGGGAGGAAGACGTCCTGATGGCTGTGGGTGGCGGCTTCATCGAGGTGACCGGCGATCATGTGACCATCCTCGCCGATTCAGCGGAGCGGGCGGAGGAGATCGACATCGCGCGCGCCGAAGCGGCGCGACGCCGGGCGGAGGAGCGGATGCGCCAGCGGCACCGCGAGGACGTCGATTTCGCCCGCGCCGAAGCAGCTCTGCGCCGTTCTCTGGCGCGCCTCCGCGTTGCGGAGCGAGTGCGCCAGAGACGCCGAGAGATCCCCGGCTCCTCCCAGGGTTAAGCGCCACGGAGCGGGGCGCGGGGCGGAAGCGACAGCCCATGGGCAGCTATGCTTGCGCCGCCCCGCCGAAGGACACCTATGTTTGAGAAGCTGATCGGAATTGACCTGGGCACGGTCAACGTCCTGGTGTATGTGCAGGGCCGCGGCATTATCATGCAGGAACCGTCGGTCGTCGCCATCTCCACGCGCGACAACAAGATCGTCGCGGTGGGGCACGAGGCGCGCGACATGTTGGGCCGCGCGCCGGAGTCGATCGAGGTCGCGCGGCCGCTGCGCGATGGCGTCGTCGCTGATTACGTCGTGACCGAGGCGATGCTGCGGTACTTCATCCATAAGGTGTGCGGGCGCAATCCGTTGGTGCGGCCGCGCGTGATGATCAGCACCCCCAAGGGGGTGACCAGCGTTGAGGCGCGCGCTGTGCGTGACGCCGCGCTGGAGGCGGGCGCGCGCGAAGCGTACCTGATCCCGGAGCCGCTGGCCGCTGCCCTGGGGGCCGGCCTGCCCGTCGGCACCCCCACCGGCAACATGGTCGTCGACGTCGGCGGCGGCACCACTGAGGCCGCCATCGTCTCCATGTACGACATCGTGGTGTGGAGCGCGGTGCGCGTGGGTGGGAACCGCATCGACGAGGCGATCCAGGCCTACATCCGCAAGAAATACAACCTGATGGTGGGTGAGCAGACGGCCGAGGAGATCAAGATCAAGATCGGCAGCGCGCTGCCGATCGATCCCGACCTGTCGATGGAGGTCAAGGGGCGCGATCAGGTATCGGGACTGCCGAAGACCATCCAGATCACGGCGGGCGAGGTGACGGAAGCGATCGCTGAACCGTTGAACGCCATCACGAGCACGGTGCGCGCGACGCTCGAGAAGTCGCCGCCGGAGCTGGCCGCCGACATCATCGATCGCGGCATGGTGTTAACGGGGGGCGGCGCCCAGTTGCGCTACCTCGATCAACTGCTCACACGGTACACCGGCGTTCCGTGCTATGTGGCCGAGAACCCCGTGGCCTGCGTGGCGCTGGGAGCGGGGCGAGCGCTGGAGAACTACGACCTGATGCGGCGCAGCTTGCCCCAGGTGTGAGCAGACTGATCCCACTCTTACTTCCCGAAAATCGCAAGGGCCTCTCCTTCGAGAGGCCCTCATGCTTTCAAGATGAAAGGCGTATTAATCTGCGTCCAGCTTGTAAACTTCGCGACGATGCCTGATAAAACGTACTACGATCTTTTGTTGATTCCGATCACAGGTGTAAAGTACCCGATAATCGCCGACACGTAACTTGAACACCCCCTGCCATTGACCTGTTAGCATCTCTGGTGTAATGGTTTCAAAGTTTTCCGCCAACCAACGTAGCTTTTTCAGCACACGCTGCGCGATCGGCTTATCTAAACTTGCCAGGTCAGCTTCCGCTCTGGGAGTAAAGTCTACCTGGACCATGGTGTTACCATGTCAATCCAAGCCTTTTGGCGACATCATGCGCTGGCGTTGTCTTGCCCGTTTCATCTGTGGCCAGATCGCGTTGGAGTTCAACCTTGAACTCATCAGTGAGCTCCAGACCCTCATCGGGATCGCCAAACATCTCTGTAAATGTCTGAATAACAACTTCACGGATGAGTTTCTTGAATTCGTCAACACTCAGGTCTGAGATCGTTGCATGAGCCATGGTTCTCTCTCCCCTTGGGAAACTGATGTGTGCCATTCGTCACGCCAGTTAATTCGTGATCCTGAAGCCAACTATAGCACTGCCTTACGACTCGCGCAAGCCTCCTAATATTACAGCCCCTCTCTCCAGGAGACAATGGGGGCCTCGTTCCCACGCTCCTGCGTGGGAACGAGGCCCCTCGCATGACGAGAGCGTCCCGCCTCCCAGCCGATTGAGAAGAGCTGCCGCTTATTCCACGACCACACGGTCGCTGGCGCTGCGGCCGAACGTTTCTGGCGCGTACATCTCCTCTGCCTTGGCGGGCGGGACGACGAAGTCGCCAGGGGTTGTGGCGCGCGCCACATACGAGTAGGTGTACACTCCCTCCCACAGCAACGGCGTGAACGCTTCGGCGCGCTCGTCGCGCAGGTTCTGGTGCTGATACCACGGCCACCAGTACCACCAGAAGCGGCTGCTGCGATCGCCCGGGTCCTGCGGGACCTGGCCCGTCACCGTCAGCGCCGGATTGAGCGCCTCCAGGCCGGCTGGCAGCGGATCGACCAGCGCCACGTGATAGCGCCGCGCCTCGGCGACCATCGTCAGCCGCACGCGCACGCGCGCGCCAGCCTTGATATGCCAGACGCCGTCGCTGTCGCGGCGCACATCGTCGGGGTCGTCGACCGCCAGGTAGGTGCGCTCGACCGTGAAGCCGTGGTCGGCCGGCGGCAGTTGCAGATCGGTCGGCGCGTAGCGCACCCCCAGGCGATAGTAGAGCCGGCCCGTCCCCTCCTTGCTGACGATCAGGTCCTGCGCGCCCGCTGCCTGAGCCAGGTACGCCATCGGCACGTGGATCTGGTGGTAGTCGGTCGTGCGGCCGACGAAGGTAGTCGCGCCGGCGTACTGCTCCCCCAGCCAGATGCGCGCCACGAAGTCGGGGGTCTCCGCCTCGTAGGTGTTGAAGTAGCGGTCGAGCGCCAGCAGGACGAAGACGTTCTCCTGGGTATTCATCCAGCGGCCGCGCGTGCGGTTAGCCAGCAGGCCGCGCACCAGCTTGGGGATCAGGTCGTTCTGCGGCTGGTCGCCGATCAACGCCTCCAGGATGATGCCGTCGGCGCGACGATCCGACGCCAGCAGGACGTAGTCGCCCTCCTCGAAGGGGGTCGCGAAGTGCGCCGCCCCGGCCGTCTCCGTCACGCGGTTGTTGAGGTGGCGGCGGATGGCGGCCAGCTCCTGGGATGAGCCGGGATCGCCCGTGAGGACGGCGTAGAGCCAGCCGATGGCCTCGGGCGAGAGCTTGTCCAGCCCGGCCTCGTTGATGAGGGCGCGGGCGCGCGTCGTGTCGGCGTCGCCCATGCGCTGGCGCACGTAGAGGGCGTAGGCTGTGATGGTGCGCCGCGCGTTCTGGCTGTACCAGTCGGGGAAGCGCGACTCGATGGTCCGCAGGTAGTCGCGGGCGCGGGCGGTCATCTCCGGCGGCACGGCGTAGTCCTTCTCCCTGGCTCGCTGCAGGGCATGGGCGACGTGGACGCTGACGAAGGGCCACGATTCGTCGCCGCGCTTCCAGAAGCCGAAGCCGCCATCGTCGTTCTGCATCCCACGCAGGCGCTCGATATCGCGCGCCACAGCCGCGTTCATCTCCTCCGGCGTGGGCAGGCCCGGCGCGTTGAAGGCGGAGAGGACGTCCTGCAGGGCGGCCACCGCCAGGATGCGCGACGCGAGCTGCTCGGCGCATTCGAAGGGGTAGGACGTCAGGTAGAGCACGGCATCGGTCAGCTCTTGTAACGCCGTCGACGAGGTCGTGATGTCGAGGCCACCGAACTGCGTGTAGACGGCGCTGGGCGCGATCACGGGCTGGACGATGGCGCCGCTGTCGATGACGCCGTACGTGGCGAAGGCCTCGGTCGTCGCTGGCGTCCACACGGGGAATTCCCCTTGCGCCGCGTCGGCCCAGCGGCCGGCGACTGCGGCCACCTGGAAGCGGGCGACGCCCGCTCGTTGCGTCGTCGCCGCGAAGCGCACCTCGACGCGATCGTCCGCGGG
>Ga0272446_1007350_pt1 | contig 10997 bp, 10 predicted proteins | sample YNPCB0061_FD_194587 | JGI IMG/M metagenome (GOLD analysis project Ga0272446, IMG submission 194587) | Hot spring microbial mat communities from Yellowstone National Park, WY, United States - YNP-CB-006-1 | ecosystem: Environmental > Aquatic > Thermal springs > Hot (42-90C) > Sediment | place...
CAATGTAATAACTTAGCATCGGCGTGGCGGAGAGGCAGGGATTCGAACCCTGGGTACAGGTTTTAGCCCGTACGACGGTTTAGCAAACCGCTGCTTTCGACCACTCAGCCACCTCTCCGCGGCTGTGGGTGGGTCTACGGCCACTATACCACAACCCAGTCGACGCCCAGCTTTTTCAGCGCGTAGCCGGTTTCACTCAAATAGTTCCCGTAGCAGCTCATCCAGTGGAAGCCCTTCATTTCCTCGAGCAGTCTCTCGCTGCTGCCTTTGATTTGCACGTCGATTTGCGAGCGGCAGATCGCCATAAAGGGGTTGTCCACGATTTCGGCCTCAAAGCCGGTCCACCTTTTGCTGGCGAAATCCGGGTCAAGAACCGTGATCCGCTGGCCTTTTTTCATCTCCACTTTGGGTGCGGCTCCATAGTCGGATTCGAAATGCGTGAGCAGTTTGACCGGGTCGTACGTGGCGCCGTCGTTTTTTCGGGGCGCGGTGCAGTGCGCCAGCGTCACGACGCCGTGGTGCGGGTGCGTGGGATCGTTCAGAAATACCGGCTTGTTGGAAATGTAATGCAACAGGATGCCAGAAGGGATCACCACGAAGTCGGACTCACAGAACGCCATGTATCCTTCGTCGTTCAGTACGCTGAGGGGCAGGCAGGCGGTGGTTTCCGCATACTTCATGATGGTTCCCATGCACTGGTTAATGGTGATGGCGTCGGTCTTCGCCTCGTCCAGCAGATCGCGGAAGACCTCGGTCAGGAGAAACGCCTTGTCCACAAACTGGCGCGAGGTCTGCAAAACGACCCCGCGCTGTTTGAGATAAGCGGCTGAGGCGGCGGCTGCACGGGCTGACACGGCAGCGTCGGCGCGGGCGCGCTTAATCCGCTCCCCCAAGTCAGGGTAGGGAACCGTGACGATGTCCATCTTCCACTGACTGCGTGCGATGTCGGGCGCTTTCTTGCCCTCTGTTCCCCAACCTCCGGGACCGCCTACCGCCACGATCCTCTTTCCCAAGGCGTTGTTCAGGCCGTGCAACCCGCGCAGGCGCGCCGCAAGATCCTTTTGGCTGTCCACGACGATATCTTCGATGCCCATGCCGATATCGGCGCGCCGGTCGGTGGTCTTGCGCAGGAAACGCGGATCGGCGATTTCGTACCACAGATACACGGGACCGGACCGGTGGCGCAGGAACATAAGGTTCCAGCGGTCTTTGCGGGTCAGCGCCTCCAACGTCTGCTGCGCTCCGCCGGCGGCGTAGATCAGGACGACGTCGTGGTTTCCCGCCGCGATCTTCGCCCCTTCCTCGGGCTTGCGCGCTTCGACTATATCCAGAAACTCAATGGGGAAGCCCGCGCTGGATTTCAACGCCGCGATTTCTCGCCGGATGCGTTCAAGCTCCTGTGCGGCGTCCTGTGGCGTCTGAATGGCCCCCCAAGAACGCCAACTCGTTTGCTCGCGCCGCTGCGGCGTGTAGTAGGTAAACACCGGTTGCACCTTCAGCGGTTTGATGACCGGCTGCTGGCGCGCGGGATCCTTCCCGGCAGCCCGGGCGGTCCACGGCAACACAGCGGCCGCCGCGCCCGTCAGGAATCCCCTTCGGCTTACTGCCGCGCGAGGCTGTAGCTGGCATCCGCGCGACGGACAGGTAGAGCAACCATGCAAGTTTAAACACATCGCAACCTCCCGATTTTCAGCCCGAATTATCTCATAGCGTAAACCGCCGTTGTATATTGGCGGAAAGGCCGATGAAAGACTCAGCGAACAAACTGGAGGGCAAGGCCGCGCTGGTAACCGGCGGCAATCGAGGCATCGGCAAAGGCTGCGTACTGGAGCTGGCCCGCCGAGGCGCTGACGTGGCGTTGAACTACCGTAGTCACGCTGAAGAGGCAGCCGCAGTGGTGGCCGAGGTGCGCGCTTTGGGGCGCCGGGCAGTGGCGGTTCAAGGCGACGTAGCCGACCGCGGCCGCGACGAATACTTGGTCCGCAAGACGGTGGAAGAGTTCGGCCGCCTCGATATCCTGGTGGCCAATGCCGCGTACAGCGTGAGGAAGCCGTTTCTGGATCTTGAGCCGCAGGACGTGGCGGCTACCGTGGATGTCACGCTATGGGGCGCGTTCCACGTGGCGCAATTCGCCGCCCGCCAGATGGTCCGGCAGGGAGGAGGCGGGTCGATGATCTTCATCAGTTCCGTGCATGCCGTTCTGCCGATTCCCAATTCCCTGGCTTACAACGTGGCCAAGGCGGGCATGAATCACATGGCGCGGTGCATGGCGGCCGAGCTCACCGGGCATCGCATCCGCGTCAACGTAGTGGAGCCCGGCTGGACGGATACGCCGGGCGAAAGGCGCTTCGCCACGGAAGAAGAATTGCAAGAAGCAGCCCGGAAGCTGCCCCTGGGCCGAATGGCGACGGCTGAGGATATCGCCTGGGGAGTGGCCTATCTCGCCTCGGATGAGTCGTCTTATGTCACCGGGGCGGTATTGCGCATCGATGGGGGATTCGTTCTCAAACCTTTAAAATAGACGGCAGGGGTGTGACCGGGCGCACTTCCATCCCGCTGCGGGGTATCCTGTCCATGATGGGTTTGGACGGCGTTTTTGTGCACCCGGCGGCCATTGTCGAATCCGAGGATATCGGCGAAGGCACCCGCATCTGGGCCTTCGCCCACGTGCTGCCTGGGGCCAAGATTGGAAAGAACTGCAACATCTGCGATCACACGTTCATTGAAAACGGAGTGGTGGTAGGCGACCGGGTCACCATTAAGAGCGGAGTTCAGTTGTGGGAAGGCGTCTGCATCGAAGACGACGTTTTCATCGGCCCGAACGCCACGTTCACCAATGATCCGTTCCCAAGGAGCAAGATGCGCCCCGCGGAGTATGCCCGCACCGTGGTGCGGCGCAGAGCATCTGTCGGCGCCAACGCTACGATTCTTCCCGGCATCACGGTGGGGGAAGAGGCGATGGTGGGCGCCGGCGCAGTAGTGACCAAAGACATCCCCGCATGGGCTATTGTCGCCGGCAATCCTGCCCGTATTGTGGGATATACCAGCACTGAGAAGGGGGAACGGCGTGCCCCGGTCGCCGCCCCACCCAGCGCGCCAGGGGTTTTTCCGACCCGTGTTCGCGGTGTCTCATTTCACCGCCTTCCTCTAGTTGAAGATTTGAGAGGCATGCTGACCTACGGCGAGGTGGGGCGTCACGTACCGTTCCCGATCCGAAGATACTTCCTGGTCTTCGGAGTGCAAGGTGAGCACGTCCGAGGCGAACACGCGCATCGCGGTCTCCACCAGTTCCTCATCTGCGTCCGTGGCGTCTGCCATTGTGTGGCAGATGACGGCAAACACCGCGAAGAATTCGTGCTGGACCGTCCGGAACTCGGTCTATACATTCCGCCTCTCGTGTGGTGCCTCCAGTATAAGTACTCTCCGGACGCAATGCTGCTGGTGCTCGCTTCGGATTACTATGATGCAGCGGACTACATTCGCAACTATGACGATTTCCTGAAGGAAGTGACGTTGAGAGCAGAGTCCACTAGCGGAGACCCGGCCTAATGTTCTCCCTGGTGATTCCACTTTACAAGAGCGAATCTAATCTGGCTCGCCTCTTGCACGAGGTCGGCGAATTTTCTCGGCAGATTGCGACTCCGCTGGAAGTAGTTTTCGTCGTTGACGGTAGTCCGGATCGCTGTGCCGAAATTCTTCAAGAGCGGTTGCCCGCGTGGTCGGTGCGGAGCCAACTGGTGGAATTGAGTCGCAATTTTGGATCCTTTGCCGCAATAGCCGCCGGCCTGAGGGTTGCCAAAGGGGAACATTTCGCCATCTTGGCGGCGGACCTCCAGGAGCCGCTGTCCCTGATTGCAGAATTCCACGACATCCTGTCGGCTGGAAGAGCGGACGTAGTGTTTGGTTACCGGACCGGGCGTGCAGACCCGTGGTGGTCTCAGTTTCTTTCCAATTGTTTCTGGGTTCTATATCGCCGCTTCGTTCTTCCCGAAATGCCTGCGGGCGGCATTGATGTGTTTGCCTGTAATCGCCGGGTAAGGGACGAACTAGCGCAGCTTCCCGAATCCACCACCAACCTGGTGGCTTTGCTGTTTTGGCTGGGTTTCCGGCGTGCCTTTGTGCCCTATGTCCGGCAGCCTAGGCTCGAGGGTAAGAGCGCGTGGACATTTAGCCGAAAGCTGAGCTACGCCCTGGATAGTATCTTTAACTTTACAGACTTGCCGGTGAGGGCGCTCTTGCTGTTGGGAATCGTTGGAATCACGGCCGCCGCTACGGCGTCTGTTTTCGTGTTCGTTATGAGGTTGATTGGGCTTATTCCGGTTCTTGGCTACACTCCCCTAATGCTGGCAGTTATGTTCTTTGGTGGAACGACAGCGCTAGGGCTCGGGATTGTGGGACAGTACCTCTGGCTAACGCTGGCCAACAGCCGCCGCCGGCCTCCTTTCGTTGTTTCACGCATTTTGGCGTTCGAACCACCGGAGCCGGCCGCATCGAGAACCTCCTGAATGGTCCTCTCGCTCCAGACGTGAGACAGCGAATGAAAAGAGTCGGCGTGGGCAAACTGAAAACGATTGGCTTGGTCTGCTGGGGCGACGCCTTGGCCGTTTGTCTGGCTTATGTTGCAGTTGTATTCTTGCTCACTCCAGGCAATACAGTACTTGGCTTTCCGGTTCACCACGATGACTTCACGAACTTAGCCACCGACATCAACCTGTCTTTGCGACGTCCTCGCTTTGTTTCCTATTTTATCCTGTCGGCGTTGAGTTACTTAGGGCCGCCTGTATACTATGGTTGCCTCCATTTTCTCGTTCTGATTTATGTGTTCCTGACCAGCTTCTTCATTCGTTTCCTCTTTCAAGCGCAAGAAGCGAGTTCGTATTTATTAGCCTTCGTCTTCGGGGCGGTTTTCGGCGTGGAAAGTGTCGTCGAATACGGAAAGTACACGGGGCTCATCACGAACCTGCTTTCGGCCACCTTCGCCATGAGCGCTATTTGTCTTTTGGCGACCACTCGGCAGCGCCTCAAGCGGTTACCGTGGGGCGCCTTGATTCTAGCCTGCTGGTTGTTTGCGATGAGCTTCTGGTCAAAGGAAGACTTTGTTATCCCCTCCATCTTGGCAGTGGGCTACTACGTCTGGGAGGGGCGCCGGACCCCCGAGGGTGGGCGAAGATGGATGCTGCTCTTGTGCGGCGTCTCCTTTCTGGCGGCGCTGCTCATGTGGCATGTCGGACGGGTGCAAAACCCGTTTGTCACTCAAGTTTCGGTGGCCTATCAAGCTCAGTTCAGTCCCACAAGTATTGGGGCCACCGCCTTGAAGTATCTGTCCATGTCTCCGGTTTCAGTGATCGCCGCTGTGCTCCAGTCGTTCACTCTCATTGGCAATGTTATCGCGAAAAGTCCTCTGCCCTGGTCCGGTGTGCTCCTAATCAACGGGATGATCGCGGCCATGATGCTGCCGTATTCCTGCCTTCCCAACCATGTGGCGCCCTATTACAATTTCATCTGGGTTGCCTGGCAATTGATGGCATTTCTTGTCGCGTTGCCCCGGATGGCTGAGCGCCTTTCGGCCAAGGCAGTTGTAGTTGTGTGCTCGGTGCTTTGCATTCTCGCGGGGATGCCAGGACGAGTGAGAGTGGCCAACTGGTACAGCCGGGCAGGCAGCGTGAACCGCAATATTCTCCACACGCTGAAGCAGTCGTCCAGCGCTCTGGAGCCTTACGGGACGATCGTGGTTGACGGGGCTCCTTTGCTCGGACCATGGTATGGAACTTCAGGTGCTTTTCTGGAACGACAGGGGTTCCGGCAGAGATGGATCGTGCGAGTTCCCGGCCAGAGCGAATACTATCGTTCCCTGATCCGCCTGCTTGGCAGGGCTGAAAATGGCAAGATTACTACAGTGCCACTAGAGGAGTCGGTGACGCCCGTCGACGCTCCCGTCCTCCAACTCTTTCCGGACGGTACCGGCGTGTTCGTCTTCCCCGGGCAATTAGCTGGGCATTGACGGTTTCTATGGCGTGTTAAACTGTGTGCTTATCACAGGGACTTAAGAGTAGCTTATGACTGCAACCCGACGATCGGCTTGGGCCGTGTTTTTGCCCTGGGTCCTCCTTCTGCTTTCGTGTTCCGCTTGTCGGACCGCGCCTCCGCCTGAGATTGAGGCCCTTGTGCCTCCCTCGACGCGTGTCGGGGTTGATTTTCAGGTGCAACCCAACGGGGAGTCCGCCATCGCGGTGCAGGGGAAGAATTTTCAGGAGGGCGCCACCATCACAGCCAATGGACAGAAGCTGAGCACCGCTTACGGGGGCAAACAACTCGTGACTGCGTTTTTCCCAAAGGAACTATACGCAAAACCAGGGAAAGTGTCCGTACAAGTGGTGAATCCCGACGGTTCAGCTTCCCAGCCTGTCGACTTCATTATCCAGTAGGCTCACACTCCCTCACCCCCGCAGGTGGCGAGCCAGCCAGACAATGTATTCCGTGTTGCGGCGCCGCACCTCCTTCAGCAGATCTGCGGGAAGTTCATCCAGCTTCTCTTTGAAGAACCGCGTATCTCCGTCGGGCGCCTTTAAGTCCCGCGAACCCACCATGTTGCCCACCCAGAAGACCAGAAACAGATTGCCGTCCACCCTTCCTCGCGAGGCGTCGCCCAGATAGCTGCCCTTGCCCATCTGGCGGAACTTGGCGGCCAGTTCGCTCTCCTCGCCGAAAGCCCGCGCGCCGGCGAATTCCTCGCAGCGCGCCGCCATGCGCTCGTAAAGCTGGCGCCAGGGGGAGGTTTCAGGCTGCTCGTACAGCACGTCGAACAATTGCAATTGCAACTCGCCGGAAATCTTGTAATTGACGCGGCCGCCTGTGGCCCGGCCAATCTCCTCAAGCACAGCCGGCTGTTTCCCGCTGCCCGAGTGGATGCTCAAGGTAGCATTGAAGTGCCGCGCGACCGCGGCCAGCTCGGCCACGCGCGCCGACAGTTCCGCCAAAGGCTTCCCGCCGTACTCTGAGACCACCCGCGGCAGCAGTTCAGGCCACATCTTGTGCGCGGCGTAATCCTCCAATCCAACGCCTCCCTCAGACGTCGTCCGCAACTGCTCGGGATAGGCTTGGCGCTTCTTGAATCCCAGATTGGGCGGCACCAGTTGCGCCGGGCGTCCCCGCGCTTTCAGCCAGTGCATGTAGAACAGCAGCTCCTCAGGCGTCGTCAGCGTTTCCGCCTCATCCAGCGAGGGTTCAAAATCGAAGGTCTTGCCGGCGCCGGAAGAGGCTCGCTCGCGGGCAATGAAATCGTACAGTTCTTCGTTGAGTTTCAGGCTCTTGCCAAACTTGACCGCCAGGCGGCGCACCGCTGCCTCCGTTAGGCGGAGCGTCTTCTCGCCTACCTGAAAATCGCGCGTGAATTCGTCCTCGATCCACGCTCGCTCTTGCGGGCTGAATTCGGCCATATAACGCGATTCGATTTCGGCATCAGTCCACGCTTGGGGATGGCGCGCGTCAGCCTGAAGCTCGAACAGCCGGGAAGTGTCGGTGGTGAACTTGGTGTAGCCGGCGGCGTGGTGTATGGCTTCCTTGGCGGCTTCGATGGAGCGCGCCAACTGATCCGGCGTGTCCCCGGTGATGATGATATGGTCCGCCTCGGCGCTGTAACCAAGCCTCCAGCCGGCGCGCACGGCGGCCCACAGACCCGCATAATACAGGTGCCGGATGGAGACCCGCGTGTGCCCGGCGGCGGTGGGGTTCTCGCCGTCGCGCGCCTCGATAGCCGCATCCGTAGTGGCCTCCCGCGTGGCCGAAAGCTGTGCCGTGGAAGCCATATTCACTCCGTAAGTCCGGTAAATGATGCGGTAGGCATCAAATACCGCCGGAAGGCTGATCTCGGGGTGGCGGTTGCCTGCCGCTATGGCAGGAAGAGCGCCCTGCGGCCGGGGAAGAAAATCACGGTCCACTTCGCGGACGAACGTGCCGATTTGCTCGTGATCGTAGGAGGAGAACGGAATGGCGCTCACCACCACTTCCGGGCCTCCGCCCGGCCGCATCCGGCCAATCAGCAAGGCTTTGGGAAACAAACCCGACGACGGCGAGGAGGCCGAAGAGATGTGCAGCAACAGCGGGCGCACCTGCCCGCCCGCAAGTCCGTCCACCGCCAGATAGTAAGATCCGGGATGCACAGGATCCTGTTGCAGCGATCCCGGCCACACCGTCATCGTAGTCAGTCCCAAACCGGGAATTCGGTTCGCCAGCCGCCCGCGAAGGTCGTCGCTTAGCGGCCGCTCTCTCAGTTGCTGAAGAATCAGATCCACCAGCGCCGCAGCTTCGCTCGCTCGCAGTGGCAACTCGAGAGGTATTTCCATCAAGGCGGTATCTCCTCAGTTTACAGTTCCAGGCTTTTCAGGTACTCGCGAAACGCTGCGCCCAGATCCGGCCGGCGCAAGGCGAATTCCACGGTGGCTTTCAGGAATCCCAGTTTGTCCCCAGCGTCATACCGGCGCCCCTCGAACTGGTAGCCGTAGATCGGCCGGCTTTGCAGCAAATGACGCAAGCCGTCGGTCAACTGAATTTCCCCAATGGCCCCCACCCCGATCTGTTCCAGGGAGTCGAAGATTTCCGGCGTCAAGATGTAACGGCCGATAATCGCAAGATTGGAAGGCGCCTCGTCCGCCGGCGGCTTCTCCACCAAGTCGTGAATGCGATACACCCGCCCGTTCATCTGGGGGTGCTGCACGGGCTCTGCCTGCACCACCCCGTAAGCGGAAATCGACTCCATGGGCACTTCCATGAGCGCAATCACCGGGGCGCCAAAGTACTCGTATACGTCCAGCATCTGGCGCACGCAGGGGCGCTCAGCATCGATGACGTCGTCCGACAACACCACCGCAAACGGCTCCGGTCCCACCAGATCCTTGGCCGTCAGCACCGCATGGCCCAATCCCAGCGCTTCCTTTTGGCGCACATAGGCGACGGTGATCATGTCGGAAATCGAGCGGATGATGGCCAGCAGATCCAGCTTTTTCTTTGACTCCAACATGTGCTCCAGCTCGAAACTCACGTCGAAGTGATCTTCAATGGCCGTCTTCCCGCGCCCCGTCACGATCAGGATATCCCGCAAACCGGACCGGATCGCCTCTTCGACGCCATACTGAATGAGCGGCTTGTCCACCAGCGGAAGCATCTCTTTGGGCTGCGCCTTGGTCGCCGGCAGGAAGCGCGTTCCCAGCCCAGCCGCCGGAAACACTGCCTTACGGACTTTGGGGATCATTCATCCCCATTGTAAGGAGTGCGGATGGGCGCGTCCAATGCTATCCTGGGAAAATAACAGACACTCATTGGAGGGGTTATGGCCTACGTCATTGCGGAACCCTGCATCGGGACCAAAGATACGGCTTGTGTGGACGCCTGTCCGGTGGACTGCATTCATCCCAAGAAGGATGAAGCGGGCTTCGCCGAGGCGGAAATGCTCTATATTGACCCGCAAGAGTGCATCGATTGCGGCGCTTGCGTCCCCGTGTGTCCGGTTTCCGCGATTTTCGCTCTAGACGACCTGCCGGAGAAGTGGGCGCACTTCGCGCAGAAGAATGCCGAATACTACGGCCGGTAAGTGGCCGTGCTGGTCTCGGTTTCCCATACCTTGACCGCAGCCAGGCGCGGGGAATTCGCCATAGCCGCCGCTTTCAAGCCGCGGTCCAGCTCATCGAAGAAAAGCTTGGCGATGTTCTCCGCCGACGGGTTCAGGCGGTCAAATGGAGGGATGTCGTTGAGATAGGTGTGATCCAGACGTTCTATGATCTGGTCCATCAGCCGCTTGATCTCGACAAAGTCCACCACTAGCCCGGCTGCGTCCAGTTCCTCTGCCTGCACGGTCACCCTGACTTTGTAGTTGTGGCCGTGCAGGTTTTCACACTTGCCCTTGTAGTCGCGCAATTGATGCGCAGCGGCGAATGTTCTTTCCACCGAGACTTCAAACATTGAAAAACTTCTCCACTTCCGCCACGTCCGTGGTGAACGAATAATCCGGCAGGCTGTCGAAAAAAACCTGGCCGTAACGCGCCTTGGTGATGCGGTTGTCCAAAAGCGCCAGCACTCCCCGGTCCTTGCGGCTTCGGATCAACCGCCCGAAACCCTGCTTCAATGCCAGGGCGGCCTGCGGGATCTGATATTCATAGAATGGGTTGCGCCCCTCTTCCCGCAACATGCGGATGCGCGCTTCCACCACCGGGTCGCTGGGGACCGCGAAGGGCAACTTATCAATGATAACGCAGCTCAATTGCTCACCCGGCACATCCACGCCCTGCCAAAAGCTGGCCGTGGCGAACAGGACGCAATGCGGGGTGCTGCGGAATTCCTCCAACAGGACGTTGCGCGGCGCCGAACCCTGGATCAGCGTCGGATAGCCGATGCGGGGCTCCACCAGCTCATAAACCTGCCGCATCTGCTGGTAGCTCGTGAACAACACAAACGCCCTACCGCGGCTCAGGTGCAGAATCTCGGCCACCACCTCCGCCGCCTGCCCGGTGAAGCCGGGTTCGCGGGGATCCGGCAGATGCTGCGGCACGAACAGCAGCGCCTGGCGGGTATAGTCAAAGTGCGACGGCACGATCAGTTCCCGCGCGTGACGAATTCCCAGCCGTGACTTCACATACTCGAAATTGCCGGCCACGGCCAGCGTCGCCGAGGTGAGAATGGCGGTGTCCACCTTGTCGAACAGGGCCTCCGGCAGGATGGCGGAAACATCGATGGGCGTGGCCTGCAAAAACACCCCTCGTCCCCGCCTTTCCAGCCAGTAGACCGCAGACCGGTCCTCCGCCTCCATCCACCTCGCCAGGTTGGTTTTGATCTCCACCGCCCGGGCAACCAGCAATTCAACTTCATCCGGCGCGTTCTCAATCAACTGAAGCTGCTTGGCGACGGCTTCCAGCGCAGCCAGGACCCCGTCATAGGCGGCCCGGTGGCGAGCCAAAAACTGCGCGTGGTCCCGGAAGCCCGCCCGCCCCTCTCCGTTCCCAAACAAA
>Ga0272446_1007351_pt1 | contig 10995 bp, 12 predicted proteins | sample YNPCB0061_FD_194587 | JGI IMG/M metagenome (GOLD analysis project Ga0272446, IMG submission 194587) | Hot spring microbial mat communities from Yellowstone National Park, WY, United States - YNP-CB-006-1 | ecosystem: Environmental > Aquatic > Thermal springs > Hot (42-90C) > Sediment | place...
GCATTGGTAAAAACAGCTAAAGATAAAAAATACGACGCAGTGGTATGCGGTCATATTCATCAAGGTGATGCAAAGCAGATAGATAATGTATGGTATTTGAATTGTTCGGATTGGTGCGACAGCATGGGTGGTCTTGTTGAGCATTGGGATGGCGCCATTGAGTTGATACAGTGGGTGAGCGGCGAGTGGAAAGTGGTAAAGAAAGTCAAACTATGAAAAAGATTGCTATTGTTACTGATACTGCATATCCCGATGTGAATGGTGTTGCCACTACTCTTTATCAAACCACTAATGAATTGTTGAGAAGAGGCTATGACGTAAAATGCATATCTCCCAACTCGTTCAAATCTATGAAGGGTATCAAAACGTCAGATGTACGAATCACCCTCAATCCTTGGAAAATCAATAAAATTCTAAACGACTACAACCCAGATGCATTACATATTGCCACCGAAGGCACGCTGGGGATTTTTGCGCAGCGTTGGGCAACGAAAAATCAAATGAGTTTTACTACGGCCTTTCACACTGATTGGAGCGATTGGTGGCATAAAAATTTTGGACATGGTCGCTTCTTAGTGAGTTGGTATTTGAAGCAGTTTCACAAACGCGCCCATAAGGTGATGTGTGCCACTCCTGAATTGGTTCTTCAACTTCAGCAGATGAAATGCGCGCCGGCGATATGGGGCCGTGGTGTGGATTTTGAACTGTTTGATAAGGGACAAAAAGTCATCAACTATCCCTCTCCCATTTGGTTGTATGTAGGTAGAGTTTCCAATGAGAAAAACATTGAAGACTTTTTGAATTTGGATTTGCCTGGAACCAAAGTGGTTGTGGGTGCAGGGCCACGATTACCATCCCTACGTAAAAAATACTCTGAAGTAAAGTTTGAAGGCGAAAAGTGCGGGTTGGATTTGGTCAATTATTATCATTCCGCCGATGTATTCGTGTTTCCTTCAGAATTTGATACATTTGGATTGGTTATGATTGAAGCCATTGCCTGTGGCACACCGGTGGCAGCAAAGCGTCTTCCCAACACTGAATACATAATTGAGCAGAATATCACTGGTGTGATTGACAACAATTTACAACAAGCTTGCATGGCGGCGTTGAAATTGGATAGGCGTCAAGTCTACTACCATAGGAACCGCTTTTCTTGGCAATATGCCACTGATCAATTTTTAGCGGCTTTGAAATTCAATAAATAAGCACATGCCTGCTTTAGGAACCGCTGGAAAAGCCAAAAGAGAATTGGCGTTGGCGCGCAATGCTAAATTTAACCAAAAACACAACCAAAGAGTTGAAGAAGCCTTTTTCCCTCTGTTTTTGGAATTGAAATGGAAAGGTTTTGAAGTTTGCAAACTTTCCTATTTTGCAAAAACTGGATTCTGTGCTTATTTGGTAGCAAAAACTTGTGGCATGGCCGCCGATGTTTATTTGATGGACATTGATTTTGCTCCATCCATGATGCATACTGTACGTGAGTTGGCATTGGAACATGGCGCAGCTATATTGGTGGGCGCTCAAGACAACTTAACTGTGGATCAACAAACTCTTTTGGCTTATACAATAAATGAACTTGCTGGTAAAATAAGAGTTAACGATGTCAGCGAAGTTTATCCAGAACTGACAAAACTTTTGAATCCATCTCTACACTTGACACAATAACTGTTATACATTAATATAAAGCAATGAGCAGTTTCAAAACGCATTTTTTGTAATATGCGATTGCAATGATATCTATCATCACGTGATTTATCAATATGATGATGAAAGTGGTGAAATTTATGTGAATCATCACTTGAACACAAATTGGCCTTGGCATTGCAGACTTTGGTATGCCCTGCGTTATGTGTTTGGATACAAGAGTCCCTATGGCATGTATGATGGAATCATTATCAACACACGGGCTTCCAAAGAGCTGTGACTATGGTTGGTTAATAATGTAAAGAATCGGGTGAAATAATGTTTGATGTTTCAAAACTTCGTGTGGTGGATGTGGAAGGCACTCATTCAGACCCACAAAAATGTGAATTGGTTGAATTGGCAGTGGGATATGTGTTAGATGATTTGAATATCGAAACTGTGTCTCAATTATTCAAGCCCGACGCTCCTATACCTCCAGAAGCATCAGCAGTGAACAACATTTCCAATCGAATGGTTGCAAATCAGCCCTTGGCATCACAAAGCTTAGTTATAATTGATGATCTTCTCTATGGCGATCAAAAGTTGGAATTCATACGCGATGTAACATTCATTGCTCACAACGCACAGTTTGATTATCAAGTGTTGGATCGTTACACTAGCATGAATAACAATTTGAAAACTCACTGGATCTGCACATATCGTTTAGCTCATCATCTTCTTGCTCCACATCATCCCAATATTGACAGTTACAAACTCAGCTATTTGCGGTACTATTTGGATTTGGATGTGAGTGATGATTTGGTTCTACATCGCGCAAATGCAGACGTTTTGATTTGTTGGAAATTGTTTTTGAAACTTTTGGAAATGGCTTTGGAAGAAGGTAAAATCTCCAGCGCGCGCCCTATTCTTCCTCAGATTGTTGAATTGTGCTGGACGCCTATTCCCATTACTGTTTGGCCTTTTGGCAAACATAAAGGTTCAGCATTGGATGCAATTCCATTGGATTACTTTACTTGGGCGCTAAATAACATAAGTTCGCTGAATGAAAAGTCACCGAATTTTGATGCAGATTTGGCAGCTTCGGTGGTCACCGAAGTGGAAAAGAGATTGGCATAGTAGCAAAAGCCATGGACAACAATGTTAGAAATCTAACGCTTTATCGTAGCCTAAAGCAATTGAAAGCAGCAGTGCAGGACTTGAATAAGGCTCGAAAAGAGTTGTATCTCAGTGAAACTGCTTTGGAAGCCAGCAATCAAAAACTCAGCGAGAGTGTTGAGCATCTAAATGAACAAACCACAAAACTCAAAGCCATTGCAGCAGAGTCTGAAACTTTAGAAAAGTGGATTGAAGCGGGAGACTACAGCACTTCTCCTTTTTTACCAATAAGCTTGCTGATTCAAAAAACTCAAAAATAATCAAGTGTGATGAAAATATTCCCTCTGAGCACCATCGAGGGCCACAGTAATCACCCTCACATTTGGACCATAGCCAAACCCACCGGTGAATTTATACAAATCGTCACCTAAAAACCAAGTGATCTTTAGTCGTTTGTATACACGGTGATTTTATCCCCGTTCTTGCGTGTGCGTTTTCGTATTACTTCATTGATTGCTTGCCCCATCGAACAAGCGAAATAAAATAGATATGTTTGGTTCATATGAACCGAATAGATGTTTGTGATTCCATATCTGTTTCCATTATATCAATTTTAAATCCATTCGCTTGGGCTATTTCCAATATCTTTTACTGAAAAGGTAATATATTTACAAACCTTCTTCTCCCGTTGAATAAATTAATATTGTGAAACATAAAAGTTATCAATATAGATTAAAGCCCACTGAGCAACAAAAGCAAACATTTGTTCAATGGGCTTCTGCTACCAGATGGCTTTGGAATCATTTTCTTGCTCAAAACAAGAAGAAATATGAAAACGAGCGAAAGTTCATATTTAAACACGAACAGATACTCCAATTACCGAAACTAAAAAAGGAACTGGAATGGTTAAAATCAGTTCCAAGTCAAGCATTACAACAAAAATGTTTTGATTTGGACACGGCTATAAAGAACTGCTACAAGCGGGGCGCGGGTTTTCCCAAGTTCAAATCAAAGAAATGGCAATCAGATTCATTTAGAATACCTCAATCAAACAGCCCAAAGGCTTCTGGTCGTCATATTAAGATAACTCAGTCACATATAACTATACCAAAATTAGGTGATGTGAAATGGATCAAACATAGACCCATTGATGGCCGAGTAAAGTCTGTAACTATAAAACAAAAGGGCGAGCATTGGTTTGCATCTGTGTTGTGTGAATTTGAAGACTCAAAACCAATTCAAGAAATAAGTGAAGATTGTGTTATCGGGTTGGACTGGGGATTAAAATCTTTCATTACCACTTCCGATGGAGAAACATACGAAACTGATCCCGTATATCAACGGAACCAAAAGAAACTCAAGAAAAGAAATAGAGCACTTGCCAGATGCAAGCTGGGAAGCAAGAGAAGAAACCAAGCACGAATACGAGTTCAAAAATTACACCGTAAAATTGCCAATATACGAAAAGACCAATTACACAAAATCAGCACCAAGATAGCCAATTGTGGTGATGTGGTTGGGATAGAAGACTTAAATATCAAAGGCATGGCAAAAAATAAGCATTTGTCAAAATCCATATTTGACAGTGGATGGGGCATGTTTCAAACACTATTGGGGTATAAGTTAGCGGATAACGGCGGTCAACTGATTAAAATAGATCGCTTTTATACATCCAGCAAAACTTGTAGCGTGTGTGGTGAAACAAAACCAATGCCTTTAGATATGAAAACATACAATTGCTTTTCCTGCGGAACAAGCATTGATAGGGATGTAAATGCCGCTGTCAATATCCGCCGTGAAGCAATTAAAAAATTAAATAGGGCTGGAACGGCCCGAATTCAAGCACGGGGAGACGCCTCTCACGGGGTCGAATCATATGATTCATATGATTCCACTAGCGATGCGTCTGTGAAGCGTGAAAAGTTCTTGAGCACATGGGCTCTTGAGGCCAAGGGGTTTTTAGATCCTTGGTAGTTCACGTATTGGTTGATCATGATGATGCCACGCCAATGGTGGATGGATTACAACGAATCAGCGAAGAGACTGCTGGATCAGCGTCAAGTGGATCCCAAAATGATTCATATTTGTTTAAATGAAGAGGGTGTGATGTTTTTGAAATTAAGATGGATAGGGAAATGAACAGAATTCACATACCAACGATTGTTTTTTTACACGGCGCTTGGGCTTCACCAAATTGCTTCAACTATATTCGAGCAAATCTCATCAAGCATCGCGCGATACTTCCCGAATATATATTTGGTCCTGCTTTATATGATACGGTCAAGTCAGTGGCTTATGATATCAACAGTCAACTTGACACTGAAGAATACATCCTAATTGGTCATTCATTGGGTGGTATATTGGGTTATCGTTTGGCTTTGGATGATCAACGATGTTGTAAATTGGTTACTATTTCATCACCATTTAATGGATCAGTGCATGCAGCTACTGCACATAATTTGATTGAACCTTGGCCTCCTAAAATGGATTTGGTTCCCAATTCAGAATTTTTAACCAAGTTGAAAATTTCAGAAGCAAAATTCAAGTCATTGGGTTTGATATCCACTGGTGGTAAAATACCCATGTTCAATGAACCCAATGACAATGTGATCACAGTGGCCACACAAACCAATTCTCCCATTTCAAATCAAAAGAAAATCGCAGCCACGCACTCAGAGATTCTGCAACATGAAACCACAGTTAAAGAAATCCAAAAGTTCATTCTCAGCTAAAAATACCAAGTGCATTTACGAATGTGATTATTTTTATGCATTTGAAGGTGAGTTTATGATATCAGGCGGCAATATGCCTTTTCTCACACTCTTTACGTGATTGAGCTATATGCTGTAACCCCTGATGAAAAGCAATTTGCCGAAAGAGCAAAAAGCATTTGTACAGACTTTGAATTCTCTTCGCGTGCTGGTGGATGATATCTATATTCATTATTACGATGAAGATTTTTTGATTTTATGAAAATCGCCACCCAAAAACCCAGTGATCTTTGGTCGCAGGGATGCAAGGCGACTTTACCCATGTTTTTGTATATATTTTTTTTATCACATCATCTTGAATATAAATATGAGAAGTAGGGCCGGAACGGCTGGAATTCAAGCACGGGGAGACGCCGCTCGCGGGGTTGAATCATATGATTCAAAATGATTCCGCTAGTGATGCGTCTGTGAAGCGTGAAACGTTCTTGAGCACACGGGCTCTAGAAGCCAAGGGGTTTTTAGATCCTTGGTAGTTCACTTAAATTAAAAATGAATTTTGAATCACAGAGCAGCTAATTAATGTTAGTTGTGCAAGTTGTCTCACAACACTGGGAGATCTCCCCAAAAAGCCCTCAATGTAAACTAGGAGAGGGGCATATGAAACACGATGCCCCTCATTTTTGATGAGCACACGAGAATTAATCACTTTGCTTACTGAAGGCAAACAGATTTTCAACAATCCATCCAAAGATCCCAAGACATATGCCAGTGACATTTTCAAACGATGGAGTTTGAAGGTGTTTGAACATTTGAAAGAATGGGAGAAGAATGAATTTGACGGTGGTGTGATTGGTGGTTATATTTCCAATGAAGAAATGAAAAATCGATTGGAGAGATTAAATACTATATTGCAACGACGAGCTGCTATAAGAGCATATATTAATGCAGGACCTGGATTTAAACTATGAAATTAAAATGGATTTTATTGATTTCACTAACATATTTAATAATTTCTGATCTCATTGGATTTGCCGTGCTGTATATGATATCCAACCTATAATATTCAACTTGTTTTCCTATGCTAGCTAGCTAAATACCACTAGCTGGTGTGCTATGGAACTCAATCCCAAAATCTTTAATCAACAAACAATGAAAACAAGGGTGCGAAAGCATCTGCTGGGTGCTGCTCGTGAATTTATAGAGCTGTTGGGAGTGCCAGTGAAGGTGGTTGACATCACACTCACTGGTTCCAATGCAGGTTACAACTACATGCCTGGATCTGATTTGGATGTGCATATTGTAATTGATGACAGCGATTTGCCTTTGAAAGGCATTTGGCGAGAATTGTTTGATGCCAAAAAAGCGATTTGGCAGGCGCAAAGGAAAGTTTCTATAAAACACATTCCTTTGGAAATGTATGTGGAAATGAAGTCAGAACCGCATCAAAGCGATGCCATTTATTCTATTTTAAACAACAAATGGATAAAAAAACCCAAACAAAAGTCACCGCCACAGAATGCATATGAATTAAAAATTGAACAAAAACTCAAAAAATTTGCTCAAAGTCTCCTTCTTCAAACCAATCCCAAACTGATACAAGTGGGATTAAAAATCATATATCAAATGCGTAAAATTGCTTTGACAAAATTTGACGTAAACAATGCGTACAATACGGCATTTAGACGAATTCGAAACACTGGTTTATTCGATGAAATAAGAAGACATCAACAAAGCCTAAGAGATAAAGCTTTGACAATAGAAAACCAAAACAAGGGGATTGCCAATGAAGAAGCCACGTACTCACAGAGAAGCTCAAATCAAACAAGCAATATATTGGCTGGAAGAACGCCAACACTTGGCTCCTCTAATCGTCAAACTGGAAATTCAAAGTCTTAAAAAACTGCTTCGAAAAGAAATACGCAGACAAGAACGCAGAGAATTCCAACAGGCCCTGCGGGATTGGCAAAACGATGGCATCTAATGCGTATGAACTTTGTCAAACCAACGCATCAATCTTCCAAATCTTGGGAATGTATTGAAAATTTTTAAAAGAAACACAGTTGTTTTTATTCATGTAGCAAGGGCTGGGCATTTTCAAAAAGCACCGCCACAGGGTTTGTGATCCTATTCAGTGGAGGCAAATCATAAGCAACAGTTTCACTCCTTGTAACCATTCCTGTGGGTTGATGCTTTTCAGGAATACGCATCAATTCTTCGGGAGTGAGGAACCTCTCTTTTGTAACAGTTCTAACCCATGTGCCTCGTTTGAAGAAGTATGGATAGTCGTCAAAGTTGATGCCCTTGGTGAAAAGCATTTCCTTCTTTTGAATACTCTTCATATTCTGTAATTCACGATGTGAAAAATATGCATGAGCCGCCATAGAAATGGCATTTTTTGTGGCATCCAAATTTCTCCACAGCATCATGTTAGCGGCTTCCACTTCTGATGGCATCGCCACTACTCGTGCATCAAAATGTGGCATCTTTGCAAGTTGTGACTTCCAATCATCAAAATGCTCAATCACTGCATTGGCAAAAGCCGCCGCAGCTAAAGAGGCCAATACTGAATGCAGTTTGTGGCTTTTGCGATCAAAGAGGTCTGAATCTTTCCACAGCAATGAAATTTCATCACTTTGCACATATCCCACGGTAGCATGAGTTTCACGTACCAGTGTTTTGGTTGTATCAATCATTGCGTTGGTGAGACGAATGTCATAGGGACGACCCATTCCTCGGGTGAATTTGGAAAACCCACGACCATCAATGCGAGCATAAATGGGCAAGCCCGCAATAAATCGTCTCTCACATTCATGGGCTTCGTAGGCTTTCATGCGATCGCCCAAATCATCTGTTTTCATAACAAATCTCCTACTAAACGTCATTGATTTTAACAACAAACGCCAAGACAGTCAACAGTTGACTTCGTGGCGTCTAATGCTATAATCAATTTAAGAGTTAACAATTTTACTGCCATGGTGTTGAAATGACTGAGTATATGAAGTATCCCAGGACGCCTCATCTCCCCTTTTCGCCGGGTGCTGAAAAGGATGACGTGCTTCTTTTGGATACCAAACATTTTGAAGGCCATGAGGTTGTGGTCACCGAAAAGATGGATGGTGAAAATCATACTCTCTACCACAATTGTCTTCATGCTCGCAGTTTGGACTCCGGTTATCACTGGAGTCGCGAACGTTTGAAAGCGTTCCACAGCGAAATTGCTCATTTGATACCTGAAGGATTTCGCATCTGTGGCGAAAACATGGTGGCCAAGCATTCCATCAAGTATGACGATCTGCCTCATTTTTTCCTGGGTTTTTCTGTGTGGGAAGGCACTCGGTGTTTGGACTGGCACAACACTCTGCTTTGGTTTGAGTTGATTGGCATTCAACCTGTGCCCATGATTTGGCGAGGCATTTGGGATGAATCCACAGTGAAGTCATTGATCAATGGCTTGGATCTCGCCCGTCAAGAAGGAGTTGTGATTCGCCGCGCTGATGCATTTGAACTGAAGGATTTCAAGAATAACATTGCCAAGTGGGTGAGAAAAAACCACGTGCAAACCTCCGATCATTGGATGCACGCTGCACCAGAAGAAAATCAATGGCGGCGATGAAATTTCATAAAAAACGTGTAATTTGCGGATTGTTATATAAAAATATGAAACAAAAATTTTGTTTTGGATGGTTGTATGGTAAATTTTATTTACCTTGATGAAACTAAAAGTGAATTTAAACCCCATAGGGGCCACATTTGTAATCAATCTGACTTGGTGCCGCATTTTTCTCGTGGTGTGGCTTATACTGCTCTCTACTCTCCCAAAGAGCCTGCTATTGCGGGCGTGTTCCGCTATTTGCGGTCAATGGAGATTTGTGTAAGGTGCGGCAATGAAATTTAAGAAGGAATATCAATATGATTTTCAAACATCACGGCTTTAAAACTTGGCAAAACACTTTTCCAACACTTCATCAAAAGCTTGGAGAGAAACGAAGTTTGAGTTATTGGGTGAGGCAAGTGGAGAAGGCAGCCAAAACCATTCCTTTGGAAATTTGCGGTGAAAATGCTGTGAATGAATTTCGAGGCGATGCAGCCGAAATGTTAATTGAAATAGTTTTCAAACACATGCCCTATGATAACCGAATTCGTATTTTAGACTACCAACCCACTGAAAAAAATCAATATGGCGTAGATGGCATTGGCGTGGGATTCAATGGTCATACAGCAGCCGTTCAAATCAAAAGTTCAACAAATAGTCAAGCATATTTGGGAATGAATCAACATCATTTGGGTAACTTCACTACAGCAGCCTGTTTGACACATTATCAAGTGCCACAGACAACCACAAAAAAGGATGGCAACCTTTTGTTGATTCATTTTGGTAAAGGTCTCCAACCTGTTTCAGTGAATCAACCCTATTTGGAGAGAGTGAGGCAGTTGACATTTAAAGACCTCCAAAAGATATTGGATGGCAACCCCATTTGGGAAAAAATCGAACTGTCATTGATTTCCAGTTGACACCAAGAGGAAACGCCATATAATTGTGGTATAACAGAAGGGGAATCCATATGCTGATTCATGATTTTGGAAATCGAGGCGAACATCAACAGGAGTGTCACGCAACGCTTCATGGTATTCAGTCCGGAAGAGCCCTGGTTGTTATGCCAACGGGTGCCGGCAAAAGTTGGAACGAATATCTTGCAGTTCTTGATGGGTTTGCTCGTAGTCCAAATTATGAAATTTCAGCGATCTTGAGCCCTAGAATCGCTCTTGCAGTTCAGCACATCAAAAACTTCCATCAAATGGTCACCACCAAGGGATTCAAGAGAGTTCGATATCTATGCGTGCATTCAGGGCGCGATGATGTAAATGATTTTGAATTTGAAATGGATGGATGGCCTCTGGAAGTTGTCACCACTACCACCATTGACGAAATTCAAGCAGAGATTCAAAAGTCACGGGATAATGACTTTCACCTTATGACGTTTGCTACATATCACTCCTATGATCGCCTAAATGCAGCAATGTTGCGTATGGATATTAAGGGTGATACATTGGTAAATGATGAATGTCATTATCTAATTCAAGAAAATTTTGAATGGATTTTGAATCCCAAGTCACCTATGCCATTTGCACGAGTTTTGAATTTTACAGCAACATCTCGTGAAAACATCAAAGCTGAAAATGGCGTGAGCATGACCAATCGCAATCGATTTGGTCCATTGGTGCATCGAAACACCGCTTATGAAATGATTGAAAGAGGGGTTATTGTTGCTCCTAGACTGTATCGTTGGCATACTGCTGGATCAGGAGACGCCAACACTGATAGAGCCCATCTTGTGGAACAAATTCTAAAGATCATGAATCCCACAAATAACAATGAAATCAAATTGCTTGTAAACGCCAACGGAACGGAATTCATTGAAAAGTTTGTAGCAGGATTAACAGATTTTTGGAAAGCCATTGAAGAAAAAATTGACGTGTTTGTCTTGACTTCAGCAATGGGTCCAACACATAATGGTGTGAAGATGAAAAATCGCCGCGCCTTCAT